>JADKLW010000596.1_pt1 | contig 13505 bp, 10 predicted proteins | sample 8641881 | NCBI WGS metagenome assembly JADKLW01 (sample SAMN16272185, study PRJNA661076) | feces metagenome | isolation source: fecal sample from diarrhoea affected cattle B | host: Bos taurus | place: South Africa: Lokaleng Village, Mahikeng | collected 2019-09 | reverse complement strand
ATAACAGTGGGCTGGTGCATACAGCCCATTTTTTTTGGATTTTATGGCAGATATATTCGCTTTAACACAAGAGGCTCTGGCCGGAATGGAAGTCGAGCTTATCGACGTAGAACGCGCGCCCCTTGGGTTGCTGCGCGTTACCATCGACCGCCCGGAGGGTGTGCGAATCGAGGACTGCGAGCAGGTTTCAAAACAGTTGTCGCGCGTATTCGAAGTGGAAAACATCGACTACAAGCGTCTCGAGGTTGGCTCTCCTGGCACCGATCGGCCGCTCAAGCGCGTCGCCGACTTCATTCGGTCTGCCGATCAGCGTGTCGAAATCCGACTGCGTGAAGCTATCGATAATCGTAAGGTGTTTGTCGGCATGCTGCGCGTGCCCGAGGATGCGGCCAGTGTCGCTACACCGGTGTTCGGCCTGGTGCTCGAGGGCACCGAGCCCGACGCGCAAGTACTTGACTTCACTTTCGACGATGTCGATCGGGCCAAGTTGGATCCCATTCTAGATTTCAAGGGTAAGAAGCGATGAGTCGCGAAATTCTTTTATTGGTCGACGCCCTGGCGCGTGAGAAAAACGTAACGCGCGAAGTGGTTTTTGGTGCGCTTGAAAATGCGTTGGCTTCCGCCATGAAAAAACGCTTCAAGGAAGACGCCGATATCCGCGTCACCATAGACCGCGTTACCGGCGAGCACGAAGGCTACCGCCGGTGGCTGGTCGTGCCCGACGATGCGGGCTTGCAAGAGCCCGATCAGCAAGAGCTTTATTCAGACGCCCAGGAAATCGTCCCGGGTATCGAAGTGGGCGACTATATAGAAGAAGCGCTCGAGCCCGAAGAGTTCGGTCGCATTGGTGCCCAGGCTGCCAAGCAGGCCATCCTGCAGCGCATCCGCGATGCCGAGCGCGAACAAGTCCTTAGCGACTTCTTGGACCGCGGTGAAAACATCGTGTCCGGTACGGTCAAGCGCATGGACAAGGGCGATGCCATTATCGAAACCGGCAAGATCGAAGCCCGCTTGCCGCGCAGCGAACTCATCCCCAAAGAGAACATCCGGGTGGGCGATCGCATACGCGCCTGGGTGTTGCGTGTCGATCATGCAGCCAGAGGCCAGCAGGTCATTCTTTCGCGTACAGCGCCCGAGTTCATCCGTCAGTTGTTCGAGAACGAAGTGCCTGAAATCGAACAAGGCCTGCTCGAGATCAAGGCGGCGGCTCGCGATCCGGGCGTACGCGCCAAGATCGCGGTGGTTGCCTACGACAAGCGCATCGACCCGATCGGCACTTGCGTGGGCATGCGCGGGTCGCGCGTCACCGCAGTGCGCAACGAATTGGGCGGCGAACAAGTCGATATCGTTCTGTGGGCGGATGATCCGGCCGAGTTCGTTATTGGCGCGCTGGCGCCCGCTCATGTCGACTCCATCGTGGTCGATGAAGACAAGCACGCCATGGACGTCGTGGTCGACGCCGAGAACCTGCCCAAGGCCATCGGCGCACGTGGCCAAAACGTGCGCCTGGCTTCCGAGCTCACGGGTTGGCAGATCAACATCATGACGCCCGAAGAAAGCCAGAATCGCCAGGAAGAAGAGCGTACCGGCCTGCGCGCGGCGTTCATCAGCAAGCTGGATGTCGATGAAGAAGTGGCCGACATCCTGATCGATGAAGGGTTCACCGGGCTGGAAGAGATCGCCTACGTGCCCATGCAGGAGTTGCTCGAGATCGAAGCCTTCGATGAAGACACGATCAACGAACTGCGCACCCGTGCCCGTAACGCACTGCTGACCGAGGCAATCGCCCAGGAAGAGCGTGTGCAGACGGTTGCCCAGGATTTGCTGGAAATAGAAGGAATCACGCCTGAACTGGTTGCCAAGCTGGCCGATGCCGAGGTTCTCACCCTCGACGACCTGGCAGAACTGGCCACCGACGAGTTGTCCGAAATTACCGGTTTGACCGAAGACGAAGCAAGTCAAATGATTATGCGCGCCCGGGCTCACTGGTTTGAAGACGACGCTTGACACACTAGTGGCAACCCAAGGTGTGTTTATTGAAAATAGTTGTAGTAAGCAAGAGAGAGTCGAATGCCGAGTAACACCGTCGCCCAGTTCGCTGTTGAACTGAAAATGCCTGCGAACGCACTGCTGGAGCAGTTGCGTTCCGCTGGCGTTGAACTCAAGTCGGTTGACGATGCCGTCACCGACGCGGATAAGGCGAAACTCCTTGATTCGTTACGCCGTGCACATGGCGGAAACGAGGGCAAGAAAATAACCTTGACGCGCCGTCAAACCTCCGAAATCCGGCAGGCTGACGGCTCCGGCCGTTCGCGCACCATCCAGGTCGAGGTGCGCAAGAAGCGCGTGTTCGTCAAGCGCGATCCCTCCGAGCTGGTGGCAGAAGCCGCTCGTAGCGAAGTCGCCGACCAAGCACCCGACAATCTCGACGCTGCACTCGCTGCGCCTGTGCCCGAGGCTGCTCAGGCACCCGAAGCCCAGGCTGCCGCAACACCTGTCGCCGATATGGTTTCGCCGCAAGCGGCAGACAAACCGGTAGAGCCCGAAGCAGCGCCAGTCCAGGAAGCAGTGCCGGCCGAACAGCCCGCACAGCCTGAGCCTGTCGCAGACGCCAAGCCTGTTCAAGAGGCTGCTGCTGCCGACAAGGCTGAAGCCGAAGTTGCAACGCCGGCCGAGTCGGCCGAGCCGGTCGCGCAAGCGCCTGCCGCCGCGACCGACCCCGAGCCTGCAGCGCCGTCCGAAACTGCGCCCGTAGCGGCTCCCGAAACCGCGTCTGTCACTGCGGCTCCCGAGAAGCCTGCTGCAAAAGCTCCTGCGAAGACAGCCGCTCGCGGCACCAAGACGGCCGCCAAGCGTACGTCAGCCGTCGAGCCCGTAGAAGACGAAGACCGTCAACGCGCCCGTCAGGCAGCCGAGGCTGAAGCCGCTGCCTTGCGCGATATGCTTAACCGTCCTCGCAAGGTCTTGAAAGCTCCCGAGCCCGAGGCCCCTGGTATATCCGGTACGTTGCACAAGCCTGCTGGTGTCAAGGGCGCCAAGAAAGACGCCAAGGGCGCTCCCGGCGACGTCAAGAAAGTCATCAAGGCGTCCGAGGTGTCATCGTCCTGGACAGATGACAGCGGGCGCAAGAAGCCGGCTGCCAAGGCCGACGCCCCACCTGCCAGCCCCAGCCGCGACGGCTGGCGTGCCGGCGGCAAGGCGGGCAAGGGCAACAAGGGCGGCAATGCCCGCGGTCGTGGTCGCAATGCGCAACCCGAACGCAAGGAAATTCAACCGGTCGAGTTCATCGCGCGTGAAGTCCATGTGCCTGAAACCATTTCTGTGGCCGACCTGGCTCACAAGATGTCAGTCAAGGCCGCCGAGGTCATCAAGCACCTGATGAAGTTGGGCCAGATGGTCACCATCAATCAGGTGCTCGACCAGGAAACCGCCATGATCGTGGTCGAAGAGCTCGGCCATACGGCTATCGCGGCCAAGCTCGACGACCCGGAAGCCTTCCTCGAGATTGCAGAAGGTCCCGAGGCCGAAACCTTGCCGCGTGCACCGGTCGTAACCGTGATGGGCCACGTCGATCACGGCAAGACGTCCTTGCTTGACTACATTCGCCGCGCCAAGGTCGCGTCGGGCGAAGCGGGTGGCATTACCCAGCATATCGGGGCGTATAACGTCAAAACCGATCGCGGCATGGTCACCTTCCTGGACACCCCGGGCCACGAGGCGTTTACCGCCATGCGTGCACGCGGCGCCAAGGCGACCGACATTGTCATTCTTGTGGTTGCTTCGGACGACGGCGTCATGCCGCAAACCAAAGAGGCCATCCATCATGCCAAGGCAGCAGGTGTGCCGCTGGTGGTCGCCATTACCAAGATCGACAAGCCCGACGGCAATCCAGAGCGGGTAAAGCAAGAACTTGTCGCGGAAGAAGTCGTGCCCGAAGAGTACGGTGGCGACGTCCCCTTCATTGGCGTTTCTGCCAAGACGGGCGAAGGCATCGATAACCTCCTCGAGAACGTGCTGCTGCAGGCCGAGATCCTTGAGCTCGCCGCTGCGGTCGATGCACCCGCCAAGGGCATCGTGATCGAAGCGCGCCTCGACAAGGGTCGCGGTCCGGTGGCGACCATCCTTGTGCAGAGCGGCACTTTGAACCGCGGTGATGCGGTGCTGGCCGGCGCAAGCTATGGCCGCGTGCGAGCCATGCTCAACGAGAATGGCAAGCCTGTCACCAGTGCCGGTCCTTCCATGCCAGTCGAGATCCAAGGCCTTACCGATGTGCCGGCGGCGGGTGACGAAGTCATCGCCATGGTCGACGAACGCAAGGCCCGCGAGATCGCGCTGTTCCGTCAGGGCAAGTTCCGCGACGTCAAGCTGGCGCGCCAGCAGGCGGCCAAACTCGAGTCCATGTTCGACAACCTGGGCGAAGGCACGCAAACTTTGGCACTTATCGTCAAGACGGACGTGCAGGGCTCGCAAGAAGCGCTGGTGTCCTCGCTTACCAAGCTGTCCACCGACGAGGTCCGTGTGCAAGTCGTGCATGCCGCCGTGGGCGGTATCTCGGAAAGCGACGTCAACCTGGCGATTGCCTCGAACGCCGTGATCATCGGCTTTAACGTACGCGCCGAGCAAAGCGCCAAGAAGCTGGCCGACAACAACGGTATCGACTTGCGCTACTACAACATCATTTACGATGCGGTAGACGACGTACGTCAGGCTTTGTCCGGCATGCTGGCGCCCGAGAAGCGCGAAGAAGTCATCGGCATGGTCGAGATCCGCGAGGTCTACAGCGTGTCGCGTATCGGCAATATTGCAGGTTGCATGGTCACCGACGGTGTCGTGCGACGCGATGCCCAGGTGCGCCTGTTGCGCAACCATGTGGTGCACTGGACGGGCTGGATCGACTCCCTGCGTCGCTTCAAAGACGATGTCAAGGAAGTCAAGTCGGGCTTCGATTGCGGTATCACCCTCAAGGGCAATAACGATATCGAAGTCGGCGACCAGCTCGAGGTCTTTGAAATCAAAGAAATCGCCCGGACGCTGTAATAATGGGTCGACACAAGTCCAAACCAAATCCGGGGCGCAATACCCGGCTGGCCGATCAGATCCAAAAGGATCTGGCCGGCCTGATACAGCGCGAACTCGACATATCGCGGGCTGGGCTTATTACGCTTACGGGTGTCGAGCTCTCGGCCGACTATGCGCACGCCAAGGTCTATTTCACGGTCATGGGTGCCGAGCCGGAAACGGCCACGGCAGCCCTGGCCGAGAAAGCAGGCTGGTTGCACTCCCTGCTGTTCAAGATGCTGCACATCCATACTGTGCCCACCTTGCGCTTCATCCACGACGACCAGCTCGCTCGCGGCCTGGCCTTGTCGCAGCTGATCGATCAGGCCAATCGGCCTCAGGCTGAAGTGTTCAAGCCCTCGGAACCCGAGGATCCGGACGAGCAGCCTTAAGAGGCTGTCGTTTTTTTTCATGGATTTATAAACGATGGCTTCCCGACGCGGGCAGATGCTCGATGGTGTCTTGTTGCTGGATAAACCGGAAGGTTTATCGAGCTTCCACGCCTTGCAGCGGGCCAAGCGCGCACTGGATGCCCGCAAGGCTGGCCATACCGGCACACTCGATCCTTTCGCCACCGGCCTGTTGGTATGCTGCCTGGGTCGCGCAACCAAGTTGTCCGGTCAGATGCTGGAGGCGGACAAGGGCTATGTTGCGACGATCCGCTTTGGGCAGGAAACCGACTCGGGTGACCTGACCGGTAACATTGTCAGTACCGCGCCGGAAGGCCATCAGGGCCCCGAGCGCGAGGCCCTGGAGCAAGTGCTTGCCCAGTTCCGGGGTGACATCCTGCAAATTCCGCCGATGTACTCGGCCTTGAAGCGCGATGGAAAGCCCTTGTACGAGTACGCGCGGCAAGGCATAGAATTGGACAGGCCGGCCCGGCCTGTCACCATTTATCAACTGGAACTCTTGAGCCTGGACGGGCTTGAGGCGGTCATCCAGGTTCAGTGCAGCAAGGGAACATATATTCGTACCCTGGCTCAAGACATTGGACGCCAGCTTGGCTGTGGGGCGCATCTGAAAGCACTTCGACGCACCAGCGTCGGGCCTTTCCAGTTGAGCGACGCAGTGGGACTGGAGGCTTTGCAAGCCATGGCTGCACCTCAGACGGTCTTGATTGCCCTGGACGCCTTGCCCGCCGGTCTGTCGCCGGAAACTATTACACCAAAGGATGAATTATGAATCGCGCTTTGCGCAATGTGGCCATCATCGCCCACGTCGACCATGGCAAGACCACATTAGTGGATCAGTTGCTGCGTCAGTCCGGAACCTTCCGCGATAATCAAGCACTTACCGAACGCGTGATGGATTCCGGCGACATCGAAAAAGAACGCGGGATCACCATCCTGGCCAAGAACTGCTCGGTACAGTATGAAGGCACGCACATCAATATCATCGATACCCCGGGACACGCGGATTTCGGCGGCGAAGTCGAGCGCGTGCTGTCCATGGTGGACGGTGTGGTGCTGCTGGTCGATGCCGTTGAAGGGCCCATGCCGCAGACCCGTTTTGTGACGCGCAAGGCGCTTGCATTGGGTCTGAAGCCCATCGTGGTCGTCAACAAGATAGATCGTCCCGGCGCGCGTCCGGACTTCGTCATCAACGCCACTTTCGATCTGTTCGACAAGCTGGGCGCCACCGAAGAACAACTGGACTTTCCGGTGATTTATGCGTCTGGCCTTTCGGGCTATTCCGGCTTGACCGCTGATGTGCGCGATGGCGACATGCGTCCGCTGTTCGACGCCATACTTCGTCATGTGCCCCAGCGCGAGGACGATCCGGACGGACCCTTGCAGATGCAGGTCATTTCGTTGGACTACAGCACCTACGTTGGCAAGATAGGCGTGGGGCGTATCAATCGCGGACGCTTGCGCGCTGCCCAGGATATCGTCATCAAGTTCGGCCCGGACGGAGAGCCCATCAAGGGCCGCGTCAACCAGGTGCTCAAGTTCAAGGGTCTGGAGCGTGTGCAAGTCGAAGAGGCTCAGGCCGGCGATATTGTGCTGATCAACGGTCTGGACGAGATTGGCATTGGTTGCACCATTACTGACCCCTCGCAACCAGATGCTTTGCCGATGCTGCGCATCGACGAGCCCACATTGACCATGAACTTCATGGTCAATACCTCGCCGCTGGCGGGTCGCGAAGGCAAGTTCGTAACCAGCCGCCAATTGCGCGACCGCCTGGATCGCGAGCTGAAGGCCAACGTAGCGCTACGGGTTAACGAAACCGATGACGATACGGTATTCGAAGTATGTGGCCGTGGCGAACTGCACCTGACTATTCTGCTGGAAAACATGCGTCGCGAAGGTTACGAGCTTGCCGTCTCGCGTCCCCGTGTCTTGCTCAAAGAGCAGGACGGCGTACGCATGGAGCCGTACGAACTGCTGAGCGTGGACGTCGAAGACGCCCACCAGGGCGGCGTCATGGAAGAGTTGGGCCGGCGCAAGGGCGATCTGCAGGATATGCAGGCCGACGGCCGCGGACGTACGCGTCTGGAGTACCGCATTCCGGCTCGCGGCCTGATCGGATTCCAGGGCGAGTTCATGACCTTGACGCGTGGTACCGGCCTGATGAGCCATATTTTCGACGACTATGCGCCCATGAGGGAAGGTGGTGTGGGCGAACGCCGAAATGGGGTGCTGATCAGCCAGGACGACGGCACCGCAGTGGCCTATGCCTTGTGGAAACTTCAGGAACGTGGCCGTATGTTCGTGTCGCCGCAGGAACCTGTGTACGAAGGCATGATCATCGGCATCCACAGCCGCGACAACGACCTGGTCGTGAACCCTATCAAGGAGAAGAAGCTGACCAACGTGCGTTCATCCGGCAAGGACGAGCATATCGACCTGGTACCGCCCATCCAGTTAACCTTGGAATATGCGGTCGAGTTCATCAGTGACGATGAGCTCGTGGAAGTCACGCCAAAGTCCATACGCTTGCGCAAGCGCTATCTGCAAGAGCACGAGCGCCGCCGCATGTCGCGCGAGAGCAACTAAGCGTAGCTGCTTATGGATCGAAGGCGTCCCATCTTGTATGGGGCGCCTTTTTTTATAAAAAACGGTACAATTCATTCCTTATTCTAGAATTTGCACATGACCAATACGACTCGCTCCGTTCTCGATGAGCACAAGATCGACGGCAACACGCCGGCGATGCGTTTGTTTGCCCTATTGGAGGTCATCGCGCAAAAGGATCAGTTTTTTTCACTGCAGAGTCTGGTGGACGAACTGGGCTTGCCCAAGCCAACCTTGCACCGCATGCTGCAGCAGTTGGAGAGCGCCGGCATGATCAGGCGCGACGGCGACGGACGTCAGTACAGTACGGGGTTGCGTCTGCGACGCATGGCCGAGAATCTGCTGATCAACAGTACCGTTCATGGTGCCCGGCATGCGGTCTTGCGTCAGTTGGTTGAAGAGGTTGGCGAAAGCTGCAATATCACTACTTGCTCCGGCGACGAGGTCTTGTATCTGGATCGCGTTGAAACCGCAGCGCCGTTAAGGTTCTACCTTCGCCCGGGTTCGCGCGTGCCGGTGCATTGCTCGGCCAGCGGCAAGCTTTTTCTGGCGCAAATGACGCCATCGCAGCGCCGGCGCTTGCTGGCCCACACCGCCTTGACCAAATATACCGAGAGCACCCTGACGTCACTCGAGCAGATCGAAACCGAGATAGAACGCGTACGCCGCGATGGCTACGCGGTGGACGACGAAGAGTTTCTTCCTGGCCTGTTGTGCGTCGCTGTGCTGGTGCCCGCAGCGGAAGGCAAGTCGAATATGGGGGTGGCGATTCAGGCGCCGATTATGCGCATGACGCCCGAGAAGTCCTTGCAGTGTCTGCCGGCCCTGCAGCGGGCCGCCCGGGCGTTGGCGGAAATCGAAGCGGCCAACGTCCCCGACCATTAATGTTTTCAGGAGACGCCATGACCTCGGCCACTGCGGCGATGCCGCCCATGCAATCCGTGTCGGCCCGATCCCTTTTTGGCGTAGATTCCAATCTGTCTTTGCCTGCGTTCGTGTCGCGTGACGAGCACGTGCCCGAGATCGATCCGGCATACCGCTTCAATCACGATGTAACGCTGGCGATACTGGCTGGCTTTGCACAGAACCGGCGCGTAATGGTGCAGGGTTTGCACGGCACAGGCAAGTCCACGCATATCGAACAGATTGCGGCGCGGCTGAACTGGCCTTGCGTTCGGGTGAATCTGGATGGGCATATCAGTCGGCTGGACCTGGTTGGCCGGGACGCGATTGTCGTACGCGATGGCTTGCAGCTTACGGAATTCCAGGAAGGCATCGTACCGTGGGCATTGCAGCGTCCGATGGCGCTGATCTTCGACGAGTACGATGCGGCGCGCCCGGATGTCATGTTCGTGATACAGCGCATCCTGGAACGAGAAGGGCGTTTTACCCTGTTGGATCAAAACCGTGTCATTCAGCCGCATGCCGGATTCCGGCTTTTTGCCACCTCGAATACCGTGGGCCTGGGCAATCTGAACGGGCTTTATCACGGCACACAGATGCTCAATCACGCGCAGCTTGATCGCTGGAACATCGTCGCGACCCTGAACTACCTGAGCGCCGAGGACGAATGCCGCATTGTTTTGGCCCGTGTGCCCGAGCTGGACGATGAACGGGGCCGCGCCCTGGTCCAGGCCATGGTCAGCGTTGCCAGCCTGACTCGCAAGGCCTTCGAGGCCGGCGATATCTCCACCCTGATGTCGCCGCGCACCGTGATTACCTGGGCCGAAAACTGGCAGATATTCGGCGATACCGAACTGAGCTTCCGCTTGTCTTTCCTGAACAAGTGCGAAGACATGGAACGCGGCATCGTGGCAGAGTATTTTCAGCGGGCGTTTGGCGAGGAGATTCTCGAGTCGCGCCTGCATACGCTGGATTAGCCATTCATGGAATTGGTGCAGCAGCGTGTGCGGCATCAGCATGAGTCAGAGGCGCTTGCCGCTGCCGCATTAAGGGCCTTGGCGGCCAATGGGCGGCTGCATTTCGAAGGCGGGTGCCTGTACGATGGCGACAAGCGCGTACCCATCCGTGCACCGCATTTGATGCTACAGGCCGGTGTAGACAGTTTTGCATCGTATCGCGGCGTGGTCGATGCCGTTGCGCTGCGCCTGACCCTTTCCGATGCCGCCATGCATAGCCGCCTGTCTCCCGAGCCGGATGTGGCGCGCCTGATCTTCGAGTGGCTGGAGCAACTGCGGGTCGAGTCGCTGGCGCCGACCGCGCTGCCGGGCATGCGCAGCAATGTTCGACAGCGTTATCGAACCTGGTCCGACGATTTTTTGAACTCGGGCGCGACTGAAACCAGTTTGGGCATTTTGCTTTTCTCCTTCTCGCAAATGGTTTGGAGCCGGCTGATGTCCTGTGCGCTGCCCGAGCATGTGCAGGACATCCTGGAGACGACACGCGGGGGGCTCGCTCCAGTGCTGGGCGATGCTCTGGCCGGCTTGCGTCGCTGGCGTCACGATCAAGCGCGTTACGCCAAGTATGCCTTGCAGATCGCGCAAGAACTTGCCGATCGGGTGCAGGCCGAGTACCAGGACGAGCCAGAAACGGCTGGCTCACGGCGCGGCCTTTTTGCCTTGTCGCTGCAGTTCGAGCACGATGCAGACGATGCCGTGCCTATGGTGCACACCGACGAAAGCGCGGTTTTTGCCAGCACAGGCGGCCGTTATCGGATCTATACCCGCGCCTACGACAAGCAGCTTGCCGGCGGCGAATTGCTGCGCCCGGCTTTGCGGCTGGCCTATCGGCAAACTCTGGACGAACGCGTGGCACAGCAAGGCGTCAACGCGGCACGACTGGCGCGCACGTTGCGTGCGGTGCTGGCTCAACCGCAACGCAACGGCTGGCGCTTTGGCGAGGAAGAGGGCGTGATAGATGGGCGCCGGCTTGCGCAATTGATCAGTTCGCCCGCAGAGCGACGCCTGTTTCGGCGCGACCAGCTCACGCCCGTATCCAACGCGACAGTCACTTTTCTGATCGATTGTTCGGGCTCGATGAGGCGGCACAGCATCACGCTGGCCACGATGATGGACATTTTTATGCGTGCACTGGGCCAAGCCGGCGTGCCGACAGAGATCCTTGGCTTCACGACCCAGGCATGGAATGGCGGACGCGCAGCGCGCGATTGGCTGGCTCGTGGCCGACCCGCCATGCCGGGGCGCCTGAACGAAGTTTGTCATTTGGTGTTCAAGGATGTCCACACGACATGGCGGCGTGCCCGTACTGACATTGTTGCGATGATGAAGCCCGACCTGTACCGGGAAGGCATAGACGGCGAGGCTGTGCAGTGGGCCTGTGAGCGTTTGCTGGAGCGTGACCAAGAACGCCGCATCCTGGTGGTGGTGTCGGACGGTTGTCCTATGGACAGCGCCACAAATCGCGTCAACGACGATTACTATCTGGACAATCATCTACGGGCTGTCGTGCGTCACTACACCGAGACCGCAGCGGTCGAGATCATCGGCCTGGGGGTGGGGCTGGACCTTAGCCCCTACTACAGTCGTTCGATCACCACCGATCTTTCCGAAGGCCTGGATAACGCCGTGTTCGATGAGCTGATCATGCAGATGGCGCCGTCTCGTCGAGCCTGGCATCAGGTATCAAGGCCTGCGCCTGCACCGCCGTGACGGCAATGACGTTATAGACGTCTTCGCTGCTGCAGCCTCGCGACAAGTCATTGGCCGGTTTTGCCAGCCCCTGCAACAAAGGCCCGATGGCGGTGGCGTGTCCCAGTCGTTCTGTCAGCTTGTAGGCAATATTGGCGGCGTCCAGGTTCGGAAAAATCAATACGTTGGCCTGGCCGCTTACGCGCGTGGCGGCCAGTTTGCGGGCCGCTATTTCGGGCACTACCGCCGCGTCGAGCTGAACATCGCCGTCGACTGCCAGCTCGGGCCGCAGCGCGTGCACCCGCTGTGCGGCGTTGCGCACTTTGTCGACGTGGCGGTGCGTCGCACTCCCGTTCGTGGAGAACGACAGCATGGCAACTTTAGGCTCGGTGTTCAGCAAGGCCAGCGCACTGTCGGCCGCAGCCAAAGTGATGTGGGCGAGCTGTTCTTCGTCGGGGTCGATGACGAGGCCACAATCGGAAAAAATCATGGCCTGGATGTTGGAATGGAAAGGTTCGTCGCGCAGCATCAGGAAAAAGCTGGATACGAGGGGCGAACCAGGTTTCGGCCCGACGATCTGGATGGCGGCGCGCACGACATCGGCTGTGGAGTAAACGGCGCCGGAGACCGAGCCGTCGGCAAGGTCTGCGCGCAGCATCAGCATGGCAAAGGTCAGCGGGTCCAGGACCGCGGCGGCGGCCATGTCGGGTGTCATGCCGCGTTTGGCACGCAGCGCCAGCAGGGTCTGCTGCAATTGTGGCCGCAATGCGGCGGTTTCGGGGTCGACCAATTCCAGTTGCGCGGTATCCAGGCCATGCTCGGCTGCCGTCGCTTCGATAGCCGCTTGCTTGCCAACCACAACAATACGGGCCATGCCGTCGGCGGCAGCCCGTGCCCCCGCCGCGAGCACCCGCGCGTCGTTCCCTTCGCACAGGACAATGCGCTGGGGCGCGCCGCGCGCTCGGGCCTTGATGCGCTCCAGCAAGTCCATGCTTATTCCCGGCTTCAGACGTAGTCTTTGTACTTGTCCAGGAACCGTACGGGTTTGGACAAGGCGTCGCGCCGGAAAGGGTCGCCCAGCTCGCGCGTGCACATGATCTCGACGATTGTGGTTTTGCCTTCGTTCATCTGCATGTCGATGGCTTTCTTTAATGCCGGACCGACATCTTCGATCTTATCCACGACAATGCCTTCGGCGCCCATGGACTTGGCGATGCCGGCGAAGCTTTGGTTGTCCAGCTCGCCCGCTACGAAGCGGCGGTTGTAGAAGTCGACCTGGTTCTTCTTCTCGGCGCCCCATTGGCGGTTATGGAAGACGATGGCCGTGACGGGAATATCGTGGCGCACGCAAGTCATGGTTTCCATCAGGCTCATGCCCCAGGCGCCATCGCCGGCATAGGCCACCGCTGGGCGGTCCGGCGCGGCGACTTTCGCGCCCATGATGGTGGGCAGGGCGTAGCCGCAGTTACCCCAGCTCATGGGTGCAAAGAAGCTGCGCGGCCGTTCGAAGCGCAGATAGCTGTTGGCCACCGAATTGATATTGCCGATGTCCGTCGACACCATGACGTCCTTGGGCATGGCCTTTTCGAGCTCTCGCAATACCTGGCGGGGATGCAGATAATTGCCGGGCTCTTTGCTTTGTTCTTCAATCATGTCCAGGCTGAATGGATCCTTTTCGTGGGTCCATTCGTCCAGCTCTTTTTCCCAGGCAGCCTTTTCGGCCTGAATTTCGGCGGCGCGTTTATCTTTGGAGGCGTCGCAGGCGAGCGCTTTGCCTTCAAGGCGCTCGCCCAATGCCAAGGCTGCGGCGCTGGCATTGGGC
>JADKLW010000594.1_pt1 | contig 13516 bp, 10 predicted proteins | sample 8641881 | NCBI WGS metagenome assembly JADKLW01 (sample SAMN16272185, study PRJNA661076) | feces metagenome | isolation source: fecal sample from diarrhoea affected cattle B | host: Bos taurus | place: South Africa: Lokaleng Village, Mahikeng | collected 2019-09 | reverse complement strand
AGTCGGCATCGCCTCGACCAAGACCTTGGCGAAATTGGCCAATTACGCTGCGAAAAAATGGCAGAAGCAGACCGGAGGCGTGGTGGATCTCTCTGATTCCCAGCGCCGCGACAAGCTGCTCCGCGCCGTTGCAGTCAACGAGGTATGGGGAATCGGCCGGCAACTGACCGAACGCCTCGGCGCGATGGGAATTCGGACAGCGTGGCAGCTGGCTCAAGCAGATGCATGGACCTTGCGCAAAAAATTCAGCGTGGTTTTGGAGAAAACTGCACGGGAATTACAGGGCACTGCTTGCCTGGAACTGGATAGCGTTGCGCCGCCGAAACAGGAAATTTGCTGCAGCAGAATGTTCGGCGAGCGCCAGGAAGACCTGCCCCCCATCCGCGAAGCGGTCGCCACATACGCAGCCAGGGCGTGCGAGAAGCTTCGTGCGCAAGGCTCTGTCTGCAGGAAGGTCAGAGTCAGCATCCGCACCGGTATGTTCAATCCGGACGAGCCTAAATTCGCCAAGGGCATGCTGTGCGAGCTGCCCTACCCCACCGACGATACCCGGTTGATTACTCAAGCCGCACTTGCCGCTCTCGATGAGCTGTACCGCCAAGGTTTTTCCTATGCGAAGGCCGAGGTACTGCTGATGGACCTCTGCGCACGCGGCGAATTCACTGACGACTTATTTGCTGCCAATCAGCCTGCTGCTTCTGAAAAGGTGATGGCCGTTTTGGATTCGATCAACGCCAAATGGGGGCGCGGTACATTGCGGCCCGGCATAGTGCCAGCAAGCCCTGAATGGGGGATGCGCCGCGAGCTTTTGAGCCAGAGCTTCACTACGCGAGTCGATCAACTGTGGAAAGTAGCTGCACGATAAAGGCAAGGTTTCATCCCCCTCATTCCACTGCACTGACTGTGGAACAAGGGGGTAGCGTTCCACCAAGTTAGTTATGTGGAATGAAGGGGACATCAACCCACTGGGACAGCCACGTCACGCACGAACGGAACTAAATAAACCCGCGCCCGCTTCCTTCTTTAGCAGCTCATACACCACCGTCAGGAACACATCCCGTGTCGACTCATCGCTGAGCAGCTTGGTCGCCATACTCGTGTGGCTGCTCATAGCGGCGGCAATGGCAGAGATTGCTTTTGAAGGCAGATCAGCTTTCATGGTTTGCTCCATGGTGTTGTTCTGCACTTGGGCCATCACCACGCTGTCGGCTCGCAGCTTCTCGGAAACATGAACAGCGAAGGCCACCTGGTCAGTGTCGGTAATGTCCTTACCGAAGGCGTTGTTGAGCTTCTCGATCAACTCGATGAGGTACTTCTTCTCGCGGTCGCGAGCGTCACGCAAGCCGTTATCGGTCATGCCATAAAGGCCCGGCACCTCAGCCTGCACGCTGACTCCAACCAATCCCTCGCCCTTCTTGATCTTGTAGTGGCTGAGCTTAAGGTCGCCCAGATCCACCTGCTCCGCCGTGATGCCCTTGAGCCGCTTACGCAGCAGGCGAGCATAGCTGGCGAAGGCCTCCAGGCTTGGGTCGGCGAAGTCGATGAGCTGAGCGATGTACTCGTAGCTGCGAACGAACTTAGTAAGGCTTTCGCTGAAGATCATCAGCTCATCGCGAGCTTTGCAGTACTCCGAGCGCTGCACGTCGGCATACTCCATGTCCTTGTCGCTGCCTTCTTCATGGGCTTGCTCCCACGCTTTTTCCCACTGGTCGATGGCGTCGTTGAGCGTCTTCAGCTTGCCGTTGAAGCGGTCGGTGGCCGACTGAGTCAGAGAGAACAGCTTCTGGTGCGTCACCTTAGGGTCGACAATGGCGTCACCGAAGGCTTCCACCTCAGCCTGCTCGTAGATGAACATGCCATCCAGGCGCTGTTTGATGTCGTAGACGATGTTCGGATCCTGGATATCCGCCACCTGGGCATCACGATAGAAGGTCTTGAACGAAGCCAGGATCTCTTCGGCCTTGTTGACGAAATCGACGACGAAGGTCTTGTCCTTACCGGGAAAAGTGCGGTTCAGGCGTGACAGTGTCTGCACGGCCTCAACGCCGGATATTTTTTTGTCCAGGTACATGGCCACCAGCTTCGGCTGATCGAAGCCGGTCTGGTACTTGTTGGCGACGATCATCACCCGGTAGTCCGGGGTGTCAAACACCTTACGCATGTCGCGTCCGTGGAGGCCGGGATTCAGATTGGTTTCGCTGTAGTTGTGATCCACGGGCAGGCTGGGCTCCTTCACATCTGTGTTAGGCACCTCGCCGGAAAAAGCCACCATGGCCCGCACATTGTCGTATCCCTTGCGTTTGCAGTAATCCTCCAGCGCCAAGTGATATTTCACCGCCGCCGCACGCGAGCTGGTTACAACCATAGCCTTAGCTTGGCCGCCGAGCAGGTGCGCCACGTTCTTACGGAAATGTTCGGCGATCAGCTCGACCTTCTGCCCGACATTTACGGGGTTGAGCGCCAACCACTTGGCCAGCTTGCGCCCAGCGCTCTTTTCATCCACGCGCTTGTCATCAACCATCTCACTGCCAATTTTGAACGCCACCTCGTAACTGGTGTAGTTCTTCAGCACATCCAGGATGAAACCTTCCTCAATGGCCTGCTGCATCGTGTAGAGGTGAAACGGTGCCGGCGGGTTATCGGTGCTCACCGGCTTTGCCACATCACGCGGGCGGCCGAACAGGCTCAGCGTCGAGTGCTTGGGCGTGGCGGTGAAGGCAAAGTAGCTGGCATTGCCTGGGCGCGAGCGCGAACTCTGCCACACCGACAGCCGCTCCTCCTTGGTCAGCTTCTCCCACTCACTTTCACTTTGCCCGGTCAATACGTAACGCAGGTCATCCGCTGTGCTGCCACCCGTGGAGCTGTGCGCCTCATCGATGATGATGGCGAAGCGGCGATCACGCAGGCTCTGCTCACCGAGAATGATCTTCTGCGCATAGGGAAACGTCTGCAGCGTACAGACAATGATCGGCACGCCATCGAGCATGGCCTTGGCCAGTTGCTGGCTCTTTGGCAAGCTAGACTGCTGACGATCGATGGCGCAGACGACTCCGGCCTGATGTTCGATCTGCTGGATTGCGTCCTGCAGTTGCTGGTCCAGCACCTGGCGGTCCGTCACCACAATTACGCTGTGGAAATACGGCTCACCATCGGGACGCCGCACACGGATCAGCGAATGCGCCGCCCAGGCGATGGTGTTGGTCTTGCCAGAGCCGGCGCTGTGCTGGATCAGGTAGGGCTGCCCCGCTCCTTCGATACGCACCGCATCGATCATTTTGGTCACGCCCTCCCACTGATGGAAGCGCGGGAAGATCAGGCCTTCCTTGAAATGGGTCTTACCGCTGACGTCTTGGGCCTCCTTGCGCTCTTGCAGCACGAAGCGGTGGAAGATGTGCAGCCAGTTGTTCTTCTGCAGCACTCGCTGCCAGAAATAGCTCACGGGGTAGCTGCCGTTCTCACCGGGCGGGTTGCCGGCGGCGCCGTCATTGCCACGATTGAACGGGAGAAAGAAGGTCGAATCCCCGGCCAGCTTGGTGGTCATGCGAATATCGCTGTCGCTCATGGCGAAATGCACCACCGCACCACGCTTGAAGGTCAGCAGCGGCTCGGTGCCTCCGCTCTTGCGCTCGGGCCGGCGATCCGTCCGGTACTGCTGCATCGCAGCATCGACGGACTGAGTGAAGTCTGTCTTTAGCTCCACCGTAGCCACTGGAATGCCGTTGATGAAGAAGGCCAGGTCGATCTCGTCAGCCTTGTCCAACGAGTAACGCAGCTGCGGCACCACGCGCAGACGGTTGGCCGCGTAGCGAGCGATCACCGTGTCGTTGCGATCGTCCTCGGGCAGCGCCTGGCTCATCGCCAGGGTACCGCCACCGGCCACGGCAAAGCCGTAACGCAGCACATTCACCGTGCCGCCATCGACCTTGTTCTCAAGCTGCTTGACCAGCCGATCCAGCACAACATCGCGCATGCCTGCGCCGTTCATGGCGAGGATCTTGGCCATGGTCACGGGCTGGCTGTCTTCTAACCAGCCCAGCACATCCTCAGGAAACAGTGCCCGCCCTTGGTCATAATCGGCAGACTTGCCCACCAGCCAGCCAGCCGCCGCAAGCTGCTCGACTATATGGCGTTCCAGTTCGCATTCGTGGTGGATGTGGCTCATGGGCCTTTCCTTATGCCGGGTATATCGAATCAGTGAGTTATGTGAGACGACGATCCGACTCGGTCGAGTCCGAACCGCCATACACAAGACCGTGTATCAACAAATGTAAAAATACGGGACGGGACGCAATGCGTTTCGTGTCTCACGCTCGGACTTAAAAGCGTTCTTCATTCGGCGCAGTTCAGCAGATCGTTAAAGGCCAGAATGGCCGGTCGCTCCGCACTGTTCAGGAGCGTCTGCAGCGGCAGTGCTTCCGGGAAAGAAGGCTCTATCACACGACCTCCTGTGTATTCTCGGCCGTGGTCAGATCAACCGCATTCAACTGTTGGTCCTGCCAGGCAGCATATGTCTGCCCTGAGCCCTCAACCACCCAAGACGTACGTCCATTTGCGGCACGGCCACAGACCACAGCCGCCGCCGCGCTCGGGCTGCTGAAGGCGAAGTCGTCGCTGAAGGTCAGGTGCTCGCCGCTGCCGGGCACCAACACGCCCTGCTCGATCAGCTGCTTGTACAGCCCCCGATAACCCCGCTCGGTGCCAACCCACTCGCTGCGCGCATTGGAGCCCTTGAGTACGAAGAACTCGCCATCGACCTCCTGGCCGCGGGCGCTAACGCGATAGCGAGGCACTTCCAGCAGAAATTGGGGCGAATGGCTCGGTGCAGCGGCTGCGGTAGCAATAACCGGTGCGGACGGCTTGCTCAACTCACGCAGGAACTCGAAGCCCAGCACCGGCAACACGATGCGAATCTGCTCCAGGAAGAACGCCATGTCGGCGCGGTCGGACTCAGGCAAATTGTTGTAGCTATGCGCGGTGCCATTGCTCAGTACACAACGGGCGGTCTGGGTGGCGATCTGGATCAGCTGGCTTTCCAGATATTTGGCGTGGGCCTTGGTCAGATTCTGGTCCTTGCTGGTGATCAGACACACCCGCTCCCAGAAATCCTTGCCGCCCTGCTCTTCGGGGCGGTTATGAGTTCTCAGACGCTGGGCTACATCATCGGATTCGCCGATATACACGCGGGTGCGCAGGCTGTCGTCCGAATCGGGGCCGACCAGGAAGTACACACCGGTACGTCCGCATTCGGGGCGCTGCACCAACTCGGCCAGCTTGCTACGCGGGCCGGTCAGTACATGGCCGGTCCAGTTCATAATCTCAGCGGTCAGCAGACCGTTGGGTGTGCCATCCACCAGAAATAGGCGAATGCTGCGGCCTGGGTTCATACAGCCTCCCGCAGGTCGATTTGGCCGGTGACGGCGGCGGTGATCAGGGCGGAGCGGCGCTCTTTGAGAAGGTCGATGCTGCGCTCGGTTTTATCAGCGAGAGAGTCAAGCCGCGCTGTTTGAATATCTAACATCTCGATGATCGCTAACTGCTCACGCAAAGGAGGCACTGGCAGTTCAATGGAGACCCAGTTCTCCATTCTGAGAGCTTTCGTGCCATGCCCAGCCTCCTCAAGCCGGCTCAATGACTCTGCGGAGGAACCTCTAAGCAAATGAGCCAAATAGCGACTATTAAGCTTTTCAAATGGGACCAACGCCTTGAGATCTTGGTTGATCGCCATAGGCACCAAGGTTTCAACCACCGGGAAAAGACGAGCAAGAATCATCCCACGCACAACGACCAAAATACTTCCCGACGGAACGAGCGATGCTGCGCCGGACTCAATCGCTGATTGATGAAGGTGGTCAATCGTATCCGCAAGCACTTCCTGCTTTAGGTCTTTGGCAGATGCCCAGGGAATGTCACCATTCCAAAATTCAAGGTTGTCTTTGGATGGTGTACCACCACTCCGAAAGCGGACGAGTTGTTTTAGGGGCGAAACAATCCAATGCTCCGGCACTTCCCCCAGCCACTCCACGCCAGAGTCTTTCATTTTCACGTTGGGGTCGAGGCCCTTGGTGACGGCATGGGTGATCAGCGCCTGGCGCTTTTCGCGCAGCAGTTCGATAAAGCGGGTTTTCTTTTCAATCAGCGCGTCGATGCGGGCGGTTTCGCGGTCGAGCTGCGCCGCAATACACAGCTGTTCGGGCAGTGGCGGGAATACAAAACGATACTGTCGAAATTTCTCAGCCGGCAGGTGGGCAATGGTGGCCTTTGAATCAGACTCCTCGAAAACACCTCGCTGTTTAGCGGTCAAAAGCGAGAAATAAAAAAACTCTGCCGTGTCTGCACTTACTGAGCGGTGGCGCAGACGATGCAGAGCCTTCTGGTAGCCGAAGGCTGCATTGTCACCGCGCCAAATAGCAGCACGACCGACATCGCCACCTTCACAAACCAAGAGATCACCATGCCGAATGGTGTACCGCTCCAACTCCTCAGGGTGAATATCCATCTCAGGTAGATCCTGGGTGTTGATGCTGCCCCACTGCACATCCTGATTGCGTAAATAAGGAACTAAGCTGGTCTTGGTTAGCCTTTTTTCATCAAGCATTTTCCCTAGTTCAATCGAATACCGAAAGCTCAGCTTGCATACGTCCCAGTGCTCCGGCACCAGCCCCAACCACTCCACTCCGGAATCCTTGTACGCCGGATAGGGCTTGTAATGGCTCATGCCTGCACTCCTGTCGGCCCGGCCAGCATGTTCATAATCAGGCGGATCAGGGTGTCCTTTTGTGCCGGGGCGGACTCGGCGACCAATAACGCCAGCGCGGCCAGGCCAATATCGTTGATCACCGGCTGGCCAGCGTTATCAAGCAAACGGCCGTTGCGGTGCAGGAAGTCAACAAAGAGGAAAGCGCCACTACGCTTGTTGCCGTCGGCGAACGGATGGTTCTTGATGACGAAATACAACAGGTGCGCCGCCTTGGCCTCAATGCTGGGATAAGCCGGCTCGCCGAACACGCTCTGGTCGAGGTTGCCCAGCAACGCGGCCAGGTCATCGCCACGCTCGCGGGCGAACAGCTCAGTAGCCTCGCCACGACCTATCAAGTTGATTTTCAGCTCGGCCAGCGCGGTGCGTGCCTGATCTGGCGTCGGCAACACGCCTCCCGCCTGCACCAGGGGCTCACTCAGCAAGCCTTCGTCATAACGCTGCAGCAGCAGAAAGGTCTGCGCGTAGCGGCTGACGATATCTGCCAGGCCGCGTCCGGCATCGGCACTCAACTCGGGGTTATGGGTGAGACGGCGCACCATCAGCAGCGCCGCCTCCAGCTCGCCGGCATTGCTCTCGAAACGCTGGCGATTGAGGGTGAAGCCACGGGTCAGGTGTTCGCGCAGCACGCGGGTGGCCCACTGGCGGAACTGAACGCCGCGCTTGGAGTTGACCCGATAGGCCACCGAGATGATGGCGTCCAGGTTGTAGAGCTTCAGGCGGCGAGTGACACGCCGTTTACCTTCTTGCTGAACTACCGAGCTTTCCTCGGTAGTTGCCGCCTCGTCCAGCTCTCCATCGCTGTAGATGTTCTTCAGGTGCAGGCTGATATTGTCAGTGGTGGTATCCAACAATTCGGCCAGCTGCCGCTGGCTGAGCCAGACGGTTTCTCCCTCAAGACGCACCTCAACTGGATGATTGCCCGCCTGATAGATCAGGATTTCGCTCATGCCGTCACCTCGCCCAGCAGTGCGGCGATTTCGGCCTCCACCGCCTTCAGATCGGCATCGATCTCGGCCAGCGCACGCGGCGGCTGGTACACGTAAAAATAGCGGTTGAAGTTGATCTCGTAGCCGACGATGCCTATCTGTCCGTCCTTCGGATCTGTCTTGCCGGTGTCGATCCAGGCATCCGGCACATGGGGCAGCACTTCGCGGGCGAAGTAATCGTCGATGGACTGATTCAGCGGCACGTTCTCGAACTCGCGCAGGTCGGAATCGAACTGCGGATTTCCCTTGTCGTCCAGCACCGACTGGGCGTTGGCGTCACGCTCGCCGAAGCAGGCAAGTGCGGCCTTCAGCGTGCCCTTGCCGAGCTTCTTGATGCCAGCCGCCTTGAGGAAGGCCGACAGATTGTCGAAGTCGCCCTGCACCGAAGCAAAGGCCTCAATCTGGTCGGCGCCCTTGGTGTTCTGGTAAGCGGCGAGCTTGTCCGGGGTGACCGAGAAGCGCAGGCGCAGCGGGCGCTCAACGGTAATACGCCGGTAACCGAAGTCAGTGGTGGCGAAAATCTTGCTGTTCGCGCTTTCCACGAAGGCTTCATGCAGCTTGGCAATCTCGGCTATCTGCTCATCCGACAGGTATTTACGTTTGCTGCCCAAACTCTTGCGCATGGGGGCATGCATGGCAGTGGCATCGATCAGTTGCACCATGCCCTTGCGCAGCGTGTCCTTGTGGTTGGACAACACCCAAATATAGGTGCCGATGCCGGTGTTGTAGAACAGGTCGTTAGGCAGAGCGATGATCGCCTCCAGCCAGTCGTTTTCAAGAATCCAACGGCGTATTTCCGACTCTCCTGAGCCGGCACCGCCGTTGAACAGTGGCGAACCGGATAGCACGATGCCGATGCGGCTGCCACCCAGGTCCACGGGTTTGCGCTTGGACAGCAGGTGCATGAGGAATAGCAGCGAGCCATCGCCCACACGCGGCAGGCCGGGACCGAAGCGACCGGCAAAGCCCTGCTGGCGGTGCTCAGCCTGCACCTGCTTCTGGACGTTTTCCCACTTCACACCAAAGGGCGGATTGGCCAGGCAATAATCGAACTGCTCGTGAGGCAACAGGTCATTGGACAGGGTGTTGCCGAGCTTGACGTTCTTGGTTTCAAACCCCTGAATCAGCTTGTCCGCCACGGAGATGGCATAGGTTTCTGGGTTGAGCTCTTGGGCATAGGGCACCAAGCGGGCATTACGGTTCCACTCGTGTACCTGCTCGATGGCCGACGATAGAAAACCGCCCGTCCCTGCAGCACAGTCATATACGGTGCGAACAACACCTTCGCCATTAAGCGCCTGGTGATCCGGAGCGAACACTAGGGTGGTGGCTAGGCGCACTACATCGCGCGGGGTGAAGAATTGGCCTGCGTCATCATTGGAAGACTCGGCGAACTTACGAATCAGGTGCTCGAAGACCAGGCCCATTTCGTGGTTGCTGAGTTGACTCGGGTGCAAGTCGACTGCAGCAAACTTCTGCGCAACCAGATATAGAAGGTTGGCCTTCTCCAGTTTTTCAAGCCACCGATCAAAGGCGAAGTGCTCGAACACCTGACGGGCGTTGGCGGAAAACTTGGCGATGTAGTCTTCCAGGTTGGCGCGCGTACTGGTGGAGCCGAGGCTGGCCAGGGAGAACTGCGAAACGTTATAGAAGGTCGCACCGGCGGCGGTTGGCAGGATGAGATCCATATCCACGCCGCTTGCCTTCATAGCTTCGTACTGACTACACACCTTGTCTCGGGTAGGTTCCAGCACGCACTCCAAGCGACGCAGCACCGTGAACGGCAGGATGATTCGGCCGTACTCGGAGGGTTTGAACGCGCCCAGCAGCAGATCTGCGATATTCCAAATGAAGGGGGCCAGTGTCTGTTGATGCACGCAAATATTCCTTGCTCGAAACCAGGGAGGAGCCTGAAGCCCAAGCCCTACGAGATAGCTTGATCGGGTGACGAACCTTAACCGCTCATATGCGCCCGAGCCAGTAGGCAAACTTGCTAGTCGAGGCGACTCTGCGATCATCCACCATAGATTTGCAGCTCTGCTCTGGGAGCCTAACTAGAGCGGCCCAGCCGGTGGTGGCCGAAAACGCCGGCAGCGAATCACGAAAATGTGCTTATGCACTGCCTCCGTCTCGGGGGTTCGCCGCGGCCCGCGTTAGGGCAAAAGCCCGCGCCGCTCAATACTGCGCGGGCTTTTATTATCCAAAAATATCAGCAGCCATAATCTGCCAGCGGACCCGCACGATGTAGAGTGAATGATCCCAATGCTCATTACATGATCAAGCACTCTCTTATTTACTGCTTTCAGCGTTTTTATGAGTTAATCATTTTTTTATGCATTTTGCGCGGACAACAATCTCTTTTTATCGTGGACAATTACCCCACATCCAACAAAGGGGACACCCATGAAGATTGAGTTCACTGTACAAAACTTGGAAGAGCGCAAAAACCAGTTGCTTCAGAGCATCGGGGAAATTCGTAACACTTACCTGGATGACGAGCTCAGCAACAAGAACGTCGTTCCCGTGGTAGCAGTTATCGACGGGCGCAGTATTCCTACCTGGGTGCAGATTGGTTGCGAGCGAGACTTTGTAATTGATATGCCTTCCTCGCCTATCGAGTGCTTTTTGAGCGAGCTTACTTTTGGTATGAGCGAAGAGGAAATGGTGGTCTTCCTGGACACTGAAGAACAGATGCATGATTTGAGAATGCAGCTCCAAACGTTGGACACCATTCTCTCAAGTTTTGAAAAAATGGATTCTTGAGTCCAACACAGTCATGGAAGACATCACGGAAAGCAAACTGGGCATTCAACTATCTGAGCTGATAGCGGAAGAGTTTCCCCACCTGCGTGAAGTACGTGACTCGATGGCCACGCTCGCGCAGGAGGAAGCCTTAAGAATTCAGCTCGTATACAGAAAAGCGCGCGAAGAATATCAGAAGGGCTTTAAACGCGGGAAGGCCTGGGTCCACGATGTGAGAATAAAGAATATTGTGAGCGGAGCACACATCGAGTGGTTTGCTTACAAAGGGCGCTACGGTGATCAGTGTTACTCCGAGGGTATTCGTAGCGAAGGACTCATGAGGATTCCCGCGAGCAAATTCAAAAGCTGCTCAGCTGCAGAGTCCAAGGCAATCAAAGAGGCAGAGAACGCATTCTACGAAGTCAGGAAATTCTGCAGACAGGTCACGGGCCTTTCGAACACCATAAACAACATTCCCCAAATGAAGCTTCTCGACGCCCGGTCTAGCGAACGTCTCCCACACAAAACCTCTGAAGAGTATTTCGTCTGCGACTGCGAAGAGCCTTGCACCTCTTGCTTAGAGTCTTCGAGTATCGCCAATAACCCTTATAGCAACTAGACAGCAGATTTTCCGCTACAGATATAGTGATAAACGACGCCAGCGCGAAGATGGCGAAATCCAAAGCATGAAGAACGCAACACGACTCTAACAACTAGTCATCAGAGCAACCAAACAGATTTCCGCCACAGTCAATAAAATCATCCACCATAAGAAGCCCTGTTCCGGGGTTTATGCAGAATAACGGCTCCCTGTTAAAAGCATCCTCCCCACTGAGGTCGTCATCTTCTTTCTCAAAATCTAGAATAAGTATATTTTCTGAGAAAGCACCAGGCAGTGGCACCTCTAGCGACTCAGCAGAGAGCGAGTCATTAACCACTACCCCTTGCCCTCTTGCAGGATAAATAATGGTGATGTATCCATTATTGAAGCTCTGTCCACCTAGGCGCTTCCGGAAGAAGTTGATCATATTGCCCCCTAAAATATCTTACTGGTCGACACAGGAACACGGCACCTGAAAGCCTGCCCATTCTTTGTCCAGAACCAACATTAAGTGCATGCTGTAAATCACTACACTCACCTTGTATCCCTGTGCAATGGTCACTCACCGAAGCGAAGAAGCAAGGCCAGGAAACGCTTGATGCAAGCACTCTCATTGATATCATTAAGACATCACCTGCTCCGCGATACCGGCGCGTTCGATAAATCAGGATCTATTAGGGATACGTAGTGATCAGAGTTTTCTTGCTATCTGCCAGCGTGCTGATTATGGCCGGCTGTGCAGCGCCAACGCCTTCCACCCCAGCAGCAATCAAAGAGGGGCATAGCTCAGATTCCCTGGCGCTGCAGGTGATGAACACCAACGGATACTCTTCGGGCCTAAAAGATGTGGAAGTCAATACGCAGATAGAGCGTGGCCCAGGCGGTCTCGCTCAAACGCTAGATGCGGTTCTGCTTAGGGAGCATTTGCTGGGGCGCGCCACCCCGCTCCCCGGTGTACCGAGCCCTGCGATGTCAGCATTTTTTGTGCTTGAGCTCTTCAACGACCAAACATACCTGCCACGTCATGGAATGTGGATGCCTGTATGGATGCCTCAACACCTGGCCCGGGATCCTCTAGAAGCTCAGCAGAAGCTGACAGAGATTTTCGAGCAGGCAGCTGCCGATGCGCTGCCTGATGAGTATCGATATAAGCCCTTCGAGTGGACCAATAAGGCTATTTTTGGCGCCGAATCAAGCTACCGGATGCTTCGAGTGGATGGCCCGTTATGTGAGAACTGGTCCTGCGTTCTCCGTGGCAGCTTATCTAGCTCCGAACGGCCGGAGAAATCATTCAACGCACGCATGGTCGCTGTCGAAACCCCTTCCTTTATTAGGAATGGTGACAGTACCTCTTATCGATTGCGCGGACTGGGCGGGGTCGTGTTGGATAAAGTCATTGAGGAGTATGACGAAAAGGGAATGATTTCCGGGCACTGGCATCAAGTAAAAACTGAGCCGTTGGCTGGGTTCGACCACGCAGCGTTCTATCGTCGCTTATCGGATGCACTACCCGACTGGGCGTTTATCTACTTTGGGCCAGAGTACATTCACAACGAAGCTGGAATTCCTTTTGTTCTCAACCGAGGTCAGGAATTGCTTTTCGTGAAGCCAGCCTCTACTGACGAAGCTCTCCAATCTCACTGACCTGAACAGCCGATTACAGAAAAAGTCGCTATTTGGGCCTTGCCGTCGCCTTTGAAAAGGCCCTCTATTGGAAGCTCGGAATAGAGCAACATCCCGTTGGTCCGATGAAGCGCCCGGTTTCGCTGTAATGGTGCCGCCTGCGTATTGTTTTTTCTGGTGACCGCGAGGCCATCAACAGGATCGCAAAACGAGTGGCTACTGTTCACGCGTTACGCACGGTTGTGCTCGGAGCGTCGCGGAGGGGACTCGGATGAACGTTGCCCGCCGCTATCGATGCGGTAGCGATTCGATAGCAACCTCTGCGGACACAGATTAAGCCGTTTATTCTCAAGATCGGCTGATTGCCACCGACCAGCCGCTTGCGTAGCCCACAGAGCAACGATATGGCAGGAGCTTCGTCTAGAAGATGAAACTCGATCCATCGCATGCATGCCAGAGCCGATTCGAATGTAGCGCTACCGAAACCACAAATAGCCTCCAGCCACTACCCAGAACATCTCGATCATAGATGACTATCGTTCGGCTCGGAAACGTGAGGTGGGTGCCCAGCAGCTCTGAGGAAGTGCTTCTGTCTGGAAAGGGCGAACCCTCGGCTGGCGGATAAAAAAACTGCGCTTGGCGATCAGGACTTGGGCTAAACGTAGGCACTTCTGAGTAGTGGTCCTCGAAGTGGTCCCTAAATCGCTAAATAGCGGTAATCTCAGCGAGCAATCAGGCGTAACTACTTGATTTTATGGCGTCCCAGGCGAGGTTCGAACTCACAACCTTCCCCTTAGGAGGGGGATG
>JADKLW010000593.1_pt1 | contig 13519 bp, 18 predicted proteins | sample 8641881 | NCBI WGS metagenome assembly JADKLW01 (sample SAMN16272185, study PRJNA661076) | feces metagenome | isolation source: fecal sample from diarrhoea affected cattle B | host: Bos taurus | place: South Africa: Lokaleng Village, Mahikeng | collected 2019-09 | reverse complement strand
ACGGCGCCCGTTTGATTTGAGGCGATAGCGATGAAGGCAGATACCCATCCGGACTACCACATGATCACTGTGGTTATGACCGACGGCACCAAGTACGAGACACGCTCGACCTATGGCAAGGAAGGCGACACGCTGCAGCTCGACATCGATCCCAACACCCACCCGGCCTGGACCGGCGGTACGGGCCAGCTGCTCGATCGCGGCGGTCGCGTTTCGCGCTTCAAGGAGCGCTTCAAGGGCCTCGGCCTCTAAGGCGCCCGAACAAGAATACGAAAAGCCCGGCCATTGTGCCGGGCTTTTTATTTGTCTATCTCAAGCTTCATTAACGCGCGAAGGCTGCCTTGAGCCGCGCCAGCTGGTCGGCAATGCCGTCGGCCATGCCCGGGTCAAGCTCCGGCATCTTGCCCCGCTCGAGCGTATCGAACTGCATGACCCGATCGAACAACCGATCGCCCTTGTCGATATAATCGCGCAGCACTTGGGGAAGTTGATCGTAGCCCGGTCCGCCCCGCTCGGAGGGCGTCGCAGAAAACTTGACCTTCTCCTTCTCGGAGCGGGCATTCTCCTTGGAGATCTCGCCTTCATTCACCGCCCGCTGCAGCAGCAGCCAGGAGGCCAGCTGCATCAGGCGGGTGGTCAGCCGCATGGATTCGGTAGCATAGAGAAAGGAGGCCTCGCGGCTGAGTATCCGGCTGTCGCCCCGTCCCTCGCCATCGAGATAGGTTGCGACTTCCTCGATCAGGCCCATGCCCTCGCGATACAGCGCATCAAAGCCGCCGGACGCCACTATGCGTGGGCCGATGGCGATCGCCGATCCTGTCTCTTTCTCGTTGGTCAAGCCAAGGCTCCTGTTGCTGGCCATGGTAGGCGCAATCCCGCCGGACGTCATCCTTCCGAAATCATCAAGCTGAAAAGAGCTTTAAGATCAGGGCCGTAACAAGGCCAAGCGACGCCAAAACGAAAAAAAGAGCGGCAAGAACCGCTCTCGAAGTTAACAGGGAGGCGTCAAACAGAGGGAGAAACCACTCTGTAAAATCCAGAAGAATCTGAATAACATCAGGTTACCTCGCACAGATTAACTGCAAGTTAACAGGACTCGATTTCTTAACCTTGCCTGTTGCCGATGCGTTCACCTGAAGCTTGGAGGCGTGTCTGGACGGCTAGAGCTTGAAAGCCGATTCAGCGGCTGCACGCGTGGCGTTGCGCGCGGCGATGGCGGCCCGTAGCCGGGCAATTTCGCCCTCCAGCAGACCGATCCGTTCGGTCAACTCTTCGACCGACATCGACTCGATAGGCATGCCCACTTCATGGCCCTTGGGCTTTTTGACTTCCTCGTCGAACATCGAGGGCCTCCTTCGCCAGCTTGATCGCGACAGTCTATCGCCAATGGCTTGCAGAGCAAATCGGTATCGGCCAGCATGGGGCATGACCATTCCCGACACCATGAATGCCCTCGCCATTACCCGTCCTGGTGGCCCCGAAGTGCTGCAGATGCAGCCCTGCCCGGTGCCCCGCTGCGCTGATGGCGACGTGCTGGTGCGCGTGGCCGCGGCGGGGGTGAACGGGCCCGACCTGTCGCAAAGGCGTGGCCACTACGATCCGCCGCCCGGCGCCTCGCCTTTGCCCGGACTCGAAGTGGCAGGCGAGGTGGTCGCCATGGGCGGGAACGTCTCCGGCCTGCAGGTCGGCGACCGCGTGATGGCGCTGACCAACGGCGGCGGCTATGCGGAATATGTCGCCGTGCCCGCCGGCCAGACCCTCCCTGTTCCCGATGGCTGGACGCTTGCGGAAGCCGCGGCGCTGCCCGAAACCTGGTTCACCATCACCCAGACCCTGGCTATGCGCGCCGGCCTCGAACCGGGCATGACCGTTCTCGTCCACGGGGCTGCCGGCGGCATTGGCGGCGCCGCCATCCAGATCGCCGGCATCTTGGGCGCCAAGGCCATTGGCGTGGTTTCGTCTGCTGCCAAGGCCGCCTATGCCCTTCGCCTGGGCGCTATCGCGACCATCGACTACACCACCGAGGACATAGTGGCCCGTGCCCTCGAACTGACCGATGGCAAGGGCGTGGACCGCGTGGTCGATATCATCGGGGGTGCCATGGCGGAAAAGAACATCGCCGCTTCGGCCCGCGGCGGCCATGTCGTACAAATTTCAACACTGGACGGCGGCAGCGCCAGCCTCTCCCTGCGTGCAATGATGAGCAAGGAACTGACCCTTTCGGGCTCCACCCTGCGACCGCAGACCCCGGCCACGAAGGCGGCCATTGCCAGCCGCATCCGCAGCGACCTGTTGCCGGCTTTGTCGCGAGCGGACTTCGTGCGCCCCGCCCTCACCAGCTTCCTCATCGAAGAGGGTCCTGCGGCACACCAATTAATGGAAACGCGCGGACACCTTGGCAAGATAGTGCTGCTGACCTCGTTCGGCGCAGATGCCCGGCGCAGCTAGACGATCCGGCTCGACGCTGAACAACATCACATTCTTCATTGCGGATCGGGCAGCAAAATCCTATATTGCAGACTGTTCCCCCTCAGCATGAAGCAAAGAGGCGGAGCGGTTCGGTGGAAAACCGGCCGCGCCTGCAAGAGAGATTTATCATGACCCAGCCACTGTTGATGCCCAAGGCGACCGCTGTCTGGCTCGTCGACAACACTGCGCTGTCGTTCGAGCAGATCGCTGCCTTCTGCACGCTGCATCCGCTTGAAGTTCAGGGCATTGCCGATGGCGACGTAGCCGGCGGCATCATGGGCGCCAATCCCATTCAGAACGGGCAGTTGACCCGCGATGAAATCGAGAAGGCCGAAGCCGATCCCAACTACCGGATGAAGCTGAGCGAGCCCAAGGTCCACGTCGCTGCGAGCAAGCGCAAGGGGCCGCGCTACACGCCGATTTCACGCCGCAACGAACGCCCCAACGCCATCAAATGGCTGGTGCGCAACCACCCCGAGCTCAAGGACGCGCAGATCATGCGTCTGGTCGGCACCACCAAGTCGACTATCGATTCGGTGCGGGAATCGACCCACTGGAATTCGGCCAACCTGACCGCCATGGACCCGGTAACACTGGGCCTGTGCAGCCAGATCGACCTCGACCTCGAGGTCAAGCGCGCCTCCAAGGGCGCCCCTGGCCCCGACGAGGCCGAGGAAGGCACGATGCTGATGACGGCCGAAGAAGCCCTGGCCCGTTCCGGCGGCCGCGGCCATGCCGAAGGCGAGGAAGGCGAATTCGCTGCCAATGACCATCGTCCCGAACACGCGCAGGACGATTTCAACGCGGACTCGGTCTTTGCCAAGCTCAAGTCGGTCAAATCCGACTCCGACAACTAGCCAGCTGCCGGCAGGAGCGCTGCATCAGCCTCCTGCCGCCAAGCCCCTCTGGCGATCAGTCGATCTGCCATTCCAGTTGACTTTGTCCGGCTGAAGCGTACCCACTAGTACGATACTCCCCGGACGGTCCCATGCCCATTCTCGATCCCTATTTCGTCACGGTCGCCGTGATCGCGGTGCTTGTCGTTGGCCTGAGCAAGGCTGGCCTGCTGGGCAGCCTCGGCATGGTCGGCGTACCGCTGCTGAGCCTGGTCATGCCCGCGCGCGATGCCGCCGGCATCATGCTGCCAGTGCTGCTGGCCATGGATGTCATCGCCGTCTACGCCTACCGCAAGGAGGTCGACTGGAGAATCCTGTGGATCATGCTGCCGGGCGCGGCCATCGGAACCCTGCTCGGCTGGGCACTCTGGGCCGTAGTGTCGGACGCCGCAGTGCTGCTCTTTGTCGGCGTGGTGACGCTGCTGTTCATCCTCGATGCCCTGCTGCCGCTGCGCAAGAAGCTTGAAGGCCTGCCACCGTCACGGCCGTGGGGTGTGTTCTGGGGTGGGTTTGCGGGCTTTACCAGCTTCATCAGCCACACTGGCGGCCCGCCCTTCCAGATCTATGTCCTGCCCCAGCGCCTGACGCCGGCCATCTATGCAGGCACCTCCGCCTTCTTCTTTGCCATCGTCAACGCAGCCAAGCTGATCCCCTATTTCTTCCTGGGCCAGCTCAATGTGCAAAACCTGCAGCTCTCCGCCAGCCTGATCCCGGTGGGCATTGTCGGCGTGCTCGGCGGCATTTTCCTGGTGCGCCGCATTTCGGTGAAGTGGTTCTACCGCATCGCCTATTGGCTGGTGTTTCTGCTGTCGCTGAAACTGATCTGGGATGGCGCGCGAGGCGTCTTCTGGGGGCTCTAGGCAAACAAAAAGGGCCGCGGCAACTGCCGTGACCCTAGACCTTCTTGAAAACGCGTTGCCGCCTTACTGGGTCGTCGTCGTGTACCTGTGAATTTCGTCCTTCACTTCGAGTTTCTTGCGCTTCAGCGCGGCCACCGTGAGATCGTCGACCCGGGAATTCTGCATCTCGGTCTGGATCCGCCGGTCCAACTCCTGATGGCGCCGTTCGAGCGCCGCGATATGCCCTTCAGTCGTCATGACAACTCCTTGAAAGCCTATGTGGACGACTCAATCGTCACAAATAATTCATGCCTTGTCGACCGCATTCCCTTCAACTCTGGAAATCGGATGCAAAACTCGTCGTGATCGGCTAACCAAGGCCGACGGATGCTGCGGGAAAGGTACGCGCCACCAGATGCTCTCGCTCACCAAGGAACAGGAAGCGGCGCTCGGCCTCGAACTGGCGACGAAACGCCAGGAACACAGCGATCTCAACGCCGCTATCGACACGCTGACCGAGTCACACGTCGCCGATCGCATGCTGATCCAGCGCCTCAAGAAACGCAAGCTGGCGCTCAAGGATCGCATCGTCCAACTGGAGAACATTCTGCTGCCCGATATCATCGCCTGATGGCTCCGGCACCTTGAGTTGTGGCGAAATCTGGGCTACAGGCGCGCTTTGTGGAGCTTGAGGGAACAGGGCTCTATGCTGACCAAACCGCAAGTCGCCATCGTCATGGGCAGCCAGTCGGACTGGCCAACCATGCGTCTCGCCGCCGAGACGCTGGAAGCGCTCGAGATCGAGTATGAGGCGCGTATCGTCTCCGCCCATCGTACGCCCGAACGCCTGGTCGAGTTTGCCACTGAAGCGCGAGCCGATGGCTTCAAGATCATTATCGCCGGCGCTGGCGGTGCCGCCCACCTGCCCGGCATGATTGCCGCCATGACGCCGCTGCCGGTCTTCGGCGTACCGGTCAAGTCCAAGGCACTCAACGGCCAGGATAGCCTGCTCTCCATTGTGCAGATGCCCGGCGGCATACCGGTCGGGACGCTCGCCATCGGCGAGCCGGGCGCCATCAATGCCGCCCTGCTTGCCGCTGCGGTCCTCGCACTTTCCGACGACGACCTTGCCGACCGGCTTGATGCCTATCGAGCCCGCCAGACCGCATCGGTCCCGCTCTTTCCTACCGACACCGAGTAATCCCTTGGCAGACGATATTTCCCCGCTGCCTGCCGGCAGCACGATTGGCATTCTGGGTGGCGGCCAGTTGGGGCGCATGCTGGCGCTTGCGGCAAGCCGGCTGGGCATGCGCAGCCATATCTACTGCCCCGATCCGAACAGCCCCGCCTTCGAGGTCACCCCGCACAAGACCGTCGCCGCCTATGACGACGAGACCGCCCTGGCCGCGTTCGCCGATGTGGTCGACGTCATCACCTACGAGTTCGAGAATGTGCCCGCAGGCACCGCCGAATTCCTTGCGACCAGAAAGCCCCTGCGTCCCGGCGCCAATGCCCTTGCGGCGTCACAGGATCGGCTGGCCGAAAAGAGCTTCCTGGCCTCCAAGAACATTCCGGTCGCGCCCTACCGCGCTGTCGAGACGCTGGAAGACCTCGAAGCTGCCATGGACGCCCTTGGCCTGCCCGCCGTGCTCAAGACCACGCGGCTGGGCTATGACGGCAAGGGCCAGCGCGTTATCCGTGCGCGTGACGAGGCCGCAGCCGCCTTTGCCGAGCTTTTGCCCAAGCCGCTTGTACTCGAAGCCTTCGTCCCGTTCGAAAAGGAAATCTCGGTCGTCGTCGCCCGCAATGCGGCCGGTGAAGTGCGGGCCTATGACGCCGCCGAAAATGTGCACCGCCACCACATCCTCCACACCAGCACGGTTCCCGCCGATATCGCTCCGGGGGTCGAAAAGCATGCCGCCATGCTGGCCAAGGTTATCGTGGTCGCGCTCGACTATGTGGGCGTGCTCGGCGTCGAGTTCTTCGTCGTGCCGGGTGAACGCCCGACGCTGCTGGTCAACGAGATCGCCCCGCGGGTGCACAATTCCGGCCACTGGACCGAGGCGGTCTGCCTGACCGACCAGTTCGAGCAGCATATCCGCGCGGTTCTCGGCTGGCCGCTGGGCGATCCGGCGCGCATGGCCGATGTCGTTATGGAAAACCTCGTTGGCGACGAAGTGCTGGCCGTGCCCGCTCAGCTCGACGGCAACACCCAGCCCCATCTTTACGGCAAGAGCGACATCCGCCCCGGCCGCAAGATGGGCCATGTGAACAGGATCGTCCAGCGCTGATCGCTACCGCGCCAGCCAGGCCTGCATGGCTTTCACCACGGCATCTGGATTTTCCATTGTCGGCAGATGCGCCGAGTCCGGGAACCGCACCAGTTCCGCATCCGCAATCCCCGCGGCCATCTCCTCGGCAAGCTCGGGTGGCGTCATGGTGTCGCCCTCGCCCACCCCGACCAGTGTGGGCACCCTTATGGCGCCGAGCAAGGGGCGCGAGTCGACGCGGTTAAGAATGGCCGTCTGCTGGCGCTTGTAGGCATCCGGCCCGACCCGCTCGGACATGGCCTGTACCTCCCCGGCGAGTTCGCTTTCCATATGCTGGGGCGTGATCAGCTTGCCGAGCAGCCCGCGCGACACGCCGATGAACTTGCCCTGTGCCACCATCTCCAGCCCTTTTCGGCGGGTCTCCTTGCGGGCTTCATCGTCATCCCGCGCGGATGTATCGAACAGCGCCAGATGCGTGACCCGCTCCGGCGCCTGCCGCATGATCTCGAAGGCGACATATCCGCCCATGGATAGGCCAGCCAGGGCGAATCGCGAGGGAGCAGCCGCCAATACCCGCTGTGCCATGGCGGCAATGGAATCGTCCTGCGTGAGGTCGGCGACAATGGAATGTGGATCAAGGCCGGTCGCGACGTCCCGCCAGAGCCTCTCGTCACAGATCAACCCGGGCAGCAATACCAGCTCGCTTGCCATTTCTGGCCTCCATCGGCAAAATCATCGTGCTCGACTGTTTCGCCTCGATGTCTCCGCAGCAAGCCCGGACGAACCAATTCCGCGGTTTTTCTCGTTGCACGGTGGACAAGCCCGGATAGCTGGGCTATAGAGCGGCCCACGGTGACTGGCTCTGCTGGTCGGCGGCGGGGTCTTTTGGCGCCGACGCTCATATCCAAACCCACATGTCTAAGCTTCGAAAGGGCGGTTGACCTTTGCAAGTAGTCGTTCGCGATAATAACGTTGATCAGGCGCTGCGCGCGCTCAAGAAGAAGTTGCAGCGCGAAGGCGTCTTCCGCGAGATGAAGCTGCGCAACTACTACGAGAAGCCCTCTGAAAAGAAGGCTCGTCAGAAGGCCGAGGCGGTTCGCCGCGCGCGCAAGCTGGCTCGCAAGCGCCTGCAGCGCGAAGGTGGCCTGCCCGCTCCGGCGGCACGTCCCGGTCAGCCCGGCCGTCCGGCCGCTGCCCTGCCGCGCACGTAAGCGTCCAATAGCAATATTAGAGAACGCCGTCCTTTCGGGGCGGCGTTTTTGTTTGCTCCGGCGGCGGTGATGCTACTGTGCCATCGCCCGTTTGAACAACGCGTCCGCGCGGCTCCAGATGCCGCGTTCCCACAGGTCGCTATGTCCTGCGCCGGGCTCGATCCACAGCTCGTCCTTGTTGGGTGCCAGCGCATGGACCCGCTCGCCATTGCTCACGTCTATGGTGACATCGCCCGTGCCATGCGCCACCAGCACTGGCGCGGTGACATCCAGGATCCATTCATCGACGGGGAACTGGTCCTGCATCACCCAGTAGACCGGCAGGTACGGGTAGCGTTCCGCCGCCACTGTCACGGCTGAAAGGAACGGCGTCTCAAGCAGCAAGGCCTTGGTGTCCCTGACACTCGCCACATAAGTTGCAGGTCCGGAGCCCAGCGAACGGCCCCAGATCACCAGCGGATAGCCCTTGGCCGCGGCCCAGTCATAGGCGGCTGTGGCGTCATCCAGCAGTCCCTGCTGGCTGATGCTTCCCGGCGACGACGGGAAGCCACGGTAGTCGAAGGCGACAAAGCCATACCCGTCAGCCACGAACTGCGCGTAACGCTCATGCTCGGCGCTGAAGCTCCCAGAATTCCCCTTGTAGTAGACAATCACCGGCTTGCCCGACGCCGGCCCCTGATACCAGCCGTTGACGATCTCGTCGCCGACCGGAATGGCAATCGCTTCGGCGCCGGTCAGCGCTGTGTCGGTGAGCGCCGTCACCGCCCCGCCGGCGTCATACTGCAGCGCGCGCTGATTGACATACATGTAGCCAATCACGCCGACATAAACGACGGCGAGCAGGACGGTGGCACTGACGAGCAGGCGGCGCAGAAGCGTCATGGCAGGACCTCGGACAACTCGACCAAGCCTACACCATCCGTCGCCGACGATGCAGCACCCTAGAGTTCGTCGATCGTCTGCTGCAGCGCACGCTCAAAGACTTCATCGGGTTGGGCGCCGGAAAGTGCATATTTTTCGCCGAAGATGAAGAAGGGCACGCCGCGGATGCCCTGGGCGGCCGCGTCATTGGCCAGCTGTTCGGTAATTGCCAGCTCGTTCTCGTCATTCATCGCGTCGAGCGCATCGCCGCGATCAAACCCGTATTCGACGGCGATATCGGCCAGCACATTGTCGTCATTCACCTGCCGATGCTCGAGAAAATAGGCGTTGGCGATGGCATTGGCCAGTTCGTGCTGGATACCGAGGGGCTTGGCGAGCCGGGTGATCGTATGCGCCTTCTTGGTCGGGAACATGCGCGGCTGCTGGCTGAGATCGAGCTCGATTCCGGCCTTCCTGGCCTCTCCCTCGACGCGCGCCCACATCTCCTTGGGGTCCTTGCCGTATTTTTCGCGCAGCATATCGCCGACGACCACACCCTCTGCCGGTGTGTTGGGGTCCAGATAGAAGGGGTGGTTGTCAATGACGACCTCGATATCGTCCGGCAAGGCCGCAATCGCCTTGTCGAGCCGCGCCGAGCCGACGAGGCACCAGGGGCATACCACGTCGGTGAAGACGTCGATCTTGAGCAGTTTGGTCATGGGCAAATCCTCTTTGCCCCTCAAATGGCCCGGAATGGCACCGGCGGCAAGAACGCACCGACAGGTAACTAGGCTACGGCCTGGCTGTTGGTTACGGCAAAGGGCGGCGACCAGGCCGCGGCAAAGCTGAGGCCCACAAAGGCGCTGAAACCCATCCAGGCGAGGCCAGGCGCCATGATCAGCGCAGCTTTCGCGTCCACCGCCGCCACCCGCACCACGGCCCCCATGCCCACGATGAAGAGAGCGATAGCCGCCAGCGACAGCAACAAGGCGTCAAGCGGCGACACGAGGAATGGAAAGACGATCGTTCCGGCCATGAAGGCCACGACCCACCAGCCGGCGGCGCGACCGGCAGGACCCCGCGCCACGACCATCCAGCGTGTAATGCCCAGCAGCGGCAGGCTGCCCAGGTGCAGGACGGCGCCAAACCAGCCGGGCAGGCCCAGCGGCGAGAAGAACAGCGGTAGCATGCCGTTGATCTCGGCAATCCCATTGGCAATAACAAAGACCGCCAATGGCAGGGCAGCGCTGAGAACGAGCCCGAGCAGATTGTGGCGGTCCACGTCGAGGATCGCGAGATACTGCTTCGAAACCGTGTTGCTGGTCGCCATCCCGGGCCGCCTTTGTGCGATTGACTGACAGAGCAACATGGCGGGCCCGGAAAGGGTTCCGTTAACGTCAATCACGCTCTGCTGTTCGCGCGTGCCATCTGCGGCTAGAAGCATCGCCAAGAGGAATAAGCCATGACCGACAGTCAACTTGCCGAACGCCTGGACGCCCTGGAAACGCGCATCGCCTTCCAGGACCAGACCATCGAAGAACTGAACGCGACCATCACCGCGCAATGGCGGCAGATCGACCAGCTGACTCGCAAACTGGAGCAGATGGAAGAACAGGTCCGCAGCGGCGTTCACATCGCCGACCCCGCAACGGAACCGCCGCCGCCCCATTATTGAGCGCGAAAAAAAAGGCCCGCCGAAGCGGGCCTTCAATTCTCGCCGGATTTAGTGCCCCAGCGCCTTGACGATATCCTCGGTCATCTTCTTGGCGTCCCCGAACAGCATCATCGTATTGTCGCGGTAGAACAGCTCGTTCTGCACGCCCGCATAGCCGGCAGCCATGCCGCGCTTGATGAACAGCACCGTGCCCGCATCTTCGACATTCAACACCGGCATGCCATAGATCGGCGAGGTCTTGTCGGTCTTGGCCGACGGGTTGGTCACGTCGTTGGCGCCGATCACGAAGGCCACGTCGGACTGCGCGAACTCGGAATTGATATCCTCCAGTTCGAACACCTCGTCGTATGGGACATTGGCTTCCGCCAGCAGCACGTTCATGTGCCCAGGCATGCGGCCCGCGACAGGGTGGATGGCGTACTTGACCGTGACGCCTTCCGCCTTGAGCAGGTCGGCCATTTCGCGCAAGGCATGCTGGGCCTGGGCCACGGCCATGCCGTAGCCAGGCACGATGATGACCTTGCCCGCATTCCGCATCAGGAAGGCCGCATCTTCTGCCGCGCCCTGCTTGACCGGACGATCATCCTCGGCTGCACCGGCCGCAGCGGCACTGTCGCCGCCAAAGCCGCCCAGGATCACCGAGATGAAGCTGCGGTTCATCGCCTTGCACATGATGTAGCTCAGGATCGCGCCCGAGCTACCCACCAGCGCGCCGGTGATGATCAGCGCCGTATTGCCCAGCGTGAAGCCGATGCCCGCCGCTGCCCAGCCCGAATAGGAGTTGAGCATGGAAACAACCACCGGCATGTCGGCGCCGCCGATCGGGATGATCATCAGCCCGCCCAGCACCAGCGCCAGGATGGTGATGGCCCAGAACAGCCAGGGATCGGCCGAGGCGGTAAAGGCCCAGACCAGCAGCACGATGGCCACGCCCATCACGATGTGGATGGCATGGCGCGCCGGCAGGATGATCGGTTTGCCGCTCATGTTGCCGTTGAGCTTGGCGAAGGCGATGACCGACCCGGTGAAGGTGAAGGCGCCGATGGCCACGCCGATCGACATTTCGATCAGCGCCTGCGCGTGGATATCGCCGGGCACGCCGATGCCGAAGGCCTCCGGGGCATAGAGCGCTGCCGCCGCGACGAACACCGCCGCCAGGCCCACCAGCGAGTGGAAGGCTGCAACCAATTGCGGCATGTCGGTCATCTTGACCGTGCGGGCCATGTAGGCGCCGATACCGCCACCGATGGCGATACCGCCAATGATCAGCGCCCAGCTGATCCAGTCAGATGGCGCGGCAACGGCCAGGGTGGTGAGGATGGCAATGCCCATGCCCACCATGCCGAAGGTATTGCCCTGGCGCGACGAGCGCGGGCTCGACAGCCCGCGCAAGGCGAGAATGAACAGCACGCCCGAGACGAGATAGAGAAGGGCCGCAATATCTGCAGAGATCATCGGCTCAACCCTTCTTCTTGTACATTGCCAGCATGCGCTGGGTGACGAGGAACCCGCCGAATATGTTCACGCTGGCAAAGACCAGTGCGATGAAGCCGAAGGCCTTGGAAACCCAGTTCCCATCGGCGGCTAGCTGGACGCCGACCGCCAGCAGCGCACCCACGACGATCACCGAGGAGATCGCATTGGTGACGCTCATCAGCGGTGTATGCAGCGCCGGCGTCACCGACCACACGACGAAATAGCCCACGAAGATCGCCAGCACGAAGATGGCGAGGCGGAAGGTGAACGGGTCGATTGCCCCGCCAATGGCCGCATGCGCGACCGCAGCCGCCACATCGGCGGTCTGTTCTGCCGTGGTTTCCATTTACTTGGCTCCCTTGGGTGAGGCGGGCTTCTTGGCGGCAGCCGGCTTTGTGACCGCCGATGTGGTCGCAGCCGGCTTGGCTACTGTCGTCTTCTTCGCCGCTGCCGGTTTTTTGGCCGGTGCCACCTTGGCCGCTGTGTCGATCACCGCTGCGGCCTTCTTGGTGGCGGCGCGCTTGGCCGGGCTCGGAGCCGCTTCCGCGGCTGCGGGAATTGACTGCTCCACGCCCGGCGCAGCCTTCTTGGGTGTGTCGGCCATGGCCGGCACGACCGGCTTCTTCGCCGGGGCCTTGGCAGCCGGCTTCTTGGCCGATGCAGCGCCGGTCTTGGCTGGCGCAGCCTTGGCTTCGACCGACTTGGCTGGAGCCTTGGGGGCTGCCTTGGCGACAGCAACCGGCTTGATTTCAGCAGCGGGAACTGCCGCAAAGTTGGGATGCACCACCTTGCCGTCGCGCGTCAGCACAGTCGCCTTGACCAGTTCGTCGTCCCAATTGACGGCGAGCTTTTTTTCCTTGGCGTCGATCAGCGTGGTGACAAAGGCGAGCAGGTTGCGCGCATAGAGCTGGCTGGCCGTAGTCGGGATGCGACCCTGCACATTGGTATAGCCGATGATGGTGACGCCGTTATGCTCGATCACCTTGCCGGGCACCGTCAGCTCGACATTGCCGCCACGTTCTGCCGCCAGATCAACGATAACCGATCCCGGCGCCATCGACTCGACCATTGCCTTGGTGATCAGCCGCGGCGCCGGACGTCCCGGGATCAGGGCCGTGGTGATGACAATGTCCTGCTTGGCGATATGCTGCGCCGTCAGGTCGGCCTGCTTGGCCTGATACTCGGCGCTCATCTGCTTGGCATAGCCACCGGCCGTCTCGGCCTGCTTGAACTCATCGTCCTCGACAGCAATGAACTTGCCGCCCAGCGATTCCACCTGTTCCTTGGCGGCGGGACGCACGTCCGTCGCCGAGACCACGGCGCCCAGGCGCTTGGCCGTCGCGATCGCCTGCAGCCCGGCAACGCCGGCGCCCATGACGAAGGCCTTGGCAGGGCGAACCGTACCGGCCGCCGTCATCATCATCGGCAATGCCCGATCGAACTGCGCAGCCGCCTCGACGACACCCTGATAACCGGCCAGGTTCGCCTGTGAAGACAGGATGTCCATCACCTGCGCACGCGTGATGCGCGGCATGAATTCCATGGACACCGCCGTCACGCCCGCCTTGGCAAGCGCCGCCACGTCCTTTTCATTCCCGTACGGGTCGAGCGCGCCGATCACCAATGCACCGTTGGCGACGCCGGCCAGCGATGCGGCGCTCGGCCGCCGCACGGTCAGCACGATATCGGCGCCCTTGAGCGCTGCGTCGGCACTGGCGGCGATGCTCGCACCGGCCGCCGTGTATTCCGGATCGAGAATGCGCGAGCCGAGACCTGCACCCTTCTCGACAGATACGCTGGCGCCAAGCGCAATCAGCTTGCC
>JADKLW010000591.1_pt1 | contig 13556 bp, 10 predicted proteins | sample 8641881 | NCBI WGS metagenome assembly JADKLW01 (sample SAMN16272185, study PRJNA661076) | feces metagenome | isolation source: fecal sample from diarrhoea affected cattle B | host: Bos taurus | place: South Africa: Lokaleng Village, Mahikeng | collected 2019-09 | reverse complement strand
AGCACAGGTAATCGCTTCCAAGCATCGATTACAATGCGAAGTTACCTGGACACAGCCTTTCAGGGCGACGGAAAACTCGTCGAATGCGGTCGATATGATTCTCTCGGCAGCAAATGCCGAAGGACTCGAAATATTGCTTAAACCCGAACCTTTCAGCTGGGGCGAGGATTTCGGTTTATTCACGGAACATTTTGCCGGTGCGATGTTTGGCTTGGGTGCCGGCATCGAAACTCCTGCACTCCATAACCCGGATTACGATTTTCCCGATGAAATCAGCGCGATCGGAATCGGTCTTTTTCATAGAATTAGTCAATTCGTCAATGCATAACAATTCCATAATAGAATTAAGTCGGGCGGCATTGCAGCAAAACCTGGAATTCCTGCGGGCGACCTTTGGCAAGAAAATCATTTTTTCGTCGGTTGTTAAGGGAAATGCGTACGGGCACGGTATAAGCGAATTTGTAACCTTGGCACACGAATGCGGAATCAGTCACTTTTCAGCTTTCGATGCCGAGGAAGCGCGTATCATCAAACAATGCGTGGGTAGCAATGCGACCATAATGATTATGGGCTTCGTAGCCGATGAAGATTTGGAATGGGCCATCGAAAATGACATCCAGTTTTTCGTCTTCGAAAAAACACGGTTGCAGAAAGCGGTTAAGTCGGCAAAGAAACTCGGACATAAAGCGCGCCTTCATATTGAAGTGGAAACGGGTATGAACCGAACAGGATTTAATGAGAACGAACTGCGTTGGGTGACACAGATACTTCAAAATGAAAAAGAACATCTAATTTTTTCGGGACTGTGTACGCATTATGCTGGCGCCGAAAGCGTTGCGAATTATTACAGAGTAAAGTCGCAGATTCAAGCCTATGAAAAGGCATACAACTTCTTTAAAGACAGCGGCCTGGTTCCACAACTTCGACATACTGCGTGCTCGGCATCGTCGATGATGTTTCCTGAAACCCGCATGGACCTGGTTCGCATTGGCATCATGCAATACGGATTGTGGCCCAGCCCTGAAGTTTTTGTAAACTATATGAACGCTAAGCGAATTAAAAGCGATCCCTTGAAACGCGTCATACTGTGGAAAAGTCAGGTGATGAGCGTAAAGAAAGTCAACGCCGGTGACTTCGTAGGATACGGAACCAGTTATATGGCGGGAAGCAAAATGGAAATCGCAGTAATTCCAATTGGTTATTCCCACGGTTACAGCCGGTCATTGAGTAATCACGGCCATGTCCTGATCAACGGACAACGCTGCCTGGTAGTTGGTACCGTCAACATGAATATGATCACTGTCGACGTCACCGCTGCAGGCAATGTCAGGAAAGGCGATGAAGTTGTGCTCATAGGAAACCAACAGGAAGCCGCCATCTCGATTGCGTCTTTCAGCGACTTTAGCAATCAGCTGAATTATGAATTACTAACCAGGATTGCGCGAACAATTCCCAGAAACATTATATAATGGCTTATCTAAAATTATATCGGAAAAAACTTCAGGAAAACTACAAATTCCTCGACGATCTATTTCAGGTGCGCAATATCGAATGGGGCATCGTTTCAAAATTACTGTGTGGAAACAAGACATTTCTCAAGGAAATCATTGCATTGGGTACCAGGGAAATACATGACAGCCGCGTAAGTAATCTGAAAAAAATCAAATCATTGGATCCAGGCATTCAAACCGTCTACATAAAACCGCCGGCCAAACGCAGTATCGAAAGCATTGTCAAGTATGCCGATGTGAGCTTCAATACCGAAATCTACACTATCCAATTATTGTCGGAAGAAGCCAAAAGACAAAACAAAACCCACAAAATCATCATCATGATCGAAATGGGAGACCTTCGCGAAGGTGTTATGGGCGAAGAATTAATCGACTTCTATAAGCAAATAATCCACTTGCCAAATATCGAAATCCGTGGCATTGGTACCAACCTGAACTGCCTGAGCGGAGTAATGCCCACACAGGATAAATTAATTCAACTTAGTTTGTACAAGCAGCTTATTGAAGCCAAATTCAATATTACGATCCCGTGGGTATCCGGCGGTACTTCGGTGGCGGTACCATTGATGTTAAAGAACGCCCGCCCGATGGCGGTAAACCATTTTCGCGTAGGCGAAGCGCTGTTTTTTGGCAAGGATCTGTTTACTGGTCAAACGATACAGGGTATGCACAATGACGTATTTAAACTCTATGCAGAAATAATTGAAATTACGATCAAACCCGATACTCCCACCGGCGAACTTGGGGAAAATGTGGCGGGAAACGTGTTTACGCCTGCTAATGACGATCTTGGCGGAACATCACTGCGCGCTATTTTGGACATCGGCTTGCTCGATATGCAGCCGCAGTATCTGACGTCGGAAGATGAAAACATCTCCGTGGTCGATGCAAGCTCCGATATGCTGGTTGTAGATATCAGTCATTCCATCCGGGAATATCAGGTAGGCGACGTGATCTCGTTCCATATCCAATATATGGGGGCGCTTTATCTTATGAATTCGAGCTACATTGATAAAACAGTAGCGTAAATAAATGTAAAGTTTGCTTGTCTATTTGTAAAACATATTTTACATTTGATAAAAATCTTTATCATGAATTCAAAATTTCTATTTCCGAAGTCATTCAAAATATTGGGGTGGCTTCTCTTCGCACCCGCTTTTGTAGCTATGGTCGTGATTTATTTTTCGCGGTTCGAACTTGAATCGGTTTTCGATGTTCCGGTATTCGCAATTGCGGAAACTCCCCTTCTGTCAGACCCGATCTATTTTAAGGTCATTCAAAATCCGATATTGGATGAGCTGCTGTTGATCGCGCTCATCGTCGGCGGAATTCTCGTGGGATTCTCCCGCACCGACGATGAAGATGAGTATATCGCAAAAATCCGGTATGAAAGTCTGATTTGGGCGATGTACTTTAATTTTGGCGTTATGCTCTTCGCAACGGTATTTTTCTACGGAGTTGTATTTTTTCACATTTTGGTCGCCAACATGTTTTCGATGCTGCTGTTTTTTGTACTGCGATTCCATCTAAAATTATATCAGCTCAAAAAAATATCCGATTATGACCAATAATCTGAAAGTATTGCGAGCATCGGCCAGCATCTCGCAAGAAGAGTTGGCACGGCAAATCGGCGTAAGCCGCCAAACCATCAATGCGATGGAAAAAGGCAAATATGTCCCATCGACACTACTAGCTTTAAAACTCGCGCAATTTTTCGAATGCCCAGTTGAACAAATTTTCTCTCTCGAAGCTGGTGACTAAAAATTCTTGAATCGTAAATTATATAACGTCAGATAAAAGTCGTATTTTCTAATTTGCTTCTGCCGATTTCGTAGCACCAAAATACAAATCGGGATTTCAGTATCATCTCATAAAAGAAATTAATAATATGCAGCAACCTAAAGTCGTGATAATTGGCGGTGACGCAGCCGGTATGAGTGCCGCTTCAAAAATTAGGCGCTCCAATCCTGAACAGCCCATCATAGTATTTGAGAAGTCGGCTTTCACATCGTATTCTGCATGCGGAATTCCCTATTTGATTTCAGGTAAGGTCGATGATTACCATGAACTGATTGTTCGCTCTCCCGAAGAATTTCGCGAGAAGTACAACATTGACGTCAGGATAAAACACAAAGTCATTGCAGTTGATACCCAAAATAACCGCGTTCAGGTTGAATTTGAAAATGAAACTTTTTTTGAATCATACGATCAATTGCTGATCGCAACCGGTGGGAAAGCTTTCTGCCCCGATGTACCAAATGCGGCAGCCAAAGGAATTTTTGGCGTTTCAACCTTGCGCAGCGGCATACGTGTAGACGAGTTTATCACTGAGAATAAGCCGAAAAATGCCGTAATAGTCGGCGGTGGATATATAGGTGTAGAGATGGCCGAAGCGCTGTTAATTCTTGGATTAAAAGTTACGCTGATCAATAGATCAGACGAAATAATGAACACTTTGGATCCCGATATGGCCGCCATCGTCAGAAAGGCGATACAAAATTTGGGTGTAACCGTTTATCTGAAAGAATCACTTACCGGATTTATTGCCGATCATGGGAAAGTCACTGCCGTACAAACATCGCTTCGTCAAATTCCAGCCGACATAGTAATCCTTGGCATGGGAACCCGACCCAACACCGATTTCTTAACTGATTCTGGAATTGAACTCTCCGAAAAAGGAGCCGTCGTCGTCGATAAATATCAAAAAACAAATGTATCCAATGTGTGGGCGGCCGGTGATTGCGCCCAAACATTTCATCTCGTCAGCAAAAAGCCGTTTTATATCGCATTGGGAACAGTGGCCAATAAAACCGGACTTGTAGCGGGGACAAATATCGCCGGCGGATCGTTGAATTTTCCGGGCGTGGTTGGCACTGCGGTAACTAAGATTTGCTCCTACGAAGTCGCGCGAACCGGATTGCAGAAAAAAGAAATTGACAAACTGGGAATAAAAGCGATTTCTACATTGATTACCGCCAAATCAAGAGCGTCTTACTATCCCGACGCAAAGGAAATCCATGTAAAATTATATGCAGATCCCAAAACCGCCAAGATCCTCGGCGCTCAGATCATCGGCGAAGAAGGAGCATCGAAACGAATTGATGTGCTAGCTGCGGCGCTTTCTCAAGAAATGACATTGCAACAGATCATAGATCTTGATTTGTCCTACGCACCTCCGTTCTCACCCGTTTGGGATCCGGTGCAAACAGCCGCCCGGAAATTGTTCAGCGACTGTAAAAAATCGGCTACTTAAATTTCGCCACGCCTTCCTTTAGCCATTTCAAATACGTCTCGGTGTCGGTATAACTAATGGTGCCCTGAAGTGAATTCCCGTCGGTATCAGTCAGTACATATAAAGGCTGAGTGTTGGTTTTGTAGGTTCCAATCATAAAATCGGTCCACTTCTCTCCTATCGTTTCGATTTTCTCGCCGGTGAGCTCCGATGTGTGCCATTCGCTCTCCGGCAGTTTTCGTTTGTCATCTACATACAGCGAAATCAGGACTATGTCATTCTTGAGAATTGACAATACCCGTTCATCCGACCATACATTGGCTTCCATCTTCCGACAGTTTACACACGCCCAACCGGTGAAATCGATCATTACGGGCTTATTGACTTTTTTAGCATAGGCAAGTCCGTGTTCATAATCCTCAAAAGAAACGATATCATGCGGTCCGTACTTGGCATGTTCAGGAAGTTCCGCTGATGCCGAAGTTGTCGATCCTCCAAAGCCACGCGGACTCTCACTATATTCCATCGGCGGCGGGAATGCGCTGATCATTTTCAATGGCGCGCCCCATAAACCCGGAATCAGGTAAATGGTGAATGACAGTACCAGCAGTCCCAATAATAATCGGCCTACAGAGATAAATGGCAACGGACTATCATGCGGCAACGTAATTTTTCCAAAAAGATACAGGGCCAGCGCCCCAAAGATCGCAATCCATATGGCAAGGAACGCTTCCCTTTCCAGCAAGTGGAGTTGCAGCACCAGATCGGCATTTGATAAAAATTTGAAAGCCAATGCCAATTCCAGAAATCCGAGGAAAACCTTGACTGTATTCAGCCATCCACCCGATTTTGGCAGTGAATTCAACCAACCGGGGAACATTGCAAAAAGCATGAACGGCAGGGCGAGTGCCAATGAAAATCCGAACATTCCGATAATAGGCCCGATAACTCCATTGGAAGCAGCTTCAAAAAGCAGGGTTCCGACGATTGGTCCGGTACATGAGAACGAAACAATAGCGAGTGCCAGTGCCATGAATAAAATTCCGATGATGCCACCGCGGTCGGCTTGGCGGTCAACTTTATTAGCCCAGGAATTCGGCAACATGATTTCAAATGCACCCAGGAATGAGGCGGCGAAAAATACCAGCAAAAGGAAAAATATCAGGTTAAACCATACGTTGGTAGCCAATGAATTCAATGCATCGGCACCAAAAATCCACGATACCAAAAATCCCAAAGTCACATAAATTACAATGATGGAAATCCCATAAATGATGGCATTGCGAATTCCGGCCGCGCGGGTCTTGCTCTGTTTGGTAAAGAAACTCACCGTCATTGGAATCAGTGGAAAAACGCAAGGTGTCAGTAAGGCTGCAAATCCGGACAAAAACGCAATGAAGAAAATCGACCAAAGGTTTCGTACCGGCGGTGCCTGATCGGGTGCGTTGATGGCTTTGACAATGATGTTTTGTTCGCCGATCGTATCGGTTATCACCGGCTGGATTTCTGAATTTGCCGTATCGACTTCTGTTATAGGTACAGCCACCGGACTATCGGCAGGCAGTACGATGGCCGGCAATCGAAATGATAATTGTTTCCGCTGATTGATACAGACCTCCTTGCAAACCTGATATTCCAGGGTGACATCAATTTTAGTGAGTTTTCCGTTCAGGACTTTGACCTTTTGTCTGACGGTGGCCTTGTTGGCGAAAAAGACTTCATCCACTTCGAAAATATCGTTATAAGCGCGCGAGGTTTTACTTTCGGTTGCCTTTCCGATAAGTTGGAAATTACCGGCCGAATTTTTAAAGATCAATTCCAGCGGAAGCGGCCCCCCTTCAGGCGTAAATTGCGAATACACGTGCCAATCGGGTTCAATCACAGCATCGAATACCAGCGTAAATTCATTGCCGGATATCTTTTCGACTTTGGTTGACCACTGAACGGGGTCGAGTATCTGTGCGAACGAATTTGACATTACCAGCAAAGCCAGTAGCAATAGTACTTTTTTCATTATCTAAGCTCTATTTTTAATATTTGTTTGGTTTGGTCGGTAATTTTAAAACGTTCATCTGCCCGAACTCCAATTACCCAAATAACTTTGTTTTCGGACAATAATAACCATGTGTCCTGTTTTTCGTTAAGTGACATTTTTTCATCTTTGAAAAACTTACTGATCTTTTTGGATTTTCCGTTCATGCCAAAAGGATAAAAAATATCGCCATGCTCCCACTTGCGTACTTGCAACGGAAAAACAATTTTTTCGGCGTCTACAAAGATAGCCCTATCCGACAGATCCGATATAGAGTCGGTCATATCGATTCTAAGTTTTAAGGGAATATTAACTTCTGACTGGCCCGAATGAATTTCATACTGTGAATCCGACAATTGTCTGACCGGCGATACAATGAAAAAATGGCGGTTCTTAAGCAACCGATGTTGCGGCGCCAGTACCTGTTTACCGGTTTGAGCATTCACCAAATCGTAAATATCGTCCCACGCCTGAAAATTATATTCCCGTAGCCATCGATATAAATAGGATTTGTAATTGGGAAGCTTGGTAAGCTTTTCGAGATTGATGTGTACTTCGTCATTCGCATACTGGGCAACTTCCTTGAATACAAGTGCTGCGGCATCTTCCGCCATATCGTTCGTCTGCCGAAGGAAATCCTGCGTTGTGCGAAGCGACTTCAGAATATCGGAATTCACCTGTTTTAATTCGGGCACAATCTTATGCCTGATTTTATTCCGAAGATATTTGTCGGATGAATTGCTGCTGTCCTCTCGCCATTTAATTGCATGAGTTTGTGCATACAGCTCAATCTCATCGCGTGAGAACAATAAAAAGGGACGAATCACTTTTTCATTGCGCTGTGGAATTCCTATAAGTCCGTCGATTCCCGTACCGCGCGAAAGGTTAATCAGAAATGTCTCCAGGTTATCATCGGAGTGATGCGCGGTCAGGACGTAATCGTACTTGTGTTCCTTCAGCATTTGGCTGAACCATTCGTATCGCAAGCCACGCGCCGCCACTTGAGACGATAATTTGAATTCATCGGCGAATGCTTCAGCGTCAAAAACCACCGTAAAACAGGGGATATTAATATTGCGGCAATACACTTTGACAAATTCCTGATCGTCATCACTTTCCTTTCCACGCAGTGAGAAATTGCAATGCAATACCGCCACATCGTAGTCTAATTTCAGCATCGCATCCAACAAGACCATACTGTCGATTCCGCCACTTACAGCAACGAATAATTGCCTGTCGCGCAAAAAACCGAAATTTAAATTGAGATGATGCTGAAGTTTTTCTAACATGTCAGACAAGTGTATGGCGAATTTAACGCTTTTAACTCACATACCGAAAAAGCGGTCTATGATAACGCGCTGTGCATCGCTTGGGCTTTCAGCAAACATTCGGCATATTCGGCATCGGGGTCGCTGGCGGCGGTAATGGCGCTTCCTACCGAAAAAGAAATGTATTTATTGGCTGAATTATAAAGGATGCTCCGGATGACAACATTAAAATCGAAATCGCCGTCGGGTGTGAAATAGCCAACCGATCCGCTGTAGAGACCGCGTTTGGTTTCCTCCAGCTTTTCGATGATTTCCATGGCCGATATTTTCGGCGCGCCCGTCATGCTTCCCATTGGGAAAGTCGTGCGAAGCGCTTCTACCGGCAAACAATCATCTTTAATTTCAGATGTTACGGTTGAAATCAGATGGTGCACCTGTTTGAAAGTATAGAGTCCGCATAGCTCTTCGACGGTTACCGAATCTTTCGCCGCCGTTCGCGACAAATCGTTTCGCACCAGATCAACAATCATGATATTTTCAGATCGTTCCTTTTCTGATATCAATAAAGTTTGTGCAATCAGCGCGTCTTCGGATTCGTTGCCGCTGCGACGCGCCGTACCTTTTATGGGTTGCGATATTAATTTAGGTCCTATTTTCCGAAGGTAGCGTTCGGGTGACGCTGACATCAGGAAATTCCTGTCATTCTTTAGAAAAGCTGCAAATGGCGGCGTCGATATTTGGTTCAGCTTTTTATATACGGTCACCGGATCAATATCAGCATCGGTCGCGAAAAATTCCATGCAGAAATTGGCTTCATAAATATCGCCAAGCTGGATGTGAGCCAACATTTCCGAAACTTTTTGTTTGTAGGAGTCGGGTTTGATGCGCTGTTCAAGATTGATTTTCCCAGTTTTCTTTTCCGCCGGCACTATTTTTAGGATATCGGCCAAGTCGGTTTCGATCTCATCGTCACACAGATGAAGGTACTGCAATTCGAGTTGGTCACCATTCAGGATAAACAATTTCTTTGGCTGGAAAAAATATAAATCGGCGAATGCCAGTCCGTCGTGGTTCTCCGATTTTAAATCTTCAACGTCATTTTTAAGATCGTATGAAAGATAGCCAAAAAGCCAGTCCCGCGTCGATTGTTGATATTGCTGCAAATCATCCCACGCATTGTGGAAATCGGTTTGGAGCGAAGTGAATGCATCGGCGGCCACGATGCAATTGTATTGTGAATAATTATGCCGGTAGTTGTTACTATCCAAAAAAGCGACTTCACGAAATGCAGCCGACCATTGAAGTAATTGCTCTTTAAATTCCTGGGGATTTTGAATCCTGGTGTGGAAAGATGTTCTCACAGCTCGGTTTTTACTATCGGATCTTGGCGATCATCAAATCATTCATGCCGTGATTTTGTGATAAGTTGAAGTCGGAGCTTTGTGATTCACCTACGACTATAATTCCGTCGGGAGTTTGAACCACGTCCATGGCCATGTCAATTTGCGAGCCGCCAAAACTTTGCTGCCAATGAATTCCCGTATTCACGAAATTATCGATTTGGTAGATCCACGCATCGTTTTGCCCGACGTTGGCAGTTGAACCTGCGTTCCCTCGCGTATTTCCGACAACTACGTAATTACCACCTTGTATTTTTCGAATTGTAGAAGAATCGTCATACTCGGCGCCGCCAAAAGATTTTTCCCAAAGCAGGTCGCCATGGTCATTAATATGAATGACCCACGAATCAAAATTACCCTGAGGATTGGAAATATCGCCGTCTTCACTGTTGGATCGGCCTACCATCAGATATGAATTATTATTGGTTTTCACGATTCCGAAGCCCTGATCAATCCCGGATCCGCCGTAGTTTTTTTTCCAGTGAAGTGCGCCGTCACTGTGCAGTTTTATTACCCAGTAATCGTAGCTTCCTTTACTGCCGACGATGTCGAAATCTTCACTTTCAGTATATCCGGCCATGATGATCCCGCCATCGTTTGCCTCCACTACATCATTGACGCGGTCGTTCATCGTTCCACCGTAATATCGGTACCATTCAAAATTACCATTGGCGTCGAGCTTAACGCCGAAAAATTCGCCCACGCCGTGCATAACTCCTTCGGCAACGTTGGATCGCATCGAATGACCGTCGCCATTGTCGCCTCCTTGTCCACTACCATCGATTCCGGCATAATCAGCGTATCCTGCAATGAAAAATCCACCGTCGCGCGTCTGCATTAATTTATGGGCGTGGTCATGGCTCAAAAATCCGTAGTTTTTGCTCCAGAGCATGTTTCCGTCACCGGTTATTTTGGCAATGTAAAAATCGTGCATTCCGAGATTATCGGGCACTTCACCATCGTTGCTGCCGCTGTAGCCACCGATTGCGTAGTTTCCGTCAGAAGTAGCGATAATGCTCATGCCGTAATCATCGGCAGATCCGCCATAAGTCTTGCTCCAAATGATCTGACCATCAGCACTGAAACGTGCCAGCCAGATATCGACCGATGCATGGGTCTTGATAATATCGTTGTCATTACTGTCGGTGTAGCCAATTACAATAAAGCCGCCATCGGGAGTTGCGACTGCCCCGCCGATTTTCTCATCGCCTGATCCGCCATAGCTTTTGCTCCACAGAAGTTCATTGGCAACAACCATCGCACCTACCGATTCATCACTTTTGGAGCAACTCAGCAAGGACAAAGCAATTATGGCGATCAGTGCTCTCATTTAATCATCAGCTTTTTGACCAATTTACCATTGATTTTCACAATGTACATTCCGCGCGCGAGATCGGCGGTGTTGAAAGTGAATTCCGGATTATTGGGTGCATAAGATCGCACCTTATTTCCTAAAATATTAAAAACCTCGACATTTTCTATGGATTGGTTCAGGTTTATGGTGGCGAAATCGGATGCCGGATTCGGGCTTATAAACGCTTCATCGATTGACTGTTCGGATACACTTAATGCATTTCCTTTCTTTAAAATAAACAAACCGCGGTTTATATCGCTAACGATAATATTTCCGCTTGCAAAATAAGGATAAACACTCCATGCGCCGTTGAATGCCGCGCTGTTACTGCTTGGATAAGTATCGAAAAAACCGATTTCATTCATCGTTCCGCTATCGATATTGGCTGTACTGATCAAGCGAAATCCTGCGCGGTAATTGGCAAGGTAAAACTCATTCCCTAATGTATAGCCGTTGTGGTCAATGGCGGGTGTCGCACCCAAATACTGTCCTTTCAAGGCAGGCGCATCAAGGTTAGAATAGTCGATCATGATCGATCGGGTATTAAAACCAAAACTGGTCTCATCAAGTTCATCTCCCACGATCCAATATCTGCTGTCGGGGGTTAACCAGCCCTGGTGCGTGTAGCTTGTATTTGCGTATGTAAAAGTAGATATCAAGGAGATGCTTCCCTTATTGGTAACATCCAAAACAACCACTTTATCTTCATTGGCACCAAAGAATACTTCTTTTCCGGTATGATCGCCATCTGGTCCGGAATAGTTGACTATCTGGGCGTCATGGGTATAGCCTTCAAGTGCATAACCACCTGCCGCAACAGGGTTCAACGGATTTTGGATATTGACGATGTGTGGGCCGCCGCCAAAAGTGTTGGTGCCAATGCAATAAGCGTAGCCCGATGATTCATTAATGGCGATGTTATGGCAATTTCCGAATCCGGAATAGCGCGTATCGGGAGCAAAAATCTGTGGTGTGGTCACATTTCTAAGGCGGGTCAGATCGAAAACCTGCATGCCGTGGCCCGGAGCTTCACTAACGATAAATGCATGATTGTTATACACCTTGATGTCGCGCCAGTCGCTGCTGATATTGTTGTGCGAGATTACTTTCCCGACATAAATAGGTGCCGTCGGATTTGAAATATCGACAAATGCCGTGTAAAGGTCACAACCCATGATGGCGTATTCCTTACCTGTCAGTGGGTCGGTCCATCCCCAACAATCGTTTCCTTCAGTCCCCAAAGTACCACCCATCGACGGAAATGCGACCCGCGCCTGCAGGTCGATATTGTTGCAAGGATATGTACCGGCGAAGCCTGACGTACAAACAGTTTGCGCATTGGAAAGTGCAAAAGCCAACAGAAACGCGAACCCGAATAGTTTTTTCATGGATTGATATTGCGACTGATTAATATTTAAGCGTGTATCGCACGGTTGTCGGTCGCAGCCAGAGCCGCTTCTTTCATCGCCTCGGCGTATGTTGGGTGCGCGTGTGAAATTCGTGCTATATCTTCTGCGGAAGCTTTGAATTCCATGGCGACCACGGCCTCGGCAATAAGATCGGCAGTGCGGGCGCCAATCATATGAATGCCTAAAACTTCATCTGTTTTTGCATCGGCCAGAATTTTCACAAAACCATCTGTGTCACCGCTTGCGCGTGAACGGCCCAGGGCTTTGAACGGAAAACTGCCCGTTTTATATGCAACACCGGTTTCTTTCAATTGTTCTTCCGTTTTTCCGACAGCGGCTACTTCCGGCCAAGTGTAGACAACACCCGGGATCAGATTGTAATCGATGTGCGGTTTTTGACCGGCGATCACCTCGGCGACAAACACGCCTTCTTCTTCCGCTTTATGGGCAAGCATGGCACCGCGGACAACATCGCCGATTGCGTAAATGTTTGGCACATTTGTCTGCAGATGATCATTGACTTCGATCATGCCGCGATCTGTTATTTTTAAGCCGGCTTTATCGGCAGAAAGCCCGTCAGTGTAAGGTTTGCGTCCAACCGAAACCAGCGAGTAATCTCCATCCAGCGTGATAGTTTCGCCTTTAGCATTCTCGGCCTGCACCTGAACGGCATCACCGTTGCGCTCGACAGATTTCACTTTGTGCGAAGTATAAAATTTCATGCCCTGTTTCTTAAGGACTTTGGTAAGTTCTTTTGATAATGATGCGTCCATGCCTGGTATAATTCGGTCCAGGTATTCCACTACAGAAACCTGAGCGCCTAATCTCAAATACACCTGGCCAAGTTCCAGGCCGATAACGCCGCCTCCGATTACGATAAGATGTTTCGGAACTTCTTTCAAGTTCAACGCTTCGGTGGAAGTTATGATCCGTTCCTTGTCAATTTTGATGAAAGGCAGCGATGCGGGTTTTGATCCGGTAGCTATAATTGTATTTTTGGCTTCAATAGTTTCCGAAGCGCCATCGGTTCTAGTAACTTTTATATGAGTAGCGTCTTCAAACGAACCAACACCTTCCAATACGGTTATTTTATTCTTGTCCATTAAATATTTTATACCGCTGACGTTTTGCTCGACAACTTTTGCTTTACGCGCAATCATTTGGCTGATGTTGAACTTAATTTCGCCGGCGATCTCAATACCATGATCCTGTAAATGCTGGGCATCGTGATAATGATGTGACGAATCCAACAATGCTTTCGAAGGAATACATCCCACGTTTAGACATGTTCCGCCAAGGGTAGAATACTTCTCGATAAGGGCGGTCTTAAACCCTAATTGTGAACAACGA
>JADKLW010000590.1_pt1 | contig 13578 bp, 10 predicted proteins | sample 8641881 | NCBI WGS metagenome assembly JADKLW01 (sample SAMN16272185, study PRJNA661076) | feces metagenome | isolation source: fecal sample from diarrhoea affected cattle B | host: Bos taurus | place: South Africa: Lokaleng Village, Mahikeng | collected 2019-09 | reverse complement strand
TAAACATAGTGCCAGTATGTCTACGGAATGTTGCAGCTTCTTGAAAACCTAGTCGATGGCCAGATTCACCGCGACCAACTCGCGTAGGCCGTCTTCAACCAGGGCCAACTCGTCTGCTTCAACCATCAGTCGCAGCTTGGGCTCAGTGCCGGATGCCCGGATCAGCACCCTGCCCCGATCGCCCAGTTGCTTCTCTACTGCCTCGCGCGCCGCTTGCAAGCCGCGATGCGCCTGCCATTTAACGCCTGGAGCCAAGGGGACGTTGACCATCTTCTGAGGATACATTTTCAGTTCTGACACGAGTTCGTCCAGGCTCTTGCCGCTGCGGCTCATGGCCGTCAGCACCTGCAAGGCGGCAATGATGCCATCGCCGGTCGTGTGACAATCGAGGCACAGCAGATGGCCTGAGCTTTCGCCGCCATAAAGCCAGCCGCGGCGCTGCATGGCTTCCAGTACGTAGCGATCCCCCACCTTGGCGCGCTCGAAACCTACCCCCAGGGCCTGCATCTGTTTCTCGAAGCCCAGATTGGTCATCAGGGTGCCTACCACGCCCTCTACAGGCTTTTGCTTCATGCGGTCGCACACGATGGCGTAGAGCAGTTCGTCGCCGTTGTACAGGCGGCCAGTACCATCCACCATCTGCAATCTGTCGGCATCGCCATCAAGCGCAATGCCCAGATCGGCGCCCCGTAGCCGGACCTCTTCGACCAGGGCTTCGGGGTGCATCGCCCCGACCTTCTCGTTGATATTGAAGCCATCAGGCTGGCAGCCTATGGCAAATACCTCGGCGCCCAATTCGCGAAAGACATGCGGCGCAATATGGTAGGCAGCGCCGTGCGCGGCATCCACCACAATACGCAAGCCGGATAAGTCGAGTTCGTTGGGGAAGGTGCTTTTGCAGAATTCGATATAACGGCCGGCAGCATCGTCGATGCGCCGGGCCCGGCCCAGTGCCTCGGATCCGACGCAACCCACCGGCTGATCTATCTCGGCTTCGATCTGGGCTTCGATTTCGTCGGGCAATTTCATGCCCTGGGCCGAAAAGAACTTGATGCCGTTATCTTGAAAAGGATTATGCGAGGCACTGATGACTATGCCGGCAACCAGCCGTAGGGCGCGCGTAAGGTAAGCGACGGCCGGCGTGGGCACTGGCCCGGCCAGAAGCACATCGATGCCCGCTGCCGACAAGCCGGCTTCCAGTGCGGACTCGAGCATATACCCAGAAATACGCGTGTCTTTGCCGATGATGACTGCCGGCCGACCCCGGCCCGGATACTCGCGTGCAAGCACGCGCCCCGCCGCATAGCCCAGGCGCAGCGCAAACGCCGCATTGATGGTGGGTCCGCCCACTTCGCCCCGCACGCCGTCCGTACCGAAATACCTGCGCTCTGTCATAAGAAGTCTCCGTGTTCTATGGCGCGCCAAACCTTGACCGCTTCGGCGGTGGCGCGCACATCGTGCACCCGCACGATGTGCGCGCCGCGGGCGATGCCCGCCAGCCCGGCCGCTATGCTGCCGGGTACACGTTCGCTCGGCGTTCCGCCGGTTACGTGGCCTATCATGGATTTGCGCGACACTCCGACCAGCCATGGGCAGCCCAGGCTGTCCATTTCGTCCAGTCGACGCAATAAAAGATAATTTTGTGCAGCCGTCTTGCCAAAGCCGAAGCCAGGGTCGAGAACAATACGGCCGCTGTCGATGCCGCAGGCGCGTATGGCTCTTACCCGGTCATGCAGGAAGGCCTCGACGTCGTGCACCAGATCGCCGTACTGCGGGGCTTGCTGCATGGTTTTGGGTTCGCCCTGCATATGCATCACACAAAGCCCGCAGCCACTGCCGGCGACAGCGTCCAGGGCACCAGGCCGCCTGAACCCATAGATGTCGTTGATCATATCGGCGCCGGCAGCCAATGCGGCACGCATGACCTCGGGCTTGAAGGTATCGATGGACAGGGGAATGTCGGCCGTGCGCAGCGCCTCGATCAGCGGCAAAATGCGTGCGAGTTCGACTTCGGCGGGCACGGGTTCGGCGCCTGGGCGGGTGGACTCACCGCCAATATCAAGGATGTCGGCACCCTGCGCGATCAGCGAGCGCGCGTGCGCGATGGCTGCATCGGCCTCAAGGTGCTGGGCACCATCCGAGAACGAGTCGGGGGTGACATTGACGATGCCCATAATTAATGGGCGCTCGAGATCGAGCTCGAAGCGCCCACAAAGCAAGCCAGGACTCATGATGGAGTACGTTCGGCCTAAACAGGTGTTGCCGCGGCACTGCCTCCGGCCGACGTCAGCCCGGTGGGCGGCGTGTGGTCGGACGTGTCGTTACTGGACGATGGTGGCTGCGGTGCCCGTGGCGGACGACCCTCGATGATGTCGTTGATCTGGTCGGCATCGATGGTTTCCCATTCGAGCAGCGCTGCCGTCATGGCTTCGATCTTGTCGCGGTTCTCTTCGATGATTTTGCGAGCCACCTGATATTGCTGATCGATAATGGCGCGGATCTCGTGGTCGACCTTTTGCATGGTCGCTTCGGAAACATGCGTCGTCTTGGTAACGCTGCGACCCAGGAACACTTCGCCCTCGTTCTCGGCGTAAACCACAGGACCCAGAGAGTCGGTCATGCCATAACGCGTGACGATATCGCGCGCAATGGCCGTGGCCCGCTCGAAGTCGTTGGAAGCCCCAGTGGTCATTTGGTTCATGAACACTTCTTCGGCGATACGGCCACCGAACAGGACCGCGATGGTGTTTAGCAGACGGTCTTTGTCCATGCTGTAGCGATCGCCTTCCGGCAATTGCATGGTGACGCCCAACGCGCGGCCACGAGGAATGATGGTGACCTTGTGGACCGGGTCGGTCTTGGGCAGCATGCGCGCCACCAGGGCGTGGCCGGACTCGTGATACGCCGTATTGCGGCGCTCTTCTTCGGGCATGATGAGCGAACGGCGCTCGGCACCCATGATGATTTTGTCTTTGGCTTTTTCGAAGTCGCTCATTTCGACCGTGCGCCCACTGCGGCGTGCGGCAAACAAGGCAGCTTCGTTAACCAGGTTGGCCAGGTCGGCGCCGGAAAAGCCCGGTGTGCCCCGCGCCAGAACCATGGCATCGACGTTGGTGGCCAAGGGCACCTTGCGCATATGGACTTTCAGGATTTGTTCGCGGCCACGAATATCGGGCAGCGACACCACCACCTGACGGTCGAAGCGGCCCGGACGCAACAAGGCGGGATCCAGGACGTCGGGACGGTTGGTGGCGGCGATAACCAGCACACCCTGGCCGGTTTCAAAACCGTCCATTTCGACCAACAACTGGTTAAGCGTTTGTTCGCGTTCGTCGTTGCCACCACCCAGGCCGGCACCCCGCTGACGTCCAACAGCATCGATTTCGTCGATGAAGATGATGCAGGGAGCCTGCTTCTTGGCGTTTTCAAACATGTCGCGAACGCGGGCGGCGCCCACACCCACGAACATTTCAACGAAGTCAGAACCCGAAATGCTGAAAAAAGGCACCTTTGCTTCGCCGGCAATCGCCTTGGCCAGCAAGGTTTTACCGGTACCGGGCGAACCCACCATGAGTACGCCACGCGGGATACGACCGCCCAGACGCTGGAATTTGGTGGGGTCGCGCAGGAAGTCGACGAGCTCTTGCACGTCTTCCTTGGCTTCGTCGCAACCGGCAACGTCGGCAAAAGTAATGTGATTGGTGTTTTCGTCCATCATGCGGGCGCGGGATTTGCCGAAGCTGAATGCCCCGCCCTTGCCGCCGCCTTGCATCTGACGCATGAAGAAGATCCACACGCCGATAAGCAACAGCATGGGGAACCACGATATGAACAGGCTGGTCAGGAAGGATGGCTCTTCGCGGGCCTTGCCGGATACCTGGACGCCGGACTTGACCAGTTCGGGGACCATCCAGAGGTCGCCAGGTGAAGTCAGGCTATAAGGACGGCCGGTGTCGGGCGTAACATATAAGGTGTCGCCCTGAATGTCGACCTTGCTGATACGGCCAGCTTGTGCATCGTTGATGAACTGCGTGTATGTCACGGTTTCGGCCGTGGTCGCGCGCCCGTCGAACTGCTTGAAAACAGTGAACAGGACCAGCGCGATCACCATCCAGATCGCGACCTTGGAAAACGAGTTGTTCAAAGCCAACCTCCTACTTGTAACTTCGGCTTGCCTTACCCCCGCGACAACGGCAGCAGAACAAGTATGTCAATAGAATCATTCTACCTGATAGCAGAATTTCTGTTCAGGAAACGCTAAGCTTTCAACCGTCTTGCGACCAGAAAAGTTTCAGAGGATTTCACCCGTGAGGCTTTAGGCTTGCGTTCGACGACTCGGTGGAAATGTCGCTTGAATAATTCGACGGTCTGGGAGAACCCGCTGCCATGAAATGCCTTGACGATAAGAGCACCGTCGGGGGCCAGATGATGACAAGCGAAATCGAGCGCCAGATCGCATACGTGCTGAATGCGGGCCGAATCGGCCGAACTCACACCGGATAGATTGGGGGCCATGTCGGAAATCACAAGGTCTACCCTAGCGTCGCCCAGCAATTCTTTTAGCTGGTTCAGTACGGCGTCTTCGCGGAAATCGCCCAACATGAACTCGACGCCCTCGATGGGCTCCATGGGCAGCATGTCCAGCGCAATGATGCGCCCTTTTATAACACCGCCCGGACCGACCAGCCGCTCGCGCGCTATTTGTGACCAGCTACCGGGTGCGGAACCGAGATCAACCACAACATCGCCGGGGCGCAACAGTTTTTCGGTGTCGACGATTTCGGACAGTTTGAAGGCGGCACGGGCGCGGTAGCCTTTTTGTTGCGCCATTTTAACGTATGGGTCATTGATATGCTGATGTATCCAGTCTTTGGAGAATTTTTTCTTGGCCATTCCCGTACAATCTCTATATGGCAAAACTTGACTTTACTTCCCAAGAGCGCAGCGCCTTACGCGCCGCCGCCCACCCTTTGCGCCCCGTCGTCCTTATCGGCGATCGTGGGCTGTCGGAATCGGTGCTGAAAGAAATCGACCTTAACCTGAATGCGCATCAATTGATCAAGGTACGCATTGCGGGCGAAGAACGCGACGCGCGCAATGCCATGCTGGAAACCATTTGCGACACACTATCGTGTGGACTGGTACACCATCTGGGTAAGACGCTTATTCTTTATCGCCCCGACCTTGCTGCCGAACGCGCCAAGGCCGAAGCCGAGTACAGCACCCGTGCCATACGCAAGCCGTCCGAACCGCATACACCGAAAAAATTAGCGGCAACCGGTGTTACGCGTACGCGGCGTACTGAAAAAGCGAAACGTTCGGCCCAAAAAGCAGAGCAGGCCGAAACCGCCGCGCCTCGCGCCCGCCGTGCGGCGGCTCCGGCTGCAGCGGCCCCGGTACACGGCATACCGCGACGCCCCGGCAGCGCCATGTCTTTACGCGCGGGCGCCCGGCGCAACCTGCGTCCCACCAAAACAAAAGTATAAATGATCAGGCGCCATGCCGCTGGGCATGGCGCCTGTTGTATCTTGTGCCGTAGAGTGGCGCAAGATCAGATATAGCTGACGTTAAGCACTTCGAATTCGCGCACGCCGGCTGGCGCTTGCACCGAGACCACATCGCCCTCGCCCTTGCCTATCAGCGCCCGCGCCACAGGGCTGGAAACGGAAATCATATTGGCGCGGATGTCGGCTTCGACATCGCCCACGATCTGGTATTTGAGGCGTTCGCCCGACTCCAGATCTTCGATCTCAACGGTAGCGCCGAAGACGGCCTTGCCGTCTACATCCAACGCGGCCGGATCAATGATCTGCGCGTTGGACAGGGTACCTTCCAGCTCTTGGATGCGGCCCTCAACGAAGGCCTGGCGCTCGCGGGCAGCGTCGTATTCGGCGTTTTCGGACAGGTCTCCCTGAGCGCGTGCTTCGGCGATGGCGTTAATGACCGAGGGACGTTCCACGGTTTTCAAACGGTGTAGTTCGGCTTGCAGACGCTCAGCGCCGCGTGCTGTCAACGGTATCGCAGACATAATATTCCTGAATCAAAAGTAAAAAGACGCTCGCACAATGGAGCGCCTGATAAAAAGTCGTGCCAGGGGCGGCGACCGCCGCCCGTAGAAGTGAACTAAGCGAACTGCTGGTTTCTTTTAGCTGTGAACAACAGTGGCCAGGCTCAAAATAAAACCCCCGGCCTGGACAGAAACCGGGGATATGGGACTATTGTCGGTAAACTTCGGGCAAATTGCAAGCCCCGCCCTACCGCGCAAGGCGGTATAGCCAATAAAGACGCCCGGCTACTGACCGATAATTATTTTGTAGCAAGGCATGACGATATGCCGCTTGGGCGCCGCTGTCAGATCGCCCGGGCTTTACCGCGCGACCCCATGCGCAGCAGGGCGTACAAGATAATTGCGCCGAAGGTTGCCGTCCCGATGCCGTCTAGCTTGAAAGCACCGAACTGTACGGTAAAGTTACCTGCGCCCAGCACCAGCGTGACGGCCGCAACAATCAGGTTACGGTTATCGCTGAAGTCGACCTGGTTCACCACCCAGATGCGTGCGCCGGCCACGGCAATCAAGCCGAATACCACGATAGACATGCCGCCCAGGACCGGTCCCGGTATGGTCTGGATCAGCGCACCGAATTTTGGCGAAAAGCCCAGCAGTATCGCAATGATGGCGGCAATCACGAATACCAATGTGGAATAAATCCGCGTGACGGTCATGACACCGATATTCTCGGCGTAGGTCGTAACACCGGTGCCACCGACCGCACCAGAGATCATGGTAGCAACGCCGTCGCCAGCGAAAGCGCGGCCCAGATAGACATCCAGGTTCTGTCCGGTCATGGCACTGACCGCCTTGATGTGCCCCAGGTTCTCGGCGACCAGAATAATCGCCACGGGCACAATCACGCTCATGGCGTGTACCTCGAAAACCGGCGCGGCAAACGCCGGCAAACCCACCCATGCTGCCGAGGCAACAGCGCTGAAATCAATCGGCGCGCCCAGACCCATACCGTTGGTCAAAACACCGTAGATCACGCAGGCCAGCAGCAGGCCCACCAGTATCAGCAGGCGTTGGGTGGTGCCACGCGTATAGACCGCAACGCCTCCCACACAAAGGACAGTCATCAGCGCCATCAGCGCGTCAAAGGTCGAACCGCCCATGGCGCCCTTGGCGGCAATGGGCGCGAGATTCAGGCCAATGACGGCAACAATGGCACCGGTCACCACAGGCGGCATCCAATTATTGATCCATTCAGCCGCGCCGCCGGAGCGCGCATTCATCCACCACACCAGCAAGCCGATCAGGGTATAGACGAAGCCACAGGCAATGATGGCCCCCAACGCAACACCGATATTGGCGTTTGCACCCCCGCCCGCGTAACCGGTCACGGCTATGACACCGCCGATGAAAGCAAAGCTGGAGCCCAGGTAACTGGGCACTCGGCCGCCCACGAACAAGAAGAACACCAGGGTGCCCACGCCGGACATCAAGATAGCCACATTGGCATCGAAGCCCATTAGCAGCGGCGCCAAAATGGTCGAACCGAACATGGCCACCACGTGCTGGGCGCCCATGGCCACGTTCTGCGGCCAGGACAACCGTTCGTCCGGTTGCACGACAACGCCGTCTGTGCCGCCTCGCACGAGGCGCCAGCGTGGAAAATAGGTGTTCGACATGGAGGAATTCCCTTTCTTATTAAAATGGGGCGACAGGCCAGGCGAGAGTGTACGGGCGCAGGCCTGCAAGGTGCAACAAGATAGTTACCACCGCCTATACTGAACCATGACTAATGCAACAAGATTCTGGCTGATACGCCACGGAGAAACCCAGTGGAATGCCGAAAGACGGCTGCAAGGCTGGCTGGACATCCCGCTGAACACTGTGGGCCTGGAGCAAGCCCGCCGCGTGTCCAGCCATTTGCAATCGGCCGACTTCGATGTGGACATCGACGTGGTGATCAGCAGCGACCTGGGGCGCGCCTACGAAACGGCCCGGATTGCCGCCGCGCACCTCCCGCTGCCCATCATGCGCGACAAGCAGCTGCGCGAACGCTGCTACGGCATTTACGAGGGCCGGGATTGGGCCATGCTTGAAGGCGAGCAGGTGGGGTCGCACTATGTCAATTTTCGTGATCCTGCCCAAGAAGTCGAAGACGGCGAAACCCTGCCCGAGTTCGCCACGCGCATAGCCCGGGCCTTCGAGCGGCTCGCGCAGGAGCACCCCGGGCGCAATGTACTGGTATTTTCCCATGGCGGCGTGATCGATATTGCCTGGCGCCAGGCTGCGGGCGTCGGACTTTCAGCCCCGCGTAACGGCCCCATCTTGAATGCCAGCATCAATTGCCTGGCTATCGACATTGACCGAAAGTGGCATCTGCTGGATTGGGGCCTGGGCAGTCACCTGCATGCGCCAGCTCTGGACGACGTCCTATAGCGTTTGGGCGATCAACGTGGCGGATGCTGCAACCGCGGCTTGCGTTCCCGCCGTACCGCAAAGTAATCGTACAAAGCGTCGGGCACCAGCCGCAGCAGTTTGGCCACCACGCCCATTTGCCACGGAATGACGGTATATGACACACCGTTTTCAATGGCCTTCACGGCCGCCGCGGCAAATTGCTCAACCGGCATCAGGAAGGGCATCTTGTACGGATTCACGGCCGTCATGGGTGTCCGGATAAACCCGGGCACCAGCGTTACCACTTGCACACCGGTCGGGCCAAGCTCAACCCTCAGGCTTTCGCAGTAAGCGCGCAGCGCTGCCTTGGACGCGCTGTAGGCGCCGGCGCCCGGCAGACCGCGTACAGCGGCAACGCTGCTGATACCGACCAGGCGACCCACACCCCGCTGTTTCATCGACGGTATAAACGGCTCGAAGGTTGCCACGGTGGCGTGCAGGTTGGTGGCGATGATGGCTTCGAAAACCTGAAAGTCATCGGGCTCTTCAGTCAGTGTGCCGGCGCTGATTCCTGCGCTGGCAATCACGATGTCCACCGGGCCGCCCGCCAGGAAATCACGGGCTGCGGCGTGCAGCGCCACACGATCCCGGACGTCAACCACATAGACTTCATGCTGGCCAGGCAGGCCGGCCCGAATAGCCTGCAGGGCGTCCGCCCGGCGACCCAGCAATCCCAGCTGCGCGCCCTGCGCCGCATAAAAAGAAGCGAGGGCGGCCCCTATGCCGCTGCTCGCTCCGGTGATGAATACGCGCTGGGTCAAGGCGCGCCGCCTTTACTGGGGCGGCAGGGAAGCATGAAGATCCTGCAGGGAATAGACCTTCAGTCCGCCACCATGACGCAGATACTGCAAGCCCTCGACAGCGGCGCGTGCTCCGGCAATCGTGGTGAAGAAGGTAACGCGTGCGGCCAGTGCGTTGGTGCGTATCATGCGCGAGTCGGCAATGGCATTGCGCCGCTCTTCAACGGTGTTGATCACCAGCGCGATCTCGCCGTTCTTGATCATGTCGACAATGTGGGGCCGTCCTTCAGTTACCTTGTTGACCACCTGGACTTCCAACCCGGAAGCCTCGATGGCGGCAGCCGTGCCACGCGTAGCGACAATCTTGAACCCGAGCGCGCTTAAACCGCGCGCCACTTCGACGGCGCGTGGTTTGTCTTGGCCGCGCACACTGATGAAGGCCGTACCTGATTCAGGCAAGGACACGCTGGCCGCAAGCTGCGATTTGACGAAGGCTTCCCCGAAGCTCTCGCCTACGCCCATGACTTCGCCGGTGGACTTCATTTCAGGGCCCAGTATGGTGTCTACGCCCGGGAACTTCACGAAGGGGAAGACAGCCTCCTTGACGGAGTAATAGTGCGGCACCACTTCTTTGCGTATGCCCTGCTCGGCCAGGGTCTTGCCGGCCATGGCGCGTGCGCCGATCTTGGCCAACTGCAAGCCAGTGGCCTTGGACACGTAAGGAACGGTGCGGGACGCACGCGGGTTGACTTCGAGCACGTAGACGTCGCCATCTTGAATGGCAAACTGTACGTTCATCAAGCCCTTTACATTCAGGGCGCGTGCCATGAGTGCCGTCTGGCGCTTGATCTCGGCAATGACCTCGTCGGACAGCGAGTAAGGCGGCAGGCTGCAGGCCGAATCACCCGAATGCACGCCGGCTTGCTCGATGTGCTCCATGACGCCGCCGATAAAGACGGTTTCGCCATCGGCCACGCAATCGACATCAACCTCGGTGGCATTGTTCAGGAAATGATCCAGCAATACCGGCGAGTCATTGCTGACCTTGACGGCTTCGCGCATGTAGCGCTCGAGATCCTGTTGCTCGTGTACGATTTCCATGGCGCGGCCACCCAGCACATAACTGGGGCGCACAACCAGCGGGTAGCCGATCTCGGCGGCGTGTATCAGGGCCTCGCCTTCGGTACGGGCGGTACGGTTGGGGGGCTGGCGCAAACCCAGCTTGGTCAGCAGCTTCTGGAAGCGCTCGCGATCTTCGGCCACGTCGATGGATTCGGGGCTGGTGCCGATAATGGGCACACCGTTGGCTTCGAGGGCGCGTGCCAGCTTGAGCGGGGTTTGTCCGCCGTACTGCACGATCATGCCTACCGGGTTTTCCTTGTGAACGATTTCGAGCACGTCTTCCAGGGTTAGCGGCTCGAAATAGAGGCGGTCGGACGTGTCGTAATCGGTGGAGACGGTTTCCGGGTTGCAGTTGACCATAATGGTTTCATAGCCATCTTCGCGCAATGCCAGCGCGGCGTGCACGCAGCAATAGTCGAACTCGATGCCTTGGCCAATACGGTTGGGCCCGCCACCCAGCACGATGATTTTTTTGCGGTCCGTAGGGGCCGCTTCGCATTCGTCTTCGTACGTTGAATACATGTACGCCGTATCGGTGGGAAACTCGGCGGCGCAGGTGTCTACGCGTTTGTATACCGGGCGCACACCCAGTTGATGACGCAGCTTGCGGACTTCGGCCTCGGAGGTGTCAAGCAGAAAGGCCAGGCGGCGATCGGAAAACCCGCGGCGCTTCAGTTGCCAGACGGTGTCGTAGTCCAGGTCGGCCAGCGTCTTTTGCTCGAGCGCCAGTTCGATATCGACGATCTCTTTGATCTGGGCCAGGAACCACGGGTCGATACTGGTCAGGCTGTGAACCTCGTCAAGGCTGAAGCCCTGGGCAAAGGCGTCGCCCACGTACCAGATGCGCTCGGGGCCCGGTTCGCCAAGCTCGATCTGCAGCTTCTCGCGGTCGGTGGTCTTTTGATTGAGTCCGTCCACACCGACTTCCAGACCGCGCAAGGCTTTCTGGAAGGATTCCTGGAAGGTACGGCCTATGGCCATGACTTCGCCCACCGACTTCATTTGCGTGGTCAGGCGCGAATCGGCGGTTGGGAATTTCTCGAATGCAAAACGCGGCACCTTCGTGACGACGTAGTCGATCGTGGGCTCGAAGGATGCGGGCGTCGCGCCCCCGGTGATCTCGTTTTTCAGTTCATCCAGCGTATAGCCGACCGCCAGGCGGGCGGCAACCTTGGCGATGGGGAAACCCGTGGCCTTGGACGCCAGGGCCGACGAACGCGACACGCGCGGGTTCATCTCGATGACGATCATCCGCCCATCGGCGGGGTTGACTGCAAACTGGACGTTGGAACCACCGGTGTCCACGCCGATTTCGCGCAACACCGCGATCGATGCATTGCGCATGATCTGGTATTCCTTGTCGGTCAGCGTTTGGGCCGGGGCCACCGTGATGGAATCGCCAGTGTGCACACCCATGGGGTCCAGGTTTTCGATGGAGCACACAATAATGCAGTTGTCGGCGCTGTCGCGCACGACTTCCATTTCGAATTCTTTCCAGCCCAGCAGGGACTCTTCGATCAAGAGTTCGTTAGTAGGCGATGCCTCCAGGCCGCGACGGCAGATGGCCTCGAACTCTTCGCTGTTATAGGCAATACCGCCACCCGACCCGCCCATGGTGAAGCTGGGACGGATCACAACGGGGAAGCCGGACGTGCCCGCCTCGTCACCGATGCGGCGCTGGACTTCCCAGGCTGCTTCCATGGAGTGCGCTACGCCCGACTTGGCTGACTCCAGGCCGATACTGCTCATGGCGTCTTTGAACTTCATGCGGTCTTCGGCCTTTTCGATGGCCTGCGCATTCGCGCCTATCAGTTCCACGCCGTGTTTCTCGAGCACGCCTTCGCGCACGAGATCCAGTGCACAGTTAAGTGCCGTCTGCCCACCCATGGTCGGTAGCAGCGCATCTGGCCTTTCGCGCTCGATGATTTTTTCGACCGCTTGCCAGGTAATGGGCTCGATGTAGGTGACGTCAGCCGTTTCCGGGTCGGTCATGATGGTGGCGGGATTGCTATTGACCAGTATGGTGCGGAAACCCTCGGCTTTCAGGGCCTTGCAGGCCTGGGCGCCGGAGTAGTCGAACTCGCATGCCTGCCCAATGATGATGGGGCCGGCACCAATGATGAGAATGCTGTTTAGGTCTGTACGCTTTGGCATAGTGCGGGATTATTTTTTTCCGGCCATAAGGCTGATGAATTTATCGAAGAGCACAACGATGTCGTGCGGGCCGGGGCTGGCTTCAGGATGACCCTGGAAGCAGAAGGCGGGGGTATCGGTAAGCTCGAAACCCTGCAAGCTGCCATCGAACAGCGACACGTGCGTGGCGCGGGCATTGGCGGGCAAAGAGTCGGCGTCTACATTGAAACCGTGATTCTGGCTGGTAATGAAGACCCGCCCGGTATCCAGGTCTTGTACCGGATGGTTGGCGCCGTGATGGCCGGTTTTCATTTTGACGGTTTTCGCACCCAGGCCCAGCCCGAGTATCTGCTGGCCCAGGCAAATGCCGAACAAGGGGATCTTTTGCTCAAGTGCCGCCTTGCAGGTGTCGATGGCGTAAAGGCAGGGCTCTGGATCGCCGGGGCCGTTGGACAGAAAGATGCCGTCGGGTTTCAGGTCGAGCACATCTTGCACAGGGGTTTGGGCCGGCACCAGGGTAACGCGGCAACCGCGATCGACCAGCAGGCGCAGGATGTTGGTTTTGATGCCGTAATCGTAGGCGACGACGTGGTAGGTGGCGCCAGAGGGTTCAGAAAAGCCCTTGCCCATCTGCCAAGTGCCCGAACGCCAGTTGTCGGCGCTCTTGATGGAGACGGTCTTGGCTAAATCCTGGCCCGACATGCCGGGGAAGTCACGTGCCATTTGCACGGCATGGCCGACGTCGTCGCCCACCATGATACAAGCGCCTTGCGCGCCCCGCTGGCTTAGTATGCGCGTGAGCTTACGCGTATCGACACCGGCAATGGCGACTGTACCCTGCTCTTTCAGATAGTCGGGCAGCGACTGCGTGGCGCGGAAATTCGATACCCGCAGCGAGCAATCGCGCACCACCAGACCGGCTGCATGAACGTGAGTGGACTCGACGTCTTCCTCGTTGACACCCGTGTTACCGATATGAGGATAGGTCAGTGTGATGATCTGGCCGCTGTAGCTCGGGTCGGTCAGGATTTCCTGATAGCCCGTCATGGCGGTGTTGAAGACGATTTCGGCGACGCAATACCCATCGGCGCCGATAGAGACACCCTTGAAGATGGTACCGTC
>JADKLW010000588.1_pt1 | contig 13598 bp, 11 predicted proteins | sample 8641881 | NCBI WGS metagenome assembly JADKLW01 (sample SAMN16272185, study PRJNA661076) | feces metagenome | isolation source: fecal sample from diarrhoea affected cattle B | host: Bos taurus | place: South Africa: Lokaleng Village, Mahikeng | collected 2019-09 | reverse complement strand
CCCTTCCGCAGCGTTCGGCGCACCACCCGCCGGGGACCTGCGTCCCCCGCCGCGCGGGTCGCGGTGATCCGGACCCGGGCCTTGCGCGCCGCGTCCTTGCTGGCGCGCACGCGAACCGTGAACCGCTGGCCGGGATCGACCGACGCCGCCCCGTCGGCGGCCGACCACGACGCGCGCAGCCCGCTCGCCGCGAGGGTCGTCTTCTCGGGGGCGGCCTCCCCCGGATCCGCGGCTCCGGCGGCGGGCGCGAGCACCGCGCCGCCCAGCGTCGTCGTGCCGACGAGCACAGCGGCAGTGGATACGCGAATACGAAGAGATGGGCGCATACCACCTAACCTAGACGCGCGACGCACGACGGTGCGCCGGTTTGCCGTCCGGCCCGTGGCGCAGCGGTTGTGGCTAGCGCACCAGCTCGCGCAGCGCCTCGTCCAGCCGCGCGCCGATCGCGCGCCAGTCGTAGACCTCCTCGGCGACCCGGCGTCCGGCCGCGCCGATCCGGGCGCCGCGCTCGGGATCCTCGAGGATCGCCACGGTGGCGGCGGCGAACGCCTCGGTCCCGTCCGCGAGCACGACCTGCTCGCCGTCGACCACGTCGACGCCCATCGCCCCCATGGTGGTGCTCACCAACGGGCGCCCGCTCGCCAGGCCGTCGAGCACCTTCAGCCGGGTGCCGCCGCCCGAGCGCATCGGCACGATCACCACGCGGGCCCGGTCGAACCAGGGCTGCATCTCGGGCACCCACCCGGCGAGGGTGACGCTGTCGTCGGCCAGGGCGACGAGCTCGTCCGGGACGCCCTTGCCGACGACCAGCAGATCGGCCCCCGGCACCCGGTCCGTGACGCGCGGCCAGATCTCGCTCAGCAGCCAGCGCAGCGCCTCCGCGTTGGGGGCGTAGCCGAAGGTGCCCGTGAACAGGACCGTCGGCGTCTCCGGCAGGGGCGACGCGACCAGCGCGTCGGTGTCGACGCCGTTCGGCGTGACGATCGCCGGGCGGTCGCTGACCGTCCGCAGCTCCTCCAGGTCGTCCTGGGACATCGCCAGCAGCAGGTCGAACGCCGCCAGCGTCCGCCGGTCGAAGCGGCGGAACCGTCGCGCCTCGATCCCGAGCAGCCGCTTCTGCAGGCCCTCGGCGGAGGCGGCGCGGCGCGCGTAGTAGTCCCACGACAGGTTCTCCAGACCGGAGACCTTCGGGATCCCCGCCGGCAGGTCCGCCGTCCAGCGCGCGGCCCAGTCGTGCTCGATCAGGATCACGTCGGGATCCCGGGCCAGCGCGCCGTCCTTGGCCTGCTGCAGCGACCGCCAGAAGACCTCGACCTGCCAGGCCGCGACCGGCATCGTCAGCGCTCGGGGGAGCACGCCGGGCGCGGTCCGCACCGTCTCCAGCACCTCGCGAACCCGTGAGACCGGACGGTCGACCGCGAACAGCGTGGCCCCGATCTCGTGCAGCGACGCCCGGCCGGCCTGCTGCTCCGGGTGGACCGGCGCCACGACATCGACGTCGTGGCCGCGCGCGAGGAGCTGCTTGATCAGCTGGAACTGGCGGGTCGATCCGCCACTGCCCCCCGGCCAGTACGGGAGCTCCGGGGTCAGCCACGCCACGCGCATCGACCGGAGGCTAGCGGGGCCCCGGCACGGCTGGCCGGTCCCCCACCCGCCTCAGCGGTGCGCGACGAAGAACCAGATCGGCTCGGCGAAGACCCGATCGAAGTCGCTCCGCGAGTACGGGCCCTCGCCGTCGATGTCGAAGATCCGCAGACCGACCTCGCCGACCAGCAGGTCGTGGACGTCCCCTGGAGTGGTGCCGAAGTGATCCGCGCCGCCGACGCCGTGCTCGAAGACCACCGTCGGCTGATCGCGCTCGAGCATCTCGAGTCCGCCTTCGAGCACGCCCAGCTCGGCGCCCTCGACGTCGATCTTGAGCAGCGACACCGGACGCCCCGGGTCGACGCAGTCGTCGAGCCGCTCGACCGGGACCTCGAAGGTCTCGGACGACTCCCCCGCGAAGCTGCGGTCGCGCAGACCGCTCAGCTGCGGGTTGGAGACCACGTGGTTGAAGGTCGCCGTGCCGGCTTCGGCCGCCACGGCGGCGTGGTGCACGTCGACGCTGGGAAAGCGCTCACGCAGGTCCGCCGCCTGCGCGGGCAGCGGCTCGAAGGCGAGATGCCGGCCGTCGGGGGCGTACCGCACGATCTGCTCCAGCACGTCGCCGCAGTGGGCGCCCACGTCGACGCAGTTGGCGTCCTGTTCGAGCCCGTGGGCGAGCAGGAGCTGCAGGTGCAGATCGTCCCGCGCGTTGCGGCGGGCCAGGGGACTGACGCGCCGGTGCACGGCACGGGCCGCCTCGCCGGCGCCGACCCGATCGGCCAGCGCCGCGATCCGTTGAACGGTCGTCCCTGTCAGCGACATGGCCTGCACCGTATTCGATGCTCCGTCAGCGGCGAGACCCCGCCCATCCGCGTACGATTCCGCGGGGCATCGGTCCCGAGACCGGTCGGTGCTCGGCTCTTCGCCCGTTCGACGCCGTGACCACGCCTTCCGACAGCACCACGCCGGTGCACCACCTCACGCCGACCCCGCACGGCGCGGCACGGACCGTGGTCGCGCAGGTCGGCGCCCGGGCGTTCGCGCTGCTCGCCTCGGTCGGCAGCATGGCGATCGTCGTCCGTTACCTCGGGATCGAGGAGTACGCCGGCTGGGGGACGGTGCTCCAGCTCATCGGCCTGATGGCGTTCGCGGTCGACCCCGGGCTCTCGTCGGTGGTGGTCCGCAGGATCGTCCAGGACCCAGCGTCGGCTCCGAGCCCGCGGGCGCTGCTCCCGGTCCGCATCGGCTTCGGCGTCGTCGCCGCCGTGCTGATCGTCGCGTTCACGATCGGGCTTCGCGGTTCCGGAGCCACGCTGCTCGCGGTCGCGCTCGGCGGCCAGATCGTGCCGCGGGCGATCGTGCTCAACGCCACGCCGTGGCTCCAGGTCGACCAGCGACTGCACCGCCAGACCGGTTGGGAAGCGCTCGGAGCGGTCGTCGGGCTGGTTCTGATCGCCGGCTGCGCGGTCGCGGGGGCCTCGGCTCCGGTGCTCGCGCTGGTCGGCTTCACCGGGCCGACGATCGCGCTCTCGGTGATCATGCGGTTCGAGCTGCGCAAGGCCCCGTCGCTCGCCCGCCAGGTCCCGGGGACCCAGTGGCCGCGGGTACGTTCGCTGCTGATCGAGGTCTCCCCGCTGGCCGGAGCGCTGATCCTCGTCGCGCTCTACATGCGGTCGTACGTCTTCTTCATCAACGAGACCGAGACCGACGCGGTGATCGGTCGGTACGTCTTCGCCTTCCAGTTCGTCGACCAGCTCATGATCGCGGCGGCGATCGTCGGTGGCGCGGCGCTGCCACTTCTCGCGGTCCGCGCCCGTACGGCGACGCTGCTGCACGACGACCTGACCCACCGCCTGGTCGTCGCGGTCGCCGCGATCGGCGCGATCGCCGGCTGCGCGATGGTCACCTTCGCCCGGGTCCTGACCGACGTGATCGGCGGACCCGAGGCCCGCGGCGCCGAGTACTTCATCCAGCTCCTCGCGCCGCTCGCGCCGCTGCTGATGCTCTCGTTCGTGCTCGCGTTCGTCTACGTCACCACCGGCCGCGCCAAGCGCTACCTGGTGTTCAACGCGATCGGGCTGCTGGTCAACCTGGTCGCGCACGTCGTCTTCACGCTCGAGTACGGAGCCGAGGCCGCCGCGCGGATCACCTGGATCACCGAGCTCGTGGTGACGGGCGTGGCGATCCTGCCGCTGCTCGGGGTGGACTCCGGGCGCCGGGCGACGGCGACGGTGCTCGCGATGGTCGGGGTCGTGATCGTGGCCGGCGAGCTCGCCGCGCGGACCGATCTCTCGACCCTGCTGACCGGGCTGGTCGCCGGGGCGATCGTCGTCCTGATCGCCCGCGACTCACTCGTCTGGCTGGTCCGCGAGGCGGTGCTTCCCGCCCGCGCCGCGGTCGTCGAACCGACCGAGTCATGACGCCGATCACCCGGTGACCCGTACGATCCGTCGGAGATGTCGACGGACAACATGCGCGAACTCCGCCGCTTGGGCTACGAGACCACTCGTCCCGACGTGCAGCGGCTGGTTCCCCAAGACGCCCGCAGGATCCTCGACCTCGGTTGCGCCTCTGGCGCGCTCGGGGCCGCGCTGAAGGCCCGCCAGGGCGCGGAGGTCGTCGGCATCGAGCTGCTCGAGGACTACGCCGCCGAGGCGGCCGAGCAGCTCGACCGGGTGATCTGCGCGGACCTCAACAGCGGGCTCGAGGTCGACGACCTCGGCAGCTTCGACTGCGTGATCGCCGCGGACGTGCTGGAGCACCTGGTCGAGCCGTGGGTCACGCTCGAAGCCGCCGCGGCGCGACTGCGCCCCGGGGGCACGATCGTGATCAGCCTGCCGAACGTGCAGTACCTGCGGACCTTCCGCGAGCTGCTGCGGGGCCGGTGGCCGCGCGACGACGTCGGTCCGTTCGACCGCACGCACCTGCGCTGGTTCACGGTGCGCGACGCGCGCGAGCTGCTCACCGACGTCGGCGCGACCGAGATCGCGGTCGACTGGCAGTACTTCTTCTCCGGCAGTGCGCTGCGCATCGCCCGGGGACTCGGCGAGCGGGCCGCCCCGTTCCTGGCCGGCCAAATGGTGCTGGCGGGACGGTTCCCCGGGTCGGCATGAGCCCGACGCTGCCGCGCGTCCTGGTGATCTCCCAGGACCGGCTCGACGGGCAGGTCGCCGGTACGAGCATCCGCGCCCTGGAGCTCGCACGGGTGCTGCGGCGCGGCGCGACCGTCACGCTCGCCGGGGTCGGCACGCCCCCGCCCGCGATCGACGGCATCCCGTGCGTCGGCTATCAGCCCCAGCATCCCGACGCGCTGCGTCCGCTGCTCGACGCGACGGACATCGCCGTGGCGTTGCCGCACTGGCCGCGGCTGATGCGGTTGCTCCGCGCGTCGCCGGCGCGGGTGGTCTTCGACCTCTACGTCCCGCAGCCGCTCGAGATCATGAGCGGATTCCCGGGGCTGCGCCCGCGGATCGGCGACACGCTGACCGAGTTCGCCACCGACCGGATCGTCGAAGCGCTGCGCGACGGGGACTTCCTGCTCTGCGCGACCGAGAAGCAACGTGACCTCTACCTGGGGATCCTGCTCGCCGAGCGGCTGATCGACGGCGCCCGCTACCGCGCCGATCCCACCTTGCGCTCGCTGATCGACGTGGTGCCGTTCGGGTTGGCGGACGACGACGCCGAGCCGACCGGGGGCGGCGGGATCCTCGGGGCGTTCCCGCAGTTCTCCGCCGACGACGAGCTGGTGCTCTGGAACGGTGGGGTGTGGCCGTGGCTCGATCCGGAGACCGCCGTGCGCGCCGTCGCCCGGCTCGCCGAGCGGCGTCCGCGGATCCGGCTGGTCTTCATGGGCGCCGCGACCCAGGTGCCGGCGCAGCGGACCGCCGCGCGGGCCCGAGCCGTCGCCGAGCGGCTCGGCGTGCTCGGCGACCACGTCGTCTTCCACGACGGCTGGGTGCCCTACGACGAGCGCGCCGACTGGCTACTCGACGCGCGCTGTGCGCTCTACGCCCACCACGACCACCTCGAGACGCGGTTCGCCTTCCGCACCCGACTGCTCGACTGCTTCTGGGCGCGCCTGCCCGTCGTCTGCAGCGCCGGCGACGAGCTGGCCGACGAGATCGAGCGACGCGACGCCGGACGGTCCTTCGCCCCCGAGGACGTCGCCGGCTGCGCGGAGGCGCTCGATCGGGTGCTCTCGCGTCCCCGCGAGGACTTCGCTCCCGCCCTGGCGTCGCTTGCCGACCGCTACCGCTGGAGCACCGTCGCGGCGCCGCTGGAGCGGTTCGTCGCCGCCGACGCGACCCACCCGTCCCGCCGCCGCCGCGCGGTCCGCCCGGGGCACCTGGCCCGCCACCACGGCTACCGCCTGGGTCGAGCCGCGCTCGACGCCGTCGGTCGGCGCGACTGGCCCGACCTGTAGTCCCGGCCACGTTCGGTGGCCCGTACGGGGCTGAGCGCCGTCGTCGTACGGGCCGTTAGGGTGCCGGGCGATGCGCGCCGCGATCGTCGAGTTCGTACAGCGACGGGGACTGGGGGTCCGCGCCCGACCGCTGGTCGATGGCCTCGATCTGGTCGGCAGCGAGTACGTCGGCCGGCTGCCGTCGCGCCGGCTGCGCGACCTGATCGCGCGGCGCGTGCTCGGCGTGCGGCTGCACCCGAACGCCCAGCTCTACCGCTGGACCGAGCTGCGGCGCGGGCGCAACATCACGATCGGCGCCGGCAGCATCGTCGGCTCGCGGGCGACGCTCGACGGGCGGCTCGGGATCACGCTCGGCGAGCACGTCAACCTGTCGAGCGAGGTCGCGATCTACACCCAGCAGCACGATCCCCAGTCGCCGAGCTTCGCCGCCGTCGGTGGCCCGGTGACGATCGGGGACCGGGCGTGGGTCAGCTCGCGGGTCACGGTCCTGCCGGGCGTGACGATCGGCGCGGGCGCCGTCGTGGCCGCGGGGGCGATCGTGACCGCCGACGTCGCCCCGTACGCGATCGTCGGCGGGATCCCCGCCCGCGTGATCGGCGAGCGGACCCGTGAGCTCGAGTACGAGTTCGCCAAGTCCGACGCCGCCTGGTTCGCGTGAGCGGGCCGCGCGCGCCACGGCGCCGGTAGACCGGTCCGCCTGCGATCCTGAGCGGTCGTGAGCGCGCGCCTGCAGCACATCGGCCTCAACCTGCTCTACCTCGTCCCCGGCGAGGTCGGCGGCAGCGAGATCTACGCGCACCGGCTCGTCGACGCGCTCGGCCGGACGCGCCCCGACGTACGGTTCACGGTCTTCTGCGGCCGCGAGGCCGGATCCTCGCTGCGCGACGTGGGCTGGCCCGACAACGTCGGGATCCACGTGATGCCGGTCGACGCGCGCAACAAGCCGGCGCGCGTGGCGGCCGAGGTCCTCCTGCTGCCCGGCGCCGCCGCCCGTGCCAAGGTCGACCTGCTGCACTCGCTGGGCACCACGTCGCCTCCGGTCGTCCCCGGCCGCCCGAGCGTGGTCACGATCCACGACCTGATCTACGAGGCCTACCCGGCGACCTTCCCGACGACCGCCCGTTGGGGCCTGAAGGCCCTGGTCGGACCGGCTGCCCGTCGCGCCGACCGCGTGATCGCGATCTCGAACGCCGTCGCGCGCGACGTGGCGGACCGGATTCGCGTCCCGCCCGATCGAATCACCACGGTCTACAACGGTCACGGCATGACGATCCCGGACGCGGTCACGCCCGAGGCCGAGATCCGCGAGCGGTTCGCGCTGGGCGACGGCCGGATCGTGCTCTGCGTCTCGGCGGCGCTGGTCCACAAGAACCTCGCGCGGTTGCTGGAGGCGTTCGCGCGGCTCGGTTCCGAGGCCGCCGACGCCCGGCTCGTGATCGCGGGCCGCGCCGCGATCGAGCACGACGCGCTGCGGGCCGACGCCGAGCGGCGGGGGATCGCCGACCGCGTGACCTTCACGGGGTGGATCGCCGACGCCGACCTGGAGGGGCTCTACGGGGCGGCGAGCTGCTGCGCCTACCCGTCGCTCTACGAGGGCTTCGGCCTGCCGGTGCTCGAGGCGATGGCGCGCGGCGTGCCGCTGGCCTGCTCCGACGCGACCTCGCTGCCCGAGGTCGCGGGCGACGCCGCGGTCTTCTTCGACCCCCACGACACGGCGGCCATCGCCGCCGCCATCGGCGGGCTGCTGGCCGATCCGGCGCGCGCCGAGACGCTCGTCGCCGCCGGCCGCGAGCGGGCCCGAACCTTCACCTGGGAGCGCTGCGCCGACGGCGTTTTCGCGGTATACAAGCAGGCCCTGCAGGCACCATGACGGCCCGATTCTGTTACGGTCCGCCGTCGTGACGAGACCCGCTCTACGGCGTCCCGGCGCCGCGCGGGTTCCGCTGCCGTTGCTCGCGCTGCTGCTCGCGGTCCTGAGCCTCGGCGCCGGCTGGACGCTCGTGACGCCCGCGATGCAAGCGCCCGACGAACGGGCCCACGTCAGCTACACGATCTGGCTGGCCACCACGGGCACGTTGCCCGCGACCGGCCCGCTGGGACCGGCGACGCCGACCGAGGAGGCGCTGGCGACCGCCGCGTCCAACGCCGACCGGGCCGCCATGCAGCCGACGGTCAAGATGAGCTGGGACCGCGAGCGCTACGAGCAGTGGCGGCGCGACGCCGCGACGCTCGACGACGCCGCCCGCGAGGACGGCGGCGCGCTCGCCAACCCCGCGGCGAGCAACCCCCCGCTGTACTACCTGACCACGTTGCCCGCGTACCTGGCGACGTCCGGCAGCGACCTCTTCGGACGGCTGACGGCGATGCGCCTGGTTTCGGTGCTGTGGTTGCTGGGCACGGTGATCGCGGCCTGGCTGCTGGCCGGTGAGCTGTTCGGTCGGCGGCGGCTGCTGCAGACCGCCGTCGCCGGCTTCACCGGGCTGGCGCCGATGATGCTCTTCGTGTCCGGGTCCGTGACCCCCGACGCCGCGCTCTTCGCCACCTGGGGCCTGGTGCTCTGGCTCGGGACCGTGGTCCTGCGCCGTGGGATCACCGCGCGCCGAGCGCTCGCGCTCTGCTTCGTGCTCGGACTCGCGATGGTCGTCAAGGCGACCAGCTACGCGCTGGTCCCGCCCGTCGCCCTCGTGCTGCTGGTCGGGGTGCTCCGCGCGCGCCGCGCCGCCGCGACCGCGATGCCCACGTCGGCTGCCGATCCGGCCCCCGACGCCGACGCTGCCCCGGCCGAGGACCTGGCCGCCCGCGACGAGGGCCTGGTCGCCGCTCCGCCGACCGAGGCCGCGACCCGCCGCGGCCTGCTGCGGATCGCGGGCGCGTCGGTCCTCGGGTTGCTGATCACCGCCGGCGCCTGGATCATCGTCTCGCGGGCGCTGGGCGTCGCCGCGCTGGCCCAGGGCGCCGACGTCGCCAACTCGTCCGGCGACGTTCCGCTGCACGCGTTCCCGTCGTACGTCTGGCAGTTCTACCTGCCGCGCCTGCCGTTCATGGACCCCGCCCCGGGGATCCACGCGTGGCCGGCGTGGGAGTTCTTCGTCGAAGGCGCCTGGGGGGCGTTCGGCTGGCTCGAGGTCCGCTTCCCGGGCTGGGTCTACGTCGTGCTGACCGCGTTGATGGCGCTGCTGACCGTGCTGGCGGCGCGGGGCCTCTGGCGCGAGCGCAGGACCCACGACTGGCTCGTCCCCGGCTTCTACGCGCTCGTCGCGGTGCTGCTGCTCGGCGCGCTGCACTGGACCGAGTTCCACAAGGGCGGGACCGGGTTCATCCAGGGCCGGTACCTGATGCCGCTCGCGCCGCTGGTCGGCGCCGTCGCGGTCCGCGGCCTGCTGGAGCTGCCCAAGCGCTGGTTGATGCCGTCGATCGCCGTGGGACTCGGCGGACTGGTCGTGCTCAACCTGCTCGCGTGGGGTCTGATGCTGGAGCGGTTCTATGCGTAGGGCCGGCCTGATCTTCCTGGTCACCGTGCTGCTCGGGGCGGTCGCCTTCGTAGCGCTCGGCGCGCTGCGCCAGTCCGACGACGCGTTCACGCTCAACGTCCCGATCACCGGCGTCGCGGCCGAGCTGCCGCCGGAGGCGACGTTCTGCCAGAGCCAGATCGACGTGCCGATCGGCGGCGCGTTCGACGGCGGACGCCTGACGGTCGGCACCGACCGCCGCCGCGGCCCCCGCCTGCAGGTGCTGATCGCCGACGACCAGGGCGTGCCGATCTCCCGCGCGACGATCCCCGCCGGCTACGCCGACAACAGCGTGGTGCGGTTCCGCTTCGATCGCACCGTCGCGTCGGGGACCGGACTGCAGCTCTGCGTGACCAACGACGGCGACGGATCCGTCTTCCCGTACGGGTCGGGCGGCGACCCCAACCCCTCGACGACGTTCACGCTCGACGGCCAGGGGTCCCCGGTCGACGTCTCGCTCGTCTTCGAGCGGCCCTCCCGCTCGACGCTCGCCGCCGCCGGCGACATGCTGGAGCGCGCCACGCTGTTCCGCACCCCGCGCCTGAGCGCGGCCCTCTACGGCACCCTGCTGCTGCTGCTGTTCGCCGGCGCCACCGTCGCCGGCACGCTCGCCCTGCGGGCCGCGGAGCGCGAGGACGACGCCGCGGACGTCGACCGCGACTGACCGCCGTCGCCGCGCCGTCCGCGTGCCGGCGCGCCGAGCGCCCTCGTCAGTAGGGGCGCGGCGCGTCGCGCCCGATGCGCCGGACCGGCACGCCCGCGGCACGCCAGGCCTCGACGTCGAGCACGCCGCGGCCGTCGACGACCGCCCGCACGCCCGGGATCGCGTCGGGAGCCAGCGCGCGGTACTCGGCGTGGTCGGTCTGCACGATCAGCCCCTCGACCGCCGATCCGTCCCACGCCGGCAGCCCCAGCGCATCCAGCTCGTCGGCGTCGTAGAGCGGATCGGCGACGACCGGCGCCGCCTCGGCGTCGCGCAGCGAGCGGCAGAGGTCGAAGACCCCGCTGAACGCCGTCTCCTTGACGCCGCCGCGGTACGCGGCCCCGAGCACCAGCACGCGCTGGCCGCGGAGCGGCGTCGCCGTGCTCTCGGGCCCGACCCGGGCCAGCATGTGGCCGAGCAGCTCGACCGCGTAGCCGGGCATCGACGCGTTGACCGCCCGCGCCGCGGCGGGCAACCGCGCCTCCGGATCGCCAGCCAGGTAGAACCGCGGGTAGACCGGGATGCAGTGGCCGCCGACCGCCACGCCGGGCCGGTGGATGTGGCTGTACGGCTGGCTGTTGGCCGCGTCGATCACCGCCTCGACGTCGACGCCGATCGCGTCTGCGTGGCGCGCCAGCTCGTTGGCGAAGCCGATGTTGATGTCGCGGTAGGTGGTCTCGGCGAGCTTGGTCAGCTCGGCCGCCTCGGCACCGCCCAGCGTCCGGACCTCGACCGGACCGTCGGGTCCCTCCCCGAGCAACCTGCGGTAGCGCTCCGCCGTCCGTTCCTCACCGGTCGCGTCGAGTCCACCGACCAGCTTCGGGTAGCGCTCGAGATCGCGGAAGATCCGGCCGCTGAAGACCCGTTCCGGGCTGTGCGCGGCGTGGAAGTCGACGCCCTCGCGGAGGCCGCTGTCGCGCTGCAGCCGCGGGCCGATCCGAGTCCGGGTGCTGCCGACCGGCATCGTCGTCTCGACGACCACGCTCGGCGGATCGCCGTCGGGCCCGGCGGTCGTCCCCTGCTCGGCGTGGCGCCGCCGCAGCCCCTCGGCGACCGCACCGACCGCCGCGTCGACCGCGCGCCACGCGGGTCGCGCCCGCTCGTCGACCACCAGCGGGGGGACGACCATGATCAGGTCCGCGCCGGCGGCGACCGCGGCGACCGTGTCGGAGGTCGCGACGAGACGCCCGTCGGCAACCGTCTCGCGCAACGCGTCCTGAAGCCCGGCCTCCCCCGGGAACGGCTCCCGGCCGGCGTTGACCCGGGCGACCACGTCCTCGTCGATGTCGCATCCGACGACCGTGTGGCCGCGCAGCGCTGCGAACGCCGCGAGCGGCAGGCCGATCTTGCCGAGGGCAACGACGACGACCTTCATCGGACCGCCCGCTCGCCGTCCGCGTTGCCGTCGGCCATCCGCACCGTCTCGCCGCTCGCGGCGCTACGCAGCACCGCGTCGGCCAGCTCGACCGCGGCCAGGCCCTCCTCGAGCGTCACCACGCCGGCGTCCGGCTCGCCCCGGACCAGCGCGCAGAACGCCTCCAGCTCGACCAGCAGTGGCTCGCGGCGCGACAACGCGTAGCGGGTCATGTCGCCCTCGCTGACGCCACGCAGGGTCCGCGAGGCGTCCCACTCGCTGCTGACCTCGCCGTTGGCGTAGAAGGTCAGGTCGGCGGTCAGCGTGTCGGCGACGAGCATGCCGCGCTCGCCCAGCACCCGGGTTCGCCGGACCTTGGTCGGCGACAGCCAGTCGACCATCGTGGTGAAGGTCGCGCCGCCGTCGAGCCGGCCGACGACGTTGACCAGGTCCTCGTGCGGTCGGCCCATCCGGTGCTGGGTCTGGGCAGCCAGCGTCTCGACCGCGCTGCCGCCGAGCCACCCGACCAGGTCGAGGTCGTGGGTCGCCAGGTCCTTGACCACGCCGACGTCCCGGATTCGCGACGGGAACGGCCCGATCCGCTCGGTGGCGACGTGGATGATCCGTCCAATCTGGTCGTCCTGCGCGCGCCGCCGGAGCTCGAGCAGCGCCGGGTTGCAGCGCTCGACGTGGCCGACCGCGGCGTGGACCCCGGCCGCCCGGATCGCCGCGATCAGCTCGCGGGAGCGCTCGGGCGTCTCGGCCAGCGGCTTCTCGATCAGCACGTGCACGCCGGCGCCGACCAGCTCCAGGGCCGCCGCGACGTGCTCCTCGGTCGGCACCGCCACGATCGCGATCTCGGGCAGCGCGTCGGCGCCACGGGCCGACGCGTCGAGCAGCGCCGAGACGGTCGGGAAGACCAGCGACGGATCGCCGACCGCCCCGAACCGGTCGCCGCCGGGGTCGACCGCGCCGGCGAACGTCGTCACGCCCGACGTCTGCAGCAGCCGGGCGTGGTGCCGGCCCATCATCCCCAGGCCGACGATCGCGGCGCGCAGGGGTCGGGACGGGGCGGGCTCGGCGCTCACGACGCACAGCCTACGGGCTGCCGCTGGCTAGGCGAACGCCGGCCGGATGGCCGCGACGACCTGCTCCGCCTGCTCGGCGGTGAACGCCCCGCTGATCGGGATCGCAAGATGGCGGCGGGCCGCTTCCGCGGTCCCGGGGAGGTCCGCCGCGGGGGCGAACGCGGCCATCGCCGGCTGGAGGTGGACCGGGACCCGGTAGTACGGCTTGTTGCCGTGGCCGGCCGCGGTCAGGGCGTCGGCGACCGCGTCGGGGCGGTCGCTGGCGACGACGTAGAGGTGCCAGGCCGGGTCGGCCCCCGGCGTGGCCCGCGGCAGGTCGACCAGCTCGCCGAGTCCGGCCGCCTCGTACGCCCGCCCCCCCGCGCGCCGCACGTCGGCCCAACCGTCGAGGTACGGTAGCTGGACCCGCAGGACCGCGGCCTGCAGCTCGTCGAGCCGCGAGTTGTAGCCGACCTCGTCGTAGCCGACCCGGTCGTACGAGCCGTGGAACCGCAGCATCCGCACCCGCTCGTCCAGCTCGGCGGACGAGGTCACGACGGCCCCGCCGTCGCCGAGTCCGCCGAGGTTCTTCGACGGGAAGAAGCTGAACGTCGCGATCGTGCCCAGCGCGCCCGGCCGGCCGGCGGCGGAGACCGTGCCCGCGCTCTGCGCGGCGTCCTCGACCACCGGCACGCCCAGCGCCTCGATCTCGCGGACCGGGGCGACGTTGCCGAAGAGATGGACCGCGATCACGGCCTTGGTCCGCGGGGTCATCACCGCGCGGACCGCTTCGGGGGTGACGCAGGAGGTCTGCGGGTCGATGTCGCAGAAGACCGGCGTCGCCCCGGTCGGCGGGATCGCCTCGGCGCTGGCGTAGAAGGTGAAGGACGGGACGATCACCTCGTCGCCCGGCCCGAGGCGCTGACGATCGCGCTGCGGGCGCTCGGCGTCGGGCCGG
>JADKLW010000587.1_pt1 | contig 13636 bp, 19 predicted proteins | sample 8641881 | NCBI WGS metagenome assembly JADKLW01 (sample SAMN16272185, study PRJNA661076) | feces metagenome | isolation source: fecal sample from diarrhoea affected cattle B | host: Bos taurus | place: South Africa: Lokaleng Village, Mahikeng | collected 2019-09 | reverse complement strand
CTAGCGAGCCGCCCGCAACTGCGTCTGCAGCTTTGACGCGAGGCGCGAGAGAGCAGAGTCATTGAGGAGCCGGCGCGCTTCGGGCAGTACCGCCCAGTGCCGCAGCCGCTGGTCCATTTCCTTCCACACGTCGAGCTGGTTTTCCACCAGCAGCGGATAGAGATCCACGTCAACCAGGCTGGACCCATCCGCACTGGCACTCGACCGATAGCTGCCCACCGGCTCGACAGCGATCTGGCCCGTCACACCGGCTTCTTCCATGGCTTCTTCGGCCGCGCTCTCCCACGGCGTCATGCCAGGCTCGATATCACCCTTGGGAAAAATCCAGCGCCCGGTGCGCCGGGACGTGATGAGCAGGAAGACCACACGGCCGTCGACGACGGCATAGGGCAATGCACCAGATTGCCGCTGCCCCGGCAGGGTTTCCACCCGTGGGCTCCAGTTGCTCAGGAACGTGCGCAGCATAGGATATTTCCGTCGTTGATCAGCGCCATTTCGCACGACCGGCGCATCGGTGTCGATTGCCGCTCTTGTAATGCGAAACAAAAAAGGGCCCCGTGGGGCCCTTCGGATACCTTTGGCAGGCGATTAGCTGAGCAGGGTCAGGTTGGTTGCCGAAACCTTGCCGTCGCGGCCGGTCTCGAGCTCATAGGTGACCTTGTCGCCTTCATACAGGCCCTGCAGGCCCGAACGCTGGACAGCCGAAATGTGCACGAATGCGTCCTTCTCGCCGTTTTCGGGCGAGATAAATCCGAAACCCTTGGTGGTGTTGAAGAATTTGACGGTACCGGTGATGGTAGCCATAGAAGTTGGTCCTCGCTAGTGGACACCGCCGTAGCGGCTTGGGTTGAAAACGGGCACGAGGCCCGGCCTAACGATTCACCGATCAGGAGGTAGCCAAGTTCCCGGCTTCTGCCGGTCGATCAGATAGCGCAGATAGGGTCGTCGTATGGACGAAAAATATGACGGCTAGCTGTCCAGAATTCAAGGCGATTCACTGGTCAATGAGAAGCACCCGATCCAGGAATTACTCCGAATCGGGTGCCACGCGCCTAGTGGCGCACATGCAGCATGGGGCGATGCTGCAACTTTCTTATCCGCGGGGGCACGTGTCGCGGTAACGAGTGCCATCACGGCGCTCGTAGATGCAGATGTCCGGATTGTTGGACGAACGGCCGAGCACTTCGCCGGTTGCCGCACCAACAACGGCGCCGACACCGGCACCAACCAGAGTACCTGCAGCACTGCCGCCGGTCGCGGTTGCGCCTACCACGGCGCCGCCGAGAGCGCCGACGGTTGCACCCTGCTGGGTGCTGGTGCAGGCCGCCATCGACAGGCAGGTCGCGGCAATGATCAGAATCTTATGCATAGGAAACCCTCCGAGAAATATCGAAGGCAAGAATGCACCGTTTCGTGAATGGTTCCAGTTGCAGCAACTAAAAAGCTGAACTCAGTTCCGCCGACCCGCCCAGGCCGCCACCAGGATCATCAGCCAGCCGGCTATCATGCCCATGCCGCCCAGCGGGGCCGCTCCGGCAAACAGGCTCCGCCCCACCCATTCGCGCATGGCCAGGTCACCGACAAAGATCAGCGTTCCGGCAGCCAGGAGCAAAGCGGAGATATTCAGCAGGCGGCCGCGAGCAAACAGGCCCAGCGCCAGCAGGGCCGGACCATGCGCCAGGCAGATCGCTGCGATGGCCGCCAGATTGCGCGACTCCCCGGCATGGGACGCCGCCGCAGCAGCTGCCACGCCACTGGCACCCACCAGGCTGGCCAAGCTCAGCAGGATGCGTCCCGTCGTCGTATCGGATTTGGCCATGTCGTGGCTCCACCCTCTTTCGCTCATGGAATGATTGTTCTAGAGCAGTCCCCTGCGAGTAGGACATTTCGACATGAGCGAGCAAGTCACCGCTGTGCCCGGCCATCCCGCCGGCCCGGCCGGCCGGAGTTGGGGTGCCGAACTGCAGGCGACCTTTGCCCTGGCCTGGCCGCTGGTGATCGCACAACTGGCGCAGACCGCCCTCACCACGACCGACGTAATCATGATGGGCTGGCTCGGCCCGCAGGCTTTGGCCGCCGGCACGCTGGCAACCACCTTTCTCATGCCGTTCCTGCTCCTGGGCATCGGCATTGTCGGCGCCGTGGCGCCGCTGGTCGCACAGGCGCGCGGTGCGAGAGATATCAAGGCCGTCCGACGCATTGCCCGCCAGGGGTTCTGGGCCGCCATCCTGCTCGCGGTCCTGCTCATCCCGGTCATCCTGCAGATAGGGCTGGTGCTCACCCTGCTCGGACAGGATCCGTTGGCGACCGTCCGGGCCGAGCAATATATCCAGGTGGCCGTGTGGATGCTGTTTCCCGGCCTCGCCATTATCGTGCTGCGCTCGTTGCTCTCTGCCTTCGAAGCTACGCGCGTCATCCTGGTCATCACCGTGGGTGGGGTAGTGGTCAACGCCATCGGCAACTATCTGCTGATGTTCGGCACGCTTGGCCTGCCGCGCCTCGAACTGCGCGGCGCAGCCCTGTCGACGGTCTTGACCAATCTCGTCATGTTCGCGGTGATGCTGGCCTACGTGCTGCGGCATCGCCGTTTCAAGCGCTTCAATATCCTGCTTCGCTTCTGGAAGCCCGACTGGCTGCGCTTCCGCGAGATTTTCCGCATCGGCACGCCCATCGGCCTGACCGTTCTGGCCGAAGTCGGGTTGTTCACCGCGGCGGCGCTGTTGATGGGCCGCATCGGCACGGACGAGATCGCCGCACACGCCATCGCGCTGCAATGCGCCTCCATGGCCTTCATGGTCCCCTTGGGACTGGGCATCGCTGCGACGGTGCGGGTCGGTCACGCCTATGGTCGCAGCGATCCCGAAGGCATAAGCAAGGCGGGATGGACCGCCTTTGCCTTGGGCGTCGGCTTCATGGCAATGGCCAGCATCCTGTTCCTGACCGTGGGTCCAGTGATCGTCACCTGGTTCCTCGACCCGCGCGTGCCCGAGAATGCCAATGCCCTGGCGCTGGCCGCGACCTTTCTGGTCGTTGCCGGCGTGTTCCAGCTCGTCGATGGCGCCCAGGTGGTTGCGGCCCATGCCCTGCGCGGGCTGAGCGATACCAAGGTTCCGATGTTTCTGGCCATCCTGGGTTATTGGGGCGTCGGCCTGCCGACGTCGTACATTTTGGGCTTCGTGGTCGGCTGGCAGGGTGTCGGCATCTGGATGGGCCTTGCCGTGGGCCTCGCCTTCGTCGCCGTGGTCCTGGTCTCGCGCTTCGCCATGCGGGAACGCCTCGGCCTGCTGCGCCCGCGCTAGACCTCGGCTGGGGTCGCTCGCGGCCAGTCGGCGAAGCGGTTGCGGAACCAGGTCCGCTGCCGCTTGGCATATTGTTGCGTGGCAATCGTGGCGCGGGCGATCGCCTCATCGCGGCCGATCACCCCATCGAGCCATTCTCCGATCTCGCGCACCCCGATGGCCTTCATCACCGGCAGCGACGGATCGAGGTCGAGAGCCCGTAATGCCTTCACCTCCTCCACCGCCCCACCGGAGAACATCTGCTCGAACCGCCGTGCGATCCGCTGCCGCAACACACCCCGGTCGGGGTCCAGCACCATGCGTTCAACCTGCGCGAACTGCCCGAGCAGGCCGGCAGCAGGCGTGTCCTGAAAGCTCGATATCGTACGTCCCGTCGCACGCTTGACCGCCAGTGCCCGCACCAGCCTTTGCGGATCGGCCACCTTGAGCCGGTCGGCCGCAACCGGGTCCTCGCGACGCAACAGGGCCAGTCGCTGTTCACGGTCAAGCCCCTCAATCTCTTGCTGAACTTGAAGTGTCAGTGCCTCGGAAACCGTGGGCATTTCGGCAAGCCCGTTGAGCAGCGCATCGAAGTAGAGCCCGGTCCCGCCGACAAAAATCAGTACGCGCGACGGATCGGATCGTTCGATCACCTCGGCGACTGCGGCCAGCCATTGCCCTGTCGAATAGCGCACACCTGCCGGCACGCTGCCGTAGAGACGATGCTCCGCCAGCGCCATTTCCGCGTCGCTGGGCCGCGCCGTCACCACTTGGAGGGTATCGTAGACCTGCATCGAGTCGGCATTGACCACGATACCGTCCTGCTGCTGCGCCATGGCCAGCGCCAGCGCCGACTTGCCGCTGGCAGTCGGACCCGCTATCAGGACGGCGCGCCTGCGGCCTGTCACATTCCCCTCCTTAGAAATGACCCCATGCCAGTCCTTTGCCTGATCGCCAATCCCATTGCCTCCGAACTCGACCCGGCTTTGGCCGCGAGCGTGGTCAAGGAAACCGGGGGCGAGCTCAACTGGCTCAACCATTCCATTGCCTGCGAGATCATCGAGCCGAAGTCAACCGACGCACTGGCTTTGGCGCGCGAGATCATTGGTGCCCGCCGCGTCGATGCCGCCCTGGTTCCCACCGAGAACCGCCGCAAGCAGATCCTCGTCGCCGACATGGATTCCACGATGATCAACGAGGAGTGCATCGACGAACTGGCGGCGGCGCTGGGCATCAAGGAGCAGGTCGCCGAGATCACCGATCGCGCCATGCGCGGCGAGCTGGACTTCGGCCAGGCCCTCGATACACGCGTCGCCCTGCTCAAGGGGCTTGAACGCCGGGTCATCGAGGAAGTGCGCCGCGAGCAGATCACCCTGGCCCCGGGCGGTCGTGCGCTGATCCAGACCATGAAGGAATATGGCGCCTACACTTCGCTGGTGTCGGGCGGGTTCACTTTCTTTGCCGACTATTTCGCCAAGCGCATCGGCTTTCACGAAGCCGTCGCCAATGTGCTCGAATTCGAGGGCGACGCGCTGACGGGTACGGTGACCAAGCCCATCGTCGACAAGGACACCAAGCGCGAGCGCCTGATCGCTCTTGCCGCCGAGCGCAACCTGGAGCTGAGCCAGACCATCGCTGTCGGCGACGGTGCCAACGATCTCGACATGATCCGCATTGCCGGCTTTGGCGTGGCGCTGCATGCCAAGCCCGCCGTGGCTGCCGAGGCTGGTATCCGCATCGACCATGGCGACCTCACCGCCCTGCTCTATCTCCAGGGCTATAGCGACGACGATATCGTTCGCTGATCGCTTGCCCATCTAGACAGAAAAGCCGGCGCAATCGCTTGCGCCGGCTTTTCTAGTTTCGTCGATTATAGTGCCCTTACTGGGCCGGCGCTGCCGCAGGCTCTTCGGTCGGCGCGGGAACCTCGGTGCCGACGGTTGGCGTCAGCTGTGAGCCATCCTCAAGCGTGATGCTGGGGACGGTGCTTTCCTCGATGCCAAGCCCATCCAGCGCCGGTTCATCGGCTGGCGGGGCGGTGATCGGGGCGGCGGTCGGCTGGATCGGCGGTGCCGGGTTCGGGTTGCCGGCAGGGATTTCGCCGTTGGAGCCGAAGTAACGGAAGAACTCGCTTTCCGGCGACAGCACCATGGTCGTGCCCGAATTCACCAGCGCGTTGCGATAGGCTTCCATCGAGCGGAAGAACTCGAAGAATTCCTGATCCTGGCCATAGGCAGCGGCGAACAGCCGGTTGCGTTCGGCATCGCCCGTACCACGGATGATTTCGGAGTCACGGGTTGCCGCAGCCACGATTTCGACGGCCTGTCGATCGGCGATTGCGCGCAGGCTCTGTGCCTGCTCCTGGCCACGGGCACGCAGCAGGGCGGCTTCGGCAAGACGCTCGGCACGCATACGCTCGTAGGTCGTCGCCGAGACGTCGGCTTCGAGGTCGGTGCGCAGGATACGCACGTCCACCACTTCGATGCCCAGTTCTTCAAGATCCGGACGGATCAGGTCGCGGGCTTCCCGCATCATCTGCGGGCGCTGTTCGGACAGGGCCGCGTTGAATTCGCGCAAGCCATAGACCTGGCGCAAGGCGGAGTCGAAGCGGGTGCCGATACGATCTTCAGCCACCGACAGCTGGCCCAGTGCACGTTCACGGAACAGGCGCGGGTTGGAGATGCGGTAGGTCAGGAAGGCGTCCACCTGATAGAAGGCATTGCCCGAAACCTGCACGCGCATATTGGCGATGTCATAACGCAGCAGGCGGTCTTCGACGATCTGCACGCTATCCACGATGTCGGTCGGGATCTTGAAGTAGATGCCCGGTTCGGTCCGCACGTCGGTGATTTCACCGAAGCGCATGACGATGGCCTGCTCGCGCTCGTTGACCACGTAGATCGAGGAGAAGAAGACATAGAGCGCGGCCAGAATGACGGCGCCAATGATGATCAGACGATTGTTCATGGCTTAGTTCCCCGTCGTGTTGGTCGATGCGCCGGGGCGCAATTCAGGTAGCGGCAGGTAGGGGATGACACCCTGGCCGCTGGCACCGTTTTCGATCAGCACTTTCTCGGAACCACCCAGCACTTCTTCCATCGTTTCGAGGAACAGGCGCTTGCGGGTCACGTCGGGGGCGTTGACATATTCGGCATAGATGGCGTTGAAGCGCTCGGCCTCACCAGTTGCCTCCTGCACCACGCGGTTGGTGTAGGCGGCCGCGTCTTCACGCAGGGCTGCAGCACGACCACGGGCGTCGCCGAGCAGCGTATTGGCGTAGGAACGTGCCTCTTCCTGCAGGCGCGTCTCGTCCTGGCGAGCCCGCTGCACTTCGTTGAAGGCATCGATAACTTCGGCCGGCGGCCCGGCATTTTCGATCAGCAACTGGCTGACCCGGACGCCTAGGCCATAGCTCTCGAGGATGCCCTGGGTGATGGTCAGCACTTCCGCTGCAATGCCCTGACGGTCATCACTGTAGATGTCCTGAGCCGGACGGCGACCGACCACTTCACGCATCGCGCTTTCGGCTGCGTAGCGGACCATGGCTTCGGGATCGCGCACATTGAACAGGTACTGCACCGCGTCGTTGACCGACCACAGGACCGAGAACTGCACATTGACGATGTTCTGGTCGCCGGACAGCATCAGGCCTTCAGCGCGCGAATTGGCCGAGCTGCTGGCATTGGCAACGCCGATCTGGGTCTGGTTCTCGGTAACCGCGACCTTTTCAACGGTCTCGATCGGCCACATGTGGAAATGCAGGCCAGGCATGGACAGCTCTGGCTTGGGCGCGCCGAAGCGCAGCTCGACGCCGACTTCCTGCGGATCGACGGTATAGATCGCATTGAGCCCCCAGAACGCCACGACGGCGAGGACGCCGCCGATCAGCGCCCAGCGCCCGCCGGGCAGCCCGCCGCGGAACTGGTCGCGGCCGCGATTGAGAATATCTTCGAGGTTGGGCGTATTGCCGCCGCCTGGCCGACGTGGACCACCACCGCCACCAGGTGCCTGACCCCAGGGCCCGCCAGTGTTGCGGCCACCCCCACCTCCGTTATTCTCCCACGGCATTGCGTCCCTTTCGGATAATTACATTTCGTTGTGGGACTTATATAGGCAAGCACGCGGCCCGATCAATGCGCGGCGTCGTGACGGCGCTCGTACACTTTGACGCGGTAGCTGGCTTCATCCCTGGGTGAAGGGGTAACTTCCGGCAGATCGACCACTGTCCATTGCTCGGGAGCAATCGCGGGAAACCGGACGTCTCCAGTGGGGGCCAGGTCGATATGGGTGATGTAGAGCCGGTCTGCCCGGTCCATCAGCTGCCCATAAAGCTCGCCGCCGCCGATGATCATGATTTCGTCCACACCATCGGCCGCAGCGACCTCGCGGGCCTTTTCAAGCGCCGCATCGACGTCGTGAAACACCAGGACACCGTCCGGCTGGTAGCCCCGCTGCCGCGTCACCACAATGTTGGTGCGCCCAGGCAGCGGCTTGCCCACCGTCTCATACTGCTTGCGGCCCATGACGATCGGCTTGCCCATCGTGGTCTGCTTGAAAAATGCCATATCCGAAGGCACCCGCCAGGGTATGGTCTGGTCGTTGCCGATCACGCCGTTTTCGGCGACCCCGGCGATCATGGCGATCCTGATGGTCATGGCGCCCCCAGCTTCAGCAGAGCGTCGCCCTCGACGCGCACCTTGGTCCATTCATCCTGCATCGCACCGCCCTGCGCCCTGTAAAATTCTATGCTGGGCTCATTCCAGTCCAGCACCCACCACTCGAACCGCCCCAGGCCTTCGGTGACGCAGCGCCGCGCCAGGTGCGCCAGCAGCGCCTTGCCGATCCCCTTGCCCCGCATCGACGGATCGACGAACAGGTCTTCGAGCCAAATGCCGTGCCGGCCCTGGAAGGTGGAATAGGTATAGAACCAGAGGGCAAAACCCACCGGCTTCCCCTCCCAGTCGGCGATCTCGCAGAACACTTTCGGATCAGCGCCGAACAGGTCGCGGGCAATATCGGCCTCACTGGCCCTGGCCTCGTGGCTCAGTTTTTCATAGGCGGCCAGGTCTGCAATAAATTGCAGGATCGTGCCGGCATCGGCCGCTATGGCAGGGCGGATGACAAGGCTCATTGTGCGGCATCGTTCCGGTTGAGGATGAGAATATCCAGCTCGCGGTTCGGCCAGAAATTCTCCGCGATCATCTCGAACGTGGTCGGCCCGATCTTGGTGACGCCCTCGCCACAGAACGAGACGAGGTTATCCTCGCTGCCCTTGTCCACCACGAGGCGGAACTTGCCGATGCTGCCGCTGCCCCAGTTGCCGCCTGTGGTGAGGATATAGGAAATCCAGCTCTCGGTGAACGGCGCCGACCAGGGCTCGTCCGGGTTGGTCAGCGTCTTGCTGACGGCTGCGACGAAGCCATCGTCGGTGCAGTACTTGGTGCGGTATTCCGCTGCCGGATCATAGCCGTCATAGGCTTCGCCGAGAAACGTGACCCCGACCGTGCCGCCGATGCTGGGCGTGTATTTGTGCTCGACGGTGACAACTTCGCCGGCCGGGAACGCGCCCTCCCAGGTGTAGGTCGCCCGATAGGTCCACGCCGGATTGTAGTGCTTTTCCCAGCCCGCGCCGGCGTCATACTCGTCGGGCGTCAGCATGCCCAGATGCAGCAACTGGTCGCGAGTGTCTTCATCCAGTGCATCAGCCGCCGCGCTGGCCTGCGGGGTGATCGGCAGCAACGGCAGCCCGAGATCCTTGAGCATCTGGCTGCGGTCCACGCCGAAGGCATAGGCATATTCATGCAGGGTCGCCGCTACAGGCTGGCCGTTCAGCGTCGTCTCGAAGGCGAACTGGTCACCCTCCAGCATTGGATAGGCGACGTCGGAATACCAGTTCGGCACGATTTCGGGCATCGGGAAGGCCACGAGGATGTTCTGGTCGGTCTCGCCGTTGTTGCGGAACTGGTAGACAACCCGGATTTCATCCCTGGAGATGAACAGCTCCTCGCTCTCCATCACGATGTCCGGATTGGCCACGAATTGCAGCCCGCCCGTGGTCAGCACGGCCGTTGTGTCATTTGCCATCACCGGCGTGACAGCCAGAAGCACGGCTGCAACTGCTGCTCTCATCCCATCCTCCCGAACCACGGCTTCAGCCGCTGCGCCCCAGATGCTGGAACCATTTTCGCTCCAGCGCCGCCTCGAGGTCTATGTCATTGTTGCGCGCGAAGAGCAGCAGCATGGCCAGTACATCTGCGGCTTCGTCTTCAAGCGCCCTGCGGATCGTCGCCGGATCGGCTCACTTGAGCCGGCCCCTGCTCGTCATCTTCAGGTACTCCGCCGCCAGTTCGCCAAGCTCTTCCTGCAGCTTGAGCAGGTACCAATCGTCATCACGAGCAATCGCATTGCGTCCAGCATAGGTGTCCGACACTTCCGCGACCAGTGGTGTGAGCGCGGCCAGCGTCCGGCTCATACCGAGACGGCTGCCTTGATGTGGGGATGGGGATCATAGCCTTCGAAGGCGAAGTCCTCGAAGACGAAGTCCTCGATGCGCGTCACGTCCGGATTGATCCTGAGGGTCGGCAGCGGTCTCGGATCGCGCGCCAGTTGCTCCCTGGCCTGCTCGAAATGGTTCGAATACAGATGCACGTCCCCGAAGGTGTGGACGAAATCGCCGACGCCGAGCCCCGTCACCTGCGCCACCATATGGGTGAGAAGGGCGTAGGAAGCGGTGTTGAACGGCACGCCGAGGAAGGTGTCGGCCGACCGCTGGTAGAGCTGGCAGCTCAATTTGCCATTGGCAACGTAGAACTGGAACAGGCAATGGCAGGGCGGCAGGGCCATCTCGTCCACTTCGGCCGGGTTCCAGGCCGACACGATATGCCGGCGTGAATCCGGCTTTGTCCTGATGGATTCAATGACATTGGCCAACTGGTCGATCTTGCGGCCATCAGGCGCCGGCCAGCTGCGCCATTGCGAACCATAGACTGGTCCGAGGTCGCCATTCTCGTCTGCCCACTCGTTCCAGATCTTGACGCCGCGCTCCTGCAGCCAGCGCACATTGGTCTCGCCGCGGATAAACCAGAGCAGCTCATAGACGATGGATTTCAGATGCAGCTTCTTGGTCGTCAGCAGGGGAAAGCCCTGCGCGAGGTCGAACCGCATCTGGTAGCCGAACAATGAGCGCGTGCCGGTGCCGGTCCGGTCCGACTTGTCGGTGCCGTGTTCGAGAATGTCGGATAAAAGCTTGAGATAGGGCTGCATGTGGCCAGTCTAGACGATTCTCGCGCCGAGCAGCAGCGGTGACCCGCATCCATCCACGACTGTTGGCCACAGGGCAACAGGGGGCTAGCATCGGTCGCCGGCGTCTGGCGCGTTCGAGGTAATAGAATACCGCCAACCCTCCTGACAGTCACTGTCACCAAGACGATCCAGCCTGCAGCACACACAAGGAGTCATGCTCATGTCCGTGCAATATCTCAATCCCGAAGGGATGCATCGCAGTCCCGTTTTCTCGCAGGGGATCATCCTGCCCGCAGGTGCCCGCATCCTGCTGATCGGCGGCCAGAACGGCGTCGACGCAGAGGGTGGGATCGTCGGCAAGGGTGACGTCGTCATCCAGACCCGGCAGGCGCTGGCCAATCTCGTGCAGGTCCTGGAAGCCGCGGGCGCCGGCCTGGAGCACATGGTCAAGGTGACGGTCATCATGCAGCAGGACATCGACCTCAACGCCGCCTTCGGCGCCTGGATGGGCGTCTGGGGCGACAGGCCCAACCCGCCCACTGTCACCGGCTTCCGCGTCGCCGGCCTGGCCAATCCCGACTTCCTGATCGAGATCGAGGCGCAGGCGGTGCTGCCGTGAGCCCGGTGCTGCGGGCCCTGCGCAAGCGCGAGGACATGCCCGATTTTGTCCGTGAAGCGCTCGAAGAGCGCGGCCTGCGGAACAAGTACGACGCGCGGCCGCCCTACCAGCGCAATGACTATCTGCTGTGGATCAACAAGGCCAAGCGTGACGAGACCAAGCAGAAGCATCTGGCCCAAATGCTCGACGAACTGGAGGCTGGTGGCGTCTATATGGGCATGAAGTGGAACGGTTAGGCCAGCGTCGAGTGCAGGACCGTGGCGTCCGCTTCCCATGTATGGGACTGGTCGATATGCGCCAGCGACCAGGCGAATATCTTGTGCATCTCCCGCAGATCGCGCGCGGCAACGGCGGCTTCGAGAAGCTCGTTCATCCGCATCTTTGCCGGCAGGTGGCCGGGCGGACCCACGCGCTCGAATTCAACGCCCACACCCTGTTCGACCCAAGCGCCGACCATGCCGGCAAAATCCTCCGATACCAGAAAAGGCGACAGGCGCAGGACCAGCAGCGTGAGGGTGTTCGCCTCCATTTGCTCGGCGCGAATGATGAGGCCGCTCTCCACCGGATGCCAGGCCGGGGAAAGCTCGGGCACGAAGAACCAGCCGCAGTAGAAGCCGCGGCATACGTCGGGGCGGACCTCATAGACAGTGCAGCCAGCGCCGCGGTCGCAATGGGGGCAAAGCGTGTTGGCGGGCTTTTGCAGCGGCTCGGTGCGGATGGGCGGAAACTCGCAACAGGCGGTGCAGGTGCCGCAGGTCTTGCCTTCCAGTCTTGACGGCAGCACGGGTCATCTCCAGATCGCGAGAAGGCCAGCTAAGCGGAAAAAGCCGTTGTCTGTCCAGTAATCCCGACTTTCGTTTCCGTGATGCGCGCATTGGTTGCACCGGACCGCCCCGTCACCTATATTGGACGTGCTCGCAAGAGCTATGGCGATAAACGGTCATCGTAATAAACCTTTCGGACCCGGGGGCAGTACCCGGCGCCTCCACCATCTCCCCTCCCAAGAGGGCAGCCTATGGGGGCGAAACAGGATCGACGAGGGCGTAAAGGGTGTGCTTTTGCTCGGTGAGGTACCACCGTTATCGGTCCGAAACTTATAGTTGCAAATGACAACCATAAGGCTCCAGTCGCTCTCGCTGCGTAAGCAGTGCTAGCATTGGGAAATTAAGTCCTCCAGCCCTAGCCGGCTGACAGGCGGGGTCCGCAGGCACCTGGCAACAGAAGCCTGCACCTTCCTCGCTTTCCGCCGCCTTTGGCCTTGAATTCTCACGGAACGTGAGGCTGATATGGATCGTTCGGGATTCTGTCCCCCAAGCTGGAAGGTTGCCTATGGCCGAAGATCACATGCGTTACGACATTCTCGCCCAGGAAGCCCTGCGCGGCGTCGTGCGCAAGGTGCTGGCCGAGGTCTCCAAGACCGGCCTGCCTGGCGAGCACCATTTCTTCATTTCCTTCCTCACCCGCGCCCCCGGCGTACGGCTGAGCGAAAAGCTGCTCGGCCAGTATGACAAGGAAATGACCATCGTCATCCAGAACCAGTATTGGGATCTCAAGGTCACCGAAACGGCATTCGAGGTCGGCCTGTCTTTTGACGGCATCCCCGAAACGCTGGTCATTCCCTTCTCGGCCATCAAGGGCTTCTTCGACCCCTCGGTTCAGTTCGGCCTGCAGTTCGACCCGGCCACGGCGCCTGGTGCGGAAGCGGTTGAAAGCCAAGCTGACGAGTCCGTCGAGACCGCAGCCGCTGCGTCCGATGGCGCCGAGGAAAAGCCCGGCGAGAAGGTCGTGAGCCTCGACGCCTTCCGCAAGAAGCCCTGACTCTACCCTGATGGACAAACGCTCGCTGTCCATCGCCGGCCATCGCACCTCGATCGCGCTGGAGCCCGAATTCTGGGCTGCCCTGGATGCCATGGCCGCCGAGGCCGGCAAGCCGGTGACCGGCCTGATCCGCGAAATCGACGAGAACCGTGAGACTGCCAATCTGTCATCGGCCGTGCGACTTGCCGTGCTGCGCTGGTACCAGCAGCAGGTTGGAAGGCGTTAGAACCGCATCTGGTTGGACGCCGGACCGGCGGGCTGGTTGATTTGCGGTGGCGCCAGTTCGAGCGGCCCCGGGAACGGCCGGTTCGGCTGTAGCTCGAGCGGCGAGATGGTGGCAGGTTGTTGCTCCTGCGCTCGCCGCTCCTGCTCGATGCGCGCCGCTTCCTCTTCTGCCGCTTGCCGGGCGGCCTCTTCTGCCGCCAGGCGCTCTGCTTCGGCCGCTGCCCGCCGGCGCTGCTCCTCGATCAGGCGATTGCGCTCCTCTGCAGCAGCGCGCTGGCGGGCTTCGTCTTCGGCGCGCAGGGCTTCGAGGCGATCCACCTCGAGCTCATTGGCCCGCACCAGCACCGCGGCAATCATTTCCTCAAGATCCAGCACGACCTGCGGCTCCAGCAGAGTGCCGGACAACCGGGTGACGATGCGTGACCTGTCGGCGCTTACCAGTCCACCCGTGTCT
>JADKLW010000586.1_pt1 | contig 13639 bp, 10 predicted proteins | sample 8641881 | NCBI WGS metagenome assembly JADKLW01 (sample SAMN16272185, study PRJNA661076) | feces metagenome | isolation source: fecal sample from diarrhoea affected cattle B | host: Bos taurus | place: South Africa: Lokaleng Village, Mahikeng | collected 2019-09 | reverse complement strand
GTTCGCGGCGGCCGGCGACGCGCCGAAGGTCGTCGACGTCGACGACGCGCACGGGCGGACGCTCGCCGAGCGCCACCCCGACGCGCTCACCGTCGCGATCGACGCCGAGGACGCCCGCTACCGCGCCGAGCACGTGCGCTCCGATCTGCGCGGCAGCACGTTCACGGTCGCCGGCCGCGAGCTGCGGACGACGATGCCGGGCCGGTTCAACGTCCGCAACGCGCTGCAGGCCTACGTCACCGCGGTCGCGCTCGGGGTCGACGAGGACGTCGCGGCCGACGCGCTGGCGACCGCTTCCGGGGTCCGGGGACGTTTCAAGGCGATCGTCGCGGGGCAGCCGTTTGCCGTGCTCGTCGACTACGCCCACACCCCGGACGCGCTGGACAACGTGATCCGGGCGGGGCGCGGCCTGGTCGAGGACGCGATCGGCGAGCGTCCGGGCGGCCAGCCGGTCGCCGCCCGCGTGATCTGCGTGTTCGGCTGCGGCGGCGACCGCGACCGCACCAAGCGGCCGCTGATGGGGCGCATCGCCGCACAGCAGGCGGACCTGGCGATCCTGACCTCGGACAACCCCCGCAGCGAGGACCCGGAGGCGATCCTCGACGAGGTGCAGACCGGGATGGCTGACGCTCGCGCGCGTGTGGAGCGAATCGCCGACCGCCAGGCCGCGATCGACCGCGCCGTTGCCGAGGCCCGCGACGGTGACGTCGTGCTGATCGCCGGCAAGGGCCACGAGCAGGGCCAGAGCTTCGTGGACCGCACGGTCCCGTTCGACGACCGGGACGCCGCGCGCCGCGCCCTGCGCGCGGCCGGCTGGACGCAGACCGACGCCGCCGACCGGGAGAATCCGCCCCGTGCGTGAACAGACCGCCTCGTGGATCGCGGACGCCGCCGGCGCCACCCTCCACCGCGACGCCCGTCCGGGCCCGAACGATCCGCCCGGTCCCACGGCGGTCGAGATCGACAGCCGCCAGGCCGGACCCGGCGCGCTGTTCGTCGGGATCCCCGGCGAGCGGACCGACGGCGGCCGGTTCGCGGCCGACGTGCTGACGGCCGGCGCCTGGGGCGTCCTGGTCCGACGCGAGCACGCCGCGGCCGCCGAGGCGGTCGACGGGGGCGTGATCCTGCTGCACGAGGACCCCGTCGCCGCGCTCGGCGAGCTGGCCCGGGCCTGGCGCCGCCAGCTCGGCGCGGTCGTGGTCGGGATCACGGGATCGGTCGGCAAGACGTCGACCAAGGACCTGCTCACGGGCATCGTCGCGCCGCACCGCCGGACGATCGCGACCGCCGGCAACTACAACACCGAGATCGGACTGCCGCTGACGGTGCTCGGCGCGCCCGCCGGCACCGAGGTCATGATCCTGGAGATGGCGATGCGCGGCAGCGGGCAGATCGCGGAGCTCGCGAGGATCGCGGAGCCCGACGTCGGCGTGGTCACCAACGTGGCCCCGGTCCACGTCGAGCTGCTCGGGTCGATCGAGGGCGTGGCCGCCGCCAAGGCCGAGCTGCTGCACGGCCTGCCGCCCGGCGGCACCGCGATCATCCCCGCCGGCGAGCCGCTGCTCGACGCGCACCGCCCGACCGGCGTCACCGTCGTCACCGTCGGCGAGGGCGGGACGGCCGATCCGGTCCCGGAGGCGCTGACGCTGGCCGACGACGTGCCGCTGACCGTCCGTCGCAACCTGCCCGCCGCGGTCGCCGCCGCGCGAGCCGTCGGCATCGAGCCCACGGGCAGCGTGTCACCGACGATCTCCGCGATGCGTGGCCAGCGGCTGCACCTCGCGGGCGACATCGTCGTGGTGGTCGACTGCTACAACGCCAACCCGATGTCGACGTCCGCCGCGCTCGACGACCTGGCCGCATCGGCGTCCGGACGGCGCGTCGCGGTGCTCGGCGACATGCTCGAGCTGGGACCCGACGAGCTGCGGTTCCACGCCGAGCTCGGCGCGCACGCCCGCGAGGCCGGCGTCGAGGTCCTGGTCGCCGTGGGGCCGCTCAGCCGCCACACCGGCACCGGGTTCGGCGGCGCGGTCCACTGGGTCGCGACCGCGGCCGAGGCGGCCAGGCTCGTCCCCACGCTGTTGGAGCCGGGGGACACCGTGCTGCTGAAGGCGTCCCGCGGGATCGGCCTGGAGCGCGTCGCCGATGCGCTGGCCACCACGGGAGCTGACGCCTGATGGTTCCGGTCCTGATCGGCGGCACCGCCGCGATGCTGCTGTGCGTCTTCCTGGCGCCGCGGTTCATCGAGTGGCTTCGCGAGAAGTCGTTCGGCCAGTACATCCGCGAGGAGGGCCCGTCCGGCCACCAGAAGAAGGCGGGCACGCCGACGATGGGCGGCCTGATCATCTTCGTCGCGATCTCGGTGCCGTTCCTGATCCTCGCCGACTACGACTGGAAGGCGGTCGGGGTCTTCGTGACCGCGGTCGGCCTGGCGACGATCGGCTTCGTCGACGACTGGACGAAGGTCGTCCGCAAGCGCTCGCTCGGGCTCAGCGGCAAGGGCAAGCTGCTCGGCATGGTCGGCGTGTCCGCCGTGCTCTGGTGGATCGTCACCCAGCAGGCGGACCTGGAGTCCACCGTCCACCTGCGCACGCTCGACCTGACGATCGACCTGGGGCCGCTCTACCCGATCTGGATCTACCTGGTCGTCGCGTTCGTCTCCAACGCGGTCAACCTGACCGACGGGCTGGACGGGCTCGCGGCAGGCGTCGCGGCGATCGTGCTGATGGCCTACATCGGCATCACGTTGCGGCTGACCGGATCGAGCGATCTGGCCCTGCTGGCCGCGTGCGGGGTCGGGGGTTGCGTGGGATTCCTCTGGTACAACGCCTACCCGGCCACGGTCTTCATGGGCGACACGGGCTCGCTCGGGCTGGGCGGGCTGATCGCGGCGCTCGCGATCGTGACCAAGACGGAAGAGCTGCTGCTGATCATCGGCGGCGTCTTCGTCGTCGAGGCGGTCTCGGTGATCATCCAGGTCTTCTCGTTCAAGACCTTCCGCAAGCGGGTCTTCCTGATGGCCCCGCTGCACCACCACTTCGAGATGAAGGCATGGTCGGAGACGAAGATCATCCTGCGCTTCTGGATCGTCGCGATCGCCTGCTCGGCGATCGGCTTCACGCTGTTCCAGCAGAGCTTGCGGTAAGGGTCTATCCCTGCGGGGGTCGTGGAGTCGTGGTGGTCGGGGACCAAGGAGGTCGTCCTCCGGTCCCGAGAGCCAGGCTGGGGGCCTGACCGAGGGGCCGGAGGGAGAGATCCGCTGGTCAGCGGCCGCCACGGACCGCGGCGCTGTAGGGATAGGCCCTAGGAGGGATCCATAATCGGAGGGCGAACTTCGTCCCTGATGAAGCGATCCGGCCGTCCCCCCGAGCTCCGCCGTGAGTACGAGCGTTTGCTCGGAGTGGTGCTGATCCTGGTGGTCTTGGGGGCGATCTGGGTGTACTCCGCGTCCAGCTCGGAGCAGATCATCCAGGGCGGGGGATCGGGCACGAACTTCCTGATCCGCTACGTGCTGTTCGCCGCCGTCGGCTTCGGTGTGCTGGCGCTGATGTCGCGGGTCGGCGTCGCCGTCGTGCGCAAGCTGACCGTGCCGCTGCTGATCGCGTCGATCGTGCTGTCGTTCGCGGTGATCCTGCCGGGGCTCGGCAAGGAGGTCAACGGCGCGACCCGCTGGATCGGCGCCGGGGCGATCGTGTTCCAGCCGTCCGAGCTGGCGAAGACCGCGCTCGTCGCGTTTCTGGCGCTGCGACTGTCGATGCGTCGCCGCCCGATGCGGCAGCTCGGCGACATCGGTCCCGAGCTGGGCGCGATCGCGGTCCTGGTGGCGATCGTCGGCGGGATCCAGAGCGACCTCGGCACCGCCGTCGTGATCGCGGGCGCCGGGCTCTGCGTCCTGGTCGTGGCGGGCATGCCGCGGAAGTTCTTCGTGCCGCTCGGCGCGGTCACCGCGCTCGGCCTGCTCGTGATGATCGTGATGGCCCCGTACCGGATGGCGCGCCTGACGTCGTTCCTCTCGCCCTGGGCCGACGCCAGCGGCACCGGGTACCAGGTCACGCAGGGCCAGCTCGCGATCGGGTCGGGCGGCTTCACCGGCAACGGCCTGGGCAGCTCGATCCAGAAGGCCGACTGGCTGCCCGAGGCCCATACCGACTTCATCCTCGCCGTCGTCGGCGAGGAGCTCGGCGCCGTCGGGATCATCATGCTGCTCGTGCTCTACGGGCTGATCGCGTTCACCGGCCTGCGGATCGCCGACCAGTGCCGCGACCAGTACCAGAAGCTGCTCGCCACGGGGATCACCGCGATCATCATCTGCCAGGCGATGCTCAACGTCTGGGTCGTGCTCGGGATCTTCCCGCTGACCGGGGTCCCGCTGCCGTTCATCTCGTACGGCTCGACCAACCTGATCGTCCTGCTCGCCGGCGTCGGCGTGCTGCTGAACATCGCCCGCGGCGTGCCGGCGTTCGCGTCGGCGCCGCTGGTCGATCTGGATCCGGTCCCGCCCGGGCGAGGTCCGGGCGGACGGGCGCCGATCACCGAGGACGACGTCTGGCGTGCGCCGTCGGAGCGGCGTCCGGCGCGCGAGACGCAGCGGCGTCCGCGGCCGGTGGGCCGCCCGGGGCGGGTGGATCGTCCGATTCCCGTGATGGATGCCGACGAGCTGGACGTCGTCGCCTACCGGGGCGCGGCGGGCGTCCGGGCGCGAGACGCGCGCCGACCGCGCGATGCGTCACGATTCGCCGGTGACGCAGCGGACGTTCGTGATCGGAGCGGGTGGGACAGCGGGGCACGTGGTCCCCGCGTTGAGCGTCGCCGACGTGCTTCGTGACGACGGCCACCGCGTGGTCTTCATAGGCGGCTCGCGGGAAGAGGTCCGGCTCGTCCCCGAGGCCGGGTACGAGCTGCGCCAGGTCGCCGTCGAGGGCTTCAGCCGCAGCAACCCGCTGAAGGCGCTGCGGGCCGGCGGCAAGGCCGTCGGCGCGGTGGCGGCCTGCCGGCGGATCCTGCGCGACGTGCGGCCCAACGCGGTGATGGGCGGCGGCGGCTACGTCGCCGGCGTGGTCGGCGCCGCCGCCGTGCTGACGCGGACCCCGCTGGTCCTGACCGAGGCCGACAGCCATCTCGGGATCTCCAACCGGCTGCTGCACGGCAAGGCGCGGCGGGTCTGCTTGGGCTTCCCGCTCGCCGGGCGCGACGAGCCGACCTTCCGCGTGACCGGCCGACCGGTTCCCGCGCCGTGGACCGACCGGGCCGCCGCCCGCGCGCGCTTCGGGCTCGACGAGCGGACGCCGACGGTGCTCGTGTTCGGTGGGTCGCTCGGCGCCCGCAGCGTCAACGAGGCCGCGATCGAGGGGCTGGCCGGGCTGGAGGGCGCCGCGCTCGACGGCTCGGGCGACCGCGTCCCGGTGGCGGTGCTGCACGCGTCGGGTCGGCGCGACCACGACGCGCTCGTCGGCCGGGCGCCGGAGGGTGACGCGTACCAGCTCTTCGACTACCTCTCGCCGTTGAGTCAGGCGCTGGCGGCCTGCGACCTGGTGGTCGCCCGCTCCGGCGGTTCGATCGCCGAGGTCACCGCCCACGGCAAGCCCGCGATCCTGGTGCCGTACCCGCACGCGTCGGCGGATCACCAGACCGCGAACGCGCGCTGGATGGCCGAGGCCGGCGCCGCGACCGTGATTCCCGACCACGAACTGACCGCGGAGCGGCTGCGGGCCACGGTCGGCGAGCTGCTGCGGGCCCCGGGAGCGCTGCGCACGATGGCCGACGCGTCGGCCGCGCTGGCCCGGCCCGACGCGGCCCGCGCGATCGCCGACGAGGTCCTGGCCGCGGCGGAGGCGGGACGATGACCACGCGACCCTGGGCCGGACGGCGGCTGCACGTCATCGGCATCGCCGGAGCGGGGATGAGCGCCCTGGCCGTGCTCGCTCGCGGCCTCGGCGCCGAGGTCACCGGATCCGATCGCGGCGAGAGCCGCTACCTGCTGGGGGTCCGCGAGGCGGGCATCCCGGTGACGATCGGGCACGACGCGGCCCAGCTACCCGACGGCGACGACCTGACCGTGGTCTCGTCGACGGCGATCCCCGCCGACAACCCCGAGCGGGTCGAGGCGCGGCGCCGCGGTCTGCCCGACCGCTCGCGCCACCAGCTCCTGCACGACGTCTGCGCGGAATACCGCGTGATCGCGATCGCCGGGGCCCACGGCAAGACGACGACCTCGGCGATGACCGTCCACGCGCTGCAGGGCGCGGGGGAGGATCCCTCGTATCTGGTCGGCGGGATCCTCGGCACGACGGGACGCAACGTCCACTGCGGGACGTCGGAGTGGCTGGTCGTGGAGGCCGACGAATCCGACCGCAGCTTCCTCGAGACGCAGCCTGAGATCGCGGTCGTCACGAGCGTCGAGCTCGACCACCACGGAACCTACGGCTCGAAGGCCGACCTGGACGCGGTCTTCCGCGAGTTCCTGGCCGGCGCGCCGCAGCGGATCGTCTGGGACGCCCCGGAGCTCGACGCGCTGGTGCCGCCGGCGGCGACCGAGATCGAGGGCACCGTGCGCTACGGGCTCGGCCCCGACGACGTGGCCCCGACCGACGAGGGCGGCGTCCGGTTCTCCTGGGACGGTCACGACGTGACGCTGCGCCAGCCGGGAATCCACAACGCGTGGAACGCGACCGCCGCGCTGACCGCCGCCGCACGGGCCGGGGCCGACCCCGCGGCCGCGGCCGCGGCGATGGCGAGCTTCGCCGGGACCGGCCGCCGGTTCGAGATGGCCGGAACCGGTCCCCACGGCGCCGTGATCGTCGACGACTACGCGCATCACCCGACCGAGGTCGCACGGACGATCGAGGCCGCGCGCACCCGCGGGCCGGAGCGGGTCGTCGCGGTCTTCCAGCCCCACCTGTACTCGCGGACCCAGCTCCTGGCCGACGAGTTCGGGCGCGCGCTGGCGCTCGCCGACCTGGTCTGCATGCTCGACGTCTATCCGGCGCGCGAGCGGGCCGAGGACTTCCCCGGGATCAGCGGACTGACGATCGCCCGCGCCGCCGCGGACGCCGGCGACGGCCGGACGGTCGTCTGGCTGTCGTCGATCGACGCCGCGCTGCGCGAGCTGCCGGGCCTGCTGCGGGCCGGCGACCTCTGCCTCTGCATGGGGGCCGGCGACATCGACGCGGTCGCGCACGGCCTCGTCGCGGGCTGACCGGTCGTCGTCGACCGGGCGAGGGCAGGAGGGGAACGCGGCTCGACGGCGAACGGATCCGTGTGCCGCTCCTGTCGACCACCGCGCACCGCAAGGCTCCGAGATCCGCCTCGCTGCCGCGCGTGTCCCGTCGAGGCGGATCGTTCCGTCGGACGGGCGTGGTCGCGGCGGTGCTGCTCGTGCTGCTCCTGATCGCGACCTACGTGGTCGTCCGCTCGACGTCGCTGTCGGCGGTCGAGGACGTCACGATCGTCGGGGTCGAGGGGCCGCGCGCGAGCGAGACCCGCAAGACGCTGGAGCAGGCGGCGGTCGGGCAGAGCACGCTCGGCTTCGATGTCGGCGCGCTGCGTGAAGCGGTGGCTCGGATGCCGAGCATCACGGGGGTCGACGCGCACGTGCGGTTCCCGCACGGCGTTCAGGTCAAGGTCCACCAGCGGATCGCCGTGGGCGCGCTCTCGGTCGACGGCAAGAAGATCGCGGTCGCGACCGATGGCACGCTGCTCCCCGAATGGGACGCCGCGGACCTGCCAATCGTCAACGGCGGCCGCGCCACCGGCGGACGGCTGGTGCCGGAGCACCGCGACGCCGCCCGGCTGCTGGCCGCGGCGCCCGAGCCGCTTGCTGCGAAGGTCGCCCGGGTCGACAAGACGACGATCGTCCGGCTCTCCGACGGCCCGGCGTTGCTGTTCCACGACGGCCACCGGTTGGCCGCGAAGTGGACGGCCGCGACCGCGGTCCTGGCGGACCCGTCGTCGGTCGGTTCGACGTGGATCGACCTGCGGGTTCCCGAGCGTCCGGTGGCCGGACGGGGAGCGCCGCCGCCGGTCCCCGCAGCCGACGAGCCGGCGCGCGATCTGCGGCCCGGATCGGCCGAAGCACCGGCCGCGAACGGGATGGGCGCGTCCGACGCGATCACCGAACCACCCGCTGCGGGCCCCGCGGCCACCGCGGAATCGCTCACGGGCGAGGTCGTGGCGGGGGAGAGCACCACGCCTCCTGCGGCGCAACAGCAACCGTGAAGTTCAGCCTTAGGCTAGGCTGATTGAGGCTGTTGTTGACGTCGAGAGATCGCCATGCAATCCCTGTTGCGTGGCTACAATTGCGGTTGACAGTACGTACCTAGCCACCTAGCTTGGCCCCCCTGGGCGCTTGTCCGCGCGGCATCCGTTGCCCATAACGTTCAAGCGCACCCCGAGGACCGGAGACACAAGACTCATGGACGCGACCGGCAGTTATCTCGCCGTCATCAAGGTCGTCGGCGTTGGCGGCGGCGGCACCAATGCGGTGAACCGGATGATCGACGCCGGCCTGCGCGGCGTCGAGTTCATCGCCTGCAACACCGACGCTCAGGCGTTGGCGATGTGCGACGCCGACATCAAGATCAACATCGGCACCGAGGTCACCCGTGGCCTCGGCGCCGGGGCCAACCCCGAGGTCGGCCACGCGGCGGCGTCCGAGTCCCGCGACGAGATCCGCGACGCCCTCAAGGGCGCCGACATGGTCTTCGTCACCGCGGGCGAGGGCGGAGGCACCGGCACCGGAGCCGCGCCCGTGATCGCCGAGATCGCCAAGGGCGAGATCGGCGCGCTGACCGTCGGCGTCGTCACGCGGCCGTTCTCGTTCGAGGGCACCCAGCGGATGCGCCAGGCCGAGGACGGGATCAACCGCCTCCGCGAGGTCGTCGACACGCTCGTCGTGATCCCCAACGACCGCCTGCTCGGCCTCGTCGAGAAGCGCACGTCGATCCTCGACGCCTTCCGGTCGGCCGACAACATCCTGCGCCAGGGCGTCCAGGGCATCACGGATCTGATCACGATCCCGGGCCTGATCAACCTCGACTTCGCGGACGTCCGGACGATCATGCACGACGCCGGCACCGCGCTGATGGGGATCGGCCAGTCGGCGGGCGAGACGCGCGCCGGCGAGGCCGCCAAGGCCGCGATCTCGAGCCCGCTGCTCGAGGACAGCGTCGAGGGCGCCACCGGCATCCTGCTGAACATCACCGGCGGCACCGAGCTCGGCCTGTTCGAGGTCAACGAGGCCGCCGAGATCGTGCAGGCGGCCGCCGACGGCAGCGCCAACATCATCTTCGGCGCGGTGATCGACGAGAGCCTCGGCGACGAGATCCGCGTCACGGTGATCGCGACCGGGTTCGACAAGACGCGTGGCTCGCGCGCCAAGAGCAGCGCGCCGGCGCGCCAGAGCCGGCAGCCCGAGCGTCCGCGCCGGTCGTCCGAGCCGGACCGCACGCCGCGCGCCGACCGCCAGCGCTCGTCGCTGGAGATCGACGACGACGACATCGACATTCCCGCATTCCTCCGGTAACCGAGACGCCCGCCACCGGGCCAGGTTCGCGCCTGGCCCATTGGTAGGCTGGCGCAGTGACGACGGCAGAGGACCTACGGCGGACCGCCCTTCACGATCGGCATGTGGCGGCCGGTGCGCGACTCGTGCCGTTCGCGGGCTGGGAGATGCCCGTCCAGTACGTGGGGGTCAAGGACGAGCACCTTGCCGTCCGCTCGGACTGCGGCGTGTTCGACGTCTCGCACATGGGCGAGATCCGCACGTCCGGTCCGCAGGCCCTCGAGTTCCTCCAGCGGATCCTTTCCAACGACGTGGCGAAGATCGCCGTCGGCGGAGCCCAGTACTCGGTGCTGTGCAAGCCGGACGGTGGGATCCTCGACGACCTCTTCACCTACCGGCTGGCGGACGAGGTCTACCTGACCGTCACCAACGCGTCGAACCACGCCAAGGACCTGGCCTGGTTCCAGCGGCACGCCGAGGGCTTTGACGTCACCGTCGAGGACGCCTTCGACGACTACGCGATGCTCGCCGTCCAGGGTCCGAACGCGCGGCGGATCGTCGGCGAGCTGCTCGACGCCGAGCTGCCCGCGCCGTTCCGGATCGCGCCTCTGAGTTGGGATCCCGCTCCCGCCGCCGCCGACCCGGCCCTCGAGCCCGAGCCGATCGAGCTGCTCGTCGCGGGGACCGGCTACACCGGCGAGGACGGCGTCGAGCTGCTCGTCGCCCCGACCTACGCCTCGGCGCTCTGGGACGCGGTCGTCGCCGCCGGGGCCACGCCCGCCGGACTCGGCGCGCGCGACACCCTGCGGCTGGAGGCCTGCTACCACCTCTACGGCAACGACCTGTCGGAGGACCGCGACCCGATCGGGGCCGGCCTCGGCTGGGCGTGCAAGGAGGACACCGGGTTCCTCGGCTGCGACGCCGTCCGCGACGTGCGCGCGCAGGGCGACGGCGCGCATCCGGACGGGCTCAAGCTCGTGCCGTTCCGCTTCACCGACAAGGGCATCCCGCGCCCGGGCAACGAGGTCGTCGGCGGTGGCGTGGTCACCAGCGGCACCTTCTCGCCGACGCTCGAGGTCGGCATCGGCCTGGCCTACGTGCCGGTCGATCATGCGACCCCCGGGACCCCGATCGAGATCGACGTCCGCGGCCGGGTCCGTCCCGCCGAGGTCGCCACCCGCCCGCTCTACAAGCGCTCGGCGTAGCGCCGACCACCTTTCCTTCCCTCACCACCGACCCTGCCGCAGGAGACGACATGGCTGACGCTTCGTACCCCGAGGACCTGAAGTACCACCCCGAGCACGACTGGGCACGGATCGACGGGGACACCGCGGTCTTCGGCATCACCTGGTTCGCCCAGGACGCGCTCGGCGAGGTCGTCTTCGTCGACCTGCCCGAGGTCGGCGCCACGGTGACCAAGGACGAGTCCTACGCCGAGGTCGAGTCCGTCAAAGCGGTCTCCGACGTGATCGCTCCGCTGTCCGGCGAGGTCGTCGCGGTCAACGACGATCTCGAGGGCGGACCGGAGGCGATCAACGAAGCGTCGTACGATGGGGGATGGCTCGTGAAGGTGCGCCTGAGCGAGCCGGCCCAGGTGGACGACCTCCTGGACCGCGACGCGTACGTCGCAACGCTGGACTAGACCGTCTGATCCCCAGCGGTCGCGGCGGCGCCGAGAGGCGTTCCGCACCGCACCCGGCCGCGGCCCGCCCGCCGCGCCGTCCGCACCCCGATCCGTTCGAAGGGCCTGCCTGTCGTGACCCGCTACACCACCGCCACCGATGCCGACCGCGAAGCGATGCTCGCGGCCGTCGGCGTCGGCTCGATCAAGGACCTGCTCGCCGAGCAGATCCCGAACGCGCTGCTGCTGCAGGACCCGCTCGATCTGCCCGAGGGGCTGACCGAGCAGGAGGTCTACACGCACCTCGCCGATCTGGCGGCGGCCAACACGTCGGCGGAGGACGAGGTCACCTTCCTCGGCGCGGGGATGTACGACCACTACGTCCCGGCGATCATCGACATGCTGCTGGGCCGGTCGGAGTTCCTGACCCCCTACACGCCGTACCAGCCCGAGGTCTCGCAGGGCGGCCTGCAGGTGATGTTCGAGTACCAGACCGCGATCTCGGAGCTGACCGCGCTGCCGGTCTCCAACGCGTCGGTCTACGAGGGCCCGAGCGCGGTCGCCGCGGCGGCGTACCTGGCCAAGCTCGTCAACAACCGCCAGCGGATCGTCGTCTCGGCGGGCGTGCACCCGCACACGATCCAGACGCTCGAGACCCTGGCCGTCGGCTACGGCCAGCAGGTCACCGTCGTCCCGCTGAAGAACGGCGCGACCGATCCGGACGCCTGGGCTGCCGCGATCGACGGCGACACGTCGACGGCGATCGTCCAGCAGCCGAACTTCCTCGGCGCCGTCGAGGACGTCGCGGCGCTGAGCGATGTCGCCAAGGCGGAGGACGCCGGCGGCGACAAGCTCGTGCTGGTCGGCGCGTACGACCCGATCACGCTCGGCGTGCTGGCGCCCCCCGGCGAGGTCGGCGTCGACGTCGCCGTCGGCGAGGGCCAGACCCTCGGCAACCGTCTGGACTTCGGCGGACCGTCGTTCGGCTTCTTCGCGGCGCGCGAGGCGTTCCTGCGCCGGATGCCGGGCCGGATCGCGGGGGAGACCACCGACGTCGACGGTCGCCGCGGCTTCGTGCTCACGCTGCAGACCCGCGAGCAGCACATCCGTCGCGAGAAGGCGACGTCGAACATCTGCACGTCGCAGGCGCTGAACGCGCTGGCGGGCGTCGTCTACCTGGGCTGGCTCGGCAAGCAGGGGCTGCCGGAATTGGCCGAGCTGCTGGTCCAGCGCACCCACTACGCGCGGACCACGCTGGCGGCGATCGACGGCGTCGAGCTGCTGCACGATCAGCCGGTCGTCCGCGAGTTCGCGTTGCGGCTGCCGGGCGTCGACGTCGAGCAGGTCGTGGCCTACTGCCAGGACCACGGCGTCAACCCGGGCCTGGCGCTGGCGCGCACCCACGGCGAGGAGTACGCCGACGGCCTGCTGGTGGCGATCACCGAGCAGCGCACCAAGGAGCAGATCGACCGGCTGGAGCAGCTCCTGGGCGCGGCGGTGGCCGCGCAGCGAGCGGGAAGCCAGTCCACCTCCCACCCCGCCGGAGTCACCGCATGAGCACCGTCCAGACCGAAGCGATCCTGCCCGCGGCCGGCGGAAGCGATCCGCGCCCGCTCGCGGCGCCGACCACGTCGGTCAATCCGATCCAGCGCGACCACGCGACGACGATCTTCGAGAAGGGCGCTCCCGGGCGCCGGGCGTTCGTCGCCCCCGAGTCCGGGGTGCCCGACGTCGCGCTCGACGAGATCCTGCCCGAGCGGCTGCGCCGTTCGACCCCGGCGCGCCTGCCCGAGGTCACCGAGCCGGAGCTCGTCCGCCACTACGTGCGGGTCTCGCGTCGTAACTTCGACCTCGACACGGGCTTCTACCCGCTCGGGTCGTGCACGATGAAGTACAACCCGCGGCTGCACGAGCGGGTCGGCGCGCTGCCCGGTCACGCGCGGATGCACCCGTTCCAGACGGCGGAGCACGCCCAGGGCGCGCTGAAGCTGATGCACGGGCTGGAGCGCCAGCTCGCCGAGGTCTCGGGCCTGCCGCACGTCTGCCTGCAGCCGTCGGCGGGATCGCACGGCGAGCTGGCCGGCGTGCTGCTCGCGCGGGCGTACCACGAGGCCCGCGGCGAGACGCGGACCAAGGTCCTGACGCCGGACACCGCGCACGGCACCAACCCGGCGACGGTCACGATGGCCGGGCTGGAGGTCGTGAAGGTCGCGACCAACCCCGACGGCGGCGTCGACATCGACGACCTGCGGGCGAAGGCCGATCAGGACACCGCCCTGATCATGCTGACCAACCCCAACACACTGGGGATCTTCGATCCGAACATCGAGGAGATCTCCGAGATCGTCCACGGGGTCGGCGGCGTCCTGTACTACGACGGCGCCAACCTGAACGCGATCATGGGGATCACGCGGCCGGGCGACATGGGCTTCGACATCGTGCACTTCAACCTGCACAAGTCGTTCACCCAGCCGCACGGGGGCGGGGGACCGGGCTCGGGCCCGATCGCGGTCTCGGAC
>JADKLW010000339.1_pt1 | contig 13646 bp, 26 predicted proteins | sample 8641881 | NCBI WGS metagenome assembly JADKLW01 (sample SAMN16272185, study PRJNA661076) | feces metagenome | isolation source: fecal sample from diarrhoea affected cattle B | host: Bos taurus | place: South Africa: Lokaleng Village, Mahikeng | collected 2019-09 | reverse complement strand
GTATATAATATATCTGGAAAAGAAACCGGAAGAAAAGTAACGCTTGATGAATCCGTATTCGGAATCGAGCCAAACCAACACGCGGTTTACTTAGAAGTGAAACAGTATCTGGCTGCACAAAGACAGGGAACTCATAAATCGAAAGAAAGAAACGAAATTGTTGGTTCTACAAAAAAGCTTAAGAAGCAAAAAGGTTCAGGATCTGCAAGATACGGGGACATTAAGTCGCCAATATTTAAAGGTGGAGGTAGAGTATTCGGCCCGAAACCAAGAGATTACAGATTCAAACTGAACAAAGCGCTTAAAAGATTGGCTAAAAAATCTGTGCTTTCTCAGAAAATGAAAGATAATTCGATCAAAGTTTTGGAATCATTCTCTTTTGATGCGCCTAAAACGAAAGAATTTATCAACCTGAATAATGCATTAGGTTTCGAAGGTAAAAAATCATTGTATGTTTTATCTGAAGCGAACAAAAATGTATACCTATCCTCCAGAAATTTACCTAAAACAAAAGTGTTGACTTATAATGAGATCAGCTCTTATGACTTGGTACATGCAGGTGAAATCGTATTCATTGAAGATGCTATCGAAAAATTCACAGAAAATTTAAAGAAATAAATCATGTCAGTTATTATTAAACCAGTAATTTCAGAAAAAGCAAACTACCTAACTGAACTCCGAGGTGCTTATTCTTTCTTGGTAAACCCAAAGGCGAATAAAATCCAGATCAAAACAGCGGTAGAAGAAGCTTACGGTGTAAAAGTAGCAGACGTCAGAACCATGATTTATGCTCCTAAAGTTTCTTCGAAGCACACTAAAAAAGGACTTCAGGTAGGAAAAACCAACAAACTGAAAAAAGCCGTTATTACCCTTGCAGAAGGAGAAGTACTCGACGTGTTTTCAGCATAATCAGAATTTAGTAAATATTATAAACAATAGTAATGTCTGTTAGAAAATTAAAACCTATCACCCCGGGACAGAGATTCAGAGTTGTAAATAACTTTGAGGAAATTACTACCAACAAACCAGAGAGATCTCTAACCGTTGGTATTAGTAAGTCAGGTGGACGTAACCAAACTGGTAAAATGACCATGCGTTACACCGGAGGTGGACACAAAAAGAAATACAGGATTATCGACTTCAAGAGAAATAAGTTTGATATTGAAGCCACCGTAAAATCTGTAGAATACGATCCGAACAGAACTGCATTTATCGCACTTCTTGAGTATGCGGACGGAGAAAAAAGATACATCATCGCTCCTAACGGGATCAAAGTAGACCAGAAAGTAATTTCTTCTGAGTCTGCCGAGCCTAACGTTGGAAACGCCATGAAATTGAAAAATGTTCCTTTGGGAACAGTGATCTCATGTATCGAATTGAGACCCGGGCAAGGTGCTATTATGGCAAGAAGCGCAGGATCTTCCGCTCAGTTAACTTCCAGAGATGGTAAATACGCGATTGTAAGACTGCCTTCAGGAGAATCCAGAATGATTCTTACAGAATGTGTTGCAATGATAGGTTCTGTATCCAATTCAGACCATCAGCTTACGGTATCCGGAAAAGCGGGTAGAAGCAGATGGCTGGGAAGAAGACCAAGAACAAGACCAGTAGCTATGAACCCTGTCGATCACCCAATGGGTGGTGGTGAAGGGCGCTCTTCAGGAGGACACCCAAGATCCAGAAACGGAAAACCCGCCAAAGGATATAAAACAAGAAAGAAAAATAAAGCATCGAACCGTTACATCGTATCTAAAAGAAAATAATTATGGCAAGATCACTTAAAAAAGGACCTTTCATTCATCATACTTTAGATAAGAAGGTTCAGACAAATATAGAGTCTAATAAAAAGACAGTAATTAAAACTTGGTCCAGAGCATCCATGATCTCTCCGGACTTCGTAGGACAAACCATCGCAGTACACAACGGGAAATCCTTTATCCCGGTTTATGTTACTGAAAATATGGTAGGACACAAGTTAGGCGAATTTTCTCCGACAAGATCTTTTAGAGGTCACGGTGGTAACAAAAATAAAGGAAGCAGATAATCATGGGATCAAGAAAAAGAGAAAGTGCATTAGCACGTAAACTAGCAAAGCAGGATGTAGCAAAAGCGTTACATAATGACTGCCCTTCTTCGCCAAGAAAAATGAGATTAGTAGCTGATATCATTAGAGGAGTAGAAGTAGATAAAGCATTGTATATCCTTAAATATTCCAAAAAGGACGCTTCTAATAAATTAGAGAAAGTACTTCTTTCTGCTATGGCCAACTGGCAATTGAAGAATGAAGGGGCGGATATCGAAGAAGCCAACTTAATCGTAAAAGAAATTATGGTGGATAGTGCAAGACAATTGAAGAGACTAAGACCGGCACCGCAAGGAAGAGGGTACAGAATCAGAAAAAGATCAAACCACATCACTTTAATCTTAGGAACTAAAGATAATAAATAATCAAGGTATGGGACAGAAGACAAATCCAATTGGTAACAGATTAGGTATCATCAGAGGATGGGATTCGAACTGGTATGGTGGTAAAGATTATGGAGACAGAATCGCTGAAGACTACAAGATCAGAAGATACCTTGAGGCAAGATTATCTAAAGGTGGAGTTTCAAGAATTTATATTGAAAGAACACTGAAATTAGTAACCGTAACCATCACTACAGCAAGACCGGGACTTATCATCGGGAAAGGTGGGCAGGAAGTTGATAAACTGAAAGAAGAATTGAAAAAACTTACAGGTAAGGATGTTCAGATCAATATCTTCGAAATCAAAAGACCTGAACTGGATGCCGTATTAGTGGCAGACAGCATTGCAAGACAGATTGAAAACAGAATTTCCTACAGAAGAGCTGTGAAAATGGCCATCGCTTCCACCATGAGAATGGGTGCAGAAGGAATAAAAGTAATGATTTCAGGACGTTTGAACGGAGCTGAAATGGCAAGAAGCGAATCTTTCAAAGACGGAAGAATTCCATTATCTACCTTCAGAGCAGATATCGATTATCATATCGGTGAGGCCCAGACACAATATGGAAAACTCGGCGTGAAAGTTTGGATCATGAAAGGTGAAGTGTACGGGAAAAGAGAACTTACACCCCTTGTAGGACAACAGCAGAAGAAATCACATGGAGGAGGAAGAGACAGAAGAGATGACAGAGGCGATAGAAGACCAAGAAGAAATAATAACAACTAAAAATTTTAGATAGTAAATTTTAAGTTTTAAATCACCGTTACTTTTTTAAAATCTGAAATCTAAAATCTGAAATCTAGCATCTAAAATTTAAGAAAATGTTACAACCAAGAAGAACCAAATTCCGTAAAGTTCATAAGATGAAGATGAAGGGAAATGCGCAGAGAGGAGCACAACTCGCGTATGGAACTTTCGGAATTAAAGCCATCGACGGAGCGTGGATCACCGCAAGACAAATCGAAGCAGCGCGTATTGCCGCTACGAGATATATGAAAAGAGAAGGGCAACTGTGGATCAAAATTTTCCCGGATAAGCCGATTACCAAAAAACCTGCCGAAGTAAGGATGGGTAAAGGTAAAGGTGCCGTTGAATATTGGGTATCTGTAGTGAAGCCTGGTAAAATTATGTTCGAAGTAGGAGGCGTTCCTCATGACGTTGCCAAAGAAGCACTCCGCCTTGCTGCACAGAAATTGCCCGTAGTCACTAAGTTTATCGTCGCTAACGATTTTGTAAAACCTCAATAAATCTTTGAATTATGAAAAATGCTGACATCAAGAAATTGAACGCAGGTGACTTACAGAACAAACTTACTGAACTGAAAGCGGAATATCTCAAAACAAAATTAGCGCACAGAATCAGTCCTGTAGAAAACCCAATCCAAATCAGAGATTTGAGAAGAACCATCGCAAGATTGGAAACAGAACTAAGCGCAAAACAACAATAATTCATTTTTACAATGGAAAGAAATTTAAGAAAAGAAAGAATCGGAGTGGTTTCCAGCAACAAAATGGAAAAAACTATTGTTGTAAGCGAAACGATGAGAATGAAACACCCGATGTATGGTAAATTCGTATTGAAAACGAAAAAATATACCGCACACGACGAGAACAACGAGTGCAACGAAGGCGATACGGTCCTGATTCAGGAAACCAGACCTTTGAGCAAAAATAAAAGATGGAGATTAGTAAGAATCATTGAAAAAGCTAAGTAATGTTACAAACAGAATCAAGATTAAAAGTAGCTGATAATACCGGAGCAAAAGAAGTTTTGGTGATCAGAGTTCTGGGAGGTACCAGAAGAAGATATGCTTCCGTTGGTGATAAAATCGTAGTGACGATCAAGGATTCTACACCGCAAGGAAATGCTAAAAAAGGACAAGTCTCTAAAGCCGTAGTAATAAGAACCAAAAAAGCAATTCGCAGAAAAGATGGATCTTACATCAAATTTGACGATAACGCTTGCGTTCTTCTGAATGCTGCCGGAGAAATGAGAGGAACCCGTGTTTTCGGCCCTGTTGCACGTGAACTGAGAGACAAGGAATATATGAAAGTGATTTCATTAGCTCCCGAAGTACTTTAATTTTTTAAAATTTTAAGACAATGACAAAAGTTAAAATTAAAAGAGGCGATAACGTAATCGTTACCACCGGAAAAAATAAAGGCAGCAAAGGAGAGGTTCTGGAAGTAATCAGAAAAGAAGGTAAAGACCCCAGAGTAATTGTAGCAGGTGTGAACATCGTGAAAAAACACGTAAAACCATCCGCATCTAACCCTCAGGGAGGAATTGTAGAAAAAGAAGCTTCTATCCATGTTTCTAACGTGGCTTTGATGGATAAAAACGGAAAAGCTACCAAAACAGGAAGCAAAGTAGAAGAAAATAAAAAAGTAAGAGTTGCCAAGTCAACCGGTGAAACTTTATAATTGTAAATGACAATGGAATTTATAGCAAGACCTAGAAAAATATATAAAGAGAAAATTGTTCCTGCAATGATGGAAGAATTTGGGTACAAATCTGTAATGCAGGTTCCCAGATTGGAAAAAATCGTTGTATCTCAAGGTTTGGGAGCTGCTACTGCCGATAAAAAAATCGTAGATTATGCAGTGGAAGAATTGACAGCCATCACCGGACAAAAAGCAGTAGGAACTATTTCCAAGAAAGACGAAGCTGCTTTCAAACTCAGAAAAGGAATGCCCGTAGGTGCAAGAGTTACCCTAAGAGCCGACAGAATGTATGAGTTCTTAGACAGATTAACTTCCTCGGCACTTCCAAGAATCAGAGATTTCTCAGGAATTAAAGCAGACGGTTTCGACGGAAGAGGAAACTATAACCTCGGTATTACTGAGCAGATTATTTTCCCTGAAATCGTGATCGATAAAGTGAAAAAAATCCAGGGAATGGACATTACTTTTGTGACATCAGCTAAAACTGATAAGGAAGCAAAAGCATTATTAACACATTACGGTTTACCATTTAAAAAGAACTAAGAATGGCTAAAGAATCAATGAAAGCGCGCGAGCGCAAAAGAGAAGCAATGGTTGCTAAGTATGCTGAGAAAAGAAAAGCTTTGAAAGAAGCCGGAGATTACGAAGCATTACAAAAACTTCCAAAAAACGCTTCACCAGTTAGGCTACACAACAGATGTAAATTAACAGGAAGACCAAGAGGTTACATGAGAACATTCGGTCTTTCCAGAGTAACTTTCAGAGAAATGGCCAATGCAGGCCTGATCCCGGGAGTGAAAAAAGCAAGTTGGTAACAATTTAGAACAATCGAGATCATCAAGTTGATTATATAGAACCAAGAGCAAGACACGAGAACCAAGATTTTAAATCTTGATTCTTGGCTCTTGAATCTCGGCTCTCTTTCTCAAAACTGATGATCACAAACCAATAACAACAAAAAAGAAAAATGGTAACAGATCCAATTTCAGATTTCCTAACCAGAGTAAGGAACGCACAAAGCGCAGGCCACAAGGTGGTGGACATTCCTGCATCGAAAATCAAAAAGGAGATTACTAAAATTCTGTTTGACCAGGGTTATATCACAAACTACAAGTTTGAGGACAGCGCTGTTCAGGGGAATATCAAAATCGCTTTGAAGTATGACAAACTAACCGGGAAACCAGCTATTAAATCCATCCAGAGAGCCTCTAGGCCGGGATTGAGATATTATGCAGGTTCTACAGAACTTCCAAGAGTTCTGAACGGTTTAGGTATCGCTGTTATTTCTACATCCAAAGGCGTGATGACAGGGAAGCAGGCGAAAAATGAAAATGTGGGCGGTGAAGTAATCTGCTATGTTTATTAATTTTTTAAAATAAGGAAAATGTCAAGAATTGGTAAAGCAATTATAAAAATTCCTGCAGGAGTTACTGTTACCGAAAAAGACGGTATTGTAACCGTGAAAGGCCCGAAAGGTGAACTTTCACAGGAAATGACTGCCGGAATTACTTTAGAACAAAACGATGGCGAACTTACTTTTAGCCGCCCGTCTGAATCTAAGCAACATAAAGCACTTCACGGATTATACAGATCACTGGTCAACAACATGATCGTGGGTGTATCCGAAGGTTTCGAAAAGAAACTGGAACTTGTAGGGGTAGGTTACAGAGCATCACACTCAGGACAAAAACTTGAGTTGGCACTGGGATTCTCCCATGGTATCGTTCTGGAACTTCCTGGCGAAGTGAAAGTAGATACATTGACTGAAAAAGGTAAAAGCCCAATTATTACTTTGTCTTCGCACGACAAACAACTTCTGGGAATGGTATCTGCAAAAATCAGATCATTCAGAAAACCTGAACCATACAAAGGAAAAGGGGTGAGATTCGTAGGAGAAATCGTGAGAAGAAAAGCTGGTAAATCTGCTTAATAAATTTTAAGAAAATGGCACTAAATAAAGTACAAAAAAGAATCAGGATCAAAAGAAGAGTTAGAGGAAAAATCTCCGGCTCTGCTGAACTGCCAAGATTATCTGTATACAAAAGTAATAAGGAAATTTACGCTCAGTTGATCGACGATAAAGAAGGTAAAACCCTTGCTTCAGCCTCTTCCAGAGCGCTTAACGCAACAGGTAGCAAAATAGAGATCTCTGCAGAAGTGGGTAAAGCTATCGCTGAAAAAGCCAAGGCTGCAGGAATTGAAAATATAGTGTTCGACAGAAACGGTTTCGTATACCACGGCAGAGTGAAAGCTCTTGCTGACGGGGCGAGAGAAGGCGGACTAAAATTCTAATCATAAAATTTCGGATAACAATGTTAGGACTAGATAATATCGAAAAAGTAAAACCGGGAGGATTAGAATTAAAAGATCGTCTCGTATCTGTAAACAGAGTAACTAAAGTAACTAAAGGTGGCCGTGCATTCGGATTTTCTGCAATCGTGGTTGTAGGAGACGAAGCAGGAGTTATCGGTTACGGACTGGGAAAATCTAAAGAAGTTGCAACTGCCATCTCCAAAGCGGTAGAAGATGCAAAGAAAAATTTAGTTAAAATTCCTATTACTAAGCACGGAACCATCTATCACGAAAGCGCTGCAAGATTTGGCGGGGCAGATATATTCATGAGACCAGCGTCTCACGGTACCGGGGTAATCGCAGGTAACACTGTGCGTATTGTAGTAGAATCGGCAGGAATCAAAGATATTCTTACGAAATCCAAAGGATCATCTAACCCACATAACATGGTGAAAGCTACTTTCAAAGCGTTATTGGACATTAGAACTCCTGAAGAAATTGCAAGAATGAGAGGTGTATCGTTAGATAAAGTATTCAAACACTAAAAGTTTTAAGACAAATGGCAACAATTAAAGTAAAACAGGTAAGAAGTGCTATTGGTAGAACTCAAGCGCAAAAGAGAACTCTCGAAGCTTTAGGTTTGAAAAAACTACACCAGGTAGTAGAGCACGAAACTACGCCCTCCATCTTAGGAATGGTGGCAGCAGTAAGACACTTAGTAGAAGTTCAGGAAAACTAATTAAATTAAACAAAATGAAGTTAAACAGTATACAGCCGGCAACAGGTTCTACGCACAATTCCAAAAGACTTGGAAGAGGACAGGGAAGCGGGAAAGGAGGTACTTCAACCAAAGGGCACAAAGGCCAGAAATCCAGAAGCGGTTATTCTCAGAAGATCGGTTTTGAAGGAGGGCAAATGCCATTGCAGAGAAGACTTCCAAAGTTCGGTTTTAATAATGTGAATAGAAAAGAATTTAGAGGGATTAATCTGGATACCATCCAAAATTTAATCGATACTAAAGATATCAAAGGTGATATTACAAAAGAAGTATTGATGGAAAATGGTTTGGTAACTAAAAATGACCTTGTGAAAATTATGGGCAGGGGAGAATTGAAATCAGGTGTTTCCATCTCTGCAGATAAATTCACCAAATCTGCTGAAGAACTTATTTCTAAAGCAGGAGGTAAAGCAATCACTCTATAATTATTGAAATGAAAGGATTTATACAAACACTCAAAAACATTTGGAGTCTTAAGGAACTTAGAGAAAAAATCCTCTTTACCTTAGGGATGATCCTGGTGTATAGATTCGCAACATTTATTTCCCTACCTGCGATCAACCTTTCGGAAGTGGGAGATTTATTAGAGAACTACAAAAATCAAGGTGGAAACAACCAAGGAGCTGGGCTTCTTGGTTTGCTTTCGTCTTTTACAGGAGGTGCATTTGCTAATGCGTCCATTATGGCTTTAGGAATTATGCCCTACATTTCAGCCTCCATTATCGTACAGCTAATGGGGATGGCAATTCCTTATCTGCAGAAATTGCAGAAGGACGGGGAATCCGGAAGAAATACACTGAACCAGATTACAAGATGGCTTACCATTGCCGTTTGTCTTGTGCAGGCACCCAGTTATCTTACTTCCATTACCACCATGTTCCTTCCGTATGCGCAGTTTTCACAGGCTTATTATGTAGAACCCAACTCCATCATGTTCTGGTTACCCAGCATCGTGATTTTGGTAGCAGGTTCTGTATTTGCGATGTGGCTGGGTGAAAAAATTACTGACAAAGGTATCGGAAACGGGATCTCTATCCTCATTATGGTGGGGATTTTGGCAGGACTTCCACAGGCTTTTGTACAGGAATATGTAACGCAAACGGGTGCAGGAGGTGCAGGAGCTATCATGATTCTTATTGAAATTCTGTTTTGGATGTTTGTAGTCTTATTGGCTATTATTCTCTCTGTCGCAGTCAGAAAAATACCGATTCAATATGTAAGCCGTGCGCAAGCAAGAGGTGGTGTGAATAAAAATCTGATGCAGGGAGCCAGACAGTGGATTCCACTAAAGGTGAATGCAGCGGGTGTAATGCCAATCATCTTTGCACAGGCTTTAATGTTTGTACCAGGCCTTCTGACCAAGGTGGATGACAGCAATACTTTTTTTGCAGGATTCCAAAATGTATTCAGCTGGCAGTACAACGTATTATTCGGATTATTGATTATTATATTTACCTTCTTCTATACGGCCATTACCATTCCTGTAAATCAGATGGCGGATGACCTGAAGAGAAATGGAGGATTGATTCCCAAAATCAGACCCGGTAAAGAAACCGCTGATTATCTGGATGATATTTTATCAAAAATCACTTTGCCCGGTTCAATATTTTTAGCTATTTTTGCAGTCCTTCCGGCACTAGTGTATGGATGGTTGGTTGAAACTCAGAATTTTGCCCTGTTTTTCGGGGGAACATCGTTGTTGATTATGGTGGGGGTAACATTAGATACCGTTCAGCAAATCAACACTTATCTGTTGAATCATCACTATGACGGTCTCATGCAGTCTAAACTGTCCAGAACAACGAATCAAAGTTAATGGCAAAACAAAAACATATTGAACAGGATGGCGTAATCGTGGAATCACTTTCCAACGCCATGTTTCGTGTAGAATTGGAAAATGGGCATGTCCTTATTGCCCATATTTCCGGTAAAATGAGAATGCATTACATCAAACTTCTCCCTGGTGATAAAGTAAAACTTGAAATGTCTCCCTATGATTTATCAAAGGGAAGAATCACGTTCAGATACTAACCGTGTCTGGCGTTTGTAACTTTTTATAACAATTGCAATTAGCCAAAAGCCAATTGCCTTAAGCATAAAGCAAAATCAAATGAAAGTTAGAGCATCTATTAAAAAAAGAAGTGCTGATTGCAAAATCGTTCGCAGAAAAGGCGTTCTGTTTGTGATCAACAAGAAAAACCCCAAATTTAAACAAAGACAAGGCTAAAATTAAATTATGGCGAGAATTTCCGGTATTGATTTACCAAAAAACAAAAGAGGCGTTATCGGCTTGACTTATATCTACGGAATTGGAAGAAGTACATCTTCTGAAATTCTGAAAGCTGCCGGTATTAGCGAAGACAAGAAAGTCAACGAATGGAATGACGATGAATTGGCTGCCATCAGAAACTACATCACAGACAACATTAAAGTTGAAGGTGAACTGCGTTCTGAAGTGCAATTGAACATTAAGCGATTAATGGACATAGGATGCCAACGAGGAATACGTCACAGACTTGGATTACCTTTAAGAGGCCAAAGAACGAAAAACAATTCTAGAACCCGTAAAGGAAGAAGAAAAACTGTTGCTAACAAGAAAAAAGCAAGTAAATAATCGTTAGAATTATGGCAAAGCAAACTAAAGTAGTTAAAAAAAGAAAAGTAAAAGTAGAAGCTATCGGAGAAGCACATATCCAGGCATCTTTCAATAATATTATTATTTCTTTAACGAATAAAAACGGAGAAGTAATCTCTTGGGCATCCGCAGGTAAAATGGGATTCAGAGGTTCTAAAAAGAACACCCCTTTTGCTGCACAAATGGCAGCCGAAAATTGTGCTACAGTAGCGCATGAAGCGGGATTAAGAAGAGTAAAGGTTTTTGTAAAAGGACCTGGTGCAGGTAGAGAATCTGCTATCAGAACCATTCACAACTCAGGAATTGAAGTAAGTGAAATCGTAGATGTGACTCCAATGCCGCACAACGGTTGTAGACCACCAAAAAGAAGAAGAGTATAATCTACAGTTTTAAATTTTAAAAAGATATGGCAAGATATATTGGACCAAAAACTAAGATTGCAAGAAAATTTGGTGTTGCAATCTTCGGAGATGACAAAAACTTCGAGAAAAGAAAAAACCAACCACCGGGACAACACGGCCTCAACAAAAGAAGAGGATCTAAAAAATCAGAGTACGCAGTACAGCTGAACGAAAAGCAAAAAGCGAAATATACCTACGGAATTCTGGAGAAACAATTCGCCAATCTTTTTGAAAAAGCATCCAGAGCAAGTGGTGTTACTGGTGAAATTCTTTTGCAACTATGTGAATCCAGATTGGATAATGTAGCTTACAGAATGGGGTTTGCAAAAACCAGAGCTGGTGCCCGCCAATTGGTTTCTCACAGACATATTACCGTAAACGGCGAGCTGGTAAACATCCCGTCTTATTTGCTGAAAGCTGGTGATGTAGTGGCTGTAAGACAAAAATCAAAATCCCTCGAAGTTGTAGCGGATGCCTTGGCTTCCAAATCCAACTACGAATGGTTGCAGTTCAACGATGAGAAAAAAGAAGGAACCTTCCTTTCTGCTCCTGAAAGAATTCAGATTCCTGAAGACATCAAGGAACAGCTTATCGTAGAACTTTACAACAAATAATAATTTTAAACAACCTTTGCTCAACCAATAATATGGCAATTTTACAATTCATAAAACCCGATAAAGTAATTCTTTTAAGTTCTGATGATTTCAAAGGCCAGTTCGAATTCAGGCCTCTGGAGTCGGGTTTCGGACTTACTATCGGTAATGCTTTGAGAAGAGTATTACTTTCTTCTCTTGAAGGATATGCTATTTCTTCTATTAAAATAGAGGGTGTAGAGCACGAGTTTTCGACAATTCCAGGTATTATAGAAGATGTAACAGAAATTATTCTTAATCTGAAACAGCTTCGCCTGAAAGCCACTGTAGAGCAACCAACCAATGAGCAGGTAACTGCAAAGATCACCGGAAAAACAGTCATCACTGCCGGAGATCTTGGGAAATTTATGAGCGGCTTCGAGGTTTTAAATACGGATCTGGTAATCTGTAATCTTAATAAAGACGTTACTTTTGAAATAACTTTAGATATTGAACAGGGAAGAGGATATGTTCCTTCAGAACAGAATAAATCTAACAATGCTCCTATCGGAACTATTGCGATTGATTCTATCTTTACTCCGATCAAGAAAGTGAAGTATGCGATTGAAAACTATCGTGTTGAGCAAAAAACAGACTACGAGAAATTAATACTGGATATAGAAACTGATGGATCTATTACTCCGCAGAACGCTTTAACAGAAGCTTCCAAGATTCTGATCTATCATTTCATGCTGTTCTCTGACGAAAGGATTACCCTGGAAACAGAAGCCGTGAAAGCATCCATCCAGTATGATGAAGAAACCCTCCACACCAGACAACTTCTCAAATCCAAGCTTGCAGATATGGATCTCTCCGTAAGAGCTCTGAACTGCCTGAAAGCTGCGGAGGTAGAAACTCTGGGCGAACTGGTGGCCTATAGCAAGTCTGATCTCATGAAGTTCAGGAATTTTGGTAAAAAATCTCTGACTGAATTAGAAGAATTAGTACACTCAAAAGGTCTTAACTTCGGTTATGACGTTGCCAAATATAAGTTAGACGCTGATAAATAATAAACAATGAGACACGGTAAAAAAATCAATCACTTAGGAAGAACTGCACCCCACAGAAAAGCAATGCTTTCTAATATGGCTTGTTCTCTAATTGAGCATAAAAGAATCAATACCACTGTTGCAAAAGCGAAAGCGCTGAGAGTATATATTGAACCTCTTTTAACTAAAGCTAAAGAAGATACAACACACAATAGAAGAACAGTTTTCTCTTACCTGCAAAGTAAAGAATCTGTTGCTGAACTTTTCAGAACTGTAGCTCCTAAGATTGCAGAAAGAAACGGTGGATATACAAGAATCATCAAAACTGGATTCAGAGCAGGCGATGCTGCTGATATGGCAATGATAGAACTTGTGGATTTCAACGAAATCTACAATCCGAATGAAGAGGAGAAAAAAGCAACCAGAAGAAGCAGAAGATCTGCTGCGCCTAAAAAAGAAGCAGTAGCTACTATGCCAACTGCTGCAGCCGCGGAAGCGGAAACTGCTGCAATGGAAGCAAAAACGGAAGTTGAAGAGACGCAAACTACAGCCGAAACAGAAGAACCAAACGCTGATGCTCCCCAAAATAAGGAGTAAGACAATTTAACATAATTATAAACGCCGCAAAGATTTGCGGCGTTTTTTGTATAAAATCATACATAAGGCGTATTGTTTATAAGATAAAAAGAATTAATTTTGCTTAATGTTATGAAAAAAAATTCAAGTTAAAATTTATTAATGCTAAAAAAACAAGACTATGAAACTTAAACTTATCGCGATTATCGCACTGTTGTCTGGTGCACTGATGTATTCTCAGAATTCGGAAGTTGATTCCGGAGATGATATTGCTCCTGAAATGGGGAAAAACATTATTAAAACAAATGTTACTGCGTATGCTTTCGGAAACATCAATCTTACTTATGAAAGAGTTATCAATAAGAAATTTTCTGTCAGTGCAACGTATACCTTTATTCCAAAAGGAAAAGTGCCTTATGTGGAATCTTTTCT
>JADKLW010000262.1_pt2 | contig 13674 bp, 11 predicted proteins | sample 8641881 | NCBI WGS metagenome assembly JADKLW01 (sample SAMN16272185, study PRJNA661076) | feces metagenome | isolation source: fecal sample from diarrhoea affected cattle B | host: Bos taurus | place: South Africa: Lokaleng Village, Mahikeng | collected 2019-09 | reverse complement strand
TCGGCCCCCTGCTAACGCGCCCAGGGGTCGTCCACCATCGGCCAGATATCGCGCCGCGCCTTCCTGTAGGGCGTGGTCGCCGGCGTGTTCGGATAGGGCTTGCCGGCCGAGCAATAGATGATCTCCGAGGCGATCCTGGAGAAGCTGTCATAGAAGTGGTTGGTCGACTTGATCAGCAGGATTTTCCGCGAGGTCGGATCGATTCCCATCGCGGAAAACAGTGACGGATCAAAGCTTTGTGCCCGCGTCGAGTTGAGGATCACGTCGATCCCGTCAAAGCTTATCCACGCCGCGTCGCCGAAGGGGGCAAAGCTCTCCCCGAACCGCATTTCCGCGTTTGCCACCAGCCGTTTGACCGTCACCAGCCTGTCGATCGGATCCCCGGTATCCGGTGCCGACTTGGCCCCGAACCGCAGCGGAACAACCGCCCCTTCACCGGCCGCAAAACAGATCTGCACCGCCATAGGATCCCAGATCGTCCCGACCGCCACATCGGTCACTCCGCGCGCGATCAGTTCGGCCAGGATGACCGTCGCATCCCCCGCCGTCCCGCCGCCCGGATTGTCCCACACATCGGCGATCACCACCGGCCCGCGCTCTGCGGCAAGTGCTTGCGAGATCGCAGTTTTTTCATCCACCTGGGCGACCATGAAGGTCCCGCGCATGGCAAAGAGCTCTCGCCCCAACCGCTCCGCCAGTGCCATCCCCTTGGCGGCATCACCATCGGTCACGGCAATGACCCTGGTGCCCATTTCCGGCACGTCGCCCGCCATGAAACCATGCACAACCGAAAGCGAAAGCAGGCCCGGCTCGGACTTTTCCAGCCCATAGAGCCGGTCCACGAAACCGCGCATCGGCTGTTTCGAGGTCGGGAACACATCGATCATCCGGCAGTCGAAGGCGCTCATCACCGGCTTGATCTCGCCCTTGAGGGCCCGCACCGCGATGGCCCACAGATCCCGCGCCCGCTCGACAAAGTCGGTATGGGGGAACTCCTTGAAATAAACGAAGAAATCTGCAGCCGCAGCCCGCCTGGCAGTGAAATGGCTATGTGGATCGAGCTCGGCGCAGACCAGCACGTCCGGCCCGACAATCTCGCGTATCCGGGCCAGCAGGTCCCCCTCCGGATCGTCGTAGCCCTGGGCGACCATGGCGCCATGCAGCCCCAGAACGACACCGTCGACCGGCATGGCGACACGCAATTGCTCGAGAATTTCGTCGCGCAGTTCCTCATAGGTCGCCCGCGCCACCAGCCCCGCCGGGTCGGCCCAGCTGGCGCTGCCCTCGACCAGTTCCCAGCCCTCGCGCGCGCACACCTCGCGACCGACCGTGATCGGCGCCGTGCACAATGTCGGGGTCGCGGGGTGTTCGCCGGGTCGCGCATAAAGCGAGGCCTCGAAGGCCCGCCGGTCGACGGCGATGGGCGAAAACGTGTTGGTCTCGGTAGCCAGGGCAGCGGTGAAGACGCGCACGAGAAATCCCTAGAAAAGGAGCAGGAAAGCTTGCAGCATGCTGACCAAGCTGCCGATGACGCTAGCATAGGTAGAATGAGGCAATCACGTAAGAAATTTACATTTCGGCGCCGAATTTGCCGATAAAATCTGGTTATGGCGCGCTATTGTACCGGATAACGAAACTGGCTTTCAGAAAGGATCGTCATGCCCATCAAACGTTACGGTGCAGAAAAGGCCGGCGCTGGCGGCCAGAACCTGCCCTTTGCCCGCGCCGTGGAAGCGGGTGGCTTCCTCTTCGTCTCTGGCCAGGTCGCGATGAAGGATGGAGAAATCCAGGGGGTTGGCATCGTCGAGCAGACCCACCTCACGATCCAGAACCTCATCGCCATTCTCGAAGAAGCCGGCTACGGCCTCGAACATGTCGTCCGCTGCGGTGTCTGGCTCGATGATCCCCGCGACTTCTGGAGCTTCAACGCCGTCTACAAAAGCTATTTTGGCGATAACCCGCCCGCCCGGGCTGCTGTCCAGAGCCACATGATGGTCGATTGCAAGGTCGAGATCGAATGCGTCGCCTACAAGGATCCCTGACATGAGCTCCCCGTTCCGGCTTGATGGCAAGACGGTGCTGATCTCGGGGGCCGGCGGCGGCATTGGCCAGGCGCTGGTCCGCTGTTTCCGCGAAGCCGGGGCCGAGGTCATCGGTGCCGATCGCGAAGCCGGCATGCTGGAGGGCATCGATCTGAAAGGGCGAATTCTCTTCGATCAGGCCGACGCAAAAGCCACGCGCGCGGCCGTCGAGCGCCACCTTGCCGAGCATGGTGTCCCCGACGCCGTGGTCTCCAATGCCGGTTTCACCCGCGCCGAACATCTCGGCCAGGTCGATGATGACGTGTGGGCGTCGGAGCTCGCCATAAACCTCAATGGCGCCTACGCCATGACCGACCCCATCGTCGCCGCCATGGCTGCACGGGGGAGGGGAAGCCTGGTCTTCATTTCGTCGGTCAATGCGCTCGGCCACTATGGAAACCCAGCCTATTCAGCCGCCAAGGCCGGCCTTGTAGCCTATGCCAAGGCCATTGCCGTCGAGCGCGGCGGCGAGGGCGTGCGCGCCAATGTGATCTGCCCCGGTTCGGTGCGTACGCCCGCCTGGGACCACCGGCTGCAGGCCGATCCGACCCTGCTCGATAATGTCCTGCCGCACTACCCGCTGGGCCGCATGGTTCTTCCCGCCGAAGTGGCCAATGCCGCAGTCTTCTACTGCTCCGACGCAGCCTCGGGCATTACCGGCACCGTGCTGCCCGTCGATGCCGGCCTGACCGCCGGAAACCTGCGTTTCGTCGATGAAGTCCTGAGGGGCAAATGACCGATATTTCCGATCTCGATACCCCAGCTGTGCTGATCGACCTCGACCGCGTCGAGGCCAATCTCAAGCGCGCGCAGGACTATGCCGATAGCCATGGCCTCAAGCTCCGCCCCCATATAAAGACCCACAAGCTGCCGCGCTTCGCCAGGCTCGCCATGGAACTGGGCGCTATAGGCATCACCGTGCAGAAGCTGGGCGAGGCGGAAGTGTTCGCCGATGCCGGCATCACGGAAATCTTCCTGCCTTACAACATCATAGGTGCCGCTAAGCTGGCGAGACTCAAGGCGCTGCACGCGCGGGTCCACATCACGGTGACAGCCGACAGTCCCGAGACCGTCGAAGGACTATCGGAGACCTTCGCCGGCTCGGACACCCCCCTGACCGTCCTGGTGGAATGCGACACCGGCATGGGCCGATGCGGGGTACAGACGCCAGCCGACGCCGTCGCTCTGGCCGGAAAGATTGCCAATTCCCCGGGCCTCAACTTTGGCGGACTGATGACCTATCCAGCCGCGGGCCAGGTCGAAGCCAACGCCAAGTTCCTGGCCGATACCAAAGCTCTGCTCGCGACTGCCGGTCTGCCTGCGGCCGTTGTTTCCAATGGCGGCACGCCCGACCTGTGGCGCGCGCATGAGGTCACGGCGGCGACCGAGCACCGTCCGGGCACCTATATCTACCTGGACCGTTTCCAGGTCGCCAAAGGCGTCGGCAGCTTCGAGGATTGCGCGCTGACCGTGCTGGCCACCGTGGTCAGCCGCCCCACTGAAAATCGCGCCATCATTGACGCTGGTTCCAAGGCGCTGACCAGCGACACTTTGGGAATGAACGGATTCGGGCTGATCGAAGCCTATCCCGATGCGGTAATTGTCGGCCTCAGCGAGGAGCATGGCACGATCGATCTCACCAACTGTGCCACCAAGCCCAGGATTGGCGACAAGCTCCGCATCATCCCAAACCATGCCTGCGTGGTCAGCAACCTCTTTGATCAGGTCAACCTGATCTCCGGCGACAGATTGGTCGAAACCGTCCATGTCGATGCACGTGGACGAGTGGATTGACGCTTGCTCGGGGGCGGGGCGCTATAGTGTCATCATGACCGCTTCGCTCCCCATCGCCTTCTTCGACCGCCCCGTCACCGATGTCGCCCGCGATCTCATCGGGGTGACACTGCTCGTCGACGGTGTTGGTGGTCCGCTGGTCGAGGTGGAAGCCTATGACCCCGACGATCCCGCCTCGCACAGCTTCAACGGGCCCACCCTGCGCAATCAGGCCATGTTCGGTCCGCCAGGGCATGCCTATGTCTACAAGATCTACGGCATCCACTGGTGCCTCAACTTCGTCTGCCGGCCCGGCAGCGCCGTGCTGATCCGGGCGCTGGAACCGCTCCATGGCCGCGAAGTGATGCAGGCGCGGCGCGGCGCCATGCCCGAGCGCCAGCTCTGCTCGGGGCCCGGCAAGCTGTGCCAGGCGCTTGGCGTCGATATCGCCCATGACGGCCTGCCGCTCGACGCCCCGCCCTTTGTCCTGCTGCCGGCCGAGGCCAGTCACGCCATCGCCACCGGCCCCCGCATCGGCATCACCAAGGGCGCCGAGACGCCCTGGCGCTTCGTTCGGCGCGGCTCGCCCTTTCTCAGCAAACCATTGCGCTGATCTCACCGGATTCCTGTCCGGATCGGTGAAGTAGATCGGAACCATCCGGAGCCAAAAGGATTGCTCCGCTAGAGGTCCGACGCGCGTCAACCGGACACGGTGGTATAGGGAACGGACTGGTTTTTCCGGTTTCCCGGTCCGGCCAACGAAACGGCAGCCGAGCCCTTGTCCCACCCGCGCGGACCTCGTCCATTTTTGATGATTTCAAAGCCCCGGGCGACAGATGTTGCGCCCATTAGGAGCCCACAATGGCCGATTCAGCCGCCAACCAGATCAACCCGCCCCAGGAGCAGGATCACCAGCCCGGGCGCGAAACCGAGATGCACCCCAAGCCTGAATTCATGCCCAAATTCCCGGGCAACGGCCGGCTGGCCGGCAAGGTGGCCATCATCACCGGTGGCGACAGCGGCATTGGCCGCGCCTGCGCCGTGCTCTTTGCACGCGAGGGGGCCGAAGTCGCCCTGGTCTATCTGGAAGAGACCGAGGACGCCCGGATCACCGCTTCGGCAGTCAAGGCCGAGGGCAAGGAGGCCCTGCTGATCCGGGGCGATATCGGCGAGAAGGCCTTCTGCGACAATGTCGTCGGCAAGGTGATCGAGGAATTCGGCAAGCTTGACGTGCTGGTCAACAATGCCGCCGAACAGCACCCCCAGGAGGAGATCACCGACATCTCCCCCGAGCAGCTCCAGCACACGTTCCAGACCAATCTGTACGGCTATTTCTACATGACCCAGGCGGCCATCCCGCATCTGGGCGAGGGCGCCTCGATCGTCAACACCACGTCGGTCACGGCCTATCGCGGCTCGCCGACGCTGCTTGACTACTCCTCGACCAAGGGCGCCATAGTCGCCTTTACCCGGGCTTTGTCCGGCAATCTGGCCGACAAGGGCATCCGCGTGAATGCCGTGGCCCCCGGCCCGATCTGGACGCCACTGATCCCGGCGACCTTCGATGCAGAAAAGGTGGCCGAGTTCGGCGCCAGCCAGCCCATGAAACGCCCCGGCCAACCCAACGAGGTCGCAACCTGCCATCTGTTCCTGGCTTGCGACGAGAGTTCCTATCTCTCCGGGCAGGTCCTGCATCCCAATGGCGGCGAGATCGTCGGTGGATAGCGCCGACACGTGATTTCTGCCGCCTTGCGGCCCACCCCGCCCTGTGATTCAAGGACGGGGTGAGCACGCTTGAATCGGCATCGAATCTGTTCAGCAGCGGCGCGCCGGCCATGTCGCGCGACCCGCTCGCCGTGCTGCGCGATACGTTCGGGCACAAGAGCTTCCGTGGGCAACAGGCCGACGTGGTCGATCATGTCGTGGGCGGCGGCGACGCCGTGGTGCTGTTCCCCACCGGCGCCGGCAAATCCATGTGCTACCAGATCCCCGCCATTTGCCGGCCGGGTGTCGGCATCATCATCTCGCCGCTCATCGCTCTGATGCGTGACCAGGTCGAGGCGCTCAAGCAGGCGGGCGTCCAGGCCGCGGCTCTCAATTCATCGCTGACGGCAGAAGAATCCGCAGAGGTGCGACGCAAGCTGCGCAATGGCGAGCTGGACCTGCTCTATGTCGCGCCCGAGCGGGTCGCCACGCCCGGCTTTGCCAACATGCTGTCCGGCATCGATGTCGCGCTCTTTGCCATCGACGAGGCGCATTGCGTGAGCCAGTGGGGCCACGATTTCCGCCCCGAATATCGCGAGCTGATCCACCTGGTCGAACTCTTCCCGGGCGTGCCGCGCATCGCGCTCACCGCCACGGCCGATCCGACCACGCGCGAGGATATCATCGAACGGCTGGGGCTTGAGCAGGCCCGCGTCTTTACCACCAGTTTCGACCGCCCCAACATTTCCTATTCCATCGTCGAGCGGGACAAGCCGCGCGAACAGCTGCTGGCCTTCCTTGCCGCCCACAAGGGCAGCTCGGGCATTGTCTATTGCCTCTCCCGTGCCAAGGTCGAGGACGTGGCGGACTGGCTGAGCGGCAAGGGCATCCCGGCTTTGCCCTACCATGCCGGGCTTTCGGCGGAGCGCCGCAGCGCCAATCAGGATGCCTTCCTCAAGGAAGAAAATATCTGCATGGTGGCCACGGTGGCCTTCGGCATGGGCATCGACAAGCCCGACGTGCGCTATGTGGCGCATATGGACCTGCCGGCCTCTATCGAGGCCTATTACCAGGAAACCGGCCGCGCCGGCCGCGATGGCCAGCCCGCCGATGCCTGGATGAGTTATGGCATGGCCGATGTGGTGCAGCGCCGGCGCATGATCGACGAGGGCAATGCCCCCGATGAGATCAAGCGGCTCGAGCATGGCAAGCTCAATGCCCTGCTCGGCGTCTGCGAGACGGCCGAATGCCGGCGCAAGGCCATTCTCAACCATTTCGGCGAAGCCCATGCCGGTGGCTGCGGCAATTGCGATACCTGTCGCTCGCCGGTCGAGACCTGGGACGGCACCGATGCCGCGATCAAGGTTCTTGCCGCGATCTATCGCACCGGCATGCGCTTCGGCGCGGCTCATGTCATCGACGTGCTGATGGGCAAGGAGACCGAAAAGGTCACCCGCTTCGGCCATCAGCACCAGAAGGTTTTCGGGCAGGGCGCCGATCTCGATGCCAAGGTTTGGCAGTCGGTGATCCGGCAGCTGACCGCGTCCGGCCTGATCGTCGTCGATCACGCCAATCACGGCGCGCTCACCCTCGCGGAGGCCGCCCACGCCGTGTTCAAGCGCGAGCGCCAGGTCATCCTGCGCAAGGACCGGCCCAAGAAAGCCGTCGAAGTGCGGCGTTCGCTGGCCAATGCCGTGGTGGTGCCCGAGCATGCCCGCCCGCTCTTCGATGCGCTGCGCGAGGCGCGCCTGGCCATCGCCAAGGCCCAGGGCGTGCCGCCCTATGTCATCTTCCACGATACGACGCTCAAGGCGATGGCACTCGCAGTGCCCAGGCATCCCCACGACATGCTGAACCTCCCCGGCGTGGGCCAGGCCAAGCTCGATCGCTATGGCGAGGCCTTTCTCGCGGTGGTGCAGCGGGTGGCCGCGTGACCGACGCGGCGCGTCCCCGCTACGCCATTGTCGATATTGCGCGCGGCGTGGCCATCATCGCCATGGTCGCTTACCACTTCTGCTGGGACCTGAGCTATTTCCGCTTCATCGCCGCCGATGTCGGCTTTGACCCGACATGGGTGCTGATTGCCCGCAGCATTCTTGCCGCTTTCCTGTTTCTGGTCGGCGTCGGGCTCGTGCTGGGTCATGGCAGGGCCATCCGCTGGAACAGCTTCTGGCGGCGCTGGCTCTTCGTGGTTGCCGGCGCTCTGGTCATCACCGTCGCGACCTGGTTCGCCTTCCCGCAGAGCTTTGTCTATTTCGGCGTGCTGCACGCCATCGCGTTGTTCAGCCTGATGGGCCTCGCCTTCGTGCGCACGCCCTTGTGGTTGGCAGTCATTGTAGCTGCAGCAGTCATTGCGCTGCCCTTCTTCTATTCGGACCCGCTGTTCAACGAAAAAGCCTGGTCCTGGATCGGCTTCTGGCAGGTGCCACCACCAACCAACGACCTCGTGCCGGTCTTCCCCTGGTTCGGCGCCGTGCTGCTCGGCCTCATCGCCACCAGGCTTGTCCTGGCCTCCGCCTGGGCACCGCGCCTCGCTGCCATTGCGCCCGCCGGCCGCCTGCCGCGCCTGCTGGCCTTCCTCGGGCGCTGGAGCCTCTTGATCTATGTCCTGCATCAGCCGCTGCTGCTGGGCCTGGTCTATCCGGCATCGCTGGTATTCCAGCCGCAGATTGCCATGCGCAGCGCCGATTTCCTGCGCTCCTGCCAATCGACCTGCGAGGCCGGCGTCACGTCGCCGGCGATGTGCACCACCTATTGCCAGTGCGGCCTTGAGGGTGTCGAAACCAACGACCTGTGGAACGCCATCCAGACCGGCATGGTCAGCGCCGCCGAGCAGGCGCTGCTCGATGCGCAGAACCGGCAGTGCTCGGCACTGATTTACCCCGAACTCGACGCCACGCAGTGACGCTATTGCGTCATAAGAACGTTATTCTTTGCGTTTTTTGCTCAGATTCAATCTTGAATGGTAGAGCAAACCGGCGTTGAGTGGGTAGGCGAGTCTGTTTGTTCGAACCGGCTGGTTGGCTCTCGCCCGTCCGAACCCACATATATTGAAGTCTGGATACTTTCTTGACCACCGATAAGGCTGGCCGCGTCCATTCACGCGGCGATGCAAAGGCACATGTCGCCGCAGCGCATGCCGGCAAGGGCCAAAGCCCCCTGCTGCGGATCACGCTCTATTCCTTCCGCCATCCCTGGCAGGCCGCAGCCGCGATCGGCGGGACCATCATCGCCTCGGTGCTGCAATTGATGATCCCGCGGCTGCTCGGTCACGCCGTGGATCAGGCGCAGGGCATTCTCGAAGTCAGTTCCGACGAGGCCCAGCAGGCACTGCTGTGGACTGCGCTCACCCTGCTCGGTGTTTCGGTGGCGCGCGGCGGCTTCACGCTGGTGCAGAACTACTATTCTGAATCGGTCGGCCACCATGTCGGCTATGAGCTGCGGCTGGCCTTCTACGACAAGGTGCAGCGGCTTTCCTATTCGTATCACGACAAGGTCCATTCGGGCGATCTCATCACCATCGGCCTGCTCGATCTCGACGGCCTGCGCATGTTCTTTGCCACCGGCTTCGTGCGCACCATTCTGTTGACCGTGCTGATCGGCGTCGGCGCCTATATGCTGTTGACCACCGACCTGGTGCTGGGCCTCCTGGCACTGAGTTTCGTGCCCTTCGTGGCCTGGCGCTCCTCGGCCGCCCAGCTGACGCTGCGTGGCACTTGGCTGGTGCTGCAGCAGAAGCTCTCGACGTTGAGCCGGGTTATGGAGGAAAATCTGGGCGGCATTCGCGTCGTCCGCGCGTTTTCCGGGCAGAAGTTCGAGCTGGCCAAGTTCGATGCCGCCTCGCGTGACGCGCTGCAGCTGGCCCATGATCGGGTCAATATCCGCGTGCGCAATACCAGCGCCATGACCTTCTCCTTCTTCGCCGCCATGGGTCTGGTGCTCTGGTTCGGCGGCAACAAGGTCATTGCCGGCGAGATGAGCGTGGGCACGCTGGCCAGCTTTCTGACCTTCATGACCATCCTGCAGATGCCGGTGCGCCAACTCGGCCTGATGGTCAATTCCTATGCCCGCGCCTCCACCTGCGGCCAGCGCTTCTACGGCTTCCTCGACGAGCCGCTCGCCATTGAGGATGCGCCCGGCGTGCCCGATCTCGATGTCACCGAGGGCACGCTGCGCTTCGAGGATGTCTGCTTCACCTATCCCGGTGCCACACATCCGACGCTTGACGGCGTTTCCTTTGAGGCCAGGGCTGGCCAGACCATCGGCATCGTCGGCGCGCCGGGCAGCGGCAAGTCGACGCTCGCCCACCTCATTCCGCGCTTTTATGACATCGACAGCGGCCGCATCACGATCGATGGCCAGGATGTGAGCGAGGTCTCCCTGCAATCACTACGCCGCGCTGTCGGCGTCGTGCAGCAGGACAGCTTCCTCTTCACCACCACCATCGAGAACAATATCGCCTATGGCGACCCTTGGTCCAAGGAGACCAAGATCGAACGCGCGGCGGAAAGCGCCCAACTGCACAACTACATCATGGGCCTGCCCGCCGGCTACGAGACGGTTGTCGGCGAGCGCGGCGTTTCGCTTTCTGGCGGACAGCGCCAGCGCCTGTCGATCGCGCGCAGCCTCGTGCTCAAGCCCGCGATCATGGTGTTCGACGACTCGACCGCCGCCATCGACGCCGGTACCGAGCATCGCATCCGCAGCGCCATCAGGCGCTATGCCAGTGATCGGGTGACGCTGGTCATCAGCCACCGCCTGAGCTCGCTCCTTCATGCCGATACCATCCTCTTTCTCGAGGACGGGAAGATCGTCGAGCAGGGCAGCCATGAGGAGCTTCTGGCCCAGGGTGGGCGCTATCGGGCCCTCTATGACCTGCAGACCCGCCCCACCGAAGATATCGAGATCGGGAGCGCCGCCCAATGAGCGCCATGGATGAAGAAGAGCGCGAAGTCGCCGCCTTTCCGGGCCAGCGTCCCCCACGCGCCAGCGTGGGTTCGCACCGCATCGAGGAAGAAGTCTTCGGCAAGGCCTATGATCCCAGGACCGTGCGCCGCATCTGGGCCTTCGTGCGCCCCTATCGCCTGCGCATCTACCTCTCGGTCGTTGCCGTGCTGGTCTTTACCGCAACCCAGCTCACCATCCCGCTTATCATCGGTCGTGCCATCGACAGCGGCATGACCCAGGGCGGCAATTCCACCAATCTCGCTTGGGCCGCCGCCGCATTCGCCGTGGTGGTCGGGATCAACTATGCTGCCTCCTGGATTCAGGAAAGCCAGGTCGGGCAGGTGGCCGAAAACGTGCTGTTCGACATGCGTCGTGCCATGTTCGCCCAGCTGCAGCGCGTCTCGCTGAGCTTCATGGACAAGACCGAGGTCGGCCGCCTGATGAGCCGCCTCCAGGGCGACGTCAATTCCATGCAGGAATTCCTCGAGACCTCCGTGATCTCGGTGGGTGACCTCGTCCTGCTCTTCGGAATCGTGGTCGTGCTGCTCTCGCTCGATTTCCGCCTGGGCCTGCTGACCCTTTCCACCATGCCCATCCTGTTCATCGTGCGCATCTTCTGGCTGCCCCCGGCCAAGCGCGCCTTCTGGGCGGCGCACGAAACCAATTCGATCACCGCAGGCGCCATGGCCGAGGGCATCAATGGCGTGCGCACGGTGCAGAACCTCGATCGGCAGAAGGTCAATTTCGACCTCTATGACGACAAGGCCTATCACAACCTGCGGACCCAGCTGACCGGGTCGCGCTTCGCCCAGGTCATGGTGCCCATCGTCGATAGCCTCACCGGCACTGCCATGGCCATCGTCGTGATCGTGGGCGGTTCGCTGGTGCTCAACGGCAGCCTCGAGATCGGCGTCATCGTTGCCTTCATTTTCTATATCCAGCGCTTCTTCGACCCGATCCGCTCGCTGACCATGCAATATTCGATCATGCAGCGCGCCATGACCTCGGGCCGCCGCATCACCGAAGTGCTCGATGTCCCGGCCTCGATCAACGACAAGCCGGACGCGGTGACGCTGACGTCCGCAATGGACGGTTCGGTCGAGTTCCGCGATGTGGTCTTTGGCTACAGCGCCGACCGGCCGGTGCTGCGCAATGTCAGCTTCAAGGTCAATCCGGGTGAAACCGTTGCCCTTGTCGGGCCCACCGGCTCGGGCAAGACCTCGGCCATGTCGCTGGTGCACCGCTTCTATGAGGTCAATTCCGGCGCCGTGCTGGTCGGCGGTCACGACGTGCGCGACGTCACCCAGGAATCGTTGGGTGAGCAGGTCGCCATGGTCCTGCAGGAGCCGTTCCTCTTCACCGGCAGCGTCTTCGACAACATCCGCTACAACAAGACTTCGGCCACGCTCGACGATGTCATTGCCGCAGCCAAGGCGGTGGGCGCACACGACTTCATCATGCGTCTGCCCCAGGGCTACGACAGCCTGCTTGAACAGCGTGGCTCCAATCTTTCGCTGGGGCAGCGGCAGTTGCTGAGCTTTGCCCGCGCCCTAGTTGCCGATGCCAAGATCCTGGTGCTCGACGAGGCCACTGCCAATATCGACAGCTACACGGAACGGCAGATCCAGAAGGCGCTGCTGACCCTGCTCGAGGGCCGCACCGGCATGGTCATCGCCCATCGGCTGGCCACCATCCGTGGTGCTGATCGCATCATCGTGCTGCAGAATGGCGAGATGATCGAGACCGGCAACCATGACCAGCTCATGGCAAAGGACGGTCTCTACGCCAGGCTCTACAACATGAACTATGCCAGCTTCGACGACATTCCGGACGACTTGGTGGCGCAGGCCAATGCCAAGGCGGCGAGCACCTGAACGCGCGTTCTTCGGCATCCCCTCTTGCCGGATCCATCCTATCCCGATTGCCATATCGGGCGCATGAAGCAGGCGTCTCGGAGCCAGTCGCATGACCCTTGCCATAACCGCCGCCCTGCTGGTGGCGGTGTTCTTCACCTCCATGCTCTCGGGCATATTCGGCATGGCTGGCGGGCTGGTCCTGCTGGGCATCCTGCTGCTCATGCTGCCGGTGGGCACGGCCATTGCCGTGCAGGGGGCTATCCAGATCGTCGCCAATGGCTCCCGCGCCTGGTTCTCGCGGGCCTATATCGACTGGCGCGTGCTGGCCATCATGACCCTGGGCCTGCTCGTGGCCGGGGCTTTGCTCTTCACCATCCGCTACGTGCCTGACCTCGCCACGGTCTGCATCGTCATCGGTATCCTGCCCGTCCTGCTGTGGATCCCCCAATCCTGGCTGGCGCTCGATGCCAGCAAGCCGCACCACGCCTTCATTTGCGGCCTGCTTGGTGGTGGCATCAATCTGGCGGTGGGCGTGGCGGGGCCCACCATCGACATGTTCTTCATCCGCACCCCGATGGATCGCCGCACCATCATCGCCACCAAGGCGGCGGCCCAGGTGGTCAACCACGCCGGCAAGATTGCCTTCTATTGGCAAGCAGCCTTCGTGCTGACCGGCTGGGAGTGGGGCGCGGTTGCCCTTGCGGCCCCCTTCGCCGTGCTTGGCACCAGCGCCGGCTACTGGGTGCTGCAGCGTCTCAGCGATGCCAACTTCAAGAGCTGGACGCGCCTGATCGTCACCGCCATCGGGATTTATTATCTGATCCGCGGGCTGAGCTTGCTGATCTGACGCCGATGAGTATGGTGCCGGTGGGAGACGACATGGCACCATTCGACAGCGTTACGGCGCGCCTCATCCTCTTGCTGGCCGAGACCGGCTCCATCGGCCGGGCTGCCGAGCGCGAAGGCATTGCCTCTTCCGCCGTGAGCCGGCGCGTCTCCGACCTCGAGAGCCGGCTGGGCGTTGTATTGTTCGACCGCTCCGCGCAAGGCGTGCGCTTGACTACTGCCGGCGAAGCCTATGCCGAAGGCTGCCGGACCGTGCTGCGCTCGATTGCCGATCTCGACGCCCTGATGGCCGATTTCGGCAGCGGCCAGCGCGGCAGCCTGCGGCTCGCCTGTACCAGTTCCGCGCTGACTGGGCGCCTGCCTGAACTGCTGGCGCGCTATTTTGCCCTGCACCCGGCAATCGTCCTCGACATCCAGGAAATGGGCGCCGCCAAGGCCCTGCTGGCGCTGGACGAGGGCAGGGCGGA
>JADKLW010000584.1_pt1 | contig 13679 bp, 11 predicted proteins | sample 8641881 | NCBI WGS metagenome assembly JADKLW01 (sample SAMN16272185, study PRJNA661076) | feces metagenome | isolation source: fecal sample from diarrhoea affected cattle B | host: Bos taurus | place: South Africa: Lokaleng Village, Mahikeng | collected 2019-09 | reverse complement strand
CCGTTCACTGCCATATTTGATATTTTGCAGGCTGTCTTCGGTATCGGTCCGCGTGCCCCAGACACCGGCATCGCCCGCGTCATCCTTATAGGCGACCCGGCTCCAAATCACCGGCATGTTTTTCGCCCGCGCAAGCGCCGAGATCCGGTTGATATAATCAATCTGATTCGAATCGGTCTCATAAGCGGTTTTGAACATGTCCATGCGGGTATAAGCCTGCTGCACATCGACATTGATGATGGCGAGCTTGTCGCCAAAGCCGAATTTCTTGCGCGCCGGGTTGTTCATCAGTTCTTCGAAGATTTCCCGCGCTGTGCGGCCATCTTCCACCATTTTCGTACCTTTTACGTCCATAAAAAATCTCTCCGGAATCGATAAAAACATATTAAACAACAGAAAAGACTTGTCGAGACAAATTTGTCCGGACAAATATAGGGGCATCATGATCACACGCCACTTTATAGATGTTGAAGAGAGCGGCAATCGCCGCAGAGTCCATTTTCGCAGAGCGGGCAAAGGCCCTGCGCTGTTGATGGTCCATCAAAGCCCGCGCAGTTCAAAAGAATATGAAGCGTTGATGCTAAAATGGGGCGAGCATTTCACCTGTATCGCGCCTGACACACCGGGTTTCGGACAGTCCGATGCTTTGCAGGGCAAGCCGGAAATCAATGAATATGCCGATGCCATAGTCGGTTTTCTCGATGCGCTGGGCATCGAAAAATGTGCAGCATACGGCTTTCATTCCGGCGGGATCATTCTGGTCACGGCAACCAAACGCCACCCGAATCGATTCTCGACTCTGGCCGTGGGCGGCTACGCCATCTGGACGCCGGAAGAAGTTTCACTGTTCAGCGAGAGCTATCTGCCGGAATTCCATCCTTCCGCTTATGGCGAGCATTTGACATGGCTGTGGAACCGGATTCTCGAACAAAGCTGGTTCTTCCCGTGGTTCGCGGCAAAGGACGGCTCCCGCCTGCCCGGCGCCCATGACGACCCTGTGCGCGTGGACGCTGTCGTGCGCGAAATGCTGGACGCGGGCAATGCCTATCAAACCGGCTACGGCGCTGTCCTGCGCGCTCCAAGGGATATTCCGGGCGCCGATGCCGATGTCCCGCCTTGCCTCATCAGCGCGTATAACGGCGATCCCCTGCAAGACCATATTGCCCGGCTTGGCGAGATGCCAAAATCGTGGTCCGCGCAAAAAGTTGCAACGCCGGACGAGCATCAGGCCGTCAGCCTGGCGCATCTGGTAAAGACCGATAATCCTGCCCTTCCGCCGCTTAACGAGGCCCAGGATGAGGGCTTTCTCGCCATAGAAACAGCGCGTTTTAGCGGCTTGATCCACTGGAAGGGATCGAAAAATGCTGAAAAGCTGGTCCTCCACGCCCCCGCCGCCGCAATCGGCGACGTACCGCAAGACAGCATCGCCATAGACCTGCCCGGACACGGCCTCTCAGGCGGCTGGGCGGGGCAATCTCCAACAGGCTGGGCAGACTGGCAGGAGGTCATCGACGCGGTAGCAGCCCAGTTCGGGATTCATGCAATAGTGACTCCATCTGTTCCATCTGGCGATCCGGATTCCCTCTATCCCGACCTGTCCCCTGACCGCTATGGCTGCTATCTGACCAAGGCATGGCAAATCGTCCGGGCATCGGAAATATTCGATCCATGGTATATGGCTGGCAAAGACAATGCCCGCGCGTTCAGGCCAGAGGTTCTGGATCCCGCAGCACTGGCAAAGCGGCATCTCGACCTGCTCAATGCCCGCGCTGCACGCGAATATCACTTAGCCCTGCAATCAAGATAAAGGAGATTATCATGGGAATTAGAGAAGAAATGCCAATTTTGGCCCGCCACGAAGGCGTATGGGACGGCACATATACTTATTTCAACGCCCAAAACGAAAAAATCGACGAGCACGCCTCACGCCTGCTCTGCCGCTTTCCCGATGATGGTCCCGCGCCTTATCATCAGACCAACTATTACACTTGGGCCGACGGTAAAACAGAAAGCCGGGACTTCCCCGCAGAATTTCGCGACAAGCGCGTGTGGTGGGACAACGAGCTGATCAAAGGATGGGCCGCAGAAGTTCCGCTGGATGAATATAACCGCACAGTGATGTTGTACTGGCAGCGTCAAGGTGATCCTTCGCTTTACCTGTATGAACAGATCCAGATTTCGGATGATGGACAGAATCGTTGCCGCACTTGGCACTGGATTCGCAATGGCCTACTCGAAACGCGCACCGCCATTCAGGAGAAATTTGTGACCAAGGACTGGCGGTCTGTTGATGCAGAGATGGGGAATTAGAGCTGGCTAGAGTGCAATCACTTTTTGACAAACTTTGGGACAATCACGTTGTCTCTGAACTACCCGGCGGCGGTGCTCTAATTGCCATCGACCGGGTGTTCCTGCACGAGCGCACCGGGGCGGCGGCGTTAAATTCGCTGTCTGCGGCCGGGCGTCCGGTTGCCGACCCTGCGCGCGTGTTTGCTGTCATGGATCATATTGTCGATACGCGCCCCGGTCGCAGTGACCAGACACTGATGCCGGGCGGACAGGCATTCATCACCGAAACACGCGCTGCGGCAAAGGCTGCGGGCATAACATTATTTGATGTTAACGATCCGGATCAGGGCATTGTCCATGTGGTTTCGCCCGAACTGGGCATTGTTCTGCCGGGCTGCACGCTGATTGCACCCGATAGTCATACCTGCACTCAAGGCGCTTTCGGGGCGCTAGCCTGGGGCATTGGGTCATCAGAGGCAGAACATGCGATGGCGACAGGAACGCTGCGCCTCACAAAGCCCAAATCCATGCGGGTCACGTTTACCGGTATCCTGCCAAAAGGCGTGACGCCAAAGGACATGATCCTCACCTTGCTCGCCCGCTATAGCGCCGCTGGCGGTAAAGGTCATGCTGTCGAGTTTACTGGGGATGCCGTGAAGGCTCTCGACATGGAAGGGCGGATGACCCTTTGTAATATGGCGACAGAATTTTCCGCCATGTCCGGCTTTATAGCGCCTGATGAAAAAACTTTCGAATATCTAAAAGAGCGCCGCTACGCACCAAGCGGCAGCGATTGGGATAAAGCACTGGAAAGCTGGCAGGAGTTGTGCAGCGATAAGGGCGCGTATTTCGACCAGGAAATTGAGATTGATGCCAATGGCATTAGCCCGATGGTCAGTTGGGGCACCAATCCGGGCCAGACAATCGGCATTAACGAGACGGTTCCGGATGATGCCCAATCCGGTCCGCTGCAATATATTGCGCTTGAAAAGGGACAACCGATCAAGGGCGTTCCCATTGACGCAGCATTTATCGGCAGTTGCACGAACAGCCGACTAAGCGATTTGCGGCGCGCTGCGGCCTTGCTTAAGGACAAGAAAGTCACTGACGGGATTAAGGCTATCTGCGTTCCCGGATCTTCGCGCGTCAAACGGGAAGCTGAAGCCGAAGGCATTGACCAGATTTTCAAAGATGCCGGTTTTGAATGGCGGGAAAGCGGATGTTCTATGTGCTTTTACGCGGGCGGAGAAAGTTTTGACGCTGGGTCGCGGGTCATATCGACGACCAATCGTAATTTTGAAAGCCGTCAGGGACCGAATGTCAAAACCCATATTGCCAGCCCCGAAACAGTAGTCGCTAGTGCTATTGCCGGCGCAATTGCTGACCCGCGGGAGATAGCAAATGGCTGACCCTCTCACGACCCTTACCTCTTTGCCGATGCCGCTGATCCGCGATAATATTGATACCGACCAGATCATTCCATCGCGTGAGATGAAGAGCACTGGCAAGACCGGACTGGCCGACGGTCTGTTCGCTGGGTGGCGCTATACTGAAATCGGAGGGCGAGAGCCAAATCCGGACTTTGTTATGAATGACCCGGTTTTTGCAGACAGCCAAATCATTCTGGGCGGCGAAAATTTTGGCAGCGGTTCAAGCCGCGAGCATGCGGTGTGGGCGCTGGCCGAATATGGTTTTCGCGCTGTGATAGCGCCAAGCTTTGCACCGATATTTGCCGGTAACTGTGTCCGCAATGGCATTTTGCCTGCCGTGCTGGATGCAGCGGATATTGCAGCAATCGATCAATCGCATCTGCCAATTACTATCAATCTTTCCGAGCAGCGCATCTCAATTGATGAAAAAACGAGTTGGGCCTTCCCGATTGATGAAGAAGCAAAAGCCATGTTGATGGAGGGGTTGGACTCTATCGACCTCAGTTTGAAAATGGCCGACGATATCGCCGCATGGCAGGCGGCTGACCGGGCGGCTCGGCCATGGATTTATCTAGGAGCGAATAAATGACAACATCCGTCACCATTAGCGAAGTCGGGCCACGCGATGGCTTGCAAAGCGTTGACCGTGTCATGGCGACCGAAGCCAAAAAGGCATGGATCAAGGCGCTGGCCGAAGCCGGTGTGAGCGAGATTGAGGTCGGTAGCTTTGTTCCGCCCAAACTGCTCCCGCAAATGGCTGACACGGCGGAAATAGTGGCTTTTGCCAAAACGATTCCCGGTCTGGATGTCGTGGCACTTGTCCCCAATCTGAAAGGGGCGGAGCGCGCTATCGCGTGCGGCGTCGATAAAATGTCGATCCCGTTTTCGATGTCCGAAACCCACTCGATCAACAACGTCCGCAAGGACCATCCCGCAATGATTGCGGAGATCAAGGCGATTGCCGATCTGGTCGCGCAGCAGCCCGAAGGCCAGCGCCCGTATTTTGAAGTCGGCCTGTCCACCGCATTTGGCTGCACAATCGAGGGGCCCGTCCCTGATGACCAGATTGTCCGGCTTGCCGAAGCAGCGATGGAGGCGGGCGTCGCGGAAGTCGGTCTTTCCGACACCACCGGCTATGCCAATCCGGCCCAGGTCACCCGGCTTGTTCGCAAAGTAAAAGCCGCGATTGGCAGCGACAAGCTGAATACACTTCATCTTCACAATACACGCGGACTAGGCCTCGCCAATGTCATGGCCGGGCTGGCAGAAGGTATCTCGACATTTGACAGCTCGCTTGGCGGACTGGGCGGATGTCCCTTCGCGCCGGGTGCTTCGGGCAATATTGTTACCGAAGATCTGGTCTTCATGCTGGAAGCAATGGGAATAGACACCGGAATTGACCTTACAAAGCTGCTCAAAGTGCGCGATATTGTTGCGGAGGCTCTTCCCGGCGAGCCGCTTTATGGCTTTACCCCGGATGCCGGACTACCCCTAGGATTTAAAGGAATTGCAGCATGACTGGTCCCACGCCTCTTGCAGGTTTGAAGGTTGTTGAATTTACGCACATGGTTATGGGGCCGGCGGTTGGTGCTATCCTCGCGTCGCTGGGTGCAGAGGTCATCCGGATCGAACCGATGGGCGGCGACCGCACACGGACCCTTGTTGGATCAGGTTCCGGCTATTTCCCGATGTATAACCGGCATAAGAAAAGCATTTGTCTCAACCTCAAAAGCGAGAAAGGGTTGGAGATCGCCAAAAAGCTGGCGGAAGATGCCGACATATTGGTCGAGAATTTCAGACCCGGCGCACTGGACCGCCTTGGCCTTGGCTATGAAGAGCTATCCAAAACCAATGAGCGGCTGATCTATTGCTCGGAAAAAGGTTTCCTCCCTGGCCCTTACGAGAACCGCACAGCGCTCGATGAAGTGGCTCAGATGATGGGCGGTCTTGCCTATATGACCGGACCTCCCGGCCAACCTTTGCGCGCTGGTTCCAGCGTGATTGATGTGGCAGGCGGCATGTTTGGCGTCATCGGCATCCTTGCCGCAGTGGAAGAGCGCCACCGCACCGGCAAGGGGCAGTTGGTCCAAAGCTCGCTATTTGAAACCACCGTCTATTTCGTGGGCCAGCATATGGCGCAAAAAGCCGTCACCGGCAAAGCCGCAGACCCGATGCCAGCCCGTATTTCCGCATGGGCCATTTACGATGTATTCCAGACCAAAGATGATCCGGTTTTCATCGGCGTGGTCACCGACGCATTGTGGCAGAAATTCTGTGAACTGTTCAATCTCGATGATCTGTGGGCAGACGAAAGCATCCGCGAGAATAACAACCGCGTGGCTGCACGCGACCGTATCATGCCGCAAATCCGTGAATTGATAAGCGGTTATACTCGCGACGAACTGATCGCAAAACTGGAAGGCACCGGCCTCCCCTTCGCGCCGATTGGCAGACCCGAAGATATGTTTGACGACCCGCACCTCAATAGCGGCGAGGGGCTTGAAGAAACAATCCTGACCAACGGCACCGTGACCAAGCTTCCCACCCTGCCGATTGCAATGGACGGCAAACGCCCTTCACAAAGCTTTACCATGCCCGAACCCGGCGCAGATGTTCAGGAAACACTGGCAGCCTTGGGTTATGATGACGAGACGATTAAAGAACTGCTCTCAAGCGCCACAGTTGGATAAGAATTACTTTTAATTTGGAATGAAGATAATGATTGCTAAACTAACATCGATAACGGCTACCACATTATTATTACTGACCGCTTGCGGCTCTGAAACATCAGCACCTGCACCTGAGAATCCTCAGGAAAGCGGCGCTCCGACCGAAACTGTGGCGGAGACCGAAACGGCAGCCGTTACTGCAACCCCTCCCGGATTTGCACAATGCCGCGCCTGTCACACCGTGGAAAAAGGCGGCAACAACGGCGTTGGTCCTAACCTTTGGGGCGTTGCCGGTCAGACAGCGGCTCATACTGCCGGATTTAACTATTCTCCTGCCATGAAAGCATCGGGCTTCACATGGGACACGGCAACTCTGGACAAGTTTTTGAAAGAGCCCATGAAAACATTGCCTGGCACAAAAATGGCTTATGCAGGGCTGCGTAACGACGAGCAAAGAGCTGAAGTTATCGCTTTCCTCGAAACGCTGAAAGACTGATCCCACTCATCACAAGCGCCGGAAATTAGCGACCGGCGCGGATGCCTACATCAATGAACCACTGCCGCCCTGCTTTTCGGCGGCGGTGGACAAACTCCTCCTGCATCTCAAACATGCCGTGGAGCGGGTCTGATGCCGCAAAGGGTCGCTCGCCGAAATGAAGATAGGATTGACCCTCGGAATAAGCCTGCCACGGTGGCCCTGCGTCGCTACTTGGCGCGCCGGTTTTGGCAAATAACACCCAGTAATCCATTATCACCTGCGACAGATCGCGTGCTGCCTGCTCGTCAGGAACCGGCCAGTTTACCGGAATCTTAGCGGCATCGCCTGTCTTGCCGAAAACAAATGGCAGTTCGCTGGCGTGAAAAGCGCATAAGTCTTTTTTACGCGCGGCCTGATAACAATGGTCAAAGATATACAAATATGCCCGCTGCCCTTCACGAGATTGCTGCCGCACCAGGCGTTCGCTTGCCCAACCATAAATGGCATCGCGCAAGGTATCGAGCATGGATTGCTCCATGTCCGATGACGGATATAAGCGGAGAAATTCGGGCGCAAGGTCGCCATATCCCAGCCTGATGGCCTTTTCGTAAAGCTCTCTTGAGACAGGAACCGGCGGCACAAATGCCCGCTGTGACCGCAATTCACCGCTGTTAAAACCCGCCAGCAAAGGGACTTTGGCCTGTTCGCCTGCATCAAATGTTTCGACCACTTGCCGCTTCAATGCCCATCCGTCGATCGTGCCCTGACTCACAAAGCCGTTTCGTGTCGCGGCATCGGTCAAGCTCTGGGCATCCATCGTCCGCAAAGCCTCGATTGTCGGCTTATCCAGCTTGCGGCCCAGCGATGCTCCGATTTCCTCGGCAGATTTCATTCCGTAAACCGGCTGCGAAAGCTCTGGAACTGCGCGAATATTGGGGCTTTGCGCGATGGCTTTGTGAAAAAGGCCACGCGCCAGTGGGCTGCTTAAAAGATAAGTGACACTCAAGGCACCGGCTGATTCTCCCATGATTGTTACGTTACCGGGATCACCGCCAAAGGCATGAATATTATCACGTACCCAGCGCAGTGCAGCAATCTGGTCAAGCAAACCGTAATTGCCCGATACCTTGTGCACAGACTGCTCGCTAAGTTCGGGATGCGCCAGCCAGCCAAGCGCCCCCAGCCGGTAATTTATCGAAACAAAGACCACTCCCTTGCGCGCCAGTTCGTCACCTTCCGAAAGTGGCTGACCGCTGCTTCCTATTCGCAGCGATCCACCATGAATCCAGACAATAACCGGCACATCGCGGGCATTTTCGGGGAGATAGATGTTGAGCGTCAGACAATCTTCGGACGTCGTCGGCGGCGGATCAAAATAAATACTACTCGCCGGTATTTCTGGCTGCACACAGGCAGGGCCAAATCTGGAAGCATCTCTTGTTCCTTGCCAGCCGGATGCCGGCATGGGCGGTTTCCAGCGCAGCGCACCGATTGCCGGGGCAGCATAGGGTATGCCGCGATAAACGGCCAAACCCCGTTCCTTTACTCCTTGCAACACTCCCTGGCTGATTTGCACTGTTGGCCTGGGCGTGGATGCCGCGTGGATTGACACAGACATGGATGAGCAAATGACCAGCAAAAATGCAAAGAACCATAGCCGGAATAGCATCACCCTAACGCCTGTTCCAAAAGCTTCCGGAATGCCAATGTGGTCGCCGCCACGGCTTCGGCAGAAACGCAAGTTTCGTCATCATCTTCGACATGGTGAAAACGGTGGTTACCGAAAATCCCCGCAACCTGTTGGTAACCCGCCGCGATAATATTGCTCAATTCACCGGCAGAAAGTTCATCGCTGCGATAGGGAGACTCAAGCCCGGCCAGCCCTGCGAAAATGGTACGCGCGATTGGTAGCAACGCAGGGCTAACCACCAGATAGCGCTGCGAATCCGTGCCGCGCAGCGGCTTGCGTGGTCCAACCACATCATGCCAGTCCCGTGCGGCCAAATTGGCGCCAAGGTGAAGCCAGAAGGCGGTTTTATCAGGCTTTGGCGCGGCCTTTTGCAAAAGCTCTTCAGCGCCCAGATGTTGATATTCGTGTCCGCTATTGCAAACAAAGGCGAGATCGCAATCCGGTAATGCCTTGCTCGCCCATCTGGCGATATGCAGCCATGCCGCGATACCGCCACCGCGTTCGCCTGCACAAGTGAACCATCCGGATCGCGGTGTGGACACAACAAGCCAACGGCCCCGACCCCGGTCAAGCTTGCCGACAAGGTTGAAAGCCGACCTCCGCCCGCCCTTGCCCGTCACATATAAACTTGCCGCCTCGCCCCGATGGGCCGCTGCATAAAAGGGCGCGGCATCATTTGGCGCGAGCAAGGCCATAGGCTGCTCGTAAAGCGGCTGACGACCATCTGTATTCAGCGCGATGACTTTTCCGCTTGGACCGTTTGTTACGATGACACAGGCCTTAGCGCCGCCTGCCATCGCCGCTTTCACAGGTATTCGCACCTGATCCCAGAAGATGGAGGACCAGCGGCCAAAAGGCAGGTCGACCAAAGCAATCGCATTATCCAATGGCCGGCTTGATAGGCCCTGTGCATCGACCCTTATAATGGGTCCAGTGATACCATCACTACCCGTTGGCCTGACAATGGGCTGTGGCCGGATAGCAGCGCGGACATCGCCACTTATCAATTCGGCGCGTTGTGTATTGAACCATGGCACGGAAAAGGATTGCCGTTCAATCGCATAGCCTGCCCTGCCCAGCTCGGACTCCAGCCAGTCACCACAAGCCTGATCGCCCGGACCGCCGGATTGCTTATTACCAAAGCCAATATATCGGCGCAGATCTGCATCAACACTTTGTATCAGTGGAGGCTCTGCCTTTACCGCGCTTGCCCGGGATGCCACCGGAACGGACAGGGCCGATGCCGCAAGAAATTGACGGCGGCTTGGCCCGACCAGTTTCGGCGCATCAGTCATCAATATTTCTCCGGAATGTTTCCGGCAGGAACAGGATCCCAATTACCGCTGTCATCCCCGCAATGAGCACGGGATACCACAGGCCATAATAAATGTTCCCCGTCGCCGCGACCATTGCAAAAGCCGTGGTTGGCAAAAAACCGCCAAACCAGCCATTGCCGATATGATAGGGCAAGGACATCGAGGTGTATCGGATACGGGACGGGAAAAGCTCTACCAGCATAGCAGCAAGCGGCGCATAGGTCGCCGTTACCATCAGCATGATGGTCAATATGATCCCGATGACAAGCGGCCGGTTGATCTTTTCCGGGTCAGCCTCTGTCGGATAGCCCGCCTCAATCAGTGCTGTTCCGACCTGATTTTCAAACCGGGCAATCTCCTCCGCAAGTTCTGCCTTTCTCATGGTGCCGGGATCGGGAGCCTGGATTACCCTGTCACCTACTTGGACCTGCGCAATCGTCCCCGCGGGCATATCTATATTGCTATAGCTGGTCCCGTCATGCGCCAGATAGGCTTTAGCTATGTCACAGCTTGTTTTATCGAATGTATTTTTACCAATCGGATCAAACTGGAACGAACATTCATCTGCATTGGCAGTAACAGTCACCGGAGAGTTTTGCACTGCCATGGCAAGATCAGGATTGGCCGCAAATGTAAGCGCCTTGAAAAGTGGGAATAATGTCAGCGCTGCCAACAGGCATGCTGTCATTATGATCTTTTTCCGCCCGATCTTGTCACTGAGCCAACCGAAAAAGACAAAAGTCGGTGTCGCCATCATCAGGGCGATGACCAGAAGTATGTTCGATGTTGCTGGGTCAACATCCGCAATCCGTTCCAAATAAAATAACGTATAAAATTGCCCCGTATAGCCGATCACCCCCTGCCCCGCGACCGCGCCGAAAAGGGCTATCAGCACGAATTTAAGATTGGACCACCGCCCGAACGCTTCGGTCAGCGGGGCTTTGGAAAGCGAACCTTCGTCCTTCATTTTCTGAAACACCGGACTTTCGGCCAGTTGCATCCTGATCCAGAGCGAGACCGCTAACAGGAAGATCGAGATCAGGAACGGGATACGCCAGCCCCAATCGGCAAAAGCTTCCTCACCCATTAAATAGCGCAGACCGATGACAAGCAGCAACGCGGCAAATAATCCGATTGTCGCCGTGGTTTGTATGAAGCTGGTAAATAGCCCGCGCTTGCCCTTTGGAGAATGTTCCGCAACATAGGTAGCGGCACCGCCATATTCACCGCCCACGGCAAGCCCCTGCAAAAGACGCAAAAGCACCAGAATGATTGGGGCCGCGATACCGATAGAAGCATAGCTTGGCAGAAAACCGACGCAAAAGGTGGAAATGCCCATCAAGCCCATTGTGACCAGAAAAGTGTTTTTACGCCCAACCAGATCACCGATGCGGCCAAAGAAGATAGAACCCAGCGGGCGAATGGCAAAGCCGGATGCAAAAGCCCCAAGCGCCAGAATGAAGCCGGTAGTCTCGTTTACGCCAGAGAAGAACTGCGCGGATATATAACTTGCGAGCAACCCGTAAAGATAGAAATCATACCATTCGAACATCGTTCCAAGCGACGACGCCAGTATGACCTTCGCTTCGTTTTTCTTTGATACATGACTTTCTTTCGGAACTTGTCCGACAGATTGCACGCCTTCAGTAACAGCCATATCCCCATCCTCTTCTATCCTGTGCCTCCGCCGATCTTTGTCGGTCATTTCAGGCATTTTTTGCTTATATGTCACTCACTTGTGAGTTAATGTATATTCTTGGTGTGCCTGGTTCTTCTATCAATCACTTAGCACTTATTCGTCTCAGCTTTTCGCTGCTGCCCGTTCAAGACAGATTGATTTGAATCCGGCCGCCATAAACTGTGACATCCGGGCCTTCACCGCTGCATAATCGTCGGATTTGCATAGCCCGTTGGACAGCTTGTCAATCCGGCCTGTCCTGGCAAGCGTCAGCATCAACGCGCCGGTTACGAAATGATAGCCCCAGTAAATATCTTCGTCACTACAGCCCGGAAGAGCCTGTTTCAGAATGTTAATCAGCCGCAGCACAACGGGGTCAAAATGCTCATCCATCATTTTTGCGCCCCATTCGGGAGTGTTCGCCACTTGTGCACTAAGCGCTGCATAGTTACGCCAGCCCTCTCCGCCCTCGATATAAAGATCGAGATCGGTATCCAGAAATGTCCGCAAGGCCCCCTCTACGGTCGGCTTGCCGTCACATTCCTTTTCGTAAAGATCGAGCGCATTCATTCGCCGTTCGCTTGTGACTTTCGCGCGGCGGGCAAAAACGACATCGAACAATTTGTCCTTGTCATCAAAATAGTAATTAACCAGCGTGTGATGCACACCAACACGCTTTGCAACATCCTTTAAAGTGACCCCGTAAAGCCCGTGTTGTGAAAAAAGATATTCCGCAGCATCGAGAATCTGCTCGGTGGTTTCCGCACGTCTCTCTGCCTTGGTTTGACCCTTGCGGCTTCTTTTAGTGGTTTGTGACAAAGTCACTCCTCTCGCAATATTTGCTACTATTATGGACGGGAAAGGCAGAAGGAAGCTGAATCATAATTGACTATATTCCGACTGCAAGCGAAGTTTGTTGATCTTTCCGGTGGCGGCCAGCGGCATTTCTGTGAGCCGGATAATCTCGTCGGGTATCCACCAACTCGCCACCTGCCCTTTCAAAAGCCCGAATATATCTTCGTCATTGATGACAGCACCGTCACGGGTTTCAATGAGCAAAACCGGACGCTCTCCCCACTTCACATCTTTTCGCCCGATAACGGCAGCAAGAGCGATATCCGGATGGGCGCTGATAATCGCCTCAACCTCGACCGGATTGATCCATTCACCCCCCGACTTGATCAGATCCTTGGCGCGGCCAGTAATCACCAGATTTCTGTCAGCATCAATCATCGCCAGGTCATTAGTATTGAACCAGCCGTTCTGTAGTTCGCTTTCCGGCTGGCCAAGATAACGACCAACCACGGATTGCCCGCGCACCCACAGATGACCCTCGGTACCTTGTTGTTCCAACAAGGTTATTCCCGTAGCATCAGTCAGGCGAATATCCAGCCCGATGGCCGGGCGACCCGCTGTCTGTATATCGCCGGACCACGCACCGGGAGGGGTGTTTGTGCCCAGAGGAGATAGCTCGGTCATCCCCCAACTGGTCTGAACATTAATTCCGCGGGCCTCTATACGTTTCATCAGTGACACCGGCATAGGAGCGCCTCCTACAATGATCCGCTCAAGCGACGGAATTTCAGCTCCCGCTGTCTCCATATAGTCCATTAATCCCAACCAAACGGTCGGAACGCCAAGCGCTACTGTAACCTTTTCCTGTGCAATCAATCGCGCCAGGCTTTCCCCGTCCGTTTTCCGTCCAGGTAGCACCAGCTTTGCTCCAGCGGCTGGCGCTGCGAAAGCTATTCCCCACCCATTAGCATGAAACATCGGAACCACAGCCAGGACGGTATCACGCGCACTGATGGCCATAACATCGGATTGCAAAAGCCGTAGGGTGTGCAGATAATTTGATCGGTGTGTGTAGATTACGCCTTTAGGATCGCCCGTCGTGCCTGATGTAAAGCACAACCCTGCTGGTGAGCTTTCATCAAGATTATCCCAAATGTCAGGCTTAGCTTCGTTGGCCAGCAAAGATGCGAAATCTTCAACCGTTGGTTCGCTCATTTCATGATCAGGATAAACACCATCCGCATCAACAAACAAAATTTTGCGTAGACTAGACGTCAACGCGCTTATTTCGCGCGCCAAGGGTAACAAATCTGCGCTGCACACTAAAATGCTCG
>JADKLW010000281.1_pt1 | contig 13766 bp, 16 predicted proteins | sample 8641881 | NCBI WGS metagenome assembly JADKLW01 (sample SAMN16272185, study PRJNA661076) | feces metagenome | isolation source: fecal sample from diarrhoea affected cattle B | host: Bos taurus | place: South Africa: Lokaleng Village, Mahikeng | collected 2019-09 | reverse complement strand
AATGCTCAGGAAAATATGAAAAATTTTGATTTAATTCTAAACAAAGTGAAAGCCTTGGAAACTAAAACCTTTATAAATGTTTCCGCAAACAATTTCACTAATGATGAATGGAAATCAGTCATTAAACTTCTAAATGGGAATTACAGAATACAATTCAAGCAATATCAAACAGATTTAATTTTAAATTACATAGATTATGATTTGCTACAAAGTTTTTGGAATAAACAAATAGACACTGGTTTTATGGCGATTGTTTATGTTGAAAACTGTGAAATGAACTGCTTTTTCAATAGTCGAGAAATATTGGATTTCGATTTCCTTTACAACGATTCCGTAAATGAGAAAAATTTGAGAAGTATCTTAGTTTGCATAAATGAATTGTCTAAAACAACTTCGAAAGTGTTTTATCTTGAAGAAGACAGCTATCAAAATGATAATGCTTTTCTTAAAATCAGTTCTAACAAGTCTACATTAATATAAAAGAATATTGCAGAAAAACCTGTGATGTAACTTGGAAATGCAATAAAGACAAACTAAAAAATAAAATGAAAATACATTTATTGACTGAATATATGATACTTCAAATATGTCTTTTATTTATAGTATATTTTTCTCTAAAAAAGATGATTAATTACTGGAAATCGGATAAAAAAAATTCTTTAGGCATAAACTCTTCTCTAGGCGTAGTAGGAGCATCTATAATATTATCCATTCTTTTATATTATAATATTTTTCATCTGCGTACTTCTTTCTTATTTAGCGAATAAATTATTGCAATGATAAGTCTGCCCTGCGCAATGTAAAAAATGATAAATGAATAATATAATTTTAGGATTTAGTGTAATTATTATTTTTAGTATGTACCTGTTTTTCTTATTAAAGAGAAGAGGAAATACAATGAGCCAGATCTGGTCAGTCTCAATGTTATTCAAAGGTTTAGCAGGGGCTGTTTCATTTATAATAATTGGAATTATATTAGTAGTAAAAGGCTGTAATAGTCTATAATTACACGCCGCGATGTTTGTAAACTTCGGATCAGATATCAAAAACCTTTCTCCAGCGCAAGTCGGATGTACGAAGCTGGCGAATTTGTCATAAGATTAGAGTCGGTTTTTTGCAGAATTCCACAAAAAGAGTATCTTTAAAACCTACATTCTAAAAACTAACTATGTCTTTAACATTTTTACTTCTTGTCCTGATCGCCATTGTGGTGATCGTCGGAATCATTACCAAAAAACTCGATATTCTCACCTACACTCCACCCGATAAATACGGCAAACAGATTGCCAACGGCGTGAAATGGAAACCCGTAACCTTTATCCTGCTTGCAGCACTTGCCGCCTTGGCACAGCCTATGAATTATGATGTCATCAGCGTGGGACACAAAGGCCTGCTCATCAATTTACTGGGCGACCGAAGAGGCGTTTCCGATACCGAAGAAGTTTCAGGAGTAGTGTTCTACAACAAATACACCCAGGAAATTCAGGAAATCCCGCTCGATCAGCGGCATATCGAATATCCGGAATCCATCATCGTAGCGAAAGGCGGTTTCCCCTGCCCGATTAAACCTTCATTCAACTATTCTGTGAAGGAATCCACCGCGTCAGATATGTTTACGAACCTGAGGTCTACCTACAAGAAAGGCGGACTGGAAGCTATTCAGGACGGATGGCTGAACAACGCCATCATTGGTGCCATCAATGATGTGGCAAACCGGCATTCGATTGATTACCTCTTCAACAACCGGGAAACCTACGAAGCGGAAATTCTGTCGGAAGTAAATAAAAGAATCGGGAAATGGTTTATGGTTTCTCAGTTGAAAACCAATATCCAGCCGCCAAAAGCCATCCGCCAGTCCATTGAAGACAAGGCGACAGCCGATGCAGACGCAATTAAAGCGGAAGCGCAGGCACGTGTTGCTCAGGCCGATGCGCAGAGAAAAATCCAGTTGGCGAAAGGTGATTCTGCTTCTATTGTTATTCGTGCGCAAGCCGATGCAAAAGCGATCAGCCTGAAGCAACAGGAAATTACGCCTACCTATGTGGAATACCAGCGCGTGCTGAAATGGGACGGTGTCATGCCGACAACCACATTAGGAAGCGGCAGCGGAACGCTGTTGAATCTGAGTAAGTAACCCGAATCGGAACATAGAGAATAGACGAAAATTGACAAAACGGCATATAGAGACGTTGCACGCAACTTCTTCAATTACACGCAACGTCTTCATTTGCATGCAACATACCATACCACGCCTTAAAACAGAATGATGATGATCAGGTTTCAAAACAAATACAGGATCCAGTTTGCCCGTTTGCAAAATTGGGATTACCGATGGGCAGGTGCCTATTTCATCGGGCTAATATAGCACTCACGCTTTTTTGTAAACTCATAATATCTTTCGCAAAGCCTTAGCATTGTGTCCATCTCACCACAGACAATAGTAAGTTTTCACTAAATTTACACCATGAAAATCATCTGCATCGGAAGAAACTACCGCGAACACGCCGAAGAACTCGGAAATGAAATACCGGAAAAACCGGTGATCTTTATGAAACCCGACACTGCACTGCTGAAAGGCCGCGATTTCTATATCCCCGAATTCTCACAAGACATCCATTATGAACTGGAAGTAGTCCTGAAAATCTCCAGAAACGGGAAATATATTCTTAAAGAAAATGCTTCCCAGTATTATCATGAAATCGGTTTGGGTATCGATTTTACGGCACGCGATCTCCAGTCGGAGCTGAAATCCAAAGGCCTGCCTTGGGAACTGGCGAAAGGCTTTGACGGATCGGCAGCGGTAAGTGCCTTTTTCTCAAAATCAGAATTTAATCTGGAGAACCTCAGCTTTTCACTTCAGAAAAACAAAACGGTAGTTCAAAGCGGAAACACCTGCGACATGATGTTTTCCTTCGACGAAATCATCTCTTTTGTTTCCCGATTTTTCACTCTTCGCGCCGGCGACCTCATCTTTACGGGTACGCCGAAAGGAGTCGCGAAAATAGAAGAAAACGACCTGTTGGAAGCGTGGCTGGAAAATGAAAAAATAATGGACATTACCATCTGTTAGAACGGTAAACGGTGGTATCCCTTAATTTCTGAGCACAGTCGGAAGCGCAAATCAATCCGACAGCCAGCATAATAACATCTTTCAGCACCAGGCGCCCCGCACCGGACAGGTAAGGAAATCCGTGTTGAGGAGTTGGAAAATCACCGCCCAAATTGGGAACATACACTTCAGGCGTGGTGATCAGAAAAGAAAGGGTCACGAGAGACATTCCAAAGGTGAGCATCCCACCCCAAAATCCTATCCGGGGAAACCATATTCCGAGAAAAGTGAGTATCCCGATAACGATAATCACCGCACCCAGCCCATAAGAGAACACATAGGTTCGGTTTTCCGTGTGCCAGTCGATATTCTTCTGAACCGTTTTGCCTTCCGGATTTTTATATTCCTGATATTCGGGAGCCTCTTTGGAATAGAAAAACGACATCAGCGGACTGTTAGCTACAAACGGCACAATACCGTCGGCTTCGTACTGGTATATTTTCAGTCCGCCAATCCACACCATCACAATCAGAATTGCTGCTCGGGCAACATTAATAAAATGCCTCTGACTGACAGCTATGAAATTAATAAAGGTTTTCATGATCTCCATACTTTTAAATGACTGCAAATTTATGAAAAATAAGAAGGACAGGAATTTCAGGTCTCCAAACTGACTTGCACAAATCAACCCGATAAAATACCTTTACAGTTTAATAATCATCTCATGACAACAATACTTTCAAACGAATTTTCCCTCGTGAATTCGTGGATCAATGCGCTTCGGAATGTGAACACCCAACGAGACCGCATGAAGTTCCGCCGGAATCTGGAACGCATTGGTGAAATTGCCGCTTATGAAATCAGCAAAGGTTTGAAACAGACTGAACTTGAAATTCAGACTCCTCTGGATACAGTTCAAGTCAAAGATATCGCCGTGCAACCCGTTGTTACTACCATTCTGAGAGCCGGTGTTCCCCTTTTTCAGGGAATTTTAAATTATTTCGACGAAGCCGATTGTGGTTTTGTTGCCGCTTACAGAAAGCACGATGCCAACGATTATTTCTCCATCAAACAGGATTATCTTACCTGCCCCAATATCGACGGACGGCCGCTTATTGTAGCCGATCCCATGCTCGCCACCGGAGCAAGTCTCATGGAAGCATTGAAAGATCTTCTGAATCACGGAAAGCCTTCGCAACTGCACATTGTAGCCGCAATTGCCAGCAGAGAAGGCGTAGAAACACTGGAAAAAGCCTACCCTGAAGCCCACATTTGGGTGGGTGCCATGGATGACCATCTTACTTCCAAAGGGTACATCAGTCCCGGATTGGGTGATGCCGGAGATCTGAGTTACGGAGAAAAACTGCAGCGTTAGCAGAAATCGGGTTGCAGATGTAAAAACTTTCCAGTTAATCCAAAGCCATTACCAGAACACTCACAGAGGTTTTACCGGACTTCAGGATTTCCCAGGCGACAGCACTCATGGTGTTGCCTGTCGTGAATACGTCGTCAATAATCAGAATATGACGGTGCTGAACGGGTTTTGTCAGTGAGAAAAGGTTGTCCGTCTGCTTCCGGTGGGATTTATCCTGCAAGGCCTGCGCTTTTCTGTTATAATTTCGCCGGATCAATTCATGATCAAAAGGAATCTGCCATTGTTCGGATAGTTTCTCCGTGAAACGGTGCAGTTGATTGTACCCTCTTTTCCTCAGCTTTTTGGGATGAAGCGGCACGGTCACCAAAAGATCCGGTTTTTTTGTCCCGAAATCCACACGATCTGCCGTCCAGTCTGCGATCACCAAACCGGCTTTTTCTCTGCCGCTGTATTTCAGCGCATGAATGATTTTCCGCGAAAGACCTTCCTCCTCAAAATGCATCAGTGCAAAGGCATGTTGTACCGGAAAGAGAAGCGTACACTTCTGTTTCAGTTCATTGTCATCTAAGAAATTCCAGTGCGTAAAGTGAATCTGAACAAAGCATAATTCACAGACCAGCTGATCACCCTGTATGATTCGGTTGCAGTGCAGACAGCGGTTCGGAAAAAGCAGATCCAGTAACATGGGAATAAAGATAATTATTTCTGCGGAATGCGACACATCCATCCTCAATCCAAAAAAACTGTACCTTTGCATCCATGATACGCATCACCAAAATTTTTACCTTCGAAACCGCCCATGTTCTCTACAATTATGACGGTAAATGCAAGAATATGCACGGCCATTCCTACAAACTTTTTGTAACCGTAAAAGGCACTCCGATCAACGATCTGGATCATCCGAAAAACGGGATGGTGATTGACTTTGGTGATATTAAAAAAATTGTAAAAGAAGAAATTACCGAAATCTGGGATCATGCTGTTCTGGTTCACGGCGGGTCGCCTCACATAGAACTGGGCCGGGATCTCGAACAGAAAGGACACAAGGTCATTTACTGTGATTTCCAGCCGACCTGTGAAAATATGCTCTACGCTATTGCTTCCAGAATAAAACCGCGTCTGCCGGAAGGAATTTCTTTGGCCTATCTGAAACTCCACGAAACCGAAAATTCCTATGGCGAATGGATCGCCGAGGAAAATTAGTCTCATGAATATCAATTTAGCGCCTCATAAAAAGATCTATTTCGCTTCCGATCAGCATTTCGGAGCGCCCAATCCCGCAGAGAGCAAGCAGCGCGAAGATAAATTTATCCGTTGGCTGAACGAAATAAAAGCCGATGCTCAGGTTCTTTTTCTCATGGGCGATCTTTTCGATTTCTGGCACGAATGGAAATATGTCATTCCCAAGGGTTTCGTAAGAGTATTGGGAAAACTGGCCGAACTGAAAGATTCAGGTATTGAAATCCATTTCTTTATCGGCAACCATGATCTTTGGATGAAAGACTATTTCGAAAAAGAAATAGGAGCTTCCGTCTATTTTGAGAAACAATATGCGGAGATTTCCGGAACAAAGTTTCTCCTGGCTCATGGCGATGGGCTGGGCCCGGGCGACAAAGGCTACAAAAGGATGAAAAAACTCTTTACCAATCCGTTGGCACAATGGGCTTTCAAATGGCTGCATCCCGATATTGCGATGAAAATTGCCTTTTATTTTTCACAGAAAAACAAGATGATTTCCGGAGAGGAAGACAAGGAATTTCTGGGCGAAGACAAAGAATTTCTCATCATCTATTCCAAAGAGAAACTGAAAACACAAAAAATAGATTATTTCATCTACGGCCACCGTCATCTGCCAATGGTGCTGGATCTGAACCAAGGCCAGGCAAAATACGTAAATCTCGGCGACTGGATTTCGTACTTCACCTATGGCGTTTTCGACGGACAGCAGTTTGAACTGAAAAGCTTTGAGAACGGATCTTCTTCTTTATAAATTTGCCAATAAAGTAAATATCCTGAGCTAAATGAATGACATTTTCCATATCAAAACCGAAGAAGATTTCAGGCGGCACTGTCTGGAAACCTTTCGTTACCAGTATGAACAGGTGGATATTTACAGAAAATTTACAGATTATCTGAGGATTCGTCCTGATGAAATTCATACAATGGAGCAGATTCCGTTTTTGCCGATAGAAATGTTCAAAAATCACTTCATTATGGACCGTTCTTTTGCACCCGGACCTTATTTTCAAAGTTCAGGAACTACGCAAACCCTCCGCTCAAAGCATTATATTGCTGATTTTAAACTTTACGAGGAGAGTATTTACAAGAGCTTTTCTCAGTTCATCGGCGCTCCGGAAGATTTTATTTTTCTGGGTCTGCTTCCCAGTTACTCGGAAAACCAGCATTCCTCTCTCATTTACATGGTCGATTTTCTGATGAAAACCTCAGGCAAGCCCGAAAACGGTTATTCCCTTTACAATCATACCGAACTTCTTGCCGTACTGGAAACCTTGAAAAAACAACAGAAAAAAGTTATCCTATTCGGAGTGTCTTTCGCCCTACTCGATTTTCTGGAAGCTGTTTCCAGCTTCAGCTTCCCACAACTTATCGTGATGGAAACAGGAGGCATGAAAGGCCGAAAAGAGGAAATAACAAAAGACGAACTCCTTTCTATTCTGAAAAACGGATTCGGTACGGAAAGGATATTTTCTGAATATTCCATGACGGAACTGCTGTCTCAGGCCTATTCTTTAGAAAACAACGAATACCGAAGTCCTGCGTGGATGAAAATCCTGATTCGCGATCCTGAAGATCCCTTGCGTTTTCTTCCTGAGGGAAGAACCGGCGCTGTCAATATTATTGATCTGGCCAACCGGCATTCCTGTTCTTTTATTGCAACACAGGACCTTGGAAAATCAACTGGCGACACCTTTCAGATCCTCGGAAGAATGGATCATTCCGATATCCGCGGTTGCAGTCTGCTGGTTACGTGAACAATTCTTAGCATCTTGTAAACAACTGAACAACCATGCGTTACAGAAATATAAACAATTATATAATGAATGATTTTAATTTTGTAATGCTTTTCGACCGGAAGAATGCAACCTTTGTACTACAGTTTTTGTTTCACCAAAAAACCATGACATGAAAAAGATTATTTACATCCTGTTGGTTCTCATTACCGGTTCTTTGTACGGTCAGAGTTTTATGAATATTTCATTCGCAGGATTAACGAACGGTACCGAAGAAACAATTACTGAAGAAGAATTTGAACTCGGAAATTTCAAGGATCTGGATCTGAAATCCGCACTCGATTTTTATATTTCCTACAAACTGGATTACAGCATTATCAAAGGAAAAAATCAGTCGAGCACATTACTCACATTGAATTTCGCTGATAATGGAATACTGAAAAGTGTGTCCACCATCGGAGCCAATCCAACCCTGAATACCGCAGTTGAGAAAATATTCAGCGAGCAGACAGGCCATAAAATCTCATTAATTCAGGAGACAGGATTCACAGGCCAGTTGCACATTCCTGTAACGATACAACATTAAAACATTAAACCTCAAAATAAACTGTTATTTATAAAACCGCTGATTCGCAGCGGTTTTTTCATGGAAACAAGTCCCGCATTTTCACTACTTTTGCAGCCTGAAATTCATCTTTATCATCACACTATGCTATCAGTTCAGGGATTAGGTCTGCATCATGCGGGAAATTATCTTTTTCGCAATGTCAACTTTACTATAAAAAAAGCCGATAAAATCGGTCTGGTCGGAAAAAACGGAGCAGGAAAGTCTACCCTGCTGAAAATCCTTTCGGGAGAAATCAATTTCTTTGAAGGGCAGGTGGTTCCTGAAGGCAATATCAGCATCGGATTTCTGAAGCAGGATCTCGAATTTGTAAAAGGACGCACCGTTTGGGAAGAAACCCAACAGGCTTTTGAACAGATTAACCGCTGGAAAGAGGAACTGGAAGATGTAAACCATCAGCTGGCTACCCGCACGGATTATGAAAGTGAAGCCTACCATCAGGTGATTCTCAGAATGACTGATCTGAACGATCTTCTCCACCATCACGATGCCTACAATCTGGAAGGCGATATGGAGAAAGTACTGTTGGGACTGGGTTTCAAAGCAGATGATTTCGATAAAATAACCGATACTTTTTCCGGAGGATGGAGAATGAGAATTGAGCTCGCCAAACTCTTGCTTCAGAACAACGACCTGCTTCTTCTCGACGAACCTACGAACCACCTCGATATGGAATCCATCATCTGGCTGGAGAATTTCCTGAAAGAATACAGCGGAGCCATCGTATTGGTGAGTCACGACAAACAGTTTATGACGGCCGTTTGCAACCGCACTTTCGATGTCAACAACCGGAAAGTGGATGATTACAAAGCCAACTATACAAAATATCTGGAACTGCGCGCCGAAAGAAGAGAAAAACTGGAACAGGCCAAAAAGAATCAGGATACAGAGATCAAACAGATGGAGGACAACATCAACCGTTTCCGCGCCTCTGCTACCAAAGCCTCTTTTGCACAGTCGCTGATCAAAAAACTGGATAAAATAGAAAGAATAGAACTGGACAATGAAGATGTCTCCAAATTCAACATCCGTTTTGTGCAGTCCGTCGTTCCCGGCAAAGTTATTTTTGAAGCTGAAAATCTGGGGAAATCCTACGGAAATAAAAAAGTGTTTGACGGCGTCAATTTCTTCGTAGAACGGGGCGAACGCATCGCACTCCTTGGCCAGAACGGACAGGGAAAAACCACTTTGGCGAAAATTCTGACTGGAGACATTCAGGATTACACCGGTTCATGGACTTTGGGACACAATGTTAATATAGGATATTTTGCCCAGAATCAGGAAGAAGTTCTTACACCCGGGAAAACCGTTCTTCAGGAGGCAGAAGATGCTGCGACGGAGGAAACAAGGCCGCGCGTCCGGGATTTATTAGGAAGTTTCCTTTTTTCCGGCGAAGATGTGGAGAAAAAAACGCAGGTGCTTTCCGGAGGGGAAAGAAACCGTCTGGCGTTGTGTAAACTTTTGCTGCGCCCGTTCAACACCCTCATCATGGACGAACCTACCAACCACCTCGATATCCAGTCCAAAGAAATCATCAAGATGGCTTTGCAGAAGTTTGAAGGAACACTGATTGTTATTTCCCACGACAGAGAATTCCTGCAGGGACTGGCAGATAAGATTTTTGAATTCCGGAACGGCAACATGAAAGAATTCCTCGGATCCGTTGATGAATATCTGGAATACCGCGAAAAAGAAAGTCTGCGCGAAATTTCTATGGAAAAAGCCAAACTGGATTCTAAAACCACCACCGAAGAAATAAAAACAGAAATCCCGAAAGAAGTTCACGCTGCTCCTGAATCCACCACCGCACCGTTTTACACAAAAGAACAGAAACAGCTGCAGAACAAACTGAAAAAGACAGAAGAGAAAATTGCAGACTATGAAAGAGAAATTCTGCAACTGGAAGGCATCTTCGGAAAAACCAATCCCAATGCAGAAGAACTCTCCCGCTACGAGCAGCTGAAAAAAGAACTTCAGGAAACGATGGCGTTGTGGGAAGAGATTGCTCTTCAGCTTGAGGAATAAAATTTATATCTTTGTACGTTCATGAAAGCCAGTAAAAAAATCAGTAAACTTCTAAGCATCTTTTTCTTAGGGATGTATCTGTTTGCTGCTTTTTTCGCAGCAGGTTTTCATCATCACGGGAATACGGAAGTTTCGTCCGCAGTACATAGTAATTTTAACGGGTATTCAGAAGGCGGAACTCATACCGAGACCGCTTCATGTTATTCCTGCCATCTATTACACCACAATATCACCACGGTTCCGCAGGAATTCAGTTTTCATGTGGCGCAACCCTTCTTTTTTACAGAAGCACATTACGCTTTCGAGCAATACTTTTCCAATCCCGAAAGACATATTCCACCACTTCGGGGACCTCCTTCATCTTTTATTTAATTCTTACAGAAGCGCGCCCTTCTGTACTCCCTTTTTATTTCATGAAATTCTCTGGCTATCAGCAGATTGGCAGTGAATTTCAAACCGAATTATTTAAACGATACCCTCATGAAGTTTTATCTCATCTTCTGGTTTTCCCTTTTAGGAATAACCGGAATTCATGCACAGTCCACCTTCCGAGTAGAAGGTAAAACAATAGATTTTCACAACAGTTCCCCTTTAGCTAATGCTGAAGTGCGCATCGGAAACCATAAAACCGTCAGCGATGCTGAAGGAAATTTTGTCTTTAAGTCGATTCCGGAAGGGCTGCAGATCCTGACCGCTAAGCATCCTGACTGCGATGTCTTCACAGAAGAACTCACGGTTGACCGGCCGTTGCGGCTCACCATAAAACTGGAGCATCACGCCACGGAAATAGAGGAAGTTCAGATTTCCTTCGGAACCCGATCGAAGAATCTGCTTTCTGTTTCCACCCTCCGCAAAGAAGATATTTCCCGGAATTCTTCAGAAAATCTGGGAAACCTCCTTCGTACCATTTCAGGCGTTAGCACCCTGAAAACCGGAAATAATATTGTAAAACCTGTGATCCACGGTTTGTACGGAAGCAGGATCCTGATTTTCAATAACGGTGTGCGGATGGCAGAACAGGAATGGGGTGCCGAACATGCGCCCAGCATTGAAACAACAGCTTTCAACAGAATCAATGTTGTGAAGGGTGCCGGAATGCTGAAATACGGTGGTGATGCTGCTGGCGGAACGGTATTGCTGGAACCGCAGATTTTCCCCGCTAAAGACACCCTGAATGGAAACGCTACTCTTTCATTTATTTCTAACGGTAGAGGTGCCAAAAGCAGTGTACAGCTATCTAAAACCTGGGAAAACCGGTGGTTTGTAACCGCCGGCGGAACCTATAAAAAACTCGGTGATCTCTACATTCCTCATCATACGCTTCAGAACACCGGTGCAGAAGAACATTCCCTGAATTTTTCTTTTGGTAAACGAAGTTTCATGGAAGGAATAGAACTGAGCTACAGCCGCATCAATCAGGAGTTTGGAATTTTCCGCGGCGCTCATCTGGGAGGTTCCGAAGATTTTTATCGAGCACTAAACAATGAAAATTCGGTTTATCTGGATGATTTTCAATATCAGATTCAGCATCCCAAACAGGAAGTAGGCCATCATATCGCGAAGATGGAAATGTATAAAAGATTTTACAATGCTGGGAAATTTTCATTACAGTATGCCTTCCAGCTGAACCACAGAAAAGAGTATGACATCCGCCGCGGCGAATACAGCACGCTCCCTTCCATGGATCTGAAACTGATGACGCACAACCTAAAATTCGGACATCTTCTGGAAAGGGAAAAATGGCAGATCGAAAGCGGAATAGAAGGAAACTTTCAGGATAATTTTCCCGATCCTTCTACGCAGGCTAGACGTTTAATTCCTGATTATTTACGTTATGATGCCGGAATATTCTCTGTCTTTCAGTATCAGTTCAGCGATCAACTGAAAGCTGAGGCGGGCCTGCGCTACGATTTCACTCAATATGATGCCTACAAATACTATGACCGCAGCGAATGGGATCAACGTTTCGCAGACCGCTTCCCTCAATTTGTGATGTCTGAAAGCGGCAGCCGCATTTTGGTTCGGCCGCAGCTGCAGTTTCATAATATCGCTGCGAATGCTGGAATCCGTTTTACTCCTTCAGAATTTTTTAGCGGCACTTTCAATCTCTCCAGAACCAGCAGAACGCCGAATGCAGCAGAACTATTTGCGGACGGACTACATCATTCCGCGGCCATTATCGAAAAAGGAGACCTGAGTTTGCAGCAGGAAGAATCGTATCACATCAATTTTTCTGCTGCCTCAAAACTGAACATTCTGAACGGGCTTCAGCTTGAAGTTTCGCCTTATCTTTTGTTTTCGGATAATTTCATTAATCAGCTACCCACAGGAATTCAGAATTCCAACAGGGGTGTTTTCATGATCTGGGATTATCAGCAAACGAGAGCGCGAATTTTCGGAGTGGATGCCGATCTGCAACTGGGAATCAATGATCAGCTGACGTGGACTTCCCGTTTCAGTGCTCTGCAAGGAGATGATCTGAAAAATGAGGAACCGTTGATTCTGATGATGCCCGCCAATTTCCGGAATACAATAGAATGGAAATCCAAAAATGATTCCCGTCTTTTCTTTAAACTTGAAAATGAAACCGTGCTGAAACAGAACCGGTTTCCAATCCGCAACCAGACACTGGATGTGATAGAAAACGGAGCAATTGTCTCCAGAATTTTGGATACCAGCAGCACACCTTCTGCTTACAGCCTTTTCCACATTTCTGCCGGGATGGGTATTTTGAAAAACTTCAATATCAATGTGACCGTCAATAATCTTTTAAACACCGAATACCGTGATGCCCTGAACCGGCTTCGGTATTTCGCACCGGAATTAGGGAGAAGCCTGATTCTTACTTTACATTATCAATTTTAAAATCAATTAAACCCAACTTAAAATTCATTTACAATGAAAAATATTCTGAATATAACCGTTCTTTTTTCTTTAGTATTTCTTATATTTTCCTGCCGGGGAAATGATGTTCCCGAAGACATTCACGAACATGAGGAAATCGAAAAAGTAACGCTGACCGTCACTGAAAGCGGAAATACTGGAAATGTGCAAACCATCAGTTATATCGGCGGAAATGCAAACAGTCCGCTGACGCTGGAAAACGGGAAAACCTACTCCGTAAGCGTAGATTTCTTTCATAAACATGATGGTGAGTACGAAAGTATGCTGGACGAAATTATTGAAGAAAAAGACCAACATTTCATCACCTACGAATTTGGCGGAATTACCGCAAATCTGAAGAGAACTGACGGTGATGTAGTACGAAATGACGGAAAAAAACTGGGTCTGAAAACAGAATGGAGCATTATCAGCGCACCGGTATCAGCAAAAGTTTTTATTAAACTCTACCATCAATCCGTAGCTGTGGATGACCATTTTCCTTCTGCAACCAATCAGCAAGGGAAAGTAACCGGTGGCGAAGCTGATGCTGACATCAAAATTGACATTCAATAAATAGTTTTCACAAAGACAATCGGGCGCAGTAATGGGATTTTTATTTGAGAATACTTTCCTGATAATGAAGAATATTTTAATAAAAATTTCCTATTTTTGCAAACCGAATTTTTAATAAAAAAATCAATTAATATAATGAAGGTTACAGCAAAAAACCACGATGAAGTCAGCGCATTACTCACCGTAACGGTAGACAGAGCAGATTATAAAGAGAAAGTAGAAAAACAGCTTCATAACTATGCTAAGAATGCGCAGGTTCCGGGC
>JADKLW010000583.1_pt1 | contig 13811 bp, 10 predicted proteins | sample 8641881 | NCBI WGS metagenome assembly JADKLW01 (sample SAMN16272185, study PRJNA661076) | feces metagenome | isolation source: fecal sample from diarrhoea affected cattle B | host: Bos taurus | place: South Africa: Lokaleng Village, Mahikeng | collected 2019-09 | reverse complement strand
CCGAATAATATTTCCCGCAACCGGCTATGGCCATAAGCGCCCATTACCAGAGCGGCGACATTCTTCTCGGCAGCAAAGTCCGTGATAATGGCGGAGGTCTCTTTCCCGCGTCCTTTCAACTCGTGAAGGATGGTCGGGACTCCGTGTCTCGCCAGATAGGTGCAAGCCTCGGTATGCGGGAAATTGTCGGAATCTTCGCCAACCGTGACCAGATGCACTTCGCTCGCCATCTTCAGCATCGGCAGTGTCAGGCGAACGGCCTTGGCAGATTCTCTGGAGCCGTTCCACGCCACCATGACCGGTGCCTGGCAATCAAAGGATTTGCTTTCAACCGGGACGACTATGACCGCGCAATCGGCATAGATGGCCACATCCCCGGCAATAGGAAGAGGGTTGTCGGTCGTATCTCTTTGCGAGAAAGACTGGCTGACGATGACCAGATCGGCAAGGCCACTCCGTTCGGTCAGCAAGGTTGCCGGATCACCGAAACTGGTATGCCATTCCCATGAGACGGATTCGGTTTTCAGCTGATTTTCGATTTTCTCGCGATGTTCACGCTCAGCGGCTTCCAGTTGCGCGAAATCAATGCTGGTGACGAAACCATCGCCCAGTGGTCCAAATGACATGGGAGTGAATTGCGTCGTCGGCTGCACACAGACCAGATGGGCTTCATAGGCCCGGACAATGTCCAGTGCGACCTGCAAACGTGATTCAAAACCGCAATCGTCATAGACGTGCAATAATATTGTTTTCACCGCTTATCTCCTGTTTTGTCACCGTATTATTGGCGAAATCTTTGGCTAGTGCATTGATTTGGCGCAAACTATCCCGATGATTTTGTGCGCGACCCCGCGAACATAATAGGCGCTTGTGCTGTTTGGACAAGCATCTTGATGTTTCTGCCTGTTAAAGCTCGTGACCTGTGCGGTCCCTTTTGGTGTCGAGATAAAACTCGTTATGCGGATTGGCGAGGATCTTTACCGGCAGACGCTCGTCAACCGATATACCGCACGCTTCCAGCCCTTTGACCTTTTCGGGGTTATTGGTCAGCAATTTTATCGTCGGGATATTGAGCAGCTCCAGCATCCGGGCTGCGGTCGAGAAATCCCGCGCATCAATGGCAAAGCCAAGACGCTGGTTGGCGTCGACCGTGTCAAATCCCTGATCCTGCAAGGCATAGGCGCGCAATTTGTTGATAAGGCCGATGCCGCGCCCTTCCTGCCGCAAATAGAGCAGCACGCCCCAGTTTGCTTCTGCCATGCGCGCGAGCGCGGTGTGTAGCTGTGGCCCGCAATCGCATTTAAGGCTGCCGAGCACATCGCCGGTCAGGCACTCGCTATGCAGCCGCACGACGGGGATCGTGTCGTCGCGATTACCGATGACCAGCGCGACATGGTCGGTGGAATCGGCTTCGCTGCGAAATCCGTAGATATGCGCCTGCGAATTGGCGGCGACGGGCAGTTTGGCATGGGCACTGATGACGAGCGCGCCGGGGTCCGCATAAGCCGCTGCATCCTTAGCATATAACAGGTCTTCGGCTGGCTCGCTCACGATCAGAAATGCGGGCAGCACGCCTGCTTGCCGCGCCAGTTCCATCGCGGCTTTTGCAGCTTGCGGGTGGCTTAGCTCTTCGCTGCGGAACGGGCCTTTCATGGGATATTCCAAGTCGAGCACCGGATCAGCAATGGCGATAAGCTCTGCCGCGCTCACTGGTCCCGGCAAGCTGATCTGCACAGGCAGCGCGGGGTCGGCAGCGGCCCGCTGGTTGAGCAATTTCAGCGTGTCTGCCCGGCTGGAGGAGATTAACAGGTCAACATGCGCCTGCGATGACAGATGCTGGTCCAGATCAGCCGTTTCTACGGGCAGCAGGTGCAGCACATTGCTATCCGCCTGACCTTCATCCGCTGCGATGCTGATCGGCCAGCCGCGCCGCAGAGCATCTATGCCCCGCGCCGCACGCCGCGCGGCTATCGGATCCGGATCAGCAGGATCAGGGGCGGCAGGCGTGGCCATTTAGAAATTGAATTCTGTGATAAGCGGCGCGTGATCCGATGGCTTGCCCCATCCCCTTGCGTCTTCATGGACATTGTGGCTGACCGCCGTGCCGGTAAGTTCGGGGCTGACCCATACATGGTCGAGGCGACGACCTTTGTCCGATGCGCGCCAGTCGCGGGCGCGGTAGCTCCACCAGGTGTAGAGGCGTTCGGGATCGGGGACGAACCGGCGGCCGATATCGACCCATTCATGTGCACCCTGCAACCGGGCCATCGTTTCGACTTCAAGCGGTGTGTGGCTCACGACATTGATGAGCTGCTTATGGCTCCAGACATCGGCTTCCAGCGGGGCGATATTAAAATCACCCAGCAGGATGGTCGGCGTGTCGAGCTTGTCCGACCACTGGGTCATCCGCTCGTAAAAGTCGAGCTTCTGGCCAAATTTCGGGTTGAGTTCACGGTCAGGAATTTCCCCGCCTGCCGGAATATAGACATTCTCGATCCGCACACCGTTTTCCAGCCGCGCACCAACGTGACGCGCCTCGCCATTGTCCTGCCAGTCGAACCGTTCATCCTTGTGAAGCGGCACGCGGCTGATCATGGCAACGCCGTGGTGCATGGGCTGTCCGTTGAGGACGAGGTGATTGTAACCGAGTTGACGGAATATCCCCTCGGGGAATTGGTCATTGCGCACCTTGGTTTCCTGAAGACAGAGAATGTCGGGTGATTCTTCTCTCAGGAAGCGTTCCACGATGTCGAGTCGGGCGCGAATACTGTTAATGTTCCAGCTTACTATTTTCAGGCTATTATTCATCGCCAGACTACTAGCCATAATAGCCGCAAAACCCAAGCTTAAACCGGAGCATGGGTGGCGCAGTTTTTCATATTTTCCGATGGTTTAAAGACGAAAAACCCTCACCTCCGGGGGCATTTAGGAGGTGAGGGCTAACTCGCGTTCGTCACGCATAGAATGAAGTGAAAATTTGTTGATCAGGTAACAGGGGGAAAACCTGATCGTTTCATCTCATCCTGTAACCCTTATAGAACTGCGATTCTGTCCCTTAGATGAACGAAGTGTAATGTAAATTCCGTTGGCCGAAGCGGGGCAACCGTTCATCGTCTGCCACGCCGATTTGGACGCGGATCGGTCCAGTTGAAGGTGCTGTTGGCGACCGGAACGCCATATTTCTGATCCGAAAGCCGGATAGATGTCCGGTTATTTTTCGAATCGAGCGAAACCCAGCCATCAAGCCGCAAACCACCGGGCGCGCTGGCTACTTTGGTGAAAATCATCGTGATCACACCATATTCGGGCCGCTTGGGATCGCGCACCTCGACGCTCAGCACATCGGGGTTGCGAGTCGGAATCAGTTTTCCGTATTTCGACAAGTCCTGATCGGGGTTGAGCAAAGCACCAAGCGGGCTGTTGTTAATCGGCCAGCGCTGCACCTGGTTCACATCATAGTCGATCATCGTCAGCGCCTTGCCATCGGCCACGATCAGCAAATTGACATCCTTGCCATATTGAAACCGTATCCGGCCGGGCTGCTTCAGCGTCAGTTTCCCCGCCAATAGCTGTCCGCTGCGGTCCGTCTGCGCGAAATTGGCCGTCATGGTGCTCATGGCGCGCAAATGGGCGGAAATAGCCTTCAGGCTATCCGAAGGGCTCTGCGCGGTTGCCGGCGTGGCTGCGACAAAGGCACCCGTTAGTGCCAAAGGCGCTGCGACAAGGGCAAAGGCATATTTCAACATACTGAAAACTCCTGAAAAAACTTACGCACGTTTAGCAAAAGGCGATTGAACAATAGCTGAATTGCGACGAACGTCAGGGTTCAGCTACAGCATTTCGCCATTCTGGTCGCGCAGAACTTCGCGGCGTCCGATATGGTTGGGCGGGCTGATAAACTGGTCATCTTCCATCCGCTCGATAATCCGCGCGGCTGTGTTATATCCGATCCGTAGCTGCCTTTGCAGCCAGCTGGTCGAGACTTTCTGGCTTTCAAACACGATCTGGCAAGCCTGGGCATATTGGCGGTCTTCCTTGCTGTCCGAAAGGTCCGCACCGTCCAGAGCATAGCTGCCGTCCTCCGGCTCCTCGGTCACGGCCTGGATATATTCCGGCGTTCCCTGTGCCCGCCAGTGGTCGGCGATCATACGGACCTCGTCATCCGACACAAAGGGACCGTGAACGCGGGTCAGTTGCTTGCCGCCGGGCATGTAGAGCATGTCGCCCTTGCCCAGCAGTTGTTCCGCGCCCTGCTCACCAAGGATGGTGCGCGAGTCAATTTTCGACGTAACGTGGAAACTGATCCGCGTCGGCAGGTTGGCCTTGATAACGCCGGTGATAACGTCAACCGATGGCCGCTGCGTTGCCATGATAAGGTGGATGCCCGCTGCCCGCGCTTTCTGGGCAAGACGCTGGATAAGAAACTCGACCTCTTTACCGGCGGTCATCATCAAATCGGCAAGCTCGTCCACGATAATGACGATTTGCGGCAGAACCTCGAAATCGAGTTGCTCCTCCTCGTATATCGGCCGCGATGTTTCGGGGTCGTAACCGGTCTGCACCTTGCGGCCCAGCGGTTCGCCCTTGGCCTTGGCGGCTTTGACCTTCTCGTTATAATTGGCGAGGTTACGCACCGATATGGATGACATCATCCGGTAGCGTTCCTCCATCTGCTCGACCGCCCATTTCAGCGCGCGGACAGCTTTGGCTGGTTCTGTAACAACAGGCGATAACAGGTGCGGAATATCGTCATAGGTGCTGAGTTCCAGCATCTTGGGATCAATCATGATCATTTTGCACTGGTCGGGGGTCAGCCGGTAAAGCAAGGACACGATCATGCAGTTCAGGCCAACCGATTTACCGGAGCCGGTAGTGCCCGCGATCAAGAGGTGCGGCATCGGGGCGAGATCGGCAATCACAGGATCACCGGAAATATTCTTGCCCAATATGATCGGAAGCTGACCGGTCTGTTCCTGGAAACTGTCACTGGCAATCATTTCGTGCAGCACAACCGACTCGCGCTTGGCATTGGGCAATTCGATCCCCATCACGGTGCGGCCCGGAATTGCGGCGACACGCGCGGAAAGCGCAGACATGTTGCGGGCAATATCCTCGGCAAGCTGGATCACGCGGCTGGCCTTGATACCCGGCGCTGGTTCCAGTTCATACATGGTCACAACCGGACCGGGGCGAACCGCGTTGATTGTGCCTTTGACATGGAAATCATCGAGCACGGATTCCAGCAGGCGGGCATTACGCTCCAGCCCCGCCTTGTCGACGACATTATTCGCTTCTTCCGGCCGGGGGGTGAGCAGGTCAATGGAGGGCAGGGAATAGGGACCGAAAAAGTCGCCCTGCTTGCCGCTGGAAAGGCTGGCCTTTCTGGGAGGCAAGGCACGGTCGCTGATTTCCGGTGGCGGGCGGTTGTCCGGTTTGACTTCCTTGCGCGGGGCAGGGGCTTTTTTGGGCTTTTGGGTCGCTGCACTTTGCGGCTCGATGACCAGCCCGCTATCTTCTTCTTTCGCCTTGGGCCACGGCAATTTGATCTGTTTGCCAAGTCCGGCGAAAACGGATTTGTCGAGACGGAGGCTGAAATAGCCGATGACAATGCCGCCAGTCACCAACATCGCCGTCAATATGCCCGAAGCCATACCGCTCCAGTTTGATGAGATGGCATTCAGGCCTGCATTGATGCCTTTTGCAACTGCCATTCCCGTCAACCCGCCCCAGCCGGATGGCAAATTGGCCTGACTATCGGATAGCCACAAGGACAGGCCGATGCCGATCAGCAACACGGCGACCAGACACCAGACAAGCTGTTTTCTCCACTCAGCCTGCGGGATATTATTCCACAGGCGATGCGCGAAAACCAAAATGAGCGGGATGAACAAAATGACCGGGACGCCGAACAGGGATAGCAAAAGATCCGCGCTGTAAGAGCCGACAATCCCCATCCAGTTATCCTCAACGCTGCCAGCGGCGGTATTGAATGACGGGTCACTGGGCGAATAGGTGGCGAGAGCGAGCAACAGGAAAAGCGCCAACAGGCCAAGCACGATCGCACTGATCAACGCACCACTACGCAGCAGGCTGAGGCGCATTACGTCCCGCCAACTGGCTTCATTCGCTTTTCCGGCCATATTTCACTCCCGGTATCGGTCGGTTTCGTGCATTATTTTCGGAACCAAAGCCCGAATAATTTCCACCTATAACTTCCTTTGCGCGGATCGGCGACTCCCCGTCAAGTTTTCATGGCTACTCTTTGCCGGAACATACTTTCTTTTCGGGCCGGTGAAGCCTATCCTGCCCCTATCAGACAGCAAGATATAAGGCCCCAAATGACAAGCACCGGAACAGCCAATATCGGGAAAGACAGCGCCGCGAACAGGACGGACCCGATCAGATCGGATGTGATTATATTGGGTGCAGGGCTGATCGGCCTGACTCAGGCACTGGCCCTTGCTGCCCACGGACTGCGGGTTGCGGTCATTGATCGCGCTGATCCGGAAGTTTTGAAAGATGCAAAGCATGACGGGCGCGTTTCGTCTATCAACAGCGCAAGCTGGAACATATTCGAGGCGATCGGACTGGCCGAAAAGCTGGAGCCGCATGGCTGCAATATTGACAAGATCCTCATCAATGACAGCCTGAAACCCGGAAAGGTTGACTTCATCCCCGACGAAGATGACGGCCCGCTGGGCGTGATGATACAGAATAATATATTGCAGCGGATATTGTTTGAAGCGGCGGCGGGTAATGGCATGATCGACCTTTATATGCCTGCCCAGGTGACCGAGGCGGAGCGCGGCGAGTATCAGGTGACGGTATGTCTGGACGGGACGATGGAAATCGGCGCGCAGCTTGCCGCGCCCTTATTGATTGCAGCTGACGGTCGGGGAAGCCGGATGCGCGATGAAGCGGGCATCATCATGGCGACATGGCAATATGACCATAGCGCGGTGATCTGCACCGTGACCCATGAACAGCCGCACGGAAATACGGCTTACGAGATTTTCTATCCCTCCGGCCCGTTTGCGATACTGCCGATGCGCGATGACGGATCGGGCCAGCACCGGTCGGCGATAGTCTGGAGCGTGCCGCGTAAGGACGGGCCAGCCTTGGCAAAAATCAATGCCCGCGCTTTTGAAGCGGAATTGATGAAGAAATCCGGCGGTTTTCTGGGGCAAATGAAATTACATTCGGACCGCGCGACCTATCCGCTTGGCTTCCATCATAGCGACGGCCTTGTTTCTCAGCGGCTCGCTCTGGTGGGGGATGCAGGCCATGGTATCCATCCGATCGCAGGGCAGGGCCTGAATCTGGGGCTTCGTGATGTGGCGGCGCTCACCGAATGTGTCGTTGATGGTGCCCGCACCGGCCTTGATCTGGGCGATGCACAGATATTGGCGCGATATGACCGCTGGCGCGGGCTTGATAACCTGATGATGTCGGCGGCCACCGATATATTGACCCGGCTTTTCGGAATGCCCGGCGATGCGCCATCCGCCATCCGCCGCTTTGGCATGGATATCGTGCAGCGAACCGGACCGCTGAAAGACCGCTTCATGGCCGAGGCACGGGGTGAAAGCGGTGATCTGCCGAAAATGCTGATGGGCGATCTGGTTTAGGGGAGCGCTAAACCGCGAAGCTTACCGCGGCCCCTGACCGTCATCGACCTTGATGATCGTTCCCGTAACCGCTTCGGAAGCCGGTGATACCAGGTAGAGCAAGGTGCTGTCCATCTGGTCCGTAGTGCACATGCGTTTGCGGGGGAAGCGCTGCGAAATGTCGCCCATGCGCTCAACCATCCCGTCCATCATCTCGGTCGAGAAAGCACCGGGGGCAATTGCATTGACGTTGATGAAATAGCGTGACCATTCCACCGCCAAAGCCTCTGTCATGCGGGCCAGCGCCGCTTTGGTGGTCGAATAGAGCGCCGCTCCATTGCCGTCATAATGGAAAGCGAGCGTGGACGCGATGTTGACAATCCGGCCCGGCTTTTTCATTTCGATAAGCGGGCGTGCGACCTCGGTCGAGAGGATATAGGCGCTGCGTAAATTGGTATCGATCATATTGTCGATAAAGTCGGGTGACATGTTAATCGCGCGCTGTGCATCGGGGATACCCGCATTGTTGACCAATATATCCGGCTGGCCGAGCGCTTCTGCTACGGCTGGGACAATCGCTTGCAACTGGTCGGCTTCCCGCACGTCAAGGTCGAACGCCTGCGCCGTGCCGCCATTGGCCGTGATTTCCTCAACCAGCCTATCGAGCTTGTCGCGCCGCCGCGCCGTGCAGGCCACTTTCGCTCCGCAGGCAGCCAGAACCGTGGCAAAGCGATGGCCGAAACCCGATGATGCCCCGGTTACAATGGCTGTGCGGCCAGTCAGGTCGATAGAAAAATTGGGTGTAATCATATTGGGGCATCCTCATTCTGTTATGAAATAAGGATGCCCCAATGTTTGTCATTATAGCAAGCCTCTTATGGGCTTACTCTTTGAAATAATATATTTACCTCAAGATCAGCGGCTTGACCGGACTTAAAGGTCTTGTTCGTTGATGGGTACGATTTTCAGTTCGACCCGGCGATTTGCAGAGCGCCCTTCTTCGGTGCTGTTGCTTGCGATAGGCTGACTTTCACCAAAACCGCGGGTTTCGAGACGTGCCCGCTGAACCCCGCTATTGACAAGGAAGTTGGCCACAGAATCAGCGCGTCGCTCAGACAATGACTGGTTATAGCTGTCCGTGCCGGTGCTATCGGTATGACCATAAATGTCTATATAGCTTTTTTCATATTGCGACAGGGTATTGGCCACTTCGCTCAATGTTTGTTGAAATTGTGGCTGAATCGCTGCGCTATCGAACGGAAAAGTGACATTGGCCGGCATGTTGAGAATCAGGTTGTCACCATCGCGCGTTACATCAATGCCGGTTCCGGCCGTTTGCTCACGCAGTTTTTTCTCCTGCTCATCCATGTAATAGCCGATCCCTGCGCCAGCGAGACCGCCAAGACCTGCACCGATAATTTTCTCCGTACGGTCGCGCTTGCCGCCGATAAGATCACCGAGCAAATAACCGCCTACGACCCCGCCTACGCCGCCTATGGCCGCTTTCGAGATCGTCCGGTTTCCGGTTTCAGGATTGGTGACGCACCCGCTAACCAGTGCAAGGCTGCTGATTGACAATGTAGCAATCAAAATCTGTTTCGTAAGCATGTTGATTTCCTTGTATTGCGCTGTGATGATAAACTTACTCTTTTCCAGCATGATAGTTCCCATTAAGCAGAAACGTGATGAACCCCGAATGATGAATAACGCCTGACAGTAAGTTTGATATTTTGTAAAACTTGTGGCTATAGGGTTTTTTCCCTTTTTAGTGGATAATATGACAGCTTTTCCTTGGTTTGATGTTGCGATTATCGCCGTATTGATTTTGATAAATGGCGTATTTGCCATGTCGGAGCTGGCGATAGTTTCTGCGCGCACGGCGAATCTCCAGTCTTCGGCGGAGCAGGGCAGCCGGGGTGCGCGAATTGCGTTGCGGCTGGCCAGTGATCCCGGAAAGTTCCTCTCGACCGTGCAAATCGGTATCACGCTGATCGGTATCATCGCCGGTGCCTATTCCGGTGCCAGCCTGGGCGGTCCGGTTGCGGAGCGGCTCCAGTTGCTGGGCTTGGGTGAGGATGCTGCAGTCAGCGTGGGTTTCGCGCTGGTCATTGGCCTCACAACCTATGCGTCACTGGTGATCGGTGAGCTTGTGCCCAAGCAATTTGCGCTGCGTGCGGCGGAAAAGGTTGCGGTTATCATGGCCCCGCCAATGGATTTGCTGGCCAGAGTTGCCGCGCCGCTTGTCTGGGTGCTGGATGGTAGCAGCGCGATAATTTTTCGCATTCTCGGCCTGAAACGGGATCAGACCAACCATGTGACCGCCGACGAATTACAGATGATCTTTGCCGAAGCCATGCGTTCCGGTGTGATCGAGGAGCATGAGCGGGCGGTTATTTCCGGTGTCGTGCGTATGGCTGACAGGCCGATCCGTGAAGTGATGACCCCCCGCACAGAAGTGGACTGGCTCGACATAAACGCAACCACCGAAGAGATTCACACGATGCTGATCGAATCGCCGCATAGCCGCTTTCCGGTTGCCGAAGGATCGGTTGACGAGATCAGAGGCGCGGTTCAGGCGCGCGATATTGTCGCCGCGCAATTTAGCGGACAGGTGCTGGACCTGCACAAGCTGATGCGGCCGCTTGAAAAAGTGCCGGACCAGCTTGATGCGCTCGACGCGCTCGATATTTTGCGGGAAGCCGACGTTCCCATGGTGCTTGTCCATGATGAATATGGCCATTTTGAAGGCATTGTGACGCCCAACGATCTTTTAAGCTCGATTGCCGGTGAGTTTGTGTCCGATCAGGACGAAAAAGCACAGCGCAGCCTGATCGAGCGGGCGGATGGCAGCTTTCTGGTGTCCGGTGCCATGTCGATTGATGCTCTGGCCGACCGGCTGGGGATCAAGCTGCCTGATGACCGGGATTATGCCACCGTTGCGGGCCATGCGCTCGACCGCCTTCGCCACCTTCCGCAAGAAGGGGAGAGCTTTGAAGATCAGGACTGGGTGTTTGAAATTGTCGATATGGATGGGCGCAAAATCGACAAGCTGATCGTCCGCGGCGCCAATCCGGAAGTCGACTAGACCCTGTTCAATTTTGATTGAATCAAAAATTAGGGCCTAGTTTATTGTTTTACCGTGATTTCCGAGCCGTGAAATGTTCCATTTCACTCGAAATCACTCTAGATACTCAAACCGCCATCAACGGCAAAGCTGGCGCCGGTCGCGAACTTGCTTTCATCGGACGCCAGATAGACGACCAGATGGGCAATATCGTCCGGTTCGCCCATATGTCCCACCGGCTGTGCCAGTGCGAATTGTTGCAGCAAGGCATCAGGATCGGAGGAGGCATCGGCAACAGATTGCACATTGGGCGTCAGGATTGCTCCGGGCAGTACGGCATTGACGCGCACGCCGTTTTTCTCTCTCGCACAGTGGAGCGCGATGGATTTTGTCATCATGGGAATAGCGGCTTTCGCTGCATTATAGGCGACCAGATCGGCGGTCGCACTAATCGCGGCGGCTGACGAGAAGTTGATAATCGACCCGCCGGTTTTGCTCATCAGCGGCAAAGCGGATTTGCAGCCCAGAAAGATGGAATCAACATCGACGGTGAAACAGCGTTTGAAATCCTCGTAACTCACATCGGCTATTGATCCATATACGGTCACAGCGGCGTTGTTGACGAGCACATCGAGGCGGCCATGTCGTTGCTCGACCTCTGCGATAATTTCTGTCCAGCGGCCGGGGGCGGTCACATCCTGTTCCAGAAATTCGGCATTTTCGCCCAGCGCCAAAGCGGTTTTCTGACCGGCCTCGACATTATGGTCGGTGATAATCACCCGCGCGCCTTCTGCAATCAACCGTTTCGCTGCCGCTTCGCCAAGGCCCATTGCGCCGCCGGTTAGCAGGATGATTTTACCTTCTACGCGTCCCATATTCTGTCCATATTCTGTTCCCTTGTTTATTATTTGAGCTGGTGGCTCAATATCATTTCAGATGCTTTTTCCGCGATCATGATCGTTGGTGCGTTGGTATTGCCGGACGGCATTCGCGGCATGACAGAGGCATCGACGACATACAGGCCGTCCAGGCCGTGGACGCGCAGTTCATTGTCCACCACGGCCAAATCATCCATCCCCATTTTACAGGTTCCGCTGCCATGATACATGCTGTTGCCCGCATGGGTGACAAAAGCCGATATTTCCTCATCGTTTTTCACATCGGGGCCGGGGGCCAGTTCTGCCGCCACCAAAGGAGCGATGGCGGGTTGCGCCAAAATCTTGCGCGCAAATTTGACTGCATCGACATAGACGCGGCGGTCTTCCTCGTGGCTCAGGAAGGCGGGGTCGATCGCCGGGGTCGCAGTGGCATCATTGCTTTGGATATGGGTGCTGCCACGGCTTTCGGGGCGCATCTGGGTTAGTATGAAGGTCAGGCCCGGCTCGCCCTCCATTTTGTTCTTTTTGGCCTTTTCGGGATCTCTTTCCGCCGAGAAAGGGAAGAAGTGGATTTGCATATCGCTGCGATCCAGTTCTTCGCGGGATTTGAAATAGGCCTGTAGGTGGAACCCGCTATTGGACAGCATACCTTTGCGGCCCAGAGCATATTTGAAAAGCTGCCTTATCAGCGGAAATCCGCGCCCCTGCTCGTTCATGGATACCGGCTCACTGACGCGGCAGAGGAAGGGAACCATGTAATGTTCCTGCAAATTTTCGCCAACGCCGGGCAGTTCGTGCAAAGGCTCTATTCCGTTTTCCTGCAAAATCTGCGGATTGCCGATGCCGGAAAGCTCCAGCAATTGCGGGCTGGCAATGGCTCCGGCGGACAGGATGACGGCGCGGCGGGCAAATATCTCTTTCTGCTGCCCGTGCTGCTTATAGCGAACCCCGCGTGCGCGCTTGTTTTCCAGAATGATTTTCTCGGCCAGGGCATCGGTAATAATCGTCAAATTGGGCCGTTTCCGTGCGGCCCTCAGGAATGACCGCGCTGTATTGTGACGCCGGCCACGGTCCGTGTTGATCTGGAAATAGGAAATGCCGTCCTGCACGCCTCGGTTTATATCCTCGGCCAGCGGCATGCCAGCCTGTTGCCCCGCTTTCAGAAAAGCCTCGCTGAGCGTGTTTTTCTCCTCCATATCGGCCAGATGTTCGACCCGCATCGGCCCGGTCGTGCCGTGCCACTGGTCAGGGCCGCGCGCGTTATTTTCGGAGCGCATGAAATAGGGCAGCACTTCCTGCCAGCTCCACCCCTTGTTGCCCGCGGCTTCCCAATCATCATAATCACGCGCTTGCCCGCGAACATAGAGCATACCGTTCAGCGCGCCGCTGCCGCCGATAACCTTGCCGCGCGGATAGGCGAAGCTGCGCCCGCCGCTATTCTCGATTGGCAGTGTCTGGTAGGGCCAAAGCAAGCTGCTGTTCTCCAGCGTGAAAGCATAGGCCCCCGGAATACCGATGGACCAGTAATCATCCTCGCCGCCCGCTTCGAGCAACAGCACTTCATTTTCCGGATTTTGGGAGAGCCGGTTGGCAAGCACGCAGCCAGCGGAGCCTGCGCCGACGATGATATAATCAAATTTGCCTGCTGAAATCACTGTCCGCCCTTCTATATTTAGAGGGGCGGAGAATAGCGGCGACTTAGGCCAGCCATACTGGCACTAATAGCAGCGGCCATGATCTGCACGGCCGCTGGATCGCAGTTCAAACTCTAAAGGTCAGAGTTTGCCGTATTTCTGTTCAAAACCGGCAATATCGTCCTTGGCGAGGAACTTGGCCTGACCAATCCATGAATCGCGCGTAATCCGGCCGCTAAAGCTTTCCAGATATTTGTCGACTTCCTCGATCTCCGCCTCTTTCCATTCCGCGATCTGGTCAAAGCGCGTAATGCCGAGGTTGTTGAGCAAGCTGTTGAGCTTTGGTCCGACGCCTTTGATGAGGCGCAGGTTGTCAGGCTCGCCGACTGCGGGCGGGATATTCGGTTTTCCGGGCGGCGGGGGCGGCGCTGTATCGGCAGCCACAGGACGCGTGCGTGGACGAAGGGCCGGAGCAGGAGTGACGGCCGGTTTCGGCTGCTCGGTAACAACCGGTGCCGGAGCGGCGGGTTCGGGTGCAGGTTCTGGCGTCGGCGTTGGCGCTGGCGCAGGCGCAGGCGCGGCTTCCGGTTCAGGCGCAGGAGGCGCTGTAACAGGAGGCGCTGTAACG
>JADKLW010000372.1_pt1 | contig 13812 bp, 15 predicted proteins | sample 8641881 | NCBI WGS metagenome assembly JADKLW01 (sample SAMN16272185, study PRJNA661076) | feces metagenome | isolation source: fecal sample from diarrhoea affected cattle B | host: Bos taurus | place: South Africa: Lokaleng Village, Mahikeng | collected 2019-09 | reverse complement strand
CTGAGTGAACTGAAAGAAGGATAAAAGAATGTATTTTCGCGATATCATAGGGCTTCACGATGTGAAACAGCATCTGATAGATTCCGTTCAACGGGGATCTATCCCGCATGCACGTATCTTCTACGGACCCGAGGGGGTGGGAAAGCTGCCGCTGGCTATCGCCTATGCCCGATATCTTAATTGCGATGATCGCGGTGCAACAGATGCATGTGGCAGCTGTCCCTCGTGTCATAAGTTCGATAAGCTGGCGCACCCCGACCTGCACTTCGTCTTCCCTGTCGTAAAATCGAAGGTGAGCGATGAGTACCTGCCCCAATGGCGTGACTACCTCTCGCAAACAGCCTACTTCAACATTAACGGGTGGCTCAACTTCATCAATGCACAAAATGCACAGGGCGTGATCTACTCGAAAGAGAGTGACGAGATCATCCGTAAGCTGAACCTTAAGGTCTACGAAGCACCCTACAAGATCATGATCGTCTGGTTGCCCGAGAAGATGCACGACAGCTGCGCCAACAAGCTGCTGAAGATGGTGGAGGAACCGCCCGAGCATACCATCTTCCTGCTGGTGTCGGAAGACAGAGAGAATGTGTTGCAGACCATCTGGTCCCGCTGCCAGCCTATTCATATCCGGGCCATCGAAACGGAGGAGATGGTTGCTGCCATAGGGAGGAGATTTGGACTGGAGCGGGAAAGCGCCGTTTCGTATGCTCACATCGCCAATGGCAGCTTCACCAAGGCAATCGAGTTGATCGAAGCCTCGGAGCAGACACAATATTTCTTCGGGCTGTTTAAAAATATGATGCGTGCATCCGTGTCGCGCAATATCAAAGCTATTAAGGAGATAGCTACAGAGATGGCCGGCATAGGCCGTGAGATGCAGAAAAGTTTCATTCTCTATGCATTGAGGATGTTCCGCGAGTATTTCATCAGCAACCTTAATGAACCGGAAATGGTCTACCTAAACGGCGAAGAGTGGCAGTTCGGTGATCGTTTTGCTCCCTTCATCAACGAAAAAAATATAGAGGAATTCAATAATGAGTTCTCACTGGCTCATCGTCAGATTGAACAGAACGGAAATGCCAAAATCATTTTCCTGGATCTTTGTTTAAAAGTGACAGTGTTATTAAGAAAATAATTTTGTAACTTGCATTCCGTTTTAATTTACTCATCATCAAAAAGTCTCGCACATCGGTATCGATTGAGCGATTGAATATATATATGGACAAAGAACAATTATCAGATAGATTATCGGATATCGTTCCTTTAAAAACGGTAACCGTCAGAAATACGAAAGTGTGCGCCGGCTGCACACCACACAATAATAAATTACATATCTACGACTGGCTGCACGACTTCCCTGAGTTACAGGATGCATCAAAGATGGTGGAGGTGCAGTTCAAGAATACGCGCAAGGGATATTACATCAACAGCAATAACCTCGAGCTACAACTGGGCGATCTGGTGGCGGTGGAGGCTCTTCCCGGACACGACATCGGCACCGTCACGCTCACGGGTAAGCTCGTGGAGCTGCAGATGAAGAAGAACAACTACCGTGATGAGGCTAACGGTGGTCTCAGGCGTGTCTATCGTATTGCGCGCCCTGCCGACCTGGAGAAGTATGAACAGGCCAAGGCACGTGAGGAATCGACTATGATTCGCTCACGTGAGATAGCCGTCAATCTGGGTCTGCAGATGAAAATAGGCGATGTGGAGTACCAGGGTGACGGCAACAAAGCTATCTTCTACTACATCGCCGATGAGAGAGTCGATTTCCGTGAGCTTATCAAGGTGCTGGCCGGTGAGTTCAGGGTGAAAATTGAGATGAAACAGATCGGAGCCCGCCAGGAGGCCGGACGTATAGGCGGTATAGGCCCCTGTGGTCGCGAGATGTGCTGCAGCAGCTGGATGTCAAGTTTTGTCTCTGTCTCCACCTCCGCTGCCCGCTATCAGGATATCTCCATCAACCCGCAGAAGCTGGCGGGACAATGCGGAAAGCTGAAATGTTGCATGAACTACGAGGTGGATGCCTATGTGGAGGCACAGCGCAGCCTTCCATCGCGTGAGATCGCACTGGAGACCAAAGACTCCACCTATTATCACTTTAAGACCGATATCTTTTCGGGCATGATGACCTATTCAACTGACCGGTACAATGCATTTAATCTGCAGACCATCCATAAAGACCGCGTCTTCGAGATCATATCACTGAACAAGAGTGGTAAGAAGCCATTGAAGCTGGTTCCCGAGACAGAAACCACCGCAGGAAAAGATACTTCTTATCAGGTTGATTTGCTGGAGGATCAGAGTATCACCCGCTTCGATGACACACGCCAGAATCAACCCCGCAAGAAGAGGAAACCCCGCAAGAAACGTCCCGACAACAGACCGGGTAACAATAACCCTCAAAAAAACAACCCTCAAAACAACGCGCCTTCAGGTGAGAACAAGGAATAACATACTCCTCTTCGTTACAGGAGTGCTCTTCTCATCACTGATATCCTGTTCGGAAGGGGAGGTGTACTACCGTTTTTATCATATCGACAAAGGAAACTGGTACCACGACAGCACGCTCATCTTCACGATGGACTCTCTCAATGTAAACGTGGCACAAGCTTACGATGTCACCATTGAGGTCTCCTCAGGTCATCTCTATCCCTATCGCAACATCTGGTTACAGATTGATCATAATCTTACCGACACGCTCATTCGAAGTGACACACTTCAATACCACCTCGCCGACGATCACGGAAAATGGCTGGGTAGCGGTGTGGGGGGACTCCATCAGCTCTCACTGCCATTTCTCAACTCCATACCGCTCGACACGGCACATCTCTACCGGCTCTCCATCACGCAGGTGATGAAGGATGATCCGCTGGCAGGGATAGAGAAGGTGGGACTGAAAGTGACGGAGGTGAACAGAGAAGAGAAGTAATACAAACAACAGCAACAGAATGAAGATTGTATTCATCGGTTCGGGCAATGTGGCCACACACCTGGCAAAAGCACTTTTTGCAACGGGACACATGATCATGCAGGTGTTCAGCCGCAGTGGTGAAAATGCAACACTCCTTGCCAATGAGGTGGGTGCCGGGGCTGTCGACGGCTACCATCTCATCAACACCGAAGCAGACCTCTACCTCTTCTGCGTGAAGGATGATGCGCTGCAGGAGGTGATCCTTCAGATGCCGCAGACCACAGGCATATGGGCACATACCGCCGGCAGCATTCCGATGAGCTTCTTCTCATCACGCAAAGAAGAGTATGGGGTGATCTACCCCCTGCAGACGTTCAGCAAAGACCGGGCACTGGTTTTTACCGATATACCGCTGTTTATTGAAGGGAGCACTCCTGCGACCATCCAATTTCTGGAAAATATGGCCCGCTCCATCTCACGCGAGGTGCATATACTGCCCGGAGAAAAAAGACGCTATCTCCATCTGGCAGCCGTCTTCGCCTGCAACTTTGTCAATCATATGTATCATCTCTCGTCGGAGATCCTTCTCAAGGAGGATATACCCTTCAGCCTGCTCAGGCCGCTGATTGAGGAGACTGCGGCGAAGGTGATGGAGATGAACCCCGGGGAGGCGCAGACAGGCCCGGCGGTACGCAATGATGAGGAGGTGATGCACAACCACCTGATGTTGATTGCCGATCAACGAATAAAAGAGGTTTACACCTTGATCAGTAGAAGCATACAGTCACCATGAACAGCTTCTGTAGCGCAACAGAACAGGATGAATGTAGTCAGATATTAGTATCAAAAAGAAACCATTTGGTTGACTAAAAGTCCAAAAATTAACATTCAAAAATGGGGTAGTTGCAAAACAAACCTTATATTTGTAACAATCAATTAAAACCACTCCAAACATGGCTAAAGTAAAGGGTTACGTAGAAGTAAACACTGTCCGCTGTAAAGGTTGCAACCTATGTGTTGTTGCCTGCCCGACGGATGTGTTGGAATTACAGCCGCGTGAGGTAAACGACCGCGGTTACCATTATGTATATATGAATAATCCTGATGAGTGTATCGGATGTGCTAACTGTGGATATGTCTGTCCCGAGGGATGTTTGACAGTCTACAGGAAGAAAGCGTAATAACAAGCTTGTCCGGGAAAAACAATCAGTAAAAAAAATTGTATGTCAGAAGAAATAACATTGATGAAAGGGAATGAAGCCATCGCCTACGCGGCTATCCGCTATGGTGTGGACGGTTATTTTGGTTATCCCATCACGCCACAGTCTGAGATTATCGAAACCCTTATGGAAGAAGCTCCCTGGAACACTACCGGTATGGTGGTGTTGCAGGCTGAGAGTGAGGTGGCAGCAATCAACATGGTCTATGGCGGTGCCGCCTGCGGCAAGTATGCCATGACCTCCTCCTCGAGTCCCGGCATCAGCCTCAAGCAGGAGGGTATCTCCTATATGGCAGGGGCAGAGCTCCCGGGCCTGATCGTGAACGTACAGCGCGGTGGCCCCGGGCTGGGAACAATCCAGCCTTCACAGGCCGACTATTTCCAGACGGTGAAGGGTGGTGGACACGGCGATTACCGCCTCATCACCCTGGCACCCAACTCGGTGCAGGAGATGGCCGATTTCGTGGCGCTCGGTTTTGAGCTGGCCTTTAAATACCGCAACCCGGCCATGATCCTTACCGACGGTGTGATAGGGCAGATGATGGAGAAGGTGAAGCTCCCCGAGTATCGACGCAGAAGAACAGAGCAGGAGATCCGCGAACAATGTCCCTGGGCTACGCTGGGCAAGACTGCCGACAGGGAACCCAATATCATCACCTCGCTCGAGCTCGATTCGGCGGTGATGGAGAAGAACAACGAACGGTTCCAGGCCAAGTACCGTGTGGTGGAGGAGAACGAAGTACGTTATGAGGAGGTGAAGTGTGATGATGCCGACTACCTGCTTGTGGCTTTCGGCTCCGCAGCACGTATCTGTCTGAAGACGATACAGCTGGCAAGAGAACAGGGTCTCAGGGTTGGATTGCTACGACCCATCACTCTCTGGCCTTTCCCCACGAAGGTGCTGAATGACTATGCCGGCAAGGTGAAGGGTATGCTCACGGTGGAGCTGAATGCCGGACAGATGGTGGAGGATGTACGCCTGGCAGTGAACGGTAAAATACCGGTGGAGCACTACGGTCGTCTTGGCGGTATCGTGCCTACTCCCGACGGAGTACTCGATGCCCTGATTGAAAAAATGGTCAAATAACAAATATCACCCGTCATGGATCTTAAATACAGAAATATATTCCTGTTCCTCTTCATGCTGGCATTTGCCGGTACCATTATTGTCTACTTCTCTTCCAACAGGGATATGCAGCTTACATGGTGGTTCGGAGGAGCAGCCATCCTGTTCTATCTTATCTACAGGTTCTCAAAAAAATAATTGATGTCACTACCCTCATGATTGTTCCCATCCTAAGGATGATGACTATGGGTATAATAATGAGAAAAGAATTAATCGTATGGATACAAACAATATCATAAGTCCTGAAAACCTGGTTTACGCTAAACCGGAGCTGATGAACAACAATCATATGCATTACTGCCCGGGGTGTTCCCATGGTGTGGTGCATAAGGTGATCGCCGACGTGATCATGGAGCTGGGGGTGCAGGAGAAAACTATCGGCATCGCCCCCGTGGGATGTGCCGTTTTCGCCTATAAGTACCTCGATATCGACTGGCAGGAGGCAGCACACGGACGTGCACCCGCACTGGCTACCGCTACCAAGCGTTTGCTGCCCGACAAGATGGTGTTCACCTATCAGGGCGACGGCGACCTGGCGGCTATCGGTACTGCCGAGACCATCCATGCCGCTAACCGTGGTGAGAATATCGCTATCATCTTCATCAACAATGGTATTTACGGTATGACAGGAGGTCAGATGGCACCCACCACGCTGAAGGATATGAAGACATCCACCAGCCCCGCCGGCAGGAACGTGCAGACCATGGGTAACCCCCTGAAGATCCTCGATCTGATGGCACTACTCGACGGTGTCTGCCTCGCCACACGTACCAGCGTGCATACACCTGCTGCGGTGAAGAAGACCCGCCGGATGATCAGGCTGGCGTTTGAAAACTCCATGGCGGGCAAAGGGACCTCCATCGTAGAGGTTGTCTCCACCTGTAATGCAGGATGGAAGATGACGCCGGCAGCCGCGAACGACTGGATGGTAGAGCATATGTTCCCGGTATATCCAATAGGCGATTTGAAAAATATCTAAAAATATAAAGAGAGATCATGTTACAGGAAATAGTCATTTCAGGTTTCGGAGGGCAGGGTGTGCTGTCGATGGGGAAGATACTTGCCTACTCGGGCATCATGGAAGAGAAAGAGGTCTCCTGGTTCCCTGCCTACGGACCGGAACAGCGGGGCGGGACGGCCAACGTCACCGTCATCATCTCCGATGAGGCGATAAGCTCACCCGTGGTGAACAAGTATGATATTGCCATCGTGCTGAACCAGCCCTCTCTCGATAAGTTCGAAGAGAAGGTGAAGCCGGGCGGAGTGCTCATCTACGACGGTTATGGCATCCACAATAAAGTGCAACGGAAGGATATCAATGTCTACAGGATCAATGCCATGGATGAATCGATGAAGATGAACAACACCAAGGTTTTCAATATGATTATCCTTGGCGGGTTACTCAAGATATCACCCATGGTGGAGCTGGAGAATGTGATGAAAGGCTTGAAGAAGTCATTGCCCGAGCGGCATCATAAACTGCTTCCAATGAACGAACAGGCCATCCTGAAAGGGATGGAGGTCGTTCAACTTGAGCAGAAGGCTGAATGAATATAGTTTGATAATTACTTCTTACCGAAGGGCCACCAGCTCCATTTCTTCTTTGGTTTATCCGAATCTCTTTTTTGTGAAGGAGCTGAACCACTTTTCTTCTTAATGAGTAACTTTTTCTCACCCGATCGGCTCTCAGCGGCCGATCTTTTCTTTGCTATGCCGTCAGCTGCATCGTTGGGTGCTGATGCTCCCTGTCTGCGTGGTGTGCCGGATGATTTCTTTTTCCGCGGCGTTCTTTCTTCACCGGGTGTGCTCTCTGCTCCCGCTGCTTTCTCTTTCCGTGGTCTCTCCGCTGCTCTCTGATCGCGCGGTGCTCTCTGCTTCCCGGCTCTTCCTTCTTCGCCCGCTGACCCCTCTTCGCGGGGTGCTTTCTGTTTCTTTGCTGTCTTCACTTCACCTGTTGCATCCTCTTCACGTGGCGCTTTTTCCCCCCGTGGTGGACGTTGTTTACGTGGTGCTCCCTCTTCGCGTGGCGCTCTCTGTTTGCGAGATCTTCTTTCCTGTCCGGTTGATCCCTCTTCACGTGGTGCCTTCACTTCCTCCAATATTCTTTGGTCGTTTGATGCTTCCACCTCGGTTGAGGTTGACACAATGGGTGAACTCTCTTTTTTCCGTGAATCACCCTCTCTTCCCGATCTTCCCGGTTTACCTGATCTTCCCGAGGGCTTACCTCCTTTACTTCTTCCGCCCTTACCTGTGCGGCCGAAAGCACCTCTGCGGCTACTCTCTTTTGTGGGGTTGTATTCAGGACCTTCTCCCAATTCCGATGGGATGGGGTTCTTGTAGACCTCTCTCTCCAGGAAATTCTCAATCTGCAGAAAGCGGTACTGTTCGTCGGGTGCGACAAAGGTGATGGCCATGCCTGTATCACCCGCACGGGCAGTACGACCGATCCTGTGCACATAGTCCTCCACATCGTAGGGCACCTCGAAGTTGATTACCATGGAAATGTCATCGATATCGATTCCACGGGCAACGATATCCGTAGCCACAAGGATGTCCACCCGTTCATTACGGAACTCATGCATGATGTTGTCACGCTGTGCCTGGTCGAGGTCAGAGTGCATCTCACCTGCCGAGAGGCCCATGTTGCGGAGTGTCTTGGCCAGCTCTTTCACCCGTTGTTTCGATCCCGAGAAGAGGATCACCTTCGTTGGTTTCTTCTCCTTGAAAAGACTCTTCACGATACCCATCTTCTGTGGCTCATAACAGATGAAAGCAGATTGCATGATGGTATCGGGTGGTCGCGTGATGGAGATGCTGATCTCTTCCGGCTTGTGCAGGATGGTCTTGGCCAGCTGCTGTATCTTGGGTGGCATGGTGGCCGAGAACATGATGGTCTGCCGCTCTTTGGGAAGCTGCTTCTCGATCTTCATGATGTCGTCGAAGAACCCCATGTCGAGCATGCGGTCTGCTTCATCCAGGATGAAATATTTCACTCCCGAGAAATCAATATTGTAGAGGTTGATATGCGAGAGCAGTCTCCCCGGTGTGGCTATCACCACGTCGGCACCGCTCAGCAATCCACGTTTCTGTACACTCCACGCTTCACCGTCATTACCTCCGTACACCGCCACCGATGAGAAGGGGGTGTAGTAGGAGAAACCCTCCATCTGCTGGTCGATCTGCTGTGCCAGCTCGCGCGTGGGAGCCATGATAATAGCGTTCACCTTATGTTCTTCATGCGGCTCTGTCTGCAGGTTGTTCAGCAGGGGCAGCAGAAAGGCGGCTGTCTTGCCCGTGCCGGTCTGGGCACAGGCGATTACATCCTTCTTGTGAAGGATCACGGGGATTGATTGCTCCTGAACAGGAGTCATCTCTTTAAAGTTCATTGCCTGCAATCCGTCTAAAAGCGAATCGCAGAGTTGGAGGTCGGTAAATAACATCAATATCTTGTTCTTTTTTACAAAGATACGACGAATATTTGGTTTTGTAAAAACTGCGAAAATAAATTAAGGTGAATATTTTTTCTTTTCAAAAATAATGATACCTTTGCACTCGCATTTAAGCAAAATGCCGGGAGAGATGGCAGAGTGGTCGATCGCGGCGGTCTTGAAAACCGTTGAAGTGCAAGCTTCCGGGGGTTCGAATCCCTCTCTCTCCGCTGAACAGCAAAAAATCCTTACCAGACTATTGGCAGGGATTTTTTTCTTTCACTTACACAGTGAGATAGCTACTAACAGGTAGTTGGAGATTTTTTTGAACGAGAATTCAACCGGGAGTATTGTTGATTACAACTTACCGATAAACGCTGCAATACCGAGCGCACACTCTGCAACCCGTTCGAAGTTGACCACACCGAGGTTATCTTTTGATGTATGAGTGAGCTCCTGTGTCTCCATATGCTCGATAAACCACTGAGAGCTCACAGCAATTGCCGGACAACCCTGTTGCAGAAACACGCTGTGGTCTCCCTGAAACCACGGTAACCCTTCAACCAGTTCGGGTGAATCCCAAAGAATTTCATGCAGCGCATCCAGCATATCATCCGACAGTCCGAAAGGGGAGAAACAGGAGATACCCTCTTTGTACCCTGCACCGTCGATATTGATATTCAGCAGAATGTCACTGAACCGACCCTCGTTCTGTTCGATGTACTTTACCTGTCCGGGTGCACCATAATAATCCTCTCCGTTTAATACAACCAGCTCAATGGGATGATCACCGGAAAAGTCTTTCAACAACTCTGCCAGCAGCAACAGAATGGTGACACCCGTCCCATTATCTATCGCACCCGGTGTACCGATCTTGGAGTCGATATGGGCAGTGATGACAATCCGCTCCTTTTTCCGGCTACTGTTTCGCCCGATCACATTGAAAGCTGTTTCGGGAATACGTGTTGCCTGTGATACCAGCGTCACGGTTTCTCCTGCACAGGTAAGCAGCTTCTCTCCCTCGGTGTCTTTCATATAGACCGAGGGGATATCGAAATCGCCATCTTCAAACAGAGGAAAGGGATAGACTCCGCCGGCGGTGGCAGCATTGCGCTCCGTGGCACAGACCAGCGCTTTAGGGTTGCCTTTTTCCAGTAGGGCGGTCAGATGCTGATGCTCTTCGGGATTCCAGAATGGGAAATTCTTTGGTGCAATCTGTTGGGCAGCAATCTCACCATGGAGCAGCACGATCTTCTCCTGTATGTTCGTTGTCTCCAGCTGCTCAACCTTATTGATGGCGACCAGCTTATCGGTCACCGAACATCCCAGGGAATAATGGGAAGAAAGTACCTCAAATCCCTGTCCATTGCAGCTCAATGTGGCGCCATCGGTGTGCCAGTCGATAACCGAGAGTTCGGTTGTATCCGTTTCCCATCCCAACGCTTTCAATACTTTTTCTGCATAGGCTGTGGCCCTGCGGTTTTCTTCACTTCCCACACGTCGCTCGCCTATTTCAACACACAACAGTTGCAAATGTGCTGAAGCTTTTTCAATCAATTCTTTTTTCTCCATAACAATCATTTTTTTTGTTGATGCAAAAGTAATAGCTTTACGGGATGTGGGATTGTAAAAATGGGACAAGCCGAATTAGTTGAAATAGTCGGAATGAGGTTCACATGCGGCCAGATATTCAGTAGGTGTGTAACCGGAATAGGACTTAAACTCTTTGATCATGTGCGACTGATCATAGTACCCACACTCATATGCGAGGGCAGTAAAAGAAGTGTGCGGATTCTTTTTGAGCAGATGCAATGCACGCTGAAACCGTATTGTCCGGGAGAACTCTTTCGGATTGACCCCGGTATGTTCCGAGAATACCCTGCTAAATTGTTTGGTGCTCAGACAGGCTGCATCAGCCAATCTCGAGATATCACTTTCACCCGATTCAATCAGTCGTATGGTTGTATTTATCCGCTTCAGGTTATGTGAAGAGAGGTGGGTGAGTCGCTTCATCAGAAATTGTTCAATCAGCTGTATCGATAAATCCTCCTCTTCGGTACTGATCAATGCGTTTTCAAGTTGCAATAGTTGCTTGTCTTCCATCTCCTCTGCCGATAGGCGTAACCCAGCCGTTTTGTTAAGCGGGAGAGAGAAAAATGCCCTTACCCCTGCCGGACGAAAGACCACTACAAGCATATCAATTTGCCCGTCGTACTGAAGATCAGCAAATGTTTTCTCCTGTCCACCCAGAAAAGCACGTGGTTGAAGTTTCATGTCATTCACCGACAACAGTCTGTTGCCCCGATGAAAAATCAGGCTCATCATACCTGTTGGAACAGTACGTGCCAGCGTAGCTGAATCACCTACTGTTTTCAAATGCCAGTAGTGCTTCACGTATGGCCTAAGCATGTATGAGGGATAAACGATGTTATAATCTTCCATGAAACGAAAATTTAGGCAAAAATACAAACTTGCAGGTAATGTTGCTAGTAAAAAAGAGACATTCTTATGCAGTTCGTTGACTCTCTGCGGTAAGTGTATCAATATCCAGGCATCAATCGGGATTGTTGTGTGAAAAAATTATGTACATTTGAATTTTTAATACTGTTTACATATGAATCCTGACGAACTGCTACATATCCGCCTCTACAACCAGTTACTATCCCTCCATGAGCTGAAGGAACCCCGCGAGGTGGTTGCCCGGATGGGAGCCATGCAGTCGCAGGCGCTGGAGATGGCCAAGTGGGCCATCGGCTCACGTCTGCCGGACAGCTCTGCGAAAGAGATCATCGGTGCGCTCAATCGGGGTGAGGTGATCCGCACCCATATCCTGCGGCCCACATGGCATTTCGTGGCCGCGAAGGATCTGCGCTGGATGTATGCGCTCTCCTATCCCCGGTTGAAGCCGGTCTATCGCTCCTATGCGAAGATGCTGGGTGCAGATGAGTCACTGTTGTACCGCTACATACCACTTATTGAGGAGTTCTTGTCAGGTGGGAAACATCTTTCCAAGCAGGAGATTGGTGAAGCTCTGGCTGAGAGGGGCGTGCTCCTGGACGACAATCACCTGAAGCTGTTGCTCTCCTTTGCAGAGCTTGAGGGGGTGATCGTGAACGGAGAGCTGGAGGGGAGCCGCCAGACTTTCACGCTGCTGGATGAGTGGGCACCCCGCATTCCGGATATAACGCGTGATGAGGCACTGGAGCGGCTGGCACGGAAGTATTTCACCAGCCACGGTCCCGCCACGCTGCAGGATTTCGCCTGGTGGTCCAACCTGCCGGTCACTGATTGCCGAAAGGCATTGGAGATGATCCGTCCCGATTTTATCCGGGAGTCGATCAACGGACGTGAGTGCTGGATGCGCAGTGATACCCGGACACCCCCTTCAGATCATGCTTCAGCACTGCTGCTGGCACCTTTCGATGAGTTGGTGGTGAGCTACAAGGATCGCACCGAGATGATCGAAGAGGCTCATTACAGTAAGGTGATGACCAAAAACGGCATCTTCTCACCCACCATCATGCTGAACGGCCGGATCATCGGTTCCTGGAAAAAGAGCATGAAGAAAAACGTTCCTCAAATCACCCTTACTTTCTTCGTAAAAGTCCCCAAAAAGACCATAGCTCTCTTTCAGCCGGAAATTAAAAGGCTGGAGAAGTTCTACACGCAGTAATACAAATACGCTTTGGTTTCTTCTGTTTTAAAATTTCATACCTGTGATCAGAATGGGCCAGTTTTAAGAGATCCGGGAACTATTTATTTTCCCAGCAGTTTCGTGGTGGTATTCCAGTTGCGAATGGTGAGTGACTGGTAGATGGGTTGCCCCACGATTTTGGAGAGGTAGCTCTGCGTGGCGCGACTGATCAGCACAGAGAAGTAAAGCACCTCGTCTCCAGCCCACGCCCGGTCCACGCCCTCTCTGGTGCGGATGGACTGCAGCGCCTCACCGGCAGTCAGCGGCTTTTTCAGGAACAGCACGTTGTAGCGGTATTCATCGGGATGACCGCCGAATCCCTCCGGGGCTGAGTCTACAATATGCTGCAGCTCCTCTTTTGAGATAATGACGATCTTCGATTGGTATGCAAACCGCTCAGAGAGATGTTGTTCAATCCTCCCGATCAGCAGCTGTTTGTCCTGTTCCCCGGTGTTGAATAGCACGTTCCCGCTCTGGATGTAGGTCACCACGTCACTGAATCCCAACTCTTCGAACGATACCTTCAGGTCGCTCATCCGGATGATGTTGTTGCCTCCCACGTTGATTCCCCTCAGCAGGGCAATATATCTTGTTTCATTCATATTTCCTCTATTTTCTGTTTGCCAACCTGTAAATACTTCTATAATATCACTTCAGGCTTTTCTTGAAACGGACAACGGTGAGCAACTCATCGAGTTGTTCCTTTTCGCTGATGTCAAATGTCATGGGAATTAATTTCCCTGTTGGTTTCATACCGGCGAACTCCTCTTTTTTTCTCTCCGATATATCCAGTGCGGCGATCGCCTCCAGATGCTTCTCTGTGAAGTAGAAGCTCGTTTTGAACAATCCATCCCAGACGGAGAGCCAGAGGATGGTTTTTTTCTTTTGTGTAACTTTTCCTAACCATGCTTTCCCATCGTTGTAATATCTCCACTCGATGCTCAGCCCATATGCAGCTCCTGTAATCGTCTCAAGAAATGATGCCAGCACACTGTATGCCAATTCGCCCAGTACATTCTTCAATACCCTGTCCGACGGGAACATTTCCGGATCTCTCAATTGTATTTGTGATTCCATTGCCAAAGATATTTATAGTGATTTATGCTGTTTATTTATCCAATCGAAGAGAAATTGACAGTTGTCCCGGAAATGAGTCATATCGAACATGCAGTCAGCCCTTTTTCTTTACAAATATATAAATGGTATTTGAAAATTGGGCAAAGTGAATAAAAAATTCTGTAAACTGTTTTTTTTAAAAAAATTGGTAAAGAGGTAGTTTTCTCAGGATCGGAATGATCTCAATCTTTCTTGACGCTTTAAAATTGAATTTTTAATGGGAATTGATACAAAAAGAGGGTAAAACATAGTGTGAATTACCCTCTTTCAGAATGTTATCAGAATTTCTTCCAAATAAGTATCAAAGCTTGC
>JADKLW010000582.1_pt1 | contig 13822 bp, 7 predicted proteins | sample 8641881 | NCBI WGS metagenome assembly JADKLW01 (sample SAMN16272185, study PRJNA661076) | feces metagenome | isolation source: fecal sample from diarrhoea affected cattle B | host: Bos taurus | place: South Africa: Lokaleng Village, Mahikeng | collected 2019-09 | reverse complement strand
GGCGAGCGGCGCGACGTGCTGACCCTGGCGCACCCCGACGCTGATCAGGCCCCGGACGATGCTGTCGATCCGGTGCTTGGTCGCCGCGTGGGTGTGCGCCCGGTCGGCGAACAGGAAGAGCACGTCGTCGGGCGCCCGCTGGGCGTGCTCGTCGAGCAGCCGTCCGAGCGAGATCCGCGTGTTCGACTCGATCTGCTCCAGGCGGAACAGGCGCGGGAGCTGGGCGACCGCCTCGGTCGCGACGTTGCGCACGCTGCGCGACGACGAGCGGACGCTCCGGGCCAGCGAGCGCAGTGCCCCGACGCTGGCGTTGGCGGCGAGCTCGAGGCTGGCGCCGACCGACGGCGACGCGCCGAGCTCGCGCGGGGCCGCGTCCTCCATCAACGCCGCCCCGGGCGGCGGCGCCGCGGGGTCCGCTCCCGACTCGACCCAGCGCGTCCAGCCGAGCACCGCCGGCCACGACTCCGCCGCCGCGGCGGTGCCGACGACCATCCCGAAGTGCCCGGCCTTGACCGACCGCTCGTAGATCCGGGCGCGCGGCGCGGCGCGGGTGATCGCGCGAACCGCCTCGGGCATCGCGATCTGGTCGTACTCGCCGACGAACGCCAGCACCGGGCAGGTGATGTCGGCCAGCGTGACCAGCCGCTCCTCGATCACGAACCCGCCGGACAGCATCCGGTTGTGGACGACGAAGTTGCGCAGCACGTCGGCGAGGATCGGCCCCGACCACGCGACGAAGCCCTCGCCCTGGAGGAACCGCCGCTGGCGCTCGCGGGGCAGCAGCGCCTCGCGGTCGCCGAGCTGCATCAGGAAGTCGATCCGCTGGCGCACGTCCTTGATCGGGTCGAGCATCCGGAACGCGGTGCTGCTCGCCCACGCCGGCAGCGGCCGGCTGGCGAAGACGTTGTCGGCGAGGAACGCCGCCAGCGGACCGGCGAGCTGCTCGGGGATCCCGAACGGCAGCGTCGCGCTGAAGTCGACGGGGCTGCCGAAGGTGACGACGCTGGCGATGTGCTTGCTGCGCCGGTACGCCGCCGCCTGGTAGCAGAACATCCCACCCTGCGAATAGCCCACCAGGTGGACGTTGCGTCCCGTCGCGGCGTGGACCCGGGTAATCGCGTCGTCGACGGCGACCACGTGGTCGGTCAGCGTCCGTTCGAGCCCGCCCTCCTCGCGCTCGGGAGCGCCGAAGTCGACGACCCACGGATCGAGCCCGAGCCGGTGCAGCTCGGTCACGGCGCTGGCCTGCGGCGACACGTCGTAGACCTCGGTCGCGAGCATCATCGGCGGAACGAGCAGCAGCACCGGCCGCTCGTCGTCCGCCTCGGCGCCGTCATCGCCATCGTCGTCGGCGCGGACGCCACCCGCGGCGGGGCGGGCCGGGTCGGGCTCCGGGAAGTAGTGCCGCAGCCGGTAGACCCGCTGGTCGCTGACCACCCGGAACGGCGCTGGTTCGTCGCCGGTCTCGAGGCCGCCCAGCAGCACGACCTCCATCGCGTTCTGGGCGACCGCCCCGACCTGGTTGACGCGGCGGACGACGGTGGGCGGAACGAGCCTCATCCGCGTACGCCGAAGGGGTCGACGGGGACGATCACCGAGCGCGCGGGGGACGCAGTCATAGCCCGCATACTACTGGCGGTAGTACGAGTGCCGCCCGCTGCAGCGGGCAGTACGTCCCGGGGCCGCCGGGCAAAGGATCGTCTATCGCCGAAGCCGGTCCGCTGCGGCAAGCAAGACTGACGGAAACTCTTGTCGGCTTGCCTGTGCTTCCAGCTCCAGCTTGTCAGCGACCCCGTTGCGGTGGGTCGGCCAACGCGGGCCATGCGTCTGCTTCTTCTGAGCGATCCTCCGCCGTAGCGCACGAACGAACTCGTGACGTCCGCGGACCAGGCCTCTGTTGTTCAGGCCGAGGACACCGTCGATGACATCCTGGGCACCGTGGGGCATGCCACTAGCCGCGACTAGGCGACCATCCGGTTCCACCGTTGCCAGACGCTGCACCGATGTCGTCTTCGGGTTGCGAAACCGCGCGCATATGTCCGCTCCATCTTTCCTGGTGTCGCAGTGAGATTCTACGTTGGCGCCGTCGAGTCCTCCGTGGCAACACAAGAGCATGTTTGACCACGCGGTGTCGGCGTGCTGTAGCTGCGCTTCACCGCTCTCGCGGAGACACGCGTCGTCTTCCGACGTCTTCGAGTGTCTTGGGTGGAAATGCTCAATCTTCGTCTTGTGACGGCCCTTACGGCCCGGACCCGTTTCCGCTTCCGGCAGCGACAGGAGTTGCTCACAGTAGGCGCAGATTCCACCCTGTTCGTCGTATAGCGCTTGGCGGACCGCCGCCACGCCACTCATTTCCTCGTACGTCCCGCCGCTTGCGCGCAGTCGTGCGTGCTCGCTCGGTGGCGTCCGCGCGGCTATCCGCCTCATGCTTCGTCGTCCAGCGCCATGTATGCATCCGCGTCGGCGAGTTCGGGAACGGTGCCAATACCGCCCATCTCGCGCTCCACCGTCCGTCGCTCCGCAACAGCCGCGTCGCTTCGCCCTTGCCCCGCGTACACCTTTGCCATGTAGGAGTCCAGGCGCTCTCGCTCCTCGGTAGGCGCTTCCGCCTCGGTGCCCATCACGGTCTCCAGCACGATGTCGGACCTCAGGCCCCGAGCGTGATCGACACGACGCACAGCATCGCCATCGATGATTCGAATCTGCTCAGCGGGCACTGCCGAGAGCACCTGGGGACTGTGGGTGGTCACGATGAACTGCACTTGCGGAAATACTCGGCGGAGCTCCCCAAGGATCCGCTGCTGCCACGAAGGGTGAAGATGGAGGTCCACTTCGTCGATCAGCACGATCCCCGGCACCCGCTCCAGAAGCTGATCGGAGCCGAGCCACGGATTTGCTCGCGCAGCGCGGCTCGCCAGGTCGATCACGAGGCCGGCCGTGATACCGATTCCCGCGGACAACTGCTCCAACAGAAGCGTCCCATGCCGCTCATGCGTGAGCGTGACCCCCGCCGTCGTCCACCGAGGAGCCGCCCACCCGGTCGACCGCAGCGCCGACGTGCACGCACGATCGATCGCCTGTAGCTGCATGGCAGCCGCGTGCGGCGGCTCATCGTCGAACGCCTTGGCGGCGCCCACCGCAACCGTCAGGTCGCGAAGAAACACCGTCAGACGCCGCATGTCGGATTTCGATTCGAGCGCAGCCGCGTACGCACCGAACCGAGAGGACCCGATCTCCCCCGAACCTCGTCGTTGGCCGACCAATCGCTCGACGCTATAAGCGGCGATCACCGGCAGCACCGGCAGAGGCCCTTGGGCCTTGCCGGCCCGAACCGCCAGGTCAGCGACCCCCGCCGAAGCAGCGTTCTGCGCCCAACTGGTCTTTCCCATCTTGTTCTTTCGAACGCGAGACCACTCATATCGTTCGCCGTCCAAGACGGCGGTCATACCGCCCCAGACCGGATAGGACGGTTCCATGTGGGCGACGGCTTCACGCGAGTCGAGACGATGCGGCTGCTGGCGCACATCCCCAAGGGCGAAACCGCGGCCTTCACCTGCCCGAAGCTCCCTAACCACCGTCGACAACATCACCGCGATGCCATCTAGAACGGCCGTCTTGCCCGCGCCGTTGATCCCGATCAGAACGGTCGTCTCAGGATCGAGGTGCAGCTCCAGCTTCTCGAAGCCACGGAAGTTCGCGAGCAGGAGGCGCTCTACACACCATGTCTTGGTCGGGTCGGGCACCGACCGAGCATATCCGTCACCGTTCGAGGACTTCCAGGCTGCCCGATGACCGAGGCTCAACCGACATACGCGGCGTCCGCGTGGTGCCGCTCGGCGTCGGCGGGCGCCGGCGCCGTTCCGTCCGCGCCGCCAGCCTCGCGGTACGCGACGGCGTCGCGGATCCAGCCGGCGACCGTCCCCGGATCGAGCACCGGGATCCAGTGCGGCGCGTCCGCGCGGCGGAACCACAGCTCCGGCATCCGCCCGGGGAGCTCGTCGTAGATGTCGGGGGCGATGAACGCGTCGCGCAGGGTGATGCAGACCTGGACCAGCGGGACGTCGACCCGGCGGTAGCGGGGTCGCAGCAGCCGGGGGAGCATGTTGCGCCGGTAGAGCTTGATGCCGTCGATCCCGTCCTCGGTGATCGTCGCGGCGGGATGCCCGGCGGGGGGCCGCACGCCCTCGGTCCGCTGGAACGCCTGCGCCCAGTTGCGGCCCAGGTAGTACCGCCAGAGCAGCGGCGCCGCGAAGGGCAGGTGGAACGACAGGATGTACCAGGACTTGATGAGCTGCTTGAGCGTGTCGCGCGGCGCCAGCTCGCCGCGCTTGCGCTTCGCCGACGCGCCGACCGCCGCCAGGTCCAGGCTCGGTCCGGCGATCGCGGTGTACGACGAGAGCCGCGCCGCGGTCTCGGGGCGCGCGACCGACTCCCAGCTCTGGATCCCGCCCCAGTCGTGGCCGACGAGGTGCACCTGCTTGCCGGGCGCCACCGCGTCGATCACCGCCAGCAGGTCGTCGGAGAGCTGCCGCATCGCGTAGTCGCGGACGCGCTTGGGCCGATCGCTGCGACCGGCCCCGCGCACGTCGTAGGTGACCACGTGGAAGTCGTCGCGCAGCCGCTCGACGACGCCGCCCCAGAGCTCGGACGAATCGGGATAGCCGTGGACGAGGACGACGGTCGGGGCCGACGGGTCGCCGTGCTCGGTCACCGCCAGTCCGACTCCGTCGGTGCTGGTCACCCGTCGCGTCACGGCGGATGCGGATCCCTCAGACGCTGATACCACGGAGCAACTCCTCGATGTACGGACGCATCAGCTTGCCGATGCCGTCCGCGGTGGCCTGGGGTGACGTCACGGGCAGGACCACGTAGCTCAGCCCGAGCCGGACGATGCACTCCGCCAGGAACTCGGCGTCCGGGGCGCCGACCACCGGCCACAGCTCCAGCAGCAGCGTGGACAGCCGCTCGGTCGCATAGCGCAACAGCGGTTGCGCGCCCGACGTGACCAGCGGCAGCAGCTCGTCGCGGCCGCCCTCGTTGGTCACGGCGGCGACGAGCGGGTCGTTGGCGGTCGCGGTCAGGAAGACGTGGAGCGCCGCGGTCAGCGCGTCGGCCGGGCTGTCGTCGTGCTCGCGGATCGCCGCCTCGACGGCGGTCAGGAACTCGTCGACCTCGTGCATCACGAGCGCGCCGGTCAGACCGTCTCGCGAGCCGAACTCGTTGTAGACCGTCTGACGGCTGACGCCGGCGCGCGACGCGACCGCCGCCATGCTCACGGACTTCCACGGGCGCTCCGCCGCCAGCTCGCGCGCGGCTTCGAACAGGGTCTGACGCAGCAGCGAGCGCGAGGCGTCGGCGAACGACGGGGAACGGGACCCGGAAGCCATGGGGATCAACGGTAGACGCGCGGAGCTCAGTCCGCGGTCGCCCCGACGGGCTCGAAGTCGACCTTGTCCCGCACGCCGCAGTCGGGGCAGGGCCAGTCGTCGGGGACGTCCTCCCAGCGGGTGCCGGCCGGGAAGCCCTCCCGCGGGTTGCCGGCGGCCTCGTCGTAGACGTAGTCGCAGACCGGGCAGCGGTAGGCGCTCATCGGGCGACCCCCGCGGTCTCGGGGGACGCCGCGGCCTCGGCCGCCTCACGCGCGGCGTAGGCGGCGGCCCCGGCGGCCGCCGCCGGGGTGCCCGGTCCGTACTTCTTCATGATCCGGGCCCGCTTGCGCGGGTGGATGTTGGCCCGCGTCACGTCGCCGCCGTAGTGGGCCAGCACGCGGTGGTCCATCGTCCGGCGCCAGATCCCCGGCACGACGGCCAGCACGATCATCGTCGCGTAGCCCGACGGCAACTGCGGCGCCTCCTCGAAGTGGCGCAGCGCCTGGTAGCGGCGGGTCGGGTGGGCGTGGTGGTCGCTGTGTCGCTGCAGGTGGTAGAGGAAGACGTTGGACGCGACGTTGTTGCTGTTCCAACTGTGCTCGGGACGCGTGCGCTCGTAGCGACCGTCCTCGCGCTTCTGCCGGACCAGTCCGTAGTGCTCGAGGTAGTTGACGACCTCGAGCAGCGAGAAGCCGAAGATCGCCTGGATCAGCAGGTACGGGGCGATGCCGATGCCGAAGATCGCGATCAGCACGCCGAACAGCACGAGGCTCATCGCCCAGGCGTTGAGCACGTCGTTCTTCAGCGACCACGGCGACTGCCCGAGCCGCTTGAACCGCTCGCGCTCGAGGTGCCAGGCCGACGTGAAGCTCCCGCGCACCGTCCGCGGCCAGAACGCCCAGAAGCTCTCCCCCAGCCGCGAGCTGGCGGGATCGTCGGGCGTCGCCACCCGGACGTGGTGCCCACGGTTGTGCTCGATGAAGAAGTGGCCGTAGCCGGTCTGGGCGAGCGCGACCCGGCTGAGCCAGCGCTCCATCGACGCGCGCTTGTGGCCGAGCTCGTGGGCGGTGTTGATCGCGATCCCGCTGACGCAGCCGATGGTGATCGCCAGGCCGATGTTCGCGACCAGCCCGAGGTCGCCGGAGGCCCACATCCAGCAGGCCATGATCAACGACCCGTACTGCAACGGCAGGTAGGCGTAGGTGCACCACCGGTAGTAGCGGTCCTGCTCCAGCCAGGCCAGCACGCGGTCCGGCGGGTTCTCGGCGTCGGTGCCGATGATCGCGTCGAGCGCGGGCATCACGCCGAAGACCAGCAGCGGCCCGAGCCACCAGACGATCCCCGCTCCGGTCGCCTCGTAGAGGCCCCAGGCGACGAACGGCGAGGCCGGGATGAACAGACCGAGCAGCCAGGCGTAGCGCTTGCTGTCCGTCCAGGCCGGGGCGTTGACGTCGCCCTCGCCGTGATGGTGGTGCTCGTGTCCGTGGGACTGCAGGTCGCCAGCGGTGGTGCTACTCATCGGTCCCGCTCCTTCGCTGTACAAATCGACTCCAGTTGTCGAGCCGCTGGACAGACGCTAGACGATCTGTAAATCGAACGCAAGAGCAAAGCTACGATTCCGTAGCTCAAAGCTACGAGAGCGTAGGAAAACGGGCCTGATCCGCGAGGTCCGCGGCCCGGATCCCGGGGCCACCGGCGGGCCGGCCGCGCCCGATGCGAAACCTCACGGACCACCTCTCCGCGCACAATTCCCTTCATATGCCGTAGAGACCAACCGTACGACGCCGGCCCCCGAGTATCTCCGTTAGCGTGCGTGCTACATGCGCTGTTTCGTCTGCCCGCCGCTGTCCGGACGCTCATCTCGCCCAGGACGCCGGGGACCACGGCGCCTCGGTGGCGTCGCCCTGCTCACCGCGTTGCTCGGACTCGGATTCGGGCTCGGGCCAGCGTCGGCATCGGCGGCGCTGAGCTTCGACAAAAGCGCGCCCCCGACGGTCCTGCTCGGCAGCGAATCGTCCGTCACGCTGCGCGCGACCAACGACGCCAGCGGCCCATACGGCTACAACCTGACCTTCCGCGACGTGCTTCCCGCGGGCGTGAGCTACGTCGCGGGCAGCGCCCGGTTCGCGGGCGCGGAGCTCGCTCCGACGGTGATCGCCGACGCCCCCACCCCGGGCGCCACCACCCTGATCTTCGAGAACGTCGCGGACATCAGCGTCAACTCGTCCCAGAGCGTGAGCTACCGCGTGGCCCACGCGACGAGCGGCCCCGCGGCCTACGGGATCGGCGGCGCCTACGTCAACCGCGCGGCCGCCTACGCCAACCAGCAACCGCGGATCGTCCCGGCGTTCAGCAGCACCGGCGCCCCGATCTCGTCCCCGACCGGGATGACGTCGAACGACGACCAGGCGACCACCCGGATCAACGCGATCCAGATCGAGAAGTCGGAGCCCAACTCCGAAGGCGAGATCATGCGCGGTATCCACGACCACCAGACGGTCTACACGCTGCGGGTCACCAACAACGGCGTCGCGCCGACGACGGGGATCGCGGTCGACGACTACCTGCCGGCCGGCCTCGAGTTCCTCGGCTGCGGGACCGTCGACAACACCAGCTCGGCTGGGACCAACCTCGGCTCCAGCGAGGAATACGCGGGATCCGGAGCGATCGACGCGCCGGGCAACGCCCCGGGCGGCCTCGACGCCGGCGCCTGCCGTACCCCGACGACCGTCGAGACGGTCCTGACCGACCCCGACGGCGCCGGTTCCGAGAACCCGCTGCCCGAGGCCGTCTACACGCACGTGCGGTGGACCGGGCTCGGCACGCTGCAACCGGGCGAGACCGTCGAGATCCAGTACGTCGCGGCCGTGCCGCTGCGCGAGAACACGCTGGACTGGTCGACCGACACCGCGACGACCGGCGGTCCCGAACCGGCGACCGACGGCGCCCAGACCGCCAACCTCGACAACAACTCCGGTCCCGAGACCACCGACGAGCAGCCGCTGCGCAACCACGCGATCGCGAGCGGCGTCTACCGGGGCGACGATCCCGACCCCGCCAACCGCATCCCCGTCGAGGACGCGACGACGCTGACCCGCACCGCCGAGGACCTGGCGGTCGTCAAGTCGGTCGATCCGGGCGAGATCCGCCAGGACGGCATCAGCGAGTGGTCGCTGCTCTTCCGCACGTCGGAGTACCGCCGCGTCACCGACGGCATCGTGACCGACACGCTGCCCGACGGCCTCTGCCCACTCGGCGCCGCGAACTACGAGCAGACCACGGCCCCCGCGCCGTCGACCGCCAACGCGGAGTGCGACCCCGTCTCCGGCGAGACGCCGTCGCTCGACTACGCCTCGGTCGACGAGAACGCCGACGGCTCGTGGACGATCGGCTGGAACCTGCCCGAGCTCGCGCCGTCCGCCGAGTACGAGCTGACCTTCCCCACGCGCACCCGTCGCCTCTACCAGGAGGACTTCGCCGACGACGCCGGCAACCCCGTGCGGGCCGGCGATAGCTGGACCAACACCGTCGACGTGACCGGCGATGACCAGCGGATCTGCGCCGACGGCGACCTCGACTGCACGGACGATCCCGCCGTGCGCATCGACGGCGACGGCCCCGACTCGCGAACCGTCGTCGACACCTCGTCGGCGTCCCAGACGTCGGGCGGCATCTCGATCGACAAGACCGTGCTCGACCCGACGGCGACCGGTGTTCCGACGCCCGTGAGCTGCTCGGCCGCGCAGACCGCGAACCCCGACGCCTACGTCGACGACGCCGTCGTGCCGACCTACGGTCCCGGCGACCGGATCTGCTGGCGCCTGCGCGTCGACTTCTCGTCGACCGTCGACACCGGCGAGCCGGAGATCCGCGACTTCATCCCGGCCGGCCTCGCCTACGAGCCCGGGTCGGCCCAGCCGACGAGCCGCAACACGATCGCCGGCGTGACGGTCGACGACAGCGCCGCGGTCAGCGACCGCGTGCTGGCCTGGGAGCTGACGGACGTCGACACCGCCAACCAGGTCTTCGAGTGGACCTTCGCGACCACCGTCGCGACCAGCGTGATGCCCGTCGCCGCCGAGCAGACGCTGACCGGCAACCTGATGAAGCTCGCCTACCGCAACACCGGCGGCGAGACCTTCTCGCTGCGTGACCGCGTCGAGGCGCAGATCGTCTCGCTCGACAAGCGCGTCACGGGCGTCAGCCCGGCGGGGGGTTCGTCGATCTCCGGCGGCAATGCGACCAACGTTCCGGCCGGGAGCGAGGTCACGTACCGGGTGCGGTTGTCCAACGCCGGTGAGACGGACGCCGTGCGGACCGTCGTGTGGGACAACCTGCCGGCGGGGATCACCTGCGCCGACGTGGTCCCCGGCAGCCTCGTAGCCGACGGCGGAGTCTGCGAACCCAGCCTCCTGCCGGACCGCTCGCGGATCACCTGGGACGCGGCCGACGCGATCACCGTCCCGGCCGACGGCGCGCGCGACCTGACCTACGTCGTCACGGTGCCGCAGGGCCTCCCGCCCGTAGCGGCCCTGACCAACACCGCCGGCGTCGTCGAGTACGCCCGCGACACCAACACGGGCGGCAGCGAGCCGTTCGTCCCCGCCAGCAACATCGATCCGACGCGGACGACCACCAACGCTCCGCGCGCCGACGACCCCGCGACCATCAGGCTGCGGGACGTCGGCATCGGCAAGAGCATCGTCGGCACCAGCGTCGACGAACCCGGCAACAACCTCGCGACGCAGGCGACCGTCGGCGAGACCGTCACCTATCGCGTCGCGATCCGCGTTCCCGCCGGCACGACGCTGTTCGGCACGCCGACGATCACCGACACGGTCGACCCGCGGATGGAGCTGCTCTCGACCCCCGCGCCGACCATCAGCCAGGCCGGTGGCGCCCCCGTCGCCCCGCTGCCCACGCCGACCGTCGCCGCCAACCAGCTCGGTGTGGCCTTCACGGGCGGGTACGCGAACACCGCGACCACCGACGCCGTCTTCACCGTCGATTTCACCGCCCGCGTGCGCGACGCCACGACCCCGGTGAACGCCAACCGCCGCGGCGAGACGCTGCCCAACAGCGCGAGCTTCGCCTGGCGGCCGAGCGCAACCGGTCCGGTCGCGACGCGAACCGGAACGGCGCCGAACCTCACGATCGTCGAGCCCGACCTGCGCGTCAGCAAGAGCGCCTCGCTGGCCCCGTTCACGAACGCCACCAGCGCCGTCTCGGCCGGTGACGTCGTCCGCTACACGGTCGGAGTCCGCAATCCCGTCGACACCGACGTCGCGGCGAGCCACGAGACCGTGACCGTCGACACCGTTCCGACGGGCATCACTCCCCGGCGGCCCGACGGCTCCCCCGTGACCGCGACCGGCGAGCCGGTCGGGCTCTCCGGCTTCCCGGCCGGCACCTGGGACGAGGATGACCGCACGATCACCTGGGCGCACGGCACCCTCGTCCCCGGCGCCGACCCGAACCTGCTCTACGAGGCCGACGTCGACTCCCCCGCGCCGGCGGGTCTGGTCCTGACGAACAGCATCACGGTGACCGGCTCCAGCCTGTCGGGCAGCGACCCGAACGAGCGAACCGCCGACTCCCCCTACAACACGGGCTACACCGCGACGGCGACCAAGGCGCTGACCGTCGAGGGCGGAGCGCTGACCAAGACCGCCGTCTCGCCGCGGGCCACCGTCGGCGACCTGATCGACTACACCGTCGAGTACACGCTGCCGCCGAACGTCGTCTTCTACGACCTGACGTTCGTCGACGCGCTGCCCAACGGCGTGGACTACGTCGGAGGCAGCGCAACCGTCACCTGCCTGCCGGCGTGCTCGCTGCCGACGATCCCCGAGTACCACAGCGAGGCGCGCAGCCCGGTGACCGGGCAGCAGCGGATCGCCGCCGTGCTGGACGACGTGCCCGCGTCCGCGGAGCCGCGGACGATCCGTCTGACCTACCAGGGCCGGATCGCCGACGCCTTCGCGTTGCCGACCCCGGGTCCGGTCGAAGCCGGCGACGTGCTGACCAACAGCGTTTCCGTCTACTACAACGCGACCGACGAGGGCGGCCTGCCCGACGAGTTCCCGGACACCGGATCCTACGACGAGAGCACCGGGCCGGAGACCGCGTCGACCACGGTCCACGAGCCGCAGATCACGCTCGACAAGCACGTCAGCGGGATCCCGACCACCGACGACAGCGACCGCCGCGACACCGAGCCCGGCGACAGCTACACCTACACCCTGACCGTGACCAACGACGGCGACTCGCCGGCCTACGACGTCGACGTGAGCGACACGCCGAGCGCGAAGCTGACCAACGTCGTGGCCACGGCGAGTGGTGTCTCCCCCACCGCTTCCGCGACCGTGGTCGACGGTGACGGGGACGACGGCAGCCTGGCCTGGACGATCCCGGGTCCACTCGATCCGGGTGATTCGGTCACGCTGACCTACACCGCCGATCTGGTCTCGTCGTCCGCGTTGAGCGCCAACGAGACCGTGGTCAACACCGCCACCGTGCCGTCGTACTGGAACGCCAGCGACGCCGAGCGCGCCGCCGACCCGAGCGACGGGTTCCGCGAGTACACCGCGGACCCGCCGACCGACACGGTCACGCTCGACGTCCGCCTGCCGAACGTCACGGTCCAGAAGACCACGGGCGTCACGGACGCGGACGCCCCCAGCGGATTCGCCGAGAGCGCCAACGCCGAGATCGGCGAGTCGTTCCCGTGGCGCGTCGTGATCACCAATCCGTCGCCGTCCTCGGTGGCCCAGGACGTGTCGGTCGTCGACGTGCTGCCCGCCGGGTGGACCTTCGACACCGGGTCAGCCTCGTTCGCTTCGACGCCCACCCGGCCCGACGTGTTCGCCTCGGTCCCGGTCATCGTGACGGCGGACACCGGTGACACCCTGACCTGGGCGGACATCGGCGACATCGCCCCCGGCGGTCAGGTCGTGCTGACGTTCACCGCCACGCCGACCCTGGACTCGAAGCCGAGCCCGAACCCGCAGCGGAACGCGGTCGCGGTGACCGCGGAGGACATCGACGGGCAGAGCGCCAGCGCCGACGGACCCTACGCCGACGACGACACCGCCGACGCCAATCTGCGCCTGCCGACGCTGACGGTCGCCAAGGCGCCCGACGGCGCCGCTGCCAACGCCGGAACGATCGCCAACTACTCGGTGGTCGTCCGCAACACCAGCACCGACGCCACGGCCCGCGACGTCGAGGTGACGGACGTGCTGCAGGCCCACCAGACCTACACCGCGGGCGCGGCGACCGCGTCCCCCGCGACCGGATTCACCGAGGTCGCTCCCGTCGTCGACGAGGGCGACGAGGAGGACCCGGCCGACGACACCACGACGATCGGCTGGCGGATCGCCTCGATCCCCGCCGGGGACTCCGTGACGATCACGGTCCCGGTGCGGATCGACGCCGCCCTGCCGAGCGGCACGACGCTGCGCAACGGCGTCAGCGTCGTCTCGCGCGAGATCACCGAGCCGGAGACCGACGACGGGTCGCTGACGACGGCGGTCTCGAGCGCGCTCGGCTCGCGCATCCTCGCGCGTGACCTCGCGGAGATGCTCGAGTACGGCACGGGCATCCTCCGGCAGTACGCCACGGACGCCGCCCTGGTGCGAGAACCCCTCGTGATCGCGGTGGCCGTGGCGATCGCCGGGCTGCTGGTGCGCGAGGCCCTCGGGCGGCGCGCGCAGCTCGCCGAGCACACGAACCGGCACAGCTAGTTCGGTCCGGCGGTGTCGCTGGACCCGCCCCTGCTCAGCTTCCGGTGGCCCGCCGGTAGTCGGTGCCGTCCTCGGCGCCTGTCCGTGACCAGCCCGCGTCCCGCACGGCGCCGTCCGCGGTGACCACGCCGCGCCACGCGTAGGTCGTCGGCCACCGTCGGAAGACCGGGACGACGGTCGTGACCAGCCGCATCAGCAGCGGCAGCCGGCGCGGACGCCAGCGCTGGGTCACCTGGAGCGTCACCTCGCGGTCGGTGCCGGCGGGCCGCAGGGACCACGTGCCACCGGTGACCCGGGCGCCGTCCACCTCGATCACCCACGTGCCCTCCGACGGCGTACCGCCGGCCGGCCGGGTCGCGTCGGGCAGCGGTGGCGTGAACCCCACGGTGAACCCGTGGCCGTCCGCCACGGCCGTGACCGCCCGCACCCCGCCGCCGGGTGCGGGCTCCGCGACGCCGTCGCCCAGGCTCCCCGCCGTGATGTCGTCGTCGGGGTTGAGGCTGGCCGAGCAGACCGGTGCCGCGTACTTGATCAGGTGACGGCGGTGCAGGCGCGCCCCGGGCAGGACACCGACGCGGGCGTCCTCGCCGTCGATCCGGATGACCGGGGACCGGCCGGGCACCTGGCGCACCAGGTCGAAGGCGGGCATCCAGACCACGAGCAGTGACCGCGGGTCGGCGATGGCGGCGCTGACGGGTGCGAGGAACC
>JADKLW010000581.1_pt1 | contig 13840 bp, 7 predicted proteins | sample 8641881 | NCBI WGS metagenome assembly JADKLW01 (sample SAMN16272185, study PRJNA661076) | feces metagenome | isolation source: fecal sample from diarrhoea affected cattle B | host: Bos taurus | place: South Africa: Lokaleng Village, Mahikeng | collected 2019-09 | reverse complement strand
TCGAGCGGCGACGGGCCGCCCAGCAGCTCCGGTGGCTCCGCCAGCAGGTCGAGGAGGTCGTGCTGGCCACGTTCCGCGAACGCCCGGGCGTGGCCGAGGCGATGCAGGCGGCCGAGGAGCAGATCCGCGGAGCGCGAGCAACCGTCCCACAGGCGGCGGCGAAGGTGCTCGAAGCGGGCTTCGGGCCCGACGCTCCGTCGATCGCTTGACAAAGAACGGCAAGAACGTCGCTCGCTGGCGGATCAAGATTTTCGGTAGACGAATGTTCTAGCGGTTTCCGAGTATCTAGTCTTACTTCACCGATACGCCTGCTTTAGGGTGGATTCACCCCGATGAACGCGGACGATTCCTACCCCGGGTATCCACCGCGCCGGGTTTCCCCCTACAAGCGAAAGTCCCCCCGGTGAACTTGATACTGAGAAGCATCGTTCCTGCTCGCACCCGGAACACACGCCGCTCGGCGTTGCTCGTCCTGGTGAGCGCCCTCCTCCTCGCCTCTTTCTTGCTTGGTGCCAGCAAGGCGAAGGCCGCCCCCGGCGACCCGTTCGATCCGCTGACGCCTTACGTCTTCGTCGGTCAGAACGTTCCGACGGGCCTGTTTCGCGCCGTCGCCGGTCCAGGCGGGTCGGTGACCTTCAGCCCTGAGGGCGCGCCGTCCGCGGTGACGTACAACGCAATCGGCTACAACACGACCGACGACTACATCTACGGCGTCGTCAACGATGGCGCCGGTAGCGCGGCGACTCCGACGGGGTCGATCGTGCGGATCGGCGAGGACGGCGTCGTCACGCGCGTCGGAACGTCGACGCTGCCCGCGGTCGCGCTGTGGGGCGCGATGGACGGTGGGAACAACCTGTACGTCGGCCTTCCCAACAACCCAGAGTTCCGGGTCATCGATACCCAGACCGGGGCCGTGGTCTCGACCGGCACCTTGTCGATGCCCATCGATGTCGTCGACATGACGTACGCCTACGGCTACTTCTGGGGCGTGACCAGCACGACCGGGGACCTCGTCCGGATGGACCTCGAGAGCGCGGCCGCGGTCAAGCCCGTCGACGTCTTCCCGCTCGGGCTTCCGACCGGCGGACACGGCGCCGCCTGGACCTTCGGCAACGGGAACCTGGGCTTCTCGCACAACTCCACCGGCCGGGTCACCCAGCTCGCGGTCACGAACCCCGGATCGGCCTCACCGACCGCCACGGTCGTGGCCACCTCCACCGGCCCGGCGAGTAACAACAACGATGGCGCCGCATCCCCGGGCGCACCGACCGACCTGTCGATCGTCAAGGACGCCCCCACGTCCTACGACGCGGGCGACAGCTTCACCTACACCGTGACCGTGACCAACGACGGGCCCGGCCTGTCGACCGGCAGCGTCGTCACCGACCTCGTGCCGACCGGCCTGAGCAACGTCCAGACCTCCACCCCGGGCTGCATCGAGGAGAACAACCAGGTCACCTGCACGGTCGGCGAGCTCGCCGCCGGCGCGTCGCAGACGATCACGATCACCGTCGACAGCCCGGCCTCGGCCGCGGCGTGCTTCACCAACGCGGCGTCGGTGCTGGCCAACGAGGTCGACCCCGACCCGAGCAACAACGACGCTTCGGTCACGAGCTGCCCGCGCGCGCTGTCGGTGACGAAGACCTCCGACGCGACCGCCGCGACCCAGATCGGCGACACGGTCACCTACACGGTGACCGCCACCAACACGGGCCTCGGTGACTACACCCTCGCCGAGCCGGCGATGGTGATCGACGACCTCTCGCAGCTGCTCGACGATGCGATCTACAACGCCGATGCGTCGTCGACCGTCACGGGGCTGCTCGACTACACCGAGCCGCGCCTCTCCTGGACCGGCGCGCTGGACGGCGGTGACAGTGTCGAGTTGACCTACTCCGTGACGACCCACGAGGGTGGCGACGGGACGATGCGCAACGTGGCGTTCCAGCCGGACGTCCCGGGCGGCCCGACCCCGGCGTGCGCGCCGCCGGTCGGTGGCGTCGACCCCGTCACGGGCCAGCCGTGCGCGCAGGTCGTCAACAACCTGCCGTCGCTCACCATCGTCAAGACCGCCGACCGCGCGTCCGTGGCCGCCGTCGGCGAAACGATCACCTACAGCTACCTGATCACCAACACCGGCGCGACGATCCTCGCGCCGGCCACGGTGACGGAGACCGCGTTCTCCGGAACCGGTGGCACGCCGACTCCGGTCTGTCCGGCCGCCGCATCGTCGCTCGCACCCGGCGATTCCGTGACCTGCGCCGCGACCTACGTGACCACGCAGGCCGACGTCAACGCCGGAGCGATCGTCAACACCGCCGTCGGAACCGGCACGCCCCCCGGCGGCCCGCCCGTCGAGTCGCCGCCGTCGACCGTCCGGATCGAGACGCCGGGTCCGCCGCCGGTGATCCCGCCGATCGTCCCGCCGGCCCCCCCGGCCGTGCCGCGCTACGACCTCCAGATGACCAAGACCGCCACCCGCCGCCGGATCACGGTCGGCGACACGATCGCCTACCGGCTGTTCGTGAAGAACGTCGGCCCGGACGCCGCTGACGGCGTGCGGGTCACCGACGAAGCCCCGAACCACCTCGACGTCCGGTCGGCCACCACGCCCCAGGGTGCCTGCACCGTCCGCGGCAACGACGTCGACTGCGCGATCGGCAAGCTCGACGGCGGCCAGTCGCTGACCGTCACGGTCCGCGCGACCGCACTGCGGTCGGGGACGTCGTCCAACACGGCCAACGTGGTGCCGCCGCCGCTGCCGCCCGGCGTGCCGCCGATCGATCCGCCGGCCAACAACGTCAGCACCGCCCGGGTGCGGATCGTCAAGCCGAAGCTGCGCGTGCGCAAGACGGTCGACCGCCGGAGCCTGCGGGCAGGCCAGGTGGCCCGGTACACGATCCGCGTGACCAACCCGTCACGTCGGTCGGTGCGCAACGTCCGGACCTGCGACCGACTGCCTTCGGGCATGACGCTCGTCAGCTCTCGCCCGACCTCGAAGGTCTCGCGAGGACAGCACTGCTGGACGGCCAAGCGCCTGGCCGCTCGCAAGAGCGTGACGTACCGGATCGCGGTCCGCGCGCACAATGGCACGTCGGGTCGCAAGACCAACGTGGTCCAGGCCCGCTCCCCCGACGCCCGTAGCGGCCGGGCGAAGCGCTCGGTCCGGATCGTCAGCACGGCAGTCCGGGCCGGCGGCGTCACCGGCTGATCCGGTCGACGGCGGGGGCGGCGCGGTGCCGCCCCCGCCGCTGGTCCCTGTACGGGATGGCGTCCGCGACGTCCGCTTCCCCGTCGCCGCGGGTGTGGCGACCGCCGGCAAACTGCGGAGGCACACGAATGTCTTGACCCCCTCTCCGCTTGCGAAAGGGCCAGGACATTCGGCGCCTCGGGGCCTCGGCAGTCGACCGCGAATCCAAATGAATCCAAATCTGTCCAAGGATTTGGATTCGACTGCTACGCTCGCGGTCGATGTACGTCGAGTCGCCACCCGACCGCGTGGCCCTGTTCGAAGAGGTGGGGCCACACCACCTGCAGCGCGTGCTGGCCGCTCCCGTTGACGACCGCCGGTACCTGCATTGGGATGAGCTCCGCCGCCGCACCGCACCCGAAGGCGTGAACCATCGGGAGTGGTGGTTCGTACTCAAGCTCGGCCGGCGGACGACGGCACGGAACCTGCCCATGACGACCACCAAGGGCGACGTTCTGCACTTCGGCCTCCCCGGCCGGGCTCAGCGGCTGCTGCATTTCGTCGACCAGCACTGCGCCGGCGAGATCGCGTCGGACGCCGTCGTGACCAGCGACGGGGCGGCCCGGTGTCGCTACCTCGAGAACTCGCTGATGAAGGAGGCGATCCGGCCGAGCCAGCTCGAAGGCGCCACCACGTCGCGCCTCGCCGCCAAGGAGATGCTGCGGACGGGGCGGGCGCCCGCGGACCGGTCCGAGCGGATGATCGTCAACAACTACCGCGGTATGGAGTTCATTCGCGACGGAATCGGCGACCGACTGACCCCGGACGCGGTGCTGCGGCTGCACTCGATCCTGACCGAGGGCACGCTCGACGACCCTGCGGACGTCGGACGCCTGCAGACAGCCGGCGACGAGCGGGTCGCCGTCTTCGACCGGACCACCGGCAAGCTCCTCCACCGACCGCCGCCCGCCGGCGAACTGGCGGCACGGCTGCGTGCGCTCTGCGACTTCGCCAACGCACAGGACGACGGCGACGAGTTCGTCCACCCGGTCGTGCGGGCGATCACCCTGCACTTCTGGCTCGGCCATGACCATCCGTTCGCGGACGGCAACGGACGCACGGCGCGAGCGCTCTTCTACTGGTCGATGCGCACCCAGGGGTACTGGCTCGCCGAGTACCTGGCGATCTCCCGCATCCTCCAGCAGGCCCCCGCCCAGTACTCGCGCGCCTACGTGCACACCGAGACCGACGACGGCGATCTGACCTACTTCCTGCTGCACCAGCTCGCGGTCGTCGAACGCGCAGTGGAGGAGCTCCACCGATACCTCACCGATCGGGTCGAGGACCAGCAGCGGATCTCCGTTGCGCTCCGGGCGGACGCCGACCTCAACCATCGCCAAGCCGCCCTGCTCGGCCATGCGGTCCGCAACATCGACGCGACCTACACGTTCGCGGGCCACGCGAACGCGCACCGGGTGAGCCACGAGACGGCGCGGAACGATCTCCGGGCGCTGGAAGCGCGCGGTCTGCTCGTCCGCGAGACGCGCAGCCGGCCGATCCGCTTCGGCGCGGCCCCCGGCTTGACGGATCGGATCGCGCGCGGCGACCGCCGGCCCTCCCCGTCGACGTCCCCCGAGTAGCTCGGCAGAAGTCCACGCGGGGGAGCCGCGGGTGACGTCGCGGCCGTCCCGAGGGCCGGGATCCCGAATCCAAACGAATCCAAATCTGTCCAAGGATTTGGATTCGCGTGGCCGCCCCGGCCTTCGACGACGTCTTACCGCCTCTTCGCGCGGAGCACGATCTTCCGCGTCGTCTTCTTCGCCTGCTTCTCGCCCTTCGCGCGGAACGTGGCGGTCACCCGCACCGTCACGTCCTTGCCCCGCCGCAACGTCCGCCGCGTTGCGGCGGTCATCGGCGCGCGCAGGCCGGCGACGGTCGACGACTTGATCGTCCGCGACGTCCGCTTGATCCCCTTGCCGGAGACGCTGATCCGACCCGCCCCGATACCGCTCACCCCGAGCGTCACCGTCTTCGCGCCGTGGCCGCGCCCGACGACGGCCAGCCGACACGGCGACCCGAGCGCCTGCTTGAGCGGCTGCCGCTCGCGGTTCTGCCCCGTGAGCGTCGCGTCGATCGATTGCGTCTTGCGGTTGGCGCAGTAGTCGCCGTTGGTGACGGTCAGGATCCCGTTGCTGCCGCCCGCGATCTCCAGCGAGAACGTCTTCAGCGGCACGTCGGGCAGGTTGTCGAACGTCGTCCGTAGCCGATCCTTGACCACCGACGACGTTCCCAGCACGTTGACCGTCACGCCGTTGGCGGTCAGCGGGACGAACAGCGACGGCAGCGTCGGGATCGCCCGGCCCGACTTCGGATCCGTCCGCTCCCCGCGCACGAAGTAGACCGGTGCGGTCAGCTCGTCGTGCAGGATCGACGTCGCCGTGGCCCGGCCGACGATCGAGCCTTCGGGGCAGCGGTTCGCCGCGGCGGCCGACGGCTCGCAGAGGGCCTTGGCGTTGTCCGGGTCGAGCGCCAGCGACAACGGCAGGGTCACCTCGGCCCGCTGCTGGTTGGCGTCACCGGTCTGCGGGTGGAGCTGCACCGCGAAGCCCGGATGGCCCTTGGGCTTCAGCTCCGACCGCTTGCCCGTCAGCTCCGCCGTCAGGCGCGGCTCGTAGTCGAGCTTGTCGCAGTTGCCGACCTGGAACCGGGTCACCCGTCCCACGCCGGCGCCGTCGACGGAGCCGATCACGGCGCCGATCCCCGACGCCGCGCAGTTGGTCGGGTTGCGCATGAACCCGGGACGATCGAGCACCACGCCGAGCGACCGCAGCCGCAGCGGCACGCCGCCGAGGATCGTCGGCAGCGGGTCGGTCTCGACCGTCACCTGCGCGTCGGTCGACACGCGGATCGCGGAGCGGACGACCACGGTCCCGAGGTCGTAGGGCCCGGCCAGCGCCGGGACCACCAGCGACAGGCCGTACGGCGCGCCGCGGTAGCCACCGGTCAGGTACGCCCGGCCGACGATGCCCAGCGGCTGGGCTCCCGGACCGGCGCCGACCTCGACCCGGCCGACCTGCGAGGCCGCGGAGCAGGTGCCGGCCGCGGCGTTCGCCTCGGGACACAACGGCACCGATCCGATGTTCGCGACCAGGCCCTTGGGCAGGCTGACAGCGGAGATCGACGCGACCTCCTGGGTCCGGTCGGCCCGGTCGACGCGGAGCGTGAACGGACTCGAGGCGCCCGCCGTCGGGTCCGCCACGCCGGCGTTGAGCACCGGGCCGAACGGCCGCGGACCGCACGCGCCGCCGCCGAACGTGGTGGCCACGTTGCGGACGAGGTCTGTCGTCCCCGACCACGGGGTCAGGGTGGCGACGGTGGTGTCCGTGCCGCACGTGGCCGGGGACGCCAGCGCCGCGCGGTCACCGTCGGCGAAGCGCAGCGCGAACCGCGTGAACGGGGTCTGCGGCGAGTCGACGAACGTCGTGGTGAGCTGTCCGGTCGTGGCGTCCGCGACGATCTCGCCCTTCAGCTTGATCCGCACGCCCTGGCCCTCGACCACGACGTAGATCTCGTACCGGCCGGGGCTCGGCGACGGTCCGGCGATGATCGGCCCGGTCAGCGTCCGGGACAGCAGCGGGGTATCGATCTCCGCGGTGCCGAGCCGGGACGCGGCCGGGCATTCCTCGGGGCCACTGGCGCCGATCCCGACGCGCGCGTCGTCGCACGCCTGCAGCCCGTTGGCGATCGACGGCGAGATGCTCCAGCCCTTCGGCAGGGTCACCACGGCGTCGCGCAGGTCGGACGGCTGGACCTGCGCCGGATCGGTCGTCTGCGGAGCGGTCAGCTCGACGTCCAGCCCGCTCGGGGCGTCGGCCGACGCCGTGCGCGGGGTCACCTCGACCTCGGGTGCGAACGGCACCGCGTCGCAGCCGGTCCGCGGCGCCAGCGCCACGGTCGTGTCGCGCCAGACGTCGGGCGCCTGCCACGAGGCCACGCTGATCGTCGACGTCAAGTCGTCGTCGCAGCGGGTCGGGTTGCGCAGGAACGTCGCGGGCTCCGCGGAGCTCGGGCAGCTGTCGTCGGCCGCCGTGTAGAGGCACGGCGAACGCTCGCCGTCGTGCGACGGGTCCGCCGGGACACCCCAGAGGATCATGTCCTGCGCCAGCACCCGGCCGGCCTGGTTGATGTTGCGGATGTCGGTGTCGATCCCGAAGTCGCCCGGGCGAACGCTCGCGCGCAGCTGCACGTTCGGCGCGTTGCTGACGTTGAACCCGAAGCTCGCCGGCTCGTCGTCCGCCGCCTTGAGGTTGAAGACCGGCTGCCAGCGCAGCTCGGGTCCGGAGAAGCCCAGGTCGAAGTAGAGCTGGACCTTGCCGATCTGCGTCTCGGGCGGACAGGGCGCGGCGACCTGGACGAAGACCTCCGGGTCGCAGGCGGGGACCGCGTTGGGGTTGCCGACGAGCCCGGGCGGCAGCGCGACGCGCACGTGGCGTACGCCCCCGTCGGGGATCAGCGGGTTGTCCGCCTGCGTGTTGAAGTCGAACTTCACGCGGAAGTCGGTCGCCGCGCCGGCTTGCGTCGGCGTTGCCGTGACGACGACGTCGTTGATGCCGAACTCGGCGGATGCGACCGGAGCCGCGATGCCGGCCACGGCCACGGCCGCTCCGCACGTGCGGAGCACGGTGCGCGCAGCGCGCGACCAGCGCGAACGGGACACGGACACGGGTACGTCCTTCTTCGGGTGGACAGCGGGGCTCGGCATGCTCATCGTCCCGCCTGCTTCGTGGTCTTGCGGGCGATGAGCTTGACCGTGACCTTCTTGGCCTTGCTCGCCCCGCGGACGGAGACGGTCACCGTCAGCCTGAGCCGCCCGGTCCGCTTCAGCCGCGCCTTCGCGGACTTGGACAGCTTCAGCGTCAGTCGGGATGTCCCGGCGCTCTTGCGGTCCGACCGGGCGGTCGAGATCGTACGGCCGGCGAGCTTCGTCCGGACGGTGATCTTCGCGGGAGCGCTGACCCGGACCCGCAGGCGGGTCTTGCCGCTCCGAGCCCAGCCGCGACGCGCGGATGCGCTGATCCGCTCGACCTTGAACGTGGGCCGCTTGCGCACCGGTGGGTCGACCGGCTCGGCGAAGACGCCGGTCGAGCCGATCTGCGGGGTGAAGACGGTCGGCGGCGCGTCCGGGCGGTCGCAGGTGCTCGCGGTGCACGGCGGCTCGGTCGACGGGAAGCCGCCGCCGATCCTCGCCGTGTAGACGTCGCGGTAGCCGTTGTCGACGTCGTCGGCAGCCAGCGAGGCATTCGTGAAGAAGAACACGTCGCGGCCGTCGGCGCTGACGTCGATCACGTGCGCTTCGCCCTCCGGGGCCCCGCCCGAGATCAGGTGCAGGCCGTCGTCGTCGTAGCCGTAGACGTCGAACAGGTCGTTCTCGTCCTCGGGGAGCAGCGCGTCGGCGGTCTGGAACACGGCGAGCCGCCCGTCCAGGGTGATCGCCCGGCCCGGATTCGCTCCCGGGTCACCGTAGGACACGTCAGCGCCCGTCAGGGAGGCGCCGTCGCTGGCCACCGTACTGTCGGGATGGCAGGAGATGCACGTCAGAGCGTCGCCGGTCGCGTCATAGCGGTAGACGCCCACGCGATTCGGCCGGAGGTTCGCGCCGGCCAACACGGCGCGCGTCTGGAAGACGAGCTGCGATCCGTCGGCCGACACGCCGCCGACGTTGCCACCCTGGCCCCAGGTCCAGCCGTAGCTGTCCTGCGCCGCGATCGGCGAGATGTATTTGGCCCCGGCGTCCGTGACGCGGAACAGCTTCGGCTGGTTGGTCGTGCCCATCCCGGGATCGAGCTGAGCGCTCGACACGACGTAGGCGACCGAGAGGTCGTCGGACGTCTGCATCACGCCGGTGATCGTCCCGGCGACCATCAGGCGCAGCTCGCCCGTCGTGGCGTCGTAGCGATAGAGCCCGCCCCCGACCGGAGCGTCGGCGGTCAGCCGGCTGGGAGTCGAGAACAGCACCCGCGAGCCGTCTTCGGTGGCGGCGCGATAGGTGGTCAGCGCCGTGCCCGGTGCGCCGGTGGTGTCGGCCGAGATCAGCTTCGTCTGGCCGTCGCGTCGCATGTAGAGCTGCGCGACCCCCGGGAAGGTGGTGAAGAACAGCGTCCGGCCGTCGGCGGAGATCGCTCGATTGTCGCCCTGGAGGCCCCGCCCGTTGCCGAGCCGCGCCCCGTTCGAAACCAGTTCGCCCGGCAGCCGCGAGACGAGCTCGAGGCCGTCGGGTCCGCGGCGGTAGAGCTGCGCGGCGCCTCCGGGGACGCCGGGCAGCATCGGCTTGGTGGTGCTGACGACGAACGAACGACCGTCGGCGCTCGTCCCGACGACGTTGCTGTCGACGACGTTCGCGTCCGGCAGCGTCAGAGCGGGCGTGACCCACTCCGATACGCCGTCGCGGACCCGGGCGATGTCCTGCGAGAAGTTCTCGTCGCCCGCTGCGAAGGCGCCGTAGCCGGCCGCGAAGGCCGTGCTCAGGTCGGCGCTCAACCCGGCCGGGAACGTCGCGTCCAGCAGCGTCGGGTTCGGGTCGGCCACGGTGGCCTGCATCGAGGTCGTCTTCCAGCCGTCGGCCTGTCGGCGCGCGACGTAGGTGCTGGAGAACAGCGCGTGGGACGGATCCCCCAGCACCGCGAAGGACTCGTAGGCCACCGCGTCGCCGTCGGGCGTCGCGAAGAAGCCGCCCGAAACGTCGCTGCCGCCCTTGGCCGCGGGCGAGACGAGCTCGAACACGCGCTCCGGCGCGGCGACGGCGGTGGTCGGGACGGCCAGCGCGAGCAGGCCGCCGACCAGCACCGGAAGCGCCCGGCGCGCCCGTCGGGGGGTCGACGTGCGGTCGACCCCGTCGCGAGCTGCCGCGGCCCGACCCCGGCGGGGTGGGCCGACACCCGAGCGCTGATGCAAGTTCCGCAATTCCATCTCTCCCTATTGCCGCAGATCCTCAGCACCAGTACCTATGCTGATCCGCAGCATCATAGACAGGCCGTGACGGCCCGCGCAACCGCAGCGTGCAGCGCCCCGTTTCCGGTCACATCCCCCGGAACAACGGCCCTTTCGCCAGGCCTACACTGTCCGCGCCATGAGAGACACGCGCCGTCCGCATGCGCTGGACGAACGCGCTACGACCCGCCGACGAGTCTAAGTCGAACGGATCGCCCGCGATGCCCGAGTGGGTCGGGCGTTGCTTGCGGCCCACCATCGGGTACACCTGAGAACCGGGACCCGCCGCGCCACAGCGACGGGTGTTTCCGACTCGCGGTCCGAAATCACGTCGGCGGCCGGTCTCGACGCCGACGGAACGACCTAGCGGTGCCGGAACTCCGCGGCGCGCTTCTCGACGAAGGCGGCCATGCCTTCCTTCTGGTCCTCCGTCGCGAACATCGCGTGGAAGACCCGGCGCTCGAAGCGGATGCCCTCGGACAGCGAGACCTCGTCGACCCGGTTGACCGCTTCCTTGGTCATCTGCGCGATCGGCTTGGACATGCCGGCGATCGTCGCGGCGGTCTTCAGCGCATCGTCGATCAGCTCGTCGGCGGGGACGATCCGCGCGACCAGCCCGGAGCGCTCGGCTTCCTCGGCGCCCATGTTGCGCCCGGTCAGGCACATCTCCATCGCCTTCGACTTGCCGATCGCGCGGGTCAGCCGCTGCGATCCGCCCATGCCCGGCATCACGCCGAGCTTGATCTCCGGCTGGCCGAACTTGGCGGTGTCCGCGGCGAGGATGAAGTCGCACATCATCGCCAGCTCGCAGCCGCCGCCGAGCGCGAAGCCCGCGACCGCGGCGATGATCGGCGTGCGGACCTCCCCCACGCCGTCCCAGCCGGCGAAGAAGTCGGCCGCGTACATGTCCTGGTAGGACTGCTCGGCCATCTCCTTGATGTCGGCGCCGGCGGCGAACGCCCGCTCCGACCCGGTCAGCACGATGCAGCCGACCGACGCGTCGACGTCGAGATCCTTCAGCGCGGTCGTCAGCTCGCGCATCACCTGCGAGCTGAGCGCGTTGAGCGCCTTGGGGCGATTGAGGGTGACGAGCGCGACGCGGTCGTGGCGCTCGATCAGGATCGTCTCGTAGCTCACGTCAGCCATCTCAGGCTCCTTCCACGCCGGAGTTCCGGGCGATCTCGCGGTAGACGACCGAGAAGTCCTTACCGGCCGCGTCGGTCTCGTTCAGCGACGAGTAGACCTCGCCGGCCAGCTTGCCGAGCTTGGCGTCGACGCCCTGCTTGTCGACTGCGCCGAGCGCCAGGCCGAGGTCCTTGTTCATCAGGCCGACGGCGAAGCCGGGCTCGTAGTCGCGGTTGGCCGGGCTGGCCGGGACCGGACCGGGGACCGGGCAGTTGACGTTGAGCGCCCAGCAGGTGCCGGTCGCGACCGAGGCGACGTCGAAGAACGCCTGGTCCTCGACGCCGAGCTTCTCGGCCAGCGCGAAGGCCTCGCCGACGCCGATCTGGTGGATCGCCAGCAGCATGTTGTTGCAGAGCTTCACGGCCTGGCCGGCGCCGGAGTCGCCGCAGCGGACCGCCTTGGCGCCCATCACGTCGAAGACCGGACGCGCCGCCTCGACGACGTCCTCGGGACCGCCGACCATGAACGCCAGCGTCCCGGCCTTGGCCCCGACCACGCCGCCCGAGACCGGGGCGTCGAGCGCGCGCAGCCCCGCGGCCCGGGCCTCGTCGGCCGCGGCGCGGGCGTCGTCGACGTCGATCGTCGAGGTGTCGATCAGCAGCGCGCCGGGCTTGGCGTTGGCGATGATCCCCTCGTCCCCGCGGTAGCACTGGTGGACGAGCGCCCCGTTGGGCAGCGACGTGATCACCACGTCTGCGCCCTCGACGGCCTGCTTGATCGTGGACACGGGCGTCACGCCCTCGGCCGCCGCGGCGTCGAGGGCGGCCTGCGCCACGTCGAAGCCCTGGACGACGAAGCCGGCCTTGGCGAGGTTGATCGCCATCGGCCCGCCCATGTGGCCGAGCCCGACGAATCCGACGGTGGTGTCTGCGGGGCTGCTCATGCGTTGAACTCCAGGTCGCCTGCGCCGAGGGGCGCGAAGTACCGGTCCAGGTCGCTGTCGGAGACGTCCTCCAGCGTGGCCGGCTTCCACTGCGGGTTGCGGTCCTTGTCTACCACCTGCGCGCGGACGCCCTCGACGAAGTCGTCGCCGCTGAGGAACCCGCACGACACGCGCAGTTCCTGCGTCAGCGCCGCTTCGAGCGACGGCAGGTCGCGGGCGCTGCGCAGCGCGCGGAGCGTGACCTTGAGCGACGTCGGCGACGCGCGCCGGATTGCCTTCAGGGCCTTCTCCGGCCCCTCGCCGTCCAAGGCCTCCAGCTCCGCCACGATCTGCTCGACCGTGTCATGGGCGTAGGCCGCGTTGATCCACCCGCGAGCGCCGCTCAGCTTGCCGGCGGGGATCTCGACCTCGACGCCCTCGGCCGCCTCGATCGCCGCCTCGACGTTGCCGGACTCCAGGTCGTCGGCGAGCTGCGCCAGCGCCTCGGACGCGACGATCCGGTCGGCCAGGCCGGCCGCGATCGCGTCGTGGGCGCCGAGCCGGTCGCCGGTCAGCGCCAGGTGCGTGCCGAGCTCGCCGTCGCCGCGCGACAGCAGCCAGGTGCCGCCGACGTCGGGCGCGAAGCCGATCCCGACCTCGGGCATCGCGCTGACCAGCCGCTCGGTCGCCAGTCGGTGCGACGCGTGGCCGGCCAGGCCGATCCCGCCGCCCATCACCACGCCGTCCATGATCGCCACGATCGGCTTGGGGTACGAGGCGATCCGCGCGTTGAGCACGTACTCCTCGGCCCAGAACGTGTGGGCCGGGGCGTGGTCGCCGGACGCCGCCGCGTCGCGCAGCGCGATGATGTCGCCGCCCGCGCAGAGCCCGCGGTCACCCGCGCCGTCGAGCAGCACGACCTGGATCGCGTCGTCCTGCTCGAACCGGTCCAGGCCGGCCTGGAGCTGACGGACCATCTCGAGCGTGAGCGCGTTGATCGACTTGGGGCGGTTGAGCGTCAGCCGCCCGAGCGCTCCGGCGGTCCGGGCCAGGACGTCCGTGTCGGTGGCGTTCGGCTCGGTGGCCGGAGCGGTCTTCGGGGGCTTCACGCGGCCCTCCCCAGGACGTCCCTACTGACAATCACGCGCATGACCTCGTTGGTACCCTCGATGATCTGGTGGGCGCGGAGGTCGCGGACGATCTTCTCCATCCCGTACTCGCTGAGGAAGCCGTAGCCGCCGTGGAGCTGCAGGCCCTGGTCGGCGACCTTGATCGTGATGTCGGTCGCCGTCCGCTTGGCCATCGCGCAGAGCCGCGTCTTGTCGGCATCGCCGGCGTCGAGCGCGGCGGCGGCGCGCCACAGGAACGTCCGCGCCATCTCCAGCTCGGTCGCCATGTCGGCGACGGTGAACTGGATGCTCTGGAACTGACGGATCGGGCCGCCGAACTGCTCCCGCTCGCCGACGTATTGGATCGTCTTCTCGAGAGCGGCCTGTGCGCCGCCGACCGAGCAGGCGCCGATGTTCAGGCGTCCGCCGTCGAGGCCGGCCATCGCGATCCGGAAGCCGCCGCCCTCGTCGCCGAGCCGGTTGGCGGCGGGGATCCGGCAGTTGTCG
>JADKLW010000580.1_pt1 | contig 13842 bp, 14 predicted proteins | sample 8641881 | NCBI WGS metagenome assembly JADKLW01 (sample SAMN16272185, study PRJNA661076) | feces metagenome | isolation source: fecal sample from diarrhoea affected cattle B | host: Bos taurus | place: South Africa: Lokaleng Village, Mahikeng | collected 2019-09 | reverse complement strand
ACAGTTGATAGGGAATAAAAAAGCCTAGAAGCGGAACTGGGTTCCTACATAAACCGCCTGGCTATCCTGACGCGAGTCGGTCAGGGGGGCCATCCGGTCGCGCTCGTTTTTATAGCGGACACCGGCGGTAACATCCAGATTGCGGGTCAGCGAATAGCTTCCGCCCACATCAAGCGAATAGTCTTTCTCGCTCGCGCTCAAAGCACCGGGGATCGAACCCAGAGGCGTTTTGGCATCAAGCGAAAGGCGCGTATTGAACCGGTTATTGTCGTCGGAACGCTTGTCATCCTGGGCAATGCCTGCACCCATCTGGGACAGGTCAGGCAGGTTGTCGCCCAGCTTCTTGACCGGAATCGCAAAGCTCTTCAGCCCTTTGGCAGCGCCGAGGCTGAAGGAAGTCGGGGTCAGCTTGGCCGCGAGCATCTTGCCCGAACCGGGAGCCGCAGACAGGACATTTTCACGAATGGAAATGGCCTTGCTGGAAATATTCTGGCGCACAACAACCGTCACCGCGCGTTCGCCGCTGGTGGAGCCGCCTGCAGGCGTGAATTTGAACTTTTCATTGTCGTTCAGGACATTGCGCTCGAAACTGGCCGACAGCTTTGGATCGCCGCCAGCCGTCGTGAAAGAACTGAACATATTGGAAGAGGGAGTCGATACCGCAGCGGTTTGTTCCGACAAAACACGCGCCACAGCCGGAGTTATGGCAAGACCGGACGCAGCGAGTCCCGCCGCTAACCAACCTAAAATATTGCCATTTTTTTCCATTGTAACGGTAATTTCCCCTATTACGAAAAACTTATATCAAATTTTCAGACAAGGCACGAGTCAACTTGTTGAATCGCTCTAATTTTTTCCCTCTGGCCAATTTGTGTTGCACTTTGGTTACGGTTTCCGATTTCCGTAACGGTTTCTTGTAACATAGTGAAGCTGAACGACAGAATAACCTGACAAAATGCATATGATCCCGGAACTGATACGGAACGTGAAATAAAGCCCTTTGCCTTATTCAACTGCCATTCACGCGAAACTTCGCAGAGGTGAAAAATTGCGCTTTGGCTTGCCCCTCGCGGCAAAGCAATTATAGAGAGCGTTGAAATCAGATTTATCGGCTGAAGGCGCCCCTTTGCAAATGATGCGCGCCGGACCGCCCATGAGGAGTTTATTGATGTCCCGACTTGCTGAATCCGCCTCGAAAATGCGTCCTTTGGTTCTGGGTATTTCCGCTTTGGCGATGGTATCGGTTCTCTCCGCTTGCGGTGGCAAGGAAAGGCCGAAAGCCGACCTCGCCGCGTCGCAGGTCACCACCATTGGCGTGAACAGCTATTTGTGGCGCGCCGCGCTCGACAGCCTGTCGTTCATGCCGCTCACGCAAACCGACAGCAATGGCGGTGTGATCCTGACCGACTGGTATGTGAATCCGGAAAACCCTTCGGAGCGCATGAAGCTAAATGTTTCCATCCTCGACCGCGATTTGCGCGCCGATGCCTTGCGGGTTGCAGCATCGCGCCAAGTGCAGCAGGGCGGCACATGGGTCGCGGCCCCTGTAAAAGCGGCAACCACGCAGAAACTGGAACAGATCATTCTTACCAAGGCCCGCGACCTTCGCCGCGGAGCAATCACTTCCAACTAATGTAATGACTCGCCTGCCCGCGCAGGCCAAATCTCTTATAGGACAGACATGACCGATCAGCGTTTCAACCCTTTATCGGCGGACAAACGCTGGCAAGCTCGTTGGGCCGAAAGCGGCACCTTTGAAACCGACGACTTGTCACCAAAACCGCGCAGCTATGTGCTGGAAATGTTTCCCTACCCCTCTGGCCGCATCCACATGGGCCATGTCCGCAACTATACGATGGGCGATGTGCTGGCCCGTTTCCGGCGGATGCAGGGCTTTGAGGTGCTGCACCCGATGGGCTGGGACGCTTTTGGGATGCCGGCGGAAAACGCAGCGATGGAAAAGAAAGTCCATCCCGGCGAGTGGACCCGCGCCAATATCGCATCCATGCGCAGCCAGCTGAAAACGCTTGGCTTTGCCTTTGACTGGAGCCGCGAACTCGCGACGTGCGAGCCGGATTATTATGGTCAGGAACAGGCGCTGTTCATCGATCTGTTCGAGGGCGGCCTGGTCTATCGCAAGGAATCGGCGGTCAACTGGGACCCGGTAGACATGACCGTGCTTGCCAACGAGCAGGTGATTGACGGCAAGGGCTGGCGCTCCGGCGCGCAGGTGGAAAAGCGCAAGCTGAGCCAGTGGTTCTTGAAAATCACCGATTTCGCCGAAGAATTGCTCGACGGCCTGAAAGACCTGAAAGGCTGGCCGGAAAAGGTCCGCACGATGCAGGAAAACTGGATCGGCAAGTCGCAGGGCCTGCAATTCCATTTCGCGCTGGCCGAAAAACAGCAGGATATTGAAACGGTCGAGGTATTCTCCACGCGCCCGGACACGATTTTCGGGGCGAGCTTTATCGCTTTGTCCGCCGATCATCCGCTGGCCCGGCAACTGGCAGAAAACAACCAGAAGCTCGCGGACTTCTGCGAAGAGTGCAAGAAAACCGGCACGACAGCGGCAGAGCTTGAAACGATGGAGAAGAAGGGCTTTGATACCGGCCTGAAAGCCGTCCATCCTTTTGATCCGTCATGGGAATTGCCGGTCTATGTCGCCAATTTCGTGCTGATGGATTATGGCACCGGCGCAGTGTTTGGCGTTCCGGCCCATGACCAGCGCGACCTTGATTTCGCGCGCAAATATGAACTGCCCGTCACCCGCGTTGTCGCAGCCACAGGTGAAGAAGACGCGCCGATCCATGACGAAGCCTATACTGGCCCCGGCAAGCTGGTGAACAGCCGCACGCTTGACGGCATGGACATTGAAACTGCCCAGAAAACCGTGATCGACCGCGCAGAGGCCGAAGGCTGGGGCAAGGCACAGACCACATGGCGGCTGCGCGACTGGGGCGTATCGCGCCAGCGTTACTGGGGCACGCCAATCCCGATCATCCACTGCGAGACTTGCGGCGCGGTTCCTGTTCCCAAGGACCAGCTTCCCGTCGTCCTGCCCGAAGATGTCAGCTTTGATATTCCCGGCAACCCGCTGGAACGTCACCCGACCTGGAGCCATGCCGATTGCCCGAAATGCGGCAAGGCGGCGCGGCGCGAAACCGATACGCTGGACACGTTTGTGGACAGTAGCTGGTATTTCCTGCGCTTTGCCAGCCAGCCGGATGACAAGCCGTTTGATCCCGAAATCGTGAAAAAATGGATGCCGGTGTCGCAATATATTGGCGGCATCGAACATGCGATCCTGCACCTGCTATATGCCCGCTTCTGGACTCGCGCGCTGGCGTCGATTGGCAAGCTTGATTTTAACGAGCCATTTGAAAGCCTGTTCACGCAGGGCATGGTGACGCACGAGACTTATAAGCATGGTGACGGTAGCTGGCTTTCCCCCGAAGAAGTCCGCAAGAACGGTACCGACTGGGAAGTGATTGCCGATAATTCTCCCGTGGTCACAGGCCGCGTCGAGAAAATGTCGAAGTCGAAGAAAAACGTCGTCGATCCCGATCCGATTATCGAACAATATGGCGCGGATGCGGTGCGTTTCTTCATGCTGTCTGACAGCCCGCCGGAACGCGACCTGCCATGGTCGGAATCAGGCATCGAGGGAAGCTGGCGCTTTGTCCAGCGGCTGTGGCGCCTGTTTGCCTCTATCGCGGGTCAGGAAGCCAATACAGGTGAAGACAAGCCGCTTAAACGCAAGCTGCACCAGACCATCGCCGGTGTCGCAAGCGATATCGAAGACCTCTCCTTTAACAAGGCGGTCGCAAAGATATTCGAACTGGTCAACATGATCGAGAAAGCTGCGCCATCGGCGGACCGGGATGAAGCCGTGCGCTCGCTCGCCATTATCGCGTCCCCCATGGTGCCCCATATTGCCGAGGAAGCCTGGGCGCTTCTGGGCCATGATGACCTGATCGCCAATGCTCCGTGGCCGAAAGTGGATGACAGCTTGCTGGTCGAGGATGAAGTGACAGTTGCGGTGCAGGTTCGCGGCAAATTGCGTGATACGATCACTGTGGCCCGTGGCTGCGACAAATCGGTGCTGGAGGAACTTGCACTTGCTTCCCAGAAAGTGCAGCGTAGCATTGATGGAGCGGATATAAAGAAAGTGATCGTTGTGCCCGACCGGCTGGTCAATATCGTGATATGAGCAAATTGCCCGCAATAAAGGGTAATATTGTCTTGCTCGCGGCTTGTTTCTTGCTGGCGTCCTGCGGTTTGCAGCCGCTTTATTCGGGCGGCACCAACGGCGTAGTGGCATCATCGCTTGGCCATGTAGAAGTGGAGCCGATTGCGGGCAAGGCGGGCTGGCTGATGCGTAATGCGCTCAACGACCAGCTTTCCACGATAGAAGGCAGCGAAGTCAAATACCGTCTGGTGGTCGAACTGGATGACAAGATTGCCGGCTTTGGTGTGCGCAGCAATGACCGCATAACCCGCGAACGCCGGACCCTGCGCGCCCGTTATCAACTGGTGCGCTTGTCCGATGATGCCGTGGTGCTGGACGCGACCGCCGGTTCCGATGCCGGTATTGACGTGGTGTCATCGGAATATGCGACCGTCGTGGCAGAGGAAACCGCGCTGGAAAACCTGTCCGTCCGTGTCGCTGACCAGATTGTCAAACGGCTATCCCTGTTTGCCCGCGAACAGACTGCTGACAGCGGAAACTAGCTGCGGCATGAAGCGCAAGCTCTCGAAAGTGCAGCCATGAAGGTCAAAGAAGATGCCATCGTGCGCCGCTTTCATTCAGAGCCTGACAATTTCAGGCTGGCTGTTTTATGCGGCCCCAATGTAACCCGCTGCCAGGCTTTGGCTAATGAACTGGCCGCGCCTTTTGCCGCTTCTGCGGAGCGGGTTGACCTCACCATAGCTGATCTCACCGAAAGCACGGCGCGGCTGCATGACGAGGCGACATCGGCATCCCTGTTCGGGGACAAGCGATATATCATGGTGCGCCTGAACAGCGGCGAAGCGGTCCGGGCGGCGGCGGCGATCGAAAATCTGCTCGATAGCGACACCAAGGGCGATCCGGTTTTCATTGTCGCGGCGGGAATGGCCGACAAGACCGCGCTCGCCAAGAAAATTGCCGCAGCGCCCGATGCCTTGATCGCGCCATGCTATGAAACCACGCCGGAAAATGCAGCCGCTGCAATATCCGGCATGGCCCGTGACGAAGGCCTGAAAATGTCGCGCGACATTGCCGTTGCCATCGCCGCGCTGACCAGCAACGACATGGTGCTGGCCCGGCTGGAGGTTGAGAAAATCGCGCTTTATCTCGATGCTACGCCAGATAATCCGCAGGAAGTGGAGGCCGAGCTTCTCACCCGGCTGGGCGCGGAAAATGACGAGGAAGATCTCGGCCTGCTGATCCATGCAGCTATTGGCGGAGATACCAAGGCACTGGCCAATGAACTGGCGGCGGTTAGCACCATGGGCTTTAGCGAAGTAGGGCTGGTCCGGCTGATGCTCAGCCATCTGGTCAAGCTCGCTGATCTGCGCGCCAAGGTCGATCAGGGAGCAAGCATTGACAAGGTCGTCAACCACCCCGCGATATTCTGGTCCAGCCGCAAATATTTTTCCCAGCAGTTGAAACTGTGGCCTTCAGAACACATAGCGCGGCTGATCGAGCGGATATTAATGCTGGAAGTCGCATTGAAGAGCAGCGGCCAGCCGGAACGGGTATTGGTCGAGCAGGAATTGCTCACTATCGCCCGAAAAGCGGCGCGGACAAGACAAAGTGCAGGGATGCGTTAACCCACCGCCGCTTTCAGATTTACGCATGAATACTCCTTAAACGACATCAGCCCGCGTTTGGCCGATAGCCTCCATGTTGCACAAATGACACATATTTTATCTATTATGTGCTTTTCATGTAGAACCATTGTTCGTTCATCTTCGGATACCTAGATGCAGTTCACCCCCGCATCAGACGGGGGCAATTTTATAAGGATATAGTATAATGCGTTCATTCATTCTCCCCCTCGCCGCTATTGGTGCTCTTTCTGCTGCTACCCCAGCACTCGCTCAGCCTTTTGCTGGTCCGTTTGTCGGCGTGCAAGTCGGCCTCGACAACTATGAGCTGCAAGATGCAGACGTTTTTGTAGCCGGTGACAAGTTCGATGGTTTCAGCGGTAACGGAGCTGTTGGCGGTGTATATGCCGGTTATGACATCCCCCTTGGAGACACTCTGTTCGCTGGCGTCGAAGTCAACGCTTCGCTGAGCGGCGCAAAGATGGCCTATGACGATACAGTAGATTCGCTGACCCTGAAGGCAAAAGAAACCTTCGGTGCCAGCGCCCGTCTTGGTGCCATGCTGAACAACAGCACGGCACTTTATGCCAAAGCTGGCTGGGCGAACACCAAGTTCAAAGCCAACCTCAATGGCTTTACAGACTCGGATGATGAAGATGCGCTCGTCCTGGGCGGCGGCATAGAAACCCGCATAGGCGCCAACACCTCTCTCCGTCTGGAATATAACTATGCGGATTATGACGATTACTTGAAGAACAACCAGATCAAAGCGGGCGTTGCTTTCCGTTTCTAATCTCTCTTCAAAATTGAGAATCCGAGGGCGGCCCAGCAACGGGTCGCCCTTTTTATTATCTCCATCACCATGTTCGCATGATAAGGCCGATTCAAGGATCTGGCAGAAAAGTGCGGTTCCTTGGTGTGAACTTTGTGAACTTTAAGCGAGACAGCTTGACGAGCGCCTTCCCCGCGCCCACTTTACAGACATGGAAAAGATTACTCTAAGCGCTGCCGAATGGCGCGACAAACTGACCCCCGAACAATATCACGTGCTGCGTGAAGCCGGCACCGAACGCGCCTTTACCGGCAAGCTCAACGCCGAAAAACGCGACGGTGAGTTTTACTGCGCCGGATGCGGCACCAAATTATTCGATGCCGACAAGAAATTCGACAGCGGCTGCGGCTGGCCGAGCTTTACCGAACCGGCAGAGCAAGAAGCCGTGACCGAGATCGAGGACCTGAGCCACGGCATGCGCCGCATCGAAGTGCGCTGTTCCACCTGCGACGGGCATCTGGGGCATGTTTTCCCCGATGGTCCGGCGGAAAACGGCCTGCGCTATTGTATGAACAGCGCCGCGCTGGACTTTGAACCGAAACAGGATTGAGCGGAACCGCTGTTCTCCATTGTTCAGCCTGTAGTAACCCGCTAACAGGCTAAAAGCACGCTCAAGTAAGCGTATAGTGAATAGGACAATATGGCGCGGGGCAAAAAACGCAGCACACAATCCGGACCGGTTCGTAAATGGTTTTTCCGGATATTCAAAACCGGGCTGGTCGTTGGCTTTCTGGGGCTCCTTGCGCTTGTCATCGCGGTCTTTGTCGTGCGCTCGTCGCTGCCCGGCTATGAAGACCTGAAATCCTCCCCCAACGGGCAGATGATCCGCGTGCTCGATGTCAACGGGCGCGAAATTATTTCCATGGGGCCAAGCTATGGCCAGTGGCTGGACTATGAAGATATTCCCCAGGTCATGATCGACGCAATGGTTGCAGTGGAAGACCGGCGATTTCAAAGCCATCTGGGTGTTGATCCGATAGGCATTGCGCGCTCGCTGAAAGTCCGGCTCGACCGTGGTCACTGGGCGCAGGGCGGATCGACCATCACCCAGCAGCTTGCCCGTAACATCTTCCTCAGCAACACCCGCACTTTCGGGCGTAAAGGGCGTGAAATGCTCATTGCGCTGGCAATGGAGAGCAAGTTTTCCAAAGACCAGATCCTGGAACTTTATCTCAACAAGGTTTATTATGGCGGCGGTGCCTATGGCATTGATGCCGCTTCCCGCCGCTTTTTCGCGCATAGCGCCGCCGAACTGGACCTGGCCGAAGCTGCGATTATTGCCGGGCTGGTAAAGGCGCCCTCCCGCTATTCCCCCACCGCCGATGCCGAAGCCGCGATTGACCGCGCGGCGGTTGTGCTCAGTGTGATGCAGGATGCAGGCGCGATTACCGCAGAGCAAGCCGCACAGGCCAAGCCTACAGCGGTCGAACTAGCCCCCGAACCGCGTCAGAACAGTGTTCGCTATTTCACAGATTGGGCCTTGCCGCAGCTTGACTTGCTGATTGATGAGACGGTTGAGCCGATTGAAGTGTGGACCACGCTCGACCTCGATATGCAGCGGGCGGCAACCAGCGCCATTCAGGCCAATGTGCCGGCGGGAGCGCAAGGTGCTTTAGTCGCCATAGACCGCGACGGGGCCATCCGCGCGATGGTTGGCGGCACCGACTATGTAACATCCAATTATAACCGCGCGACACAGGCCGTACGTCAACCGGGATCCGCGTGGAAAATCTTTGTTTACATGGCTGCTTTGGAAGCCGGTTACACGCCCAATGACATGGTGACCGATCAACCGATCACGATCGGCAACTGGTCCCCGCGCAATAGCGGCGGACGTTATGCAGGGGACATAACCTTGCGAACCGCCTTCGCTTATTCCAAAAATACCGTCGCAGCGGCCATAGGTAATGATGTCGGCACATCTACCGTTGCCAACATGGCCCGCCGGTTCGGGATTACCACGCCAATTGATACCAACCCGTCCATGGTTCTGGGAACATCGGATGTCCACTTGCTCGACATGACGCGCGCCTTTGCGTCGATCAATGCAAAGGGCATCGCGATCACGCCTTTCGCGATTAACAAGGTCAACACGATGAAGGGCAGGCTGCTTTACCAGAGCAAGTTTGACGGCAGCCGTGTGCTGGTTGATCCTTGGGTCGCGGCAGGAATTACCGACCTGTTGCAAACGGCGGTCAATACCGGAACCGGCAGAGCGGCACAGATCGGCCGTCCGGTTGCTGGCAAGACCGGCACAACCAGCAGCAACAAGGACGGTTGGTTCCTCGGCTTTTCCAGCGGTCTTACAACCGGCGTCTGGATGGGCCGCGATGATGCCAAGGCCGTCGGCGGACTACAAGGCGGACGCGCACCGGCTGCGGCTTTTGCTTCGTTCATGAAAAGCGCTGTTGCCAAACGCAAGGTCGAACAATTCGATACCGAGCTGGTCTTGCCCGAATGGCAGCTGGAGCCGGATGAGGAAGATCTGTTCGGTGCACCTGAAGACGGCATCTATGTCGATGAAAACGGCATGCCCATCGAAACGGGGCAGGGTCTGGAATATGATATGGAAGGCGGGCAAGCACCGGGCGATCCACCGGCACTGGATCAGGAATGGATTGATTCCGTTCTGGGCCGCGCAGAACCCGAAGAAAAGGCACCTGCCGCGCCGCCGCCTAACCGCCCGTCCGATGCCAACCCGGCACCGGTTTCGATATTGCCGAAAACACCCAAGCCAGCACCTGCCACCACCGGGCAGTAATCGCTATCTTTCGGGCGCTCCGATCAGGTGGAGCGCAGCGCCATGCTGTTTCAGCCAGCGGTCTGCCTCTGTGCGCTTGCCCTCGAATATCCGGTCGAGCAGTGCGTAAAAATCGGGGCCATGATTCATGTGCCGCAGATGGGCCACTTCATGTGCTACCACCGAACGCCGCACGGATGGCGGGGCCATGACAAGCCGCCAGCTTAACCGGATGGCCCGGCGACCCGAACAGCTTCCCCAGCGGCGGCGGGCATCACCGATTGACAATGTGGGCAAATCTACATCCGCACGCGCGCAATAATCCGCCAGATCGTCCTCATAAATGGTGCGGGCCTGCTCTTTCATCCAGCCGATGACACGGCTTTCAATCCGCTCTTCGGGGCCGCCGACGCGGATTACATCATCCTGTTTCACAGGAGTTCGCCGAAAATCCGGGGACCAACAAATGAGATGCGTTTCACCTTTAAAGGCAATTTCAGCACCATTGACGATCGGTAGCGGCGGCAATGCCTTGGCAAAATGCTGTGCCAGCCAGTCGGATTTGGACTGCGCAAAACGCAGCGCCTGCGCCATGCTGGCATAAGGCGGCATGGTGATCCGCACTTCTCCCTTCAGTGTATCCGCTGAAACGGCGATGGAGCGCGCATGGGCGACTTTGCGGACCCGCAGCGGATAGAGGCAACCGGACAGCTCGATCTCCAGCTCCTCATGCACGCCCGGTTCAGGCCGTGCCTTAGAGCGGGTAGTCGAGAATATGCTGTTCAAGCGGCCCAGCTTCCACCTCCGTTATCACCTTGCCGCGGATAGAGTTTCCGGTCTGGTGAATTGTTTCCCGATCGCCGGAAATCAGATAATGCCATTCCGGCAAGGGCTGACCATTTGCCCGCAACCGGTAAGCGCAGCTTTCCGGAAGCCATGTAAACTGCTCCAGCTTTGTGCGGGTCAGGCGAACGCAATCCGGAACATAATAGCGCCGCCGCCGGTAATCGCTGCACTGTGCGCTGTGCGTGTCGAGCAATTTGCAGGCGATATTGGTCATATAGACCTCGCCATCATCCTCGTCTTCCGCTTTCAGCAAGCAACATTTGCCGCACCCGTCGCAAAGTGCCTCCCACTGTCCGCGGTCGAGCGTGTCGAGCGGCGCTTCCCAAAAGGGCTTTTCGGAGTTTACTGCATCCATCGCTTGATTTCGTCGGCGATTTCCTGGGGCGTGCCGTCAAATGGCAGAAGCGCAATCGGCTCGCCCTGCGGCCCAAAGAAATATCCCTGACGGCTATGATCCAGAAGATATTCGCTGCTGCCCTCGGTCTCGCGTTTGTTATAGATGATGAGATATTTTTTCGCGACCTCGGCAATTTCGTCAGGTGTGCCGGTCAAACCGATCAGCCGCGGGTGAAAGGCGGACACATATTGCTTCAACTGCTCCGGGCGATCGCGTTCGGGGTCGATGGTAATGAATATCGGCTGGATCTTCTTTGCCAGCGATGGATCGTTTTTCTCGGCCAGTGCCAGACCCTGCATCAACCGTTGCAGATCAACCGGGCAGACATCGGGGCAATAGCTGTAACCGAAATAGATGATCCTATATTGCCCGGCAAAGTCGGTATCCGAAGTTTTTCCGCCATCCTGATTGGTGAGGGTAAAGCCGCCGCCGATTTTGGCTCCGGCAAGGGGCGCTTCTGCCTGTGCGCTATCGCCCGATTCCTGATCGGAAGATGCCGGGTTGCAGGCGGCGAGAAGCGGGAGTAAAAGCGCAGCGAAGAAAACGGACAGAAATTTGTTCATCATGTGGCCAGCCATGGTCTGCTACGCGCGAATTTTCAACCGATATTTGACGGCATCTGTTGTAACAGGCAACAGCGTCTTCAATCACCGATTTTTATAACAAAAGGCGGCATTATATGCACTGGGGCAAAGCTGGATTTTCACAAGCGGACAAGATCACTGGCATCAGGCATTTCCTGATCGCGATGCTGGCCGCTTTTTCACTGGCGATCCCGGGCACTGCCAGCGCACAATTTTCCGACAGCTATAACTTTCTGAAAGCTGTCAAAGACCGTGACGGCACAGAAGCGACAAAGTTTCTGAATGAACCGGGTTCGACCATCGTCAATACCAGGGATCTTACGACCGGCGAAACCGCTCTGCATATCGTTGTGGCTCGCCGCGATTCCACATGGACCGCGTTCCTATTGCAAAAGGATGCCAATCCCAATGTTAAGGACAAGAACGGCACGACACCGCTGATGCTGGCAACGAGCTTGCGCTTTGCCGAAGGGGCAAGGGTTCTGCTGGGTCAAGGTGCCAATGTGAACGAGCCGAATAACCGGGGGGAAACGCCCCTGATCCGCTCTGTCCAGTTGCGCGATTCCGAAATGGTGCGGCTATTGCTGAAACATGGCGCTGATCCGGATCGCACCGATACTCTGGCTGGTCTGTCTGCTCGCGATTACGCACAGCGTGACCGCCGCGCTTCGGCTATATTGGCGGATATTGAAAAGGCGGACAAAGAGCAGAAGCCAGAGTCGACAGGTCGTTTTTTCGGACCTGAAGGCTAGGCTTTTTTCGTCCGGAGCCGGTTCAAAGTTCACAAAGTTCACACCAAGGAACCGCCCTTTTCCGCCATTTCCAACAAAGAAGCAGTGTAATGCCAGCTTGTTGGATATTTGCGGCCAGTCAGCATGGCCGAATGATAAGCGGGTGGGTTATTCAGGATAAGAAAGAGCCGCGCAAAGCGTTATCATAGGTCGCATCGTGTAGGACAGCGTTAAATAGCGCCTATCTTCTCGTGTTTAGAAAAAGTCCCGCACCACCGGGTCTATCCAGCCATTAACCTCTGACAATCGCTGCATCGAACGGCGCGCCAGACGCGTAGTCTCTGTTTTACGGCGGGACGGGGCCAGTGCATGAGTTGCGGCTGAACGCACCATTTCCGCATCATAAGCGTCGGCAAGGATCAGTCCGGTCCTCTCTGGCATGAACTCCGGCCAGTCGAGCGGAGTATGGTCAAAGCCGCCCGGCAAGGCCCAGTAGAAACGGTCGCAATAATCCAGATATTCGATCCATTTACCATCGCCCAGCAAATCGCCGCGCGCGACCTTGATCTCGACGATGATAATCTGCCCCTTGGCATCCACGCCCATCAGGTCAGCACGCCTTTTATTCGGCAGGCACACTTCCGGCATGACCATGATGTCGTGCCGGGAAAACAGCCGTGCCACGCCGCGAGCCACCGCAGCAGCGCCGGTTAGCGGGGAAGGGTTATCTCCAGTCTGCTCGGCACCTTGGGGAGGGAGGGCTGCAGAGGCGGGGGAAGTGGCGGGGGAATCGTCAATCTCTATCATCATTACGTTTCATTAGAACATATATGGAACAAAATAAAGACCCCCGAACGGGAGTCTTATTGAAATTTTCCGTCTGTTGAGGGAGTATCAGCGATAAAAAATGTGATTGTCCACCATTGCCATGCGCTTAAGTCGCCAGCCGGGCGATACATAACGGGCATGAAAGAACAGAGCGCCTTCAACAGGGCTTTCCCAGCCGTCGTTCATGGCGATTTTCGCAATCGCGACAGCATTGTGCCAATGGCTGTGGGATTTATTGATCCGTGGCATTTTACCGCCGCGCACAAAGGAAAATTGCTTGGGCTGATATACAACGCCGCAAATGCTGTCGGGGAAACGCGGAGATTCAGCGCGGGCCAGAACAACACGGGCAACAGCAAGCTGGCCAGCCAGTGTTTCGCCTTTTGATTCAAAATAGACGGTGCCGGCAAGGCACTGCATTTCTTCGCTCAGATTATCGCTTATGGATTGCTGTGCGACGAGATGGTGCAGCGAGCTGGCATCTTCATCGTCAAAATATGTGCCGCCGGAAAGCCGCGCTTCATTGGCTGCATGATCTTCGGCAATAACATCTTTGGGTATTTCGGAAGTTACTTCCTGCGATTCCGCAAAAACAACCTGGTCGTCGGCGGATTCTACCATATTCGGATCCACGACGATCTCGACTTCTGGCATTTCATCATTGGCTTCCAATGCGAATGATGCGTCGGTCAGGGAGAAAGCCGCGACCGTAAAAATTGCAAGCGACAACGCGCTGGCAGACTTGAATATTTTGCTCATAGACCCGTATTTAAATGCGGTGAGTCCAGTGCGAGTTTATAAAAAAACCTGCGTAATAAGCTTAAAAACCAACCAACAGCTTATCCCTGTTCCCCCCGGCTGCATGTTTAATCCCGTCATCGCTGACAATCCCTGGGACCAACCTTCGCCTTGAAGTTGAAAGCGAAATACGCCGCGGCGCTTCTAAGTCAATGAATTGCCGTCATTTCAGCGATGAGTTGTTCTGCATCCGGGATATCCAGTTCAATTAACCATAAATCGGGGTCAAAATTGCTCCTACGCTTGAGATATTCATCTAAATCTTGTTGTTTTTC
>JADKLW010000579.1_pt1 | contig 13858 bp, 13 predicted proteins | sample 8641881 | NCBI WGS metagenome assembly JADKLW01 (sample SAMN16272185, study PRJNA661076) | feces metagenome | isolation source: fecal sample from diarrhoea affected cattle B | host: Bos taurus | place: South Africa: Lokaleng Village, Mahikeng | collected 2019-09 | reverse complement strand
CACAGAGGTCAGTCGGCCAGTAGCAGCCGGATCTGATTGTGCAGCGATTCCAGCGAAAAGGGCTTGGCCAGGACCGGGGATGAGCGCGCGATGGTGCTGCCGGACTCGTAGATCTCGATGGGATAACCGCTGATGAAGAGCACCTTGAGGTCGGGGCGTAGCTTGAGCGCAGGTTCGGCAATCATCACGCCCGAAACATTGCCGGGCAGGCGAAAGTCGGAAATCAGCAGATCGAGATGCGGCTTGGTCGCGATGATCTCGAAGGCTCTGATTGCATCTTCGGCAGCCAGCACCCGATAGCCTTCGTCGCTCAGATAGTCTCTCAGCAGATCGAGGATATGGGGTTCGTCTTCGACGATCAGGACGACTTTGGGTGACGTTTGATTCATTGAAGCATTCTCGATGTTTTTCGAACGTGCGCTTTCGATGATGACAAGCCCTCATCTTCGACCGCTGATGTCTCCCGGGTTCAGCGGCAGCAGCCGGGCGGTCGCTCCAACAGTGCAGGGTTTGCGCCAGTTGGCATTTGCTCGGTTGTTGCGCGACAGATCTGCTCTAGCCTCGGGGTCTGCAGGGTAACAACGCAATACGACAAACGGACGCAACAGCAGTCGATTGCTTCATGAAGGCACCTGACGGGGGCAGCCCAGGGCTGGAGAGCAACCACGGCACTTCACAATGCACGCCTTGCCCGAGGGTATCTTGCGTTTTGCATGGGTTCATATTGCCATCCGCCATCACAACTTACTGAATTTAAAAGACTTTTAATGTGGCTGCGTTGGCATGAAGGCTGCTCTGTATAGGGCTGCCCGGAACATAATCGGAGTCCATAACAATGATCGTCGCTGAAAAAATTCTCACTGCCGCTTTCCCTGAGTTCGAAGTCCTGACTACCCAGCGCCCGGATGGCGGTTTGCTGCTGGTGCTGCGCAACGATGACCGTGACGTGATCAAGCGCGCAATATCCAAGGGGCAGGCCCAAACCGCTGTCCAGCTGGAATGGGTGATCAGCTCGATTCGTCGTGACCTGGCGCTGGAGGCCGGCATGTCACCGGCTATTGCCCGGCTGCAGAGCCAGAGCCGCACCCGGTTGCCAACCTACGATTACGCCTGAGTTCGGCACACGATGCGACCGGGTCGCAGAACCCGGGGTTTCGCTAACCTGATAGGGATGAGGAATACCGCATGAATGCCATAGACCTGCTGATTGAAGACCATGAGCGCGTGAAGGACATCCTGACGCGCCTGACGGAAAGTACCGAGCGTGCCGTCAAGACGCGCGCCGAGCTGCTGGGCAAACTGGAAATGGAAGTCACCATTCATACCCAGCTGGAGGAGCAGATTCTCTATCCCGCCTACAAGGAAGCCGGTGGCAAGGAAGAAGCCAAGATGTACCACGAGGCCAAGGAAGAACACCGTACCGTGGATGCGCTGGTGCTCCCTGATCTGAAAGCGACGGACCCCGCCAGTCTGGAGTTTTCCGGGCGCGCCAAGGTGTGCAAGGAACTGCTCGAACATCATATCGAGGAAGAGGAGTCGGAGATGTTTCCCCGCGCGCGGGAGCTGTTTGACAAGGCCCGGCTGGACGAGATGGGCGCGCAGATGGTCGAGCTGAGAAACCGTCTGAAAAAGGAATTCAGCGCCCGTCAGGCGGCCTGAAACGTCCGGAGATGTTCCCGCTTCATGCGAGTGAGGAAACGGGAACAGTCTCTTGTCGGGCGGATTGCCCAGGTCGGTCCGAGAGTGCGGGCACTCTACGCGCCGAGCGGGGTCAATTGCCGAGAGGATCGTAGATCCGACTGTCGCCGGCAACCTGGCCGGTTCAATCTTTGGAGGTTATCCCATGCGTCTTGCTTATTTATCTGCCCCGATTCTCGGTCTGCTGTTGGTCGGCTGTGGCCCGGATGAAGACCGTGACCGTGAGGTGACACCACCGCAGCCATCCACTCAGCAGCCTGCCGCGCCTGCACCTGGAACACCGCCTGCCGATAGCGGCACCACTGGCGGCGGTACCACGGGAACCGGCACTTCGGGCAGCTCTACCATGGGCACCGGGACCTCTGGTGGTGTGGAAACGGGCAGCGGCACCGGCGTTGCCAATCCTGACACCATGGACAATTCCGATACGGGTAGTGGCTTGGGTACAGAGTCTGGAGCTGGCACTGAGCCAAACCCCACCGGCTCTGGCCAGTAAGCCTGGCTGCTGATGCCAAGAAGCGTCCTTACGGGAGAACGACATGAAATCGAACTTGTTGGTTATCGCGGCGGCGCTTCCGCTTTCGTTGCTGCTGGTGGCTTGCTCGCCGGACGAAGAGCCCTCGGCGATGGATAACAACACCCGGAATCAGCAGCAATTTCAGAACACCGCGGCAGATCCAGCCGGGCCTCGGGAAATTTCGCCACCGTCAAACAGGGCCAACGAATAGCTGAAGGCTATGACCCTGTTTCGAACCACGCAGGGCCGAACGTGTTCGGCTCTGCAAATGATTGCTGTGGCGAGTGAGGCCGGCTTTACACGTATTGTGCCGCCGCATAGCCCGAGGCCCAGGCCCACTGGAAATTGAAGCCACCCAAGTGGCCGGTGACGTCCAGTACTTCGCCGACGAAATACAGGCCCGGTGACTTCAGTGACTCCATGGTCTTGGACGACACTTCGCGGGTATCGATACCGCCCAGGGTGACTTCGGCGGTGCGATAGCCCTCGGTACCGGCGGGCACCAATTTCCAGGCAGCAAGTTTGTCGGCGATCTGTTCCAGTTCGCTCGGGGTGTACTGCTTGAGCGGCTTGGAGGTGAACCAGTGTTCGCTTAACAAGCCTGCCATCTTGCGCGTGAACAGCTCGCCCAGAATCGTCTTCAGCTCGCTGTTGGGGCGCTCACGCTGCTGCTCGGCAAGCCACTCGGTAAGGTTGAGGTGCGGCAGCAGGTTGATCTCAATGACATCGCCGGGCTGCCAGAAGGACGACACCTGCAGAATCGCCGGCCCGGACAGGCCACGATGGGTGAACAGGATGTTTTCGCGAAAGCTCTGCCCATTGCAGCTCACCAGACAATCCTCCACCGAAGTACCGGACAGCTCATTGCAAAGGGTCTTGAGCTGCGGATCCGTGATGGTGAAAGGCACCAGCCCGGCGCGGGTTGGCAGCACACTGTGGCCGAACTGGCGTGCCACCTGATAGCCGAACCCGCTGGCACCCAGGGTCGGGATCGACAGGCCGCCGGTGGCGATCACCAGTGACTGGCAACTGAAGGTGCCGGCGCTGCTCTGTAGCCGATAGCCTTCGGCGGTCTTTTCAATCGATTGCACGGCGCTGTCCAGCCGCAGCTCGACGCCTGCCTGTGCGCATTCGTCGAGCAGCATCTGCAGGATGTCGCTGGCCTTGTTGTCGCAGAACAGCTGGCCGAGCTTCTTCTCGTGATAGGGCAGGTTGTGGCGGCTGACCATCTCGATGAAATCCCACTGGGTGTAGCGTGCCAGTGCCGACTTGCAGAAATGCGGATTGGCGGAAAGGAAGTTCGCCGGCTCGGTATACAGATTGGTGAAATTGCAGCGTCCGCCGCCGGACATGAGGATCTTCTTGCCGGCCTTGTTGGCATGGTCCAGTAGCAGTACACGGCGTCCGCGCGCGGCGGCGTTGAATGCGCACATCAATCCGGCGGCGCCGGCGCCGATGATGGTGACGTCTGTGGTTTGCACGGCATGGCCCTCGTTGGAACAGCCGCGAATGTTACCGCGCCGATGCGGCTTGCGGCTCGCCGGTTTGCTTGAGCAGATGCACGGCCATGCTGCGCAGCGGAGCCAGTTCGCGGCAGATCAGCCCCAGCTGGGTCTGCAGCAGGCGGTGTGCATCATCCATTTCATCCGAGGTCTGTTCCAGTTGCCGGGCCAGTGCTTCTTCCTTTTCGCTGTATACCGCCAGGGGCTGCTTGTTCTGCAGTGCCGCGGCTATCTCGTCAAGGCTGCTGGCCAGCTGCCGGGCAGCACTTTCGAGCAATGCGTCACGGGCGTCGTCGGGCAGGCTTTCCCGGTGCGCGCCGAGACCGGAAAGGTAGTTGAGCAGCGTGTGCGAGAGGATCAGGAAGCGAAAGCCGGTTTCGGCATCCCGGCGGAAGTGGCCGGGTTCCAGAAGCATGTTTGACAGTGTGGTCGATAGCGCCGCATCGGCGTTGTGCGCATTGCGCCGGGCCAGCCGATAGGCCAGATCGTCATGCTTGCCGCTCTCGTACTGGTGCATGATCTGGCGCAGGTAGTCGGCGTTGCGACTCAGGGTATTGGCGACCACCTGATTGAGTCGGCGCCCCTGCCAGTCCGGCAGGATCAGGAATACCGCGGCGGCGGCGATCAGGCTGCCCAGCAGGGTGTCGACCAGCCGCGGCCAGATCATCCCGTAGCCATCTCCGACCTGATTGAAGCAGAACAGTACCAGCAGCGTGATGGCCGCCGTCGCCAGGGTGTAGCGGCTGCTGCGGGTGGCGAAGAACACCACGCCGGCGATCACCGCAAACAGGGCCTGGATATGCTGGCCGGGAAACAGGTCGAACAGTGCCCAGCCGGCGACCAGGCCGAGGATGGTGCCGGTCACTCGCTGCACCAGCTTGATCCGCGTTGCGCCATAGTTGGGCTGGCAGACGAATACGGTGGTCAGCAGTACCCAGTAGCCCTGCTCGGGATGGATCGCGTGCAACACCGCGTAGCCGCAGACCAGCGCCAGGCTCATGCGCAGGGCGTGGCGAAACAGCAGGGATGTGGGCGTCAGTTGCAGGCGGATACGGTTGCCGGCATCGCGCAGCGATTGGGGTTGGCGATCCAGCAGGCTGCTGTCCTGCTCCCCTTCCAGGGCGTCGGGATTGTTGGCGCCGGACAGCTCGTGCTGCATTGTCGAGAGGTTCTGCGACAGGGCGCGCAGTGAGCGCAGCAGGTCGCGCCAGCCTGGGTTGTTCTGCTGGCGCAGGTAATCGAGCGAGGCTTGGAGATCGGCACGCGCCTGTGCGTTGGCCTCGCTGTAGCGAAACGGCTGGCGCAGCTGAATAGCACTGGCCAGATCGGTACAGGCCACGCTCTGCAGACGCAGTAGGCGTCCGCAGCGAAACAGCACATCGCTGTGAAAGAATGCTTCGGTCAGTGCCCGATAGGGGTAGTGCGAGGAGCTGACGCGCTCGTGCAGATCCTGGGCGAGGAAGTACAGCTTGAGGTAATGGTTGATCTTCGCCCCTGGCCGGCCATTGCCGAGCCGATGCAACAGGGTTTCCTTGGCGGCGTTCAGGGCGCTGACCACGCGCCCGTTCTGCTGCGCCAGTTGCAGGCGTTGTTGCTCCACATCGAACTGGTGGATCGGCTCGAACAGTGCCGCCTTGAGTTTGAAGTACTGGCCCAGCTCGCGATACAGCCTGGCCAGGCTCTGCTGTACCGGCTGATGCGCGAACAGGGCGTTCCAGAGCACCGACAGCAGACCGTACCACGCAGCACCCGCCAACAGCAGCAAGGGATCGCGCCAGGACTCAAGTTCGGTGCCGTCACGCTGGTCGGCTGCGATCATGCTGTAAATGGAGAGAATCAGCGTCGCCTGGGCGATCGTCGCGTAACGCTCACCCAGCGCGCCGAGCATGATCAGGCTAAAGGCTGCCGCCGCCATGCCAAGTGTGAACAGCCAGGGGTAGGGGAACAGCAGTTGTACCGACACTGCGGCGATACTGAAGCACAGCAGCGTCACCAGCAGGGCGGAAAGTCGTCCGAGCCAGCTGTCATCGGTTTCCGCCAGGGCGCTGGCGATGACGCCGAGGAACAGCGGGATCACCATTGTCGGCTCACCCAGATACCAGCTCAGCCCCATGCTGGCCGACAGGGCGATCAGCACGCGCAGGCTGTAGCCGAACTTGTCCAGAGCCCAGAGGCGGCGCAGGGATTGGCCAACAGAGGGTGAACGCATCGAATCGAATCCTCAAACGAGACGCTGGGTCGTGCTGGGAGCAACCTTTAGCCGGTGAAGCCATCCTGCTTTTGTGGGAGCGGATTTATCCGCGAAGACGGTCGATCAGGCACTGCGGATGCGAAAAGCTTCGCGGCTGAAGCCGCTCCCCCGGTATCGCGCTTGCTTACTGCCATGAAATCTCCCACAAACGCTGTGGGGTGGACGTCATTTTTTACGTCCACCGTGCCCCCGCTTGGTGGACCGGTGAAGCGTGGTCCACCCTGCGACCTACAGTGCTCTGATCTTCAGCGAGCGGCCCTTGATTTTGCCTGAGTTCAGGCGATTGAGCGCCTGTTTGGCGACGCCGCGCTCGACGGCAACGAAAGCCTGGAAGTCGAAGATGGCGATCTTGCCCACCTGGGTGCCGGGAATGCCGGCATCGCCGGTGAGGGCGCCAAGGATGTCGCCGGGGCGAAGTTTGTCCTTGCGCCCGGCGCCAATGCACAGGGTTACCATGGGCGGTTGCAGCGGCTCGCCCGGTTGTGCCTTGAGTTGGCCCAGTGGTTGCCAGTTCAGCGGCGCCTTCTGGCGCTCCTCGATGGCCCGTGCCCGATGGGCTTCGGCGGGGGCGACCAGGCTGATGGCGATGCCCTTCCTGCCGGCTCGCCCGGTACGGCCAACGCGATGGATATGAATCTCCGAATCGCGCGCCAGCTCGACATTGATCACCATGTCCAGTGCGTCGATGTCCAGACCGCGTGCGGCGACATCGGTAGCCACCAGCACGGACAGGCTGCGGTTGGCGAACATCGCCAGCACCTGATCGCGATCACGCTGTTCCAGATCGCCATTGAGGGCCATGGCGGAAATGCCTTTGGCGCTGAGCTGATCGACCAACTCCTGACATTGCTGTTTGGTAAAGCAGAAGGCCACACAGCTTTCCGGACGGAAACTGGCGAGCACATGCACAACGGCATCCATCCGGTTTTCCGGATCGATCTCGTAGAAGCGCTGTTCGATCTGCGCATCGTCATGCAGTGCCTCGGCCTTTACCTGCTGGGGGTCACGCATAAAGGTGGCGGATAGCTGCTTGATGCTGCTCGGATAGGTTGCTGAGAACAGCAGGGTCTGTCGCCTGCTCGGCGTCTGCCCGATGATCTCGGCGATGGCGTCGTAGAAACCCATGTCCAGCATGCGATCGGCTTCATCGAGTATCAGGGTATTGAGACCGTCGAGTTTCAGCGTGCCCTTTTTCAGGTGCTCCTGAATACGCCCAGGCGTACCGACGATGACATGCGCGCCATGCTCAAGCGAGCCGATCTGCGGGCCGATGGAAACCCCGCCGCACAAGGTCAGAATCTTGATGTTGTCCGCAGCGCGGGCCAGCCGGCGTAGCTCCTTGGCAACCTGGTCGGCCAGCTCGCGGGTCGGGCACAACACCAGCGCCTGGCAACCGAAGTAGCGTGGGTTGAGCGGTTCCAGCAGGGCGATGCCGAAGGCGGCGGTTTTGCCGCTGCCGGTCTTGGCCTGTGCGATAAGGTCCATGCCCTTGAGCATGACCGGCAGGCTCTGAGCCTGAATGGGCGTCATCTCGAGATAGCCGAGTGCATCGAGGTTGGCCAGTGTGGCCGGGCTGAGAGGCAGGGTGGAAAAGGCTGAACTGGGCACGGAAGCATCATCTATAAGGAACCGGCAGCCAGTCTAGCAGACCGGCCAGGGCAGCCTCATAAAAGCGAAGCCTGGTTCAGGGGCGAGTGTCTTTGCAGGAGGCTGTTTACTGTCTGGTTGCCGCAAGTTTGAGAAGCTGAGTTGTAGTCTCATTCTTTTTAGGCAAATAAACGGGGTCTTTGTATGTGAGTGCTTGTGAAATGGGTTGGAATTATTTCTGTTTCTTTAATCTTGCATGAATTTATTTATAAGCTTGCTTTATTCTTTTTATTAATTTTAAGCAAAGTTGTTTATTATTGGTTTTCGCAGTGTCCAGTCGATTAATGTTTAATGCGAGTTGTCAGGTTTAAGTGAGAGGTCATTGCAAGATATCAGGGTCGCCATTACTTGGGTTGTTGCCAGTCCGGCTTGTCGTGAAGCCTGAGATTCTGTGTTCTGAGGGCGTGCGCGTTTCTGACCGAATGGTCTGTTTTGGGGCTTGTGCGTTCAGTGAAGCTCTGCCGTTCCGGGCCGGGTTCGGAGGTCTGACGTCGCAGCTCTGGCAACCCTCGGGATATTTGCATTCAGCGCTCTGGCCCGAGCCTTTGGCGCGGGGGTTTCAAGGTGGCCCCGACTAAAGTCGGGGCTTTCATTGGAGAAGGCACCTTTGCTAGATTCACCGTGTGGGCTTTCCTCACTAGCTATAACAATAAGGCGGAACACGGCGATGACCGAAGAAGATAAGAAAAATGCTGCTGCGTACTGGAAGGCGAACGTTCGCCTCATAACATGGAGCCTGGTGGTCTGGGCTCTGGTCTCATATGGCTTTGGCATTCTACTGCGTCCGTTGCTGGCCGGTATCCCGGTTGGGGGAACGGATCTGGGCTTTTGGTTTGCTCAACAGGGCTCCATCATCACGTTCATTTTGATCATCTTCCACTACGCGTGGCGGCTGAACAAACTGGACAAGGAATTCGGGGTCGAGGAGTAAGCCATGAGCCAATACTGGATTAACATGTTGTTCGTGGGCGCATCCTTTGCGCTCTATATAGGGATCGCGATCTGGGCCCGCGCCGGATCGACCAAGGAGTTCTACGTTGCCGGCGGTGGCGTCCATCCCGTGACCAACGGTATGGCGACTGCGGCTGACTGGATGTCCGCTGCCTCCTTCATATCCATGGCCGGCATCATCGCTGCCGGCGGTTATGGTACGTCCGTCTACCTGATGGGCTGGACCGGTGGTTACGTGCTGCTGGCGATGCTGCTGGCACCCTACCTGCGCAAGTTCGGCAAGTTCACGGTACCGGATTTCATCGGTGACCGTTTCTACAGCCGTGGTGCGCGTCTGGTAGCTGTGGTCTGCCTCATCCTCATCTCCGTTACCTATGTAATCGGTCAGATGTCCGGTGCCGGTGTGGCCTTCTCCCGCTTCCTCGAAGTGAGCAACGACGTCGGTATCTGGCTTGCTGCCGCGATCGTGTTCGCCTACGCGGTGTTCGGCGGCATGAAGGGCATCACCTACACCCAGGTGGCGCAGTACGTGGTACTGATCATTGCCTACACCATTCCGGCCGTGTTCATCGCCATGCAGCTGACTGGCAATCCGATCCCGATGTTCGGTCTGTTCGGTACCCACGTTGAGACCGGCATGCCGCTGCTTGACCGTCTGGATGTCGTTGTCCGCGATCTGGGCTTTGCCGAGTACACCGCTGACGTTGACAACAAGCTGAACATGTTCCTGTTCACCCTGTCGCTGATGATCGGTACTGCTGGTCTGCCGCACGTCATCATTCGCTTCTTCACCGTACCGAAGGTGGCTGATGCCCGTTGGTCCGCTGGCTGGACCCTGATCTTCATCGCCATGCTGTACCTGACTGCTCCGGCTGTTGCTGCCATGGCTCGTCTGAACCTGGTAGACACCATCTATCCGGAAGGCACTGAGTCCGCTGCGATCCTCTATGAAGAGCGTCCGACCTGGATCCAGACCTGGGAACAGACTGGTCTGATCAAGTGGGAAGACAAGAACAGTGACGGTCGTGTGCAGATGTACAACGACACCAACGCTGCGTTCGCTCCTACTGCGCAAGAGCGCGGCTGGAACGGCAACGAACTGACCGTCAACAACGACATCATCGTTCTGGCCAACCCGGAAATCGCCAACCTGCCGGGCTGGGTAATCGGTCTGATTGCAGCGGGTGCCATTGCTGCTGCACTGTCCACTGCTGCGGGTCTGCTGCTGGCTATCTCCTCGGCAATCAGTCATGACCTGATCAAGACGATCATCAATCCGAAGATCAGCGAGAAGAATGAGATGCTCGCGGCTCGTCTGTCCATGACGGCGGCAATCATCCTGGCAACCTGGCTGGGGCTGAATCCTCCGGGCTTCGCGGCTCAGGTGGTGGCACTGGCGTTCGGTCTTGCGGCAGCGAGCCTGTTCCCGGCGCTGATGATGGGGATCTTCTCCAAGCGCGTGAACAGCAAGGGTGCTGTCGCGGGGATGCTGGTTGGTGTGGGCAGCACAGCTGTGTACATCTTCCTGTACCTGGGCTGGTTCTTCATTCCTGGTACCAACACCTTCGCCAACACACCTGCCGAGTGGATGTTCGGTATTTCCCCGCAAGCCTTCGGTGCTATCGGTGCGGTTCTGAACTTCGCAGTGGCTTACGCCGTATCCCTGTCCACTGAAGCTCCTCCGCAGGAGATTCAGGATCTGGTAGAAAGCGTTCGTACCCCGAAAGGTGCTGGCGCTGCGCTTGATCACTAAGTGATAATTCGGCCAGAAGTCGGGTTGAGAAATCCGATCCACGGTTGAAATACAAGTCGGGCTTCCATATGGAAGCCCGATTTTTTTGAGGAAAGTTTCTATGATCTGGCATCTTGTCGCTGCAATTTCTGCCGCCCTCGCGGGCGCGGGGATTGCGCTGGTATTGCGTAATCTGTCTCGCAATTGGCTGCCGAAATGGATCATCCCGGTATTCGCCGGTCTGGGTATGCTCGGCTACACAATTCATTATGAATACACCTGGTTCGAGACCAAGCAGGCGCGTCTGCCGGAAGGCTCCGTGGTTGTTTCGAGTGAAGATGGGCATATGTTGTGGCGCCCCTGGACCATGCTGTTTCCCATGCCGCTGGTCTATACGGTACTTGATGGCGCCAATGCACAAATCGAGGACACCGAGAAGGGACGGATGGCTCGTTTTGTTCTGTATCGCTTTGAAAAGCAGCACCTGATTTCCACTGTAAAGAGTGGCACTTATCAGTTGCTCTGTGATGAAAGGGTGATGTTCAGGTTGAACGAAGAAGGTGAGGCGAAGTTTGAAAGCATGATCAAGCTGGATGCGGATGCGCCGCTTTACCGGGCCACTTGCGAACCTGATCGCTATTGAGGCAACGCTGTAAAGACCCCTGTTTTTGCGAAGTCGCCAGCCTGTAGCCCGCATGGCTGGCACGGGGGCACGGTTTTCCAGGGTCGGCTATTTCAGAAGATCAGCAACTGGCCTGCCAAGGATGATAATCCTCGGCAGCAGGGTAGTTGTGGCAGTCAGATCGAGAGAGAGGCGGCCTTGCGCGAGCGTTGCCAGGAGCCGAGTGCCTGGGCCAGTTCGTCAATCTGGCCAATGCCCTTGCGCTGGGCGCGATTGAGCAGGATCAGAGCGATCTCGGCAGTGGCCATGGCGTCTGCGGCAGCGTGATGGCGTTGCGGCATCTGGATCTTGAAATGGCTGAGCCAGCTATCCAGACCACTGCGTCGAACTGCAGCCTCCGGAAACAGCATGGGGGCCAGGTCGGCCACATCGAGAAAGCTGTGTTTCAGGCTATAGCCCAGCTCCTGCTTCAGGGCGCGGGCAAGCATGCGCTGGTCGAACGGGGCATGGAAGGCCAGTATCACGCTGTCGCCTACGAACTCCATGAAACTGAGCAGTGCTTCTTCAGGAGCTTCACCCTTTGCCAGTTCACTGGGCGCAATGCCATGGATGAGTACACTCTCCGTAATCTCGACGTGGCGGCGCAGCGTGCATTCGAACTGTTGTGAATAGTCGATGGCGCCGTTTTCGATGGTGACCGCGCCGATTGAGATGACTTTGTCACGCTTGAGATGAAGCCCAGTGGTCTCCAGGTCGAGCACCACCAGCCGCTGCTTGCACAGCGGTACGGCTCCTGGCGGAGCAGGTATTGGTAGTTCATCTAGCCGCTGCTGCTGTTGGTGGGTGAGTTTGGGCGCGCGTGGGTTGAGCCAGAACATGTTCATAGTTGATAGCGCAATGCGAGACTGCCTTGAAGGCGCTGGGCTTGTCGGAAGGACTCGCGCAGGATGCGCCGGTCCAGATGATTGAGGTCTTGCGGGTCCAGCCGGTTGGAAAAGGGCAGGCCGTCGCGCGACTGTTGCTGGTGTTGCTGCATACGCGTCTGCTGGATGAAGTGGTAGGCCTCTTCATAGGCCTCTCCGTCCTTGGGCTCCATGGCGCCTTTTGCCACCAGTTGGCGCAAGCGTTCCAGGGTGTTGCACTCGCCGATGCCGTTGGCCAGAGCCAGCAGTCGCGCACCGTCCACAAATGGCGTCAGGCCCTGAATCTTGAGATCGAGGGTGTCCTTGCCGTCGCCCTTGCGTTCCAGCACGAAATCGCGGAAACGGCCTACCGGCGGGCGGTGGCGTAGTGCGTTGCTGGCCATCAGGCGCTGGAAAATGGGGCTTTCGGCAATCTCGTCGAGCATGTGGCGGCGTAGTTTCTCGCAGCTTTCCTCCGGCCCCCAGATCGCGCGAAGGTCGAAGAAGATGGTGCTGGACAGAAGATTTTCCGGCGTGGCGTCGCGGACGAACGAACTGAAGCGTCGTTTCCACTCCTGGCGTGACAGGCACAGCTCGGGGTTGCTGGCCATGATGTTGCCTTTGCACAGGGTGAAACCGCAGACATCAAGATCACGGGTAATGCGTTCGGCCAGTGGCAGCAGCTTGCCGCGAATGAGAGCGGCTTCCGAAGCATCACTGGCCTCGAAGAGAATGCCGTTGTCCTGATCGGTATGCAGCGTCTGTTCCCGACGTCCTTCGCTGCCGAAGCACAGCCAGGTGAAGGGAATGCCGGGGTCGCCCAGATCGTTGATGGCCAGCTCGATGACGCGGCGCACGGTGTGGTCGTTGAGCAGGGTGATGATGTGGGTGATCTGGGCTGACGACGCTCCATGGGCCAGCATGTTGTCCACGAGCTGGGTAATGCGTGTGCGGATGGTCACCAGCGATTCCACGCGGTCAGCATGGAGAATGGTCTGCGCCAGATGGACCAGGTCGACCCGTTGCAGCGAGAACAGGTCGCGTTCGGAAATCACCCCGCAGAGCAGACCGTCCTTGACCACGCAGACATGCCCGATATGCCGCTCGGTCATGGCGATGGCGGCATCGAACGCCGTGGCTCCCGGCGGCAGGTAAAAGGGCTCGTGGGTCATGAAGGCCGATATGGGGCTGGTCAGCTCACCCAGCTGTGTGCCGACGACACGCCGCAGGTCGCGCAGGGTAAAGATGCCGAGCGGGTGCTGTTCATCATCGACGATGACGATGCTGCCGACATTGGCGATCTGCATCAGCTCTACTGCTTCGTTCAGCGGCAGCGACGGCAGGCAGGATACCGGATGATGCAGGGCCAGCTCGCCGACAGTGGTTTCCAGCGAATAACGCTCCCCCAGGCTTTCTACTGCGCGCGTTTGTGCCTGCTGGTTGACCAGGTCGAGCAGGCTGCTTACGCCACGCATGGCGAAATCACGGAACGCGGCGGACTTGGATACCAGCTTGATGAACGCCGGCTTGTTCAGCAGCAGGCAGAAGGTGTCTTCGGCTGCGAAATGGCCGGTTCGTGTGGCGCGCTCGCCCATCAGTGCAGCCATGGGAAAGCACTCGCCTACGATGACCTCGAAAGTGGTATCCGTGCCGCGCTTGGCTGTATGCGGGCGCTGACCGTGCACCCGGCCCTGCTTGACGATATAGAAGTGCTGGACCGTGCCGTCATCAGGAGAAATGATGCTGTCGCCTTCGGCATAGAAACGCAGCTCGCAGTTTTCCACCAGAAAGGCGAGATGCGTCGGCTCCATCTGAATGAAGGGGGGGTACTTGCGCAGAAACTCCATGGTTCCGTGGATGTTCTGCAGTACGGCAGTCTTGCCTGCTTCGGAGAAAGCGCCAGCTTTGCTCATGGTTCACGTCCAGTTTTGTTCCATGGTGGGCCGTGGGCCGCTCTGGCCCAATTGGACGTAAGTCTAGTCGCGGCTGGAGTTGAGCGGACTGATCCGTATCAGTCCGCTCGTCGAGATTCCCGT
>JADKLW010000578.1_pt1 | contig 13862 bp, 8 predicted proteins | sample 8641881 | NCBI WGS metagenome assembly JADKLW01 (sample SAMN16272185, study PRJNA661076) | feces metagenome | isolation source: fecal sample from diarrhoea affected cattle B | host: Bos taurus | place: South Africa: Lokaleng Village, Mahikeng | collected 2019-09 | reverse complement strand
CGTGCAACTGCTTGGCGATGTTGCCACGTTCACTCCCGGATTCAATATGCGCGTCGGTAGTAGTAATCCTACTGCTCTTGTGCTTTCGATGCGCGGCCAGGTGCAAAATGATATTATTGCGACGCTGGAGCCATCAGTCGGCATCTATCTGGATGACATGTATGTTGCCCGTTCCTATGGCTTGAATTCGGAAATGCTCGATGTTTCCGACCTTCAGGTTCTTAAGGGGCCACAGGGCACATTATTTGGTCGTAATACTTCTGCTGGTGCAGTCTTGATCCGGACTAATGATCCCAAATATGATGAAATTTCCGGGATGGTCAAAGGTACTTATGGCCGGTTTAATGAGCGCGTTGGTACCGCGGTTCTCAATCTGGGGTTTAACGATTCGATCGCAGTTCGTGGCGCAATTCTTTATGGTAAGCGCGATGGTTACAAGACCGATGTGAACACTGGCCGGAAATATGAGGGGCGTGAAACCCTGAATGGTCGTGTTAAAGTGGCTTTTCAACCAACTGACACGCTGCAAATCCTTCTTTCTGGCGAGTGGTATGATGGCGAGATCGCAGGGCCAACACGCCAGAATCGGTTTTACAATCTCGGGTTGACCGGTTTCGATCCCGCTGCGGCTGATCGTGCGGCGATGGGCGGTGATCCGGACCTGGTTGCTATAACCGATCCTTCGACAATTCCCGGCGCTCCTGCCCAAGGCCTTCAAAATAAGATGAAGACCGAAACATATATGGCCAAAGTCTCGTTGGAAACCGATTTCGGTGAAATCAAGTGGATTAACGGATACCGCAAAATCAAAGGTTCAAACCTCGTTGATCTCGATGGTTCTTCTTCCGTGGCAGGAAACCACTTTACTCAGGGTGTCCAGACTCTGGAGCAATATTCAACGGAACTCCAGTTGACCGGTCAGGGGCTGAACAATGCACTGGATTATGCGGTTGGGATCACATATTTTAATGAATCCGGTTTTGATACCTCCCGGTCTTCGAACAATGGTGATGCGGTATGGTCCGGCTTCAGAGGCACGATCGATAATGATTCCATGGGTATGTACGCCCAAGCGAGTTATCATGTAAATGATGCACTCAGCTTTACCGGTGGCTTGCGTTATTCAATTGATGACAAAGGGATCACTGCACAATCAGCCGCATTTCCGTTGAACGGAACTGTCCCTGCAGTTTGTTTGCCGCAATCCTACCAATTTGACCTGGTACTTGCTGGTACGCTGACGGCTGAAGACTGTAATCGCTCCCGCAGCGATACCTTCAAGAATCTTTCTTATACGGCGGGCCTCGACTATAAAATTTCCGATGATATCCTCGTTTATGCGAAACATAGCAAAGGCTATCGCTCCGGCGCTCAACAGCTTCGTACATTGACGTTGGATGACACCGCGCCGGCTCAGCCCGAAATTGTGCATGAGCAGGAAATCGGACTTAAAACCCAATTTTGGGATAGACGTATCCGGTTCAACATTGCCGGTTTCCATAACAAGGTAAAAGGTGCGCAGCGCAGCGTCATTTTGCCCATAAATGGTATTAGCCAATCTGTTCTTGAAAATGCGAATACCGAAGCCTGGGGTATGGAAGCTGATCTGGCGATTGAGGTGGCAAACGGGTTGACCTTGACCGCAGCTGGTTCGCTTATAGATCCAAAATATAAGAGCTATAATGGATTTGTTGCGGTGGGTGGTGTGCTTACACCTAATGACAAATCGGATTTGGCGTTTACCACTCTTGTCGAAGAGCAATTCTCGGTCGGGGCCAATTATACGGCAGACCTTGGTATGGCGCGACTGGGCCTGAACGCGATTTATGCATGGCAAGGCAAATATCGACAAAGTGACCAGACGTTTGAGCGGCTGACTGCACCTGTGGCAGTGCCTGGCGGCGGTGGCTTTAGCGCTGCTGAAGCGCAGGCGATCGTTGATGCTACGACCACGCGTGCTCTGGGTATTACCAATGTTCGTGCATCGCTAGCGTTTGGTGATAACGACAATTATGAAATCGCCCTTTTCGGACGAAATATTTTTGATGAACGGGCATCCGATATGGCACTTTTTGTGGGTGGTCTCAATTATGTGGGTGTAAGTTATAACGAACCGGCAACCTACGGTGTTACAGGAACGATTAAGTTTTAATCTTATCAGGCATCTGTCTCACGAATAGACGAATATAGGGGAGGTCCGGTAAACGGACTTCCCCTTTTTTATTCACTCCCGCCTACGGAGCAGGGCGTAGATAGAGTGATAAAATAGGTTGCAAAACAATTAGTTAGACACTTTTTTCCGTAATCGTTCAAAGTCACTTGTCTGTCCTATTCAACTTAGTTATACAAGTAGCTAGTGAGGCAATGGATACTCACACGGAGAGGATACAGGCTAATGATTTTAAAGCATAAGTATGATTCGGCACGGGTGCTCGCTACAGTTTCGTTGGCAGCTTTGGCGCTGTCATCAACTTCAGCATTGGCACAAGAGACCGAAGAGCAGAGCAATTATAATGGCGATGCAATTGTCGTAATCGGGGTCACCAAACAAGATGCTGCGATTCAGGATACACCGATCGCGATTACAGCATTCAGCGGTGAAAAGCTTACAGAACAAGGCATCGGAAAGGTTGACGAAATTGCGACCTTTACCCCCGGCTTTAATATTCGTGGTGCAGGTAATAACCCGACCGCATTAACATTTGCTATGCGTGGGCAAATCCAGAACGACAATATCGCGACGCTTGAACCATCGGTCGGCACCTATATTGACGAAATGTATATTGCGCGGGCCTATGGACTGAACACCGAACTCGTCGATGTTGAGAGTGTGCAGGTTCTGAAGGGGCCGCAGGGCACTTTATTTGGGCGCAATACTTCGGCTGGCGCTGTTCTTATCAAAACCGCAGATCCGCGTTACGACGAAATATCGGGTAAGCTTAGCGCTACCTATGGTCGTTTCGACGAGCGCACAGGACAGGCGGTGCTTAACCTTGGCCTCGCAGACAATGTCGCAGTTCGTGGCGCGCTTTATTACCAGAAACGTGACGGTTACAAGACCGACATTAATACAGGTGAAAAATATGAGGGACGCGAAACAATTAACGGCCGCGTCAAGCTTGGCTGGATGCCAACGGACAATCTTGAAATAATCCTGTCCGGTGAATGGTATGATACGGAAATTGACGGCCCCGTACGGCAAAATCTTTTCTTCAATGCGCCGGCGGCTTTTGGTCCAGGCAAAGCATTTCTTGATGGTATTGCTGCGGATGAGCGCGACCGTTTCGACGGCAACCCCAATCTTGTGGCAGTCACGCCGCCATCGTCGGTTGTGGGAGCCGACCCGCGCGGTGCTTTCAACGAAACCCAAACCCAGACATATATGGCCAAGTTCATTCTTGAAACGAGCTTTGGTGAAGTGCGTTGGATCAACGGCTATCGTGGTATCCAGAGCGAGAACCTCATTGATCTCGATGGCTCAAGCGTCGTCGCTCATTATACTGGCGGCACCCAAGATCTGAAACAATATTCGACTGAAATGCAAGCGACAGGAACGGCATTCGATGATCGTTTGAATTTCGCTGCCGGACTTACCTATTTTCGTGAAACCGGCTTTGACCAGTCGCGTTCGAATCTTTTCGGGCCGGATGTTTGGTCCAACTTTAGCGGCACGATCGATAACGATAGCTATGGCATGTATAGTCAGCTCAACTATGAATTGACCGACAGGTTAAGGGTCACTGGCGGTTTACGTTATTCGATTGATGATCGCAGGCTGACCACACAATCTGGAGACGTTCAGGATAATAGCGACACGTTTATTTCTTGTAGCCCAGCGTCTGTCGCGATCCCTTGTCTGCGCCGTGATCAAGAGACATTTACGAACCTCTCTTACACCGCAGGTATGGATTTTGACGTTTCGGATAACATCATGATTTATGCCAAGCATAGTAAGGGCTATCGTTCGGGAGCGTTGCAACTTCGTACGCTTACATTGTCAGACTCGATCCCTTCACAACCCGAAATTGTCTATGAGCAAGAGGTGGGTATCAAGACTACGTTCCTCGGCGGACGCGGCAGCTTTAACATTGCGGGTTACCATAACAAGGTAAAAGGCGCTCAACGGACTCCGGTTCTTGCACCCGATGGCGAGAGCCAGACAGTGATTGAAAATGCTGATACCGAAACCTGGGGCGTTGAAGCTGATGCGACTTTTGAAGTCACTGATGGTTTTACTATTTTCGCGTCCGGTGCACTCACAGATCCCAAATATACCCGTTATGAAGGACGGGCTGTTTCAGGGTCGTCTGGTAGCCAGGTCATTGTCCCGATTGATAAGACTGATTATCGCTTCGCTGGTATCGTAGAAGAGCAATTCGCAGTCGGTGCGTCTTATAGCAGGGACCTTGGCAGCGTTGGAATTGACGCAAATGTCGTTTATGCTTGGCAGGGCGAAATGCCACAGATCGAAATACCTTCGTACCTTTATGGTTCGACGGGAATCGGGGGCCTTGGACTCACTCCTGATCAGGCCGCACAGCTAGAAAATATTGCGGACTCAGGTTCACTGGGCATTCTCAACGCCCGTCTTGCTCTCAGCTTTGGGCCTGAACGGAATTACGAACTGGCGCTATGGGGTAAAAACCTCACTAATGATCAGGAGCAGCAATACACGCTCCTGCTCAGCAATATCTACTCCGGCACATCGTATAACGAACCGCGTAGCTATGGCGTAACAGCAAGTATGAAATTTTAGATAATTGAACTCTCCAAGAGCATTGGGGGAGGGACGGGCAACCGGACCTCCCTCTTTTTTTATCCGGGAAGGAATAATATGGCATCGAAATCGTCAAGCCGCCGTGGTTTAACCCTCGGGCTTCTGGTGATCGTTGCGATCTTCAGCTATGTTGATCGTCAGGTCTTCACTCTGTTCCAAGATGATATAAAACACGAACTTGGCCTTCATGACGGTCAGATCGGGTTGCTGACCGGTGTGGCTTTTGCTGCTTTTTATGCGCTCGCTGCTTTCCCGATTGCCCGTTACGCCGATCGCGGTGATCGTCGTCTTGTGATTGCGATATGCGTTTCGGTCTGGAGCGCGGCAACAGCGCTGTCGGCTTTTGCGCAAAATTTTATGCAAATGTTGCTCGCGCGTATCGGACTTGCTGCGGGTGAAGCGGGTGCTGGTCCCGCCGGTCTGTCACTGCTCACCGACATTTTTCCGAAAGATCGACGCACAACGATTATTTCTATCATGCTTGCTGCCAATGCTGTTGGCTTGTCAGGCGGGCTGGCCATCGCGGGCTGGCTGTCACAATGGTATAGTCGGCGCGCTGTTTTCCTGATTGTCGGCTTACCGGGCATAGCTGTCGGATTGCTCGTCTATCTGCTCGCCGCGGAGCCACGCCGGCGCGGAGTTGTGGACCCCGTCATACCGTCACAGACCAGCATCAGCGACGTGCTGCGTACCATGGCCGCTAGTACGTCACTACGCTGGGTCGCGTTGCTGTTATGCATGGTGCCGGTTACCGGGTTCGCGTTTATATTGTGGGGAGCGTCATTCTTTCTGCGGGTCCATGATATGGACAAAACCGAGACGGGTTTCTGGCTTGGCGGGGCAATGGCGGCAGGTCTTGTCCTTGGCAATCTTGTCGCGGGCTGGGTCAGCGACCGATTTGGTCAGGCTAATCCCGGGTTCAATGGATGGTTCGCAGGTCTAGGACTGCTGGCGTCCTTCCCCTTTGGCGTCGGTTTCGCACTGACGAGCAATCCCTACCTGGCGCTTGGCTGTTTTGTTGTTGTGAAGTTCATGATGACACTGCATCTCGGCCCGATCATCTCGCTCTGTTTTGCGCAGGTGCCGGTACAGATGCGTGCGATGACATCGGCGACGATCAACATGTTCATCGGTCTTGCCGGAGTAGGTCTTGGTGGTACTGTGGCTGGCTATCTTAGCAAAGCATTTACGCCTGCCTATGGAGATCTGTCGCTTCAGCCTACACTGGCAATCCTGTCGGGTTGCTTATTGGTCGGGGGGATTGCCGCGATCATGGCTGGCTTGACGGCGAAACCTATCGCCGAGGATGCCTAGATCGCGGCACTTTGTATATTTAATGGATACTGAGGTCAGGCAGCAGCAGCACTTGTTGCGACCTCGGGTTTCATCCCGAACAGCCGCGCGGCGTTGAGACCAAGTATGTTGCGGCGCAATTCTTCGGTCACGTCCAGACCTTCAAAAATCTCGTCCACGACGCGGCGGCTGATGGGGAAGGTTCCCTCCGCATGCGGGTAATCAGAGCCCCACATAACATTCTTTGCGCCGGGAAGTTCCGCCGCAGCCGCTGTAATGCAAGCGCGATCGTGTTGGAAGCTTGTCCAAACCTGATCGTCGATAATCTGGCTCGGTGCGCGGCTCAGTTTCGGATGGACGAAGTTCGCATGGGCGACGGACACTTCATCCATACGCTCGGCCAAAGCGACTAACCAGCTTGCGCCGCTTTCGATGAAAGCAACTTTAGCATCCGGATTTCGGTCCAGCACTCCGCCCGACACAAGATACATTACGCTCTGCTGCGCGTCGGTCATCTGGTTGGTATAGTTTATGATTCCGGCTCCGGGTCCGCGTTCGATAACCACGGATTCAAGGCCAGTGCCGGTATGCATGACAAATACGATACCAAGCGCTGCGGCTTTCGCGAATACGGGATCCCAAACCTCGTCATTATATTTAGGCAAATTGGGCGGAGAAACGGCTGGCAGCATCGCTGCGGTAAAACCTTTTGATGCCAGATAATCAAGCTCGGCAAGTGTGTTCGAAAAATCAAGAACAGGCAGCATGCCACAGCGAACGAAGCGGTTTTTGTGACCACCAAGGAAACTGTTGTTCCAATCATTATATAGCCGGGCGGAAGCTGCTTCGGCTTCGGGATTGTCGAGCGCATACAGCCACAGGCCAAGCGAGGGGAAGCAGATTTCTGCATCGATGCCCTCAAGCTCCATATCTTCGAGCCGACCATCAATTTCGCGGATTCCGCGCCGCTCGTTATCGCCGAGCGCCTTTTCCCGATGCTGACCGACGCGTAGTCGATAGATGATCTTATCTTTAGTGCCGGTGATCAGATAATCACCTTCCTTACGTGAATGGATGGCATGGTCCTTGAGCGAGGCTGGAAGCCCTTCCAGAAATATATCCGCAGGCTCCATGATGTGACTGTCAGCGCTAAATATAAAGGGTTTCATTACAATATCCTCTTCGACTCGGTTTGATCCAATTTATGTAGTAATAAATACCTAGTTATACAAGTTAATGCAAGATATATCTCGACAATGCTAAAGTTATTGCATAAATAGATACCTATTATGGAGAGGCGGATATGAATTTCCAACCTTTGAATGAAACGCTCGCCAGCCGAACGGCGCGTGCGCTTGTCGATATGAGCCTCGCTGCAAAGCCCGGTGATTATCTTGGTGCGGAGAACGACCTTCTGGAAAAGCTGGGGGTTAGTCGTCCGACGCTTCGGCAGGCCGCGAAGATGGTTGAGCGGGACCGTTTGATTAGTGTGCGGCGCGGCACCAAAGGCGGCTTTTTTGCCGAACGCCCGGACGCGAGTGATGCTATCCAATCACTGACGCGCTTTTTGCGGCTGCGCGGAGCCAACCTGGGCAACGTGATGCAGGTTACGAAGCTGGTATTTGAAGAAGCGGCTGCCACAGCTGCGAACCTGAGGACAGAAGCGGATATCGAGCAATTGACAGAATTGATTGATGCCATTGGTGTTGATGATGGGCCGCGTGAATCTATTGCGGCCGATGTAAAGGTAGCGCGGATAATTGCGCGGATCAGCGGCAATCCGGTGATCGAGTTGGTGATGGAGATTGGCTACAGTTTTGGGCTGAGTGAGCGCAACGGCGGTCTTTACAGCGATCCCGCCCGGCGTATTCTGGCGGCGGAGATGCAACGCAACCTTCTGAATGCCATCATTGACGGCGATTGCGAGATCGCTCGACTGATGGTCCGGCGCCGGACGAGCAAATTTGACCAGTGGCTGCAATTGGGCGGCATATCCGGAGAGAATGGCGTATGAATATTGTTGAGTATCGCGGGTTCGCCGGTGCCCGCTTAGAGGCGGAGGCCCTTGGGGCCGAAGATGATCCGGCGGTTCTTCTGGTCCATGGGGCAGGACAAACCCGCAAGGTTTGGGCCAGCTTGGCAGAGGGGCTGCAAAGGGCTGGACGACGGGTTATCAGTCTTGATCTGCGGGGGCATGGCGGCAGTGAATGGCCGGAAGATGCCCGTTATGATTTCGAAGCCTTTGTCGAAGACTTGCGAGCGGTGCTGGCGCAAATGGGTACACGGCCTGTTGTTGTGGCTTCGACCTTTGGCGGCTGGATTGCCTGTGCAGCTCTGGAGCGCGAGGCTGCTTTACTGGCATCCGGTTTGGTTCTGGTCGATTTACCAGTCAACCCTGATCCAGATATATTGGGCCGGATTGGCAAGCGCCTGCGCGAAGCATCAAATATTGGGCCGAATCAGGCGCAGTGGGATGCGCGGCTATTAGAGGCGCTGGACACAAGTGATATGACACAGCACCTTACCGGGGTTGCCGCCAATATCACTGTACCAACGCTTTATGTGCGCGGCGGGATCAGCAAGCTGGCCTCGCATTCGGATGCAGCTGACTTTGTCGCTCAGCTACCGGAAGGCGAATTGGCCGAGATTGATGACATTGCAATGGTTGTCACTGACGATCGTATCGACGCGCTGGGTTCGCATCTTATCGATTTTCTGGAGCGCCGCGCCCCCAGAAGTTCGCCCGAATATAGGGAAGGGTCCGATGCACGCACCTTTCGCGATGCACTGGGCTGTTTTGCCACTGGCGTTACAGTTGTCACGGCTATCGGTCCCGATGGGACGCCAATCGGGTTGACTGCGAACAGCTTTACGTCCGTCTCGCTCGACCCGCCATTATTGCTTGTCTGTATTGCAAATGACGCAGGGAGTGCCCCGGTATTGCGGGAAGCTGAACGCTTCGCTGTCAATGTCTTGCAAATCGGACAGCAGCCAACCTCGAACCGTTTTGCGGGCAAGGGTGAAGACAGGTTTGCAGCAACGCCGTGGGAAGTTGGAGAACATGGCACACCTGTGCTGAAAGGATCATTGAGCAGCTTTGAATGTGAACGCCAGGATATCCACGACGGCGGAGATCATTTTATCCTTGTCGGCCGTGTACTAAAGGCGATTTTTGAACCGCGCCGTGATCCGCTGCTTTATTTTCGAGGTAAATACCGGAAGTTGCATTTTGCTTGACGTCTAGACAAGTTGTCTTCACGATCATATGAAACCTAGTTATATAACTGAGAATCGAAGAAAAGAGAGGAAGCCGCATGGCTTGGGCAAATCAAGATAAGACTGCGATCGTCGGGGTTGGGGCGACCGATTATTATGTTCGAGGTAAAAGTTGGCCTCGTACAATCAACGATATGGCTGCCGAAGCAATAATGAAAGCCTGCGCCGATGCAGGAATCAGCCATAAGCAGATTGACGGTTTCTCTTACTATTCAACTGCTGGTGCAGGCTATCTGGATAAGTTTGATACCGCCAGTCTTATGGAAACATTAGGCATGCCACATGTCAGCTTTTCCGCAACACTGACCAGTGGCGGGGGAGGATGCCCAGGCGCTATTGGCCTTGCGACCGCAGGTTTGATGAACGAGGATTGCACCTATTCTGTGACATTGATGGCGTTGCAGCAATTGCCGCAGCATCGGCTTGGCGTTGTCTTTGGTTCCGCAGCGCCTAGTCCGGAAAACAGCTTTCTCCAGCCGTCCGGATTAGTCGGTCCCGGCCATTTGATGAGTGTGCTCGCGCGTCGTCACATGCATCTTTATGGCACGACGCAGGATGCATTCGGTGAGGTTGTGATGGCGACACGTGCCAATACCCATAACCGGCCCAAAGCGGTGCGTAAAAATCCGTTGAGCAAAGAGGAATATGATGCATCTGTAATGCTTGCCGACCCGCTCCGGCGCCTTGATTTCTGCCTTGAAACCGATGGTGCGGTTGCGGTCATTACGACCACGATGGACCGCGCCAAAGACTGTCGGCACAAGCCTGCTGTTGTCCATGCCTGTGCGCATGGCGGACAACGGGAATGGGGCCGAGCCTTTGCGTGGATGGGTATGCCTGATCCCTATTTTGCGAGTTCGGGGCACAATTTCACGGCTGACCGTGTATGGGCGCAATCTGGCCTTAGCGCGAAAGATATGGATGTCGCGCTGCTCTACGATCATTTTAGCCCGATGGTGTTGATGCAGCTTGAAGATTACGGCTTTTGTGAAAAAGGGGAGGGCAATGATTATGTCCTTTCTGGCAAGTTGCGCTATGATGCTGAGACCGGAGCGGGGGTCAATGGCGGTATTCCGGTAAACACCCACGGCGGTAATCTGAACGAGGCCTATATTATCGGCATGACCCATATCGTTGAGGGCGTCGAGCAGGTCCGCGGCACTGCTATCAACCAAGTGAAGAATGCCGAGTTCGCACTTGTTTCAGGCGGCCCAGCTTCGCTTCCAGTTTCCAGCCTTATCCTGCGGAGGGATTAAACCTATGACTTACGGTCCTGCAAGAGCACTTCCCGGTGATCAAATCACGATCAGCACAAACCCGGATACAGAGCCTTTTTGGCTAGCAGCCAAGGAGCATAAATTAACAGCATGCGAATGCGGCGAATGCGGCCATTTCCGGATGCCGCCAACAGCAATATGCCCCGAATGTGGTAGCCGCGACAAGAAATGGCCTACGCTTCCAGGGACAGGCACGATATTCAGCTATGCAATTTGTAATAAAAATCCGAAAAATGGCGAAGACTATGTCTATGTTCCTGTCGTCGTCGATCTCGACGGTGCCCCCGGGACGCGGCTGAATGCCAATGTTTCAGGTTGTGATGCGGAGGATGTCCATATCGGGATGAAAGTTACAGTTGATTGGACCCCGATTCAGGACGACTGGGTCTTGCCAAACTTCCGGAAAGTCTGAACCATGCTCCATGATCTCCGAATAGTCGAAATTGGGGAAGCGATGGCAGTTCAGGTGGCGGGGCTAATGCTTTGCGAACTGGGTGCCGATGTTTTGAAAATTGAACGGCCCGGCGGTGATCCCGCGCGTGGAACAGCGCCCTTTGCCAGCTGGAATCGCGGAAAGCGTAGTCTTGTCCTCGACCTCGACAGTTCTGAAGGGCAATCTGCGTTGGATAAACAATTAGCGGATGCCGATGTTCTGTTGCATCAATTCACGCCTGAAAGGGCTAAAGCGCTTGGTTTGGACGATGCCAGTCTGACTGCGGCACATCCCCGGCTGGTTATTTGCGGCATCACGGGCTCACCCTATAACCACCCTGACGTTGAGCGGTCGGACGACGAATTGCTTGTCGCGGCCCGTGTTGGCGCGATGTATGAGAATGACGGCCATCGCGCTGGTCCGATTGTATATCGCTACCAACAAGGCAGCTGGGCGGCGGCGCATCTTGCCGCCTCCGGGATATTGGCGCGTCTGGTTATGCGACTTCAGTCAGAAACAGGCGGGGCAGCTCACACTTCGATCTTTCAAGGCTTTTTATCGACATTACCTCTTGTATGGGCTCGCAACAGCACAGGCCCGATGCCAAATACCGATCCATATCCTTATGCGGCTAGACCGACTGCTGTCCAATTATTTCAATGTCAGGGCGGCGACTGGCTGCAGGTGATGGATCCGTCGCGGCAGTTTGATTTTGCATCAATGCCGACAATGTGGGAGGTTTTGGCTGAAGGTGCTGAAATCGAGACGACCGATGGCTTGAATGAAGCGTTCAAGCGCCGTCCGCTCGAAAACTGGTTAGCGGATCTTCGTGCCGCGGATATTGCGGCTGAACCTGCTTATCCCATGGGCGAAATGCTCCGCCATCCGGAAGTAGAAGCCAATCGCTATACTATTGAGGTCAATGATCCCGACTTTGGCAAGACAATCCAGGCCAATGTTCCGTTTCATACAGATGCCGAATTACCGCAAGGTCGCCCCGCTCCGCGACTGAACGAAGGTGGTGAACGTGGCTGGACATCGCCCTCCACAGCTACCGGTGATGGCGCGTCTCCTGCAGAAGTCCTCGAAGGCGTCCGTGTTCTTGATTTAGGAATGTTCCTTGCGGGTCCATTAGGTCCATCAATGATGGGTGACATGGGTGCAAATGTGATTAAGGTCGAGGCTCTCACGGGTGATCGTATTCGTTTCATGCATCGATATTATCAAGCCGCTGCGCGTAGCAAGCGTAGTCTGGCACTGGATCTTACAAATCCGAAAGCACAGCCAATTCTTGAGCGATTGGTGAAATGGGCAGAAGTTGTTCACCATAATATGCGCTTCAAAGGCGCTACCAAACTTGGCTTGAGCGAAGAGGGAATCCGTAAATATAGCTCTGATGTAATCTTTAACTATGTCAGCGCCTACGGCCAAAAGGGCGAATGTGGCAATTGGCCGGGTTACGATTCCATCTTCAATGCCCTTGCCGGCTGGGAGTTTGAAAACGCAGGGAAAGGTAATCGACCTGTGTTCAATCGTCCCGGTACAATGGATGTCACTGCTGCTCAAAACTGCCTCGTCGAAATCATGGCTTCGCTATATGCCAAGCGTGCAGGCGGGAAGGGTCATACAACGCAAACGTCCTTGCTTGGCGTTGCGGCTTTTACACAGGGCGAGCGGTTGATTACCTCAGAGGGCGAACTTACGGAAACCTATCATCTGACCAGTGACCAGACAGGCTTTTCACCATATCATCGGATTTTCGAATGTGCCGACGGTAACTGGGTCGCAGTAGCCGCGCATAAACCGGAACAGAGAAAAGCTTTGCATTCTGTTCTGGGCAATAGTGAAGAAGATTTTGCGGAAACCGCAAAATGCCAAGAATCCGACGATTTGATCACGGCGCTGGAAGCCGCAAAAGTTCCGTGTGATCCGGTCAATTTCGAAAATGCCATGAACCGGTTTTTCGATGATCCACTCAATCGTGAACTGAACCTCATCTCTGTTCTGCCGCAACCGCTTTATGGAATTGTCGAACAACCCGGTGCATTCTGGAATTTTGGCGACATTCCCGTCATCTTCAAAAGATGCTGCCCTGATATTGGCGAGCATAGCGATGAGATCATGCGCGATATTGGTTATTCAGACGACGAGATCGCAGCATATCGCGAACAGAAAGTAATTGGTTGATATGACCCCTGCAGATTTGTTGCCAGAAGGTCTTGCTGCTGCCGTAGAAGCGGCAAGCGGTGCGCGTATATCAGCGGTCAGACCACGTGGAGGTGGAGGAGCATCGCGAGACGGAGCAGAGCTCGATCTTGTCTGGCCTGATAAGCACACAGCAAGCGCCTATATGAATTATGATGTGCACAAGGCTGGAGCTGGCGACGATGCCGCTTTCTTGCGTGAATCGGCGGTGCTGCGCGCTCTGTCTGGACCGCTGGCTTCGGCGGGTGTCAGAGTGGCACCCTATTTCGCATCCGTGCCCGAACAGCGGGCATTGGTTTGTGGTCTTGTGACGGGTGATGACAGCTTTGGTAAGCTCGCGGACGCACAGCAGCGTAGTGCGCTTGCGAAGGACTTCATGAGCCAACTTGCTGCCCTGCATCGGATTGATGTTGCGGTTACGCCGGTTGATGGCATGGGCAAGATCGAACCGGCATCGGGACTGATTAAGCGGCAAATTGCCAGATTACGATCAGCGAATAGCGGTAAAGAATGGGATCCATTGATCCACTTGTCGCTGGACTGGCTTTCCATAAACACAGCGACCGGAAGACGTGATGCGACGGAGGAAACAAATTCGCAT
>JADKLW010000575.1_pt1 | contig 14026 bp, 9 predicted proteins | sample 8641881 | NCBI WGS metagenome assembly JADKLW01 (sample SAMN16272185, study PRJNA661076) | feces metagenome | isolation source: fecal sample from diarrhoea affected cattle B | host: Bos taurus | place: South Africa: Lokaleng Village, Mahikeng | collected 2019-09 | reverse complement strand
GTAAAACACTGGTGGCTAAAACCATTGCGAAAATGCTCGATGTTCCCTTGGCAATAGTCGATGCAACAGTCCTCACCGAAGCCGGATATGTAGGAGAGGATGTCGAAAGTATACTGACGCGACTTCTTCAGGCCGCCGATTACGATGTTACCAAAGCCGAGCGCGGAATTGTTTTCATTGATGAAATAGACAAAATTGCTCGTAAAAGCGACAACCCGTCCATTACCCGCGACGTTTCCGGTGAAGGTGTACAGCAGGCGCTTTTAAAGTTATTGGAAGGAACTGTTGTGAACGTTCCGCCAAAAGGAGGGCGAAAGCATCCCGATCAGAAATTCGTCGAAGTCAATACTCAGGATATTTTGTTCATCGCCGGAGGCGCATTTGACGGAATCGACAAAATAATTTCGAAACGCCTTAACCGACAGGCAGTAGGGTATAGTACCTCTAAAAATGCCGACAATATCGATAAGGATAATCTACTTCAATATATAATTCCTAAGGATATCAAAGATTTCGGATTGATTCCGGAGATTATCGGACGGTTGCCGGTGCTTACCCATATGGATCCGCTCGACAAAGAAACACTGCGTGCGATTTTGACCGAGCCAAAAAATGCTCTTATCAAGCAGTACAAAAAGCTGTTTTTGATGGACGATGTGGAGTTTACCATTACCGAAGGAGCCCTCGATTTTATCGTTGCGAAAGCGTTGGAATATAAGCTTGGCGCACGCGGACTCAGATCGCTATGTGAAGCTATCCTTACCGATGCCATGTATGATTTGCCGAGTTCCGATGAGAAGATTCTCAATATTGACGAAGAATACGCAAAACACAGCTTGGGCAAAAACCTGCTCAAACGACTGGAGTTGGCATCATAAAGCATTCAATAAAAAATCCCGGAATTCCGGGATTTTTTATGTCTACTGGTTGCTGTTTCTGAACTTCGATACTGCACCGCCGTCCCGGGCCACATTTGTAACGGCGCGGCCCACAGGAAGAAAGTATAATAATCGCAAAGATCAGTGCCGTAAATCTCATTGTAATTTTAATAATTGTTCTAAATAATCCCGTTGGTTGGATAATCTCGGGATTTTGTGTTGTCCGCCAAGTTTATCCTGCATCTTTAACCAGTCATAAAACAGTTTTGGCCGCGCAACGTTGATGATTAACGGGTTAAGTGTCATATTATTATGCCGCTTCGCTTCGTAATCGGAATTTAACGTTTGCAAAGTTTCATCCAGTACTTTTTGGAATATCGTCATATCAGCTGGATTTTTCTTAAACTCAATCATCCACTCATGGGCACCTTTTTCCTTTCCGTCCATAAAAACGGGTGCCACGGTATAATCGACCACTTCGGTTTGAGTTACTGAACACGCTTTCGCCAAGGCCATATCGGTATTTTCAATCATCAGTTCCTCGCCAAATACATTAATGTGGTGTTTGGTTCGTCCTGTAATTCTGATCCGGTAGGGATTTATGGATACGAACCTAACGGTGTCACCAATCAAATAGCGCCACAATCCCGAATTGGTTGTAATTACAACCGCATAATTTTTTCCGATTTCAACTTCCGCCAAGCGAACGACTTTTTGTAAAGGCGTTCCAAAACTGTCCATCGGAATGAATTCGTAAAAAATCCCGTAGTCAAGCATCAATAGCAAATCCTTAGAATCATTTCGATCCTGAATAGCGAAAAAGCCTTCGGACGCATTATAAATTTCGTAATATTTGAACTTCTCCCCCGGAATAAGTTTTTGGTACTGCTCGCGGTATGGATCAAAACTTACTCCGCCGTGAAAATACACTTCGAGGTTGGGCCATACTTCCATGATGTTACTTTTGCCGGTATCTTCCAGTACTTTATTCAGCAAAACCAGCATCCAAGAAGGAACGCCAGCAAAACTGGTGACGTTCTCGTTAACGGTTTCATTTACAATGGCAGACAACTTCGTTTCCCATTGGCTCATTAGTGACACCTTATTGCTTGGCGTGCTACTAAATTCGGCCCAAATAGGCATATTCTCAATCAAGATCGCTGAGAGGTCGCCAAAATAAGAATTATTGTCTTCGTAAATTTGAGAACTGCCGCCAAGTCGCAAACTCTTTCCTAAAAATAACCCCGATTCCGGGTTGTTGTTCAGGTACATACAAAGCAAATCTTTACTTCCTTTGTAATGGCAGTCTTCAAGTGCTTCACCGCTAACGGGTATAAATTTACTTTTGGCATTGGTTGTGCCGCTTGACTTTGCAAACCATTTGATGTTGGTAGGCCATATCACATTCTGTTCTCCGCGGCGCGTTTGTTCGATCAGCGGCTCCAGTTCTTCGTATGTTGAGATTGGTACTCGTTCCGAAAATGTTTGGTATGATTTAACCGATGAAAATTGATATTGTTTCCCAAACTGGGTGCTTTCTGCCGATTTGATGAGATTGAGTATCAGTTCTTCCTGAACTTCATTGGGATATTTCAGGAACAATTCGATCTGGTGAATGCGTTGTTTAAGTACCCAGGAAGCAATCGAATTGATGATTGGTAGCGGCATTTTTTTATCTTTACGCTAAAATAAGACTTTTTACATGCATTACGAAGGTGTACTTACAAAAATGCAGACCGAATTTGGCACTCCGATCCAATATTATATCATATTCGAAAATACTTTCCTGAACGTTAATCAGTTACTGGGCAGCGAAATTTCAATTGCGGTAAACGGTTACCAATGTCTGAATTGTACAAAACGGAAACGAATTTTCCGACAGGGATTCTGTTATGATTGTTTTTTCTCCAGTCCGGCAGTAGGCGACTGGATCATGCGCCCCGAACTCAGCACCGCTCATTTAGGCATTGCCGATCGTGACCTGGATTATGAAACGCAAGCTCAACTGCAGCCGCACGTGGTGTATTTGGCGCAATCATGCGAAATAAAAGTTGGCGTCACACGCAAAACCCAGGTTCCTACGCGATGGATTGACCAAGGTGCGGAAAAAGCCATTACAATTGTCGAAGTTCCCAATCGGTGGCTGGCCGGGATTACCGAAGTCAAATTGAAATCATTATTTGCCGACAAAATCAACTGGCGCAAGATGCTGGTCAACGATATTTGCGAGGTCGACCTGATTGCCGAAAGGCTGAAAATTGAAAGCGAATTGCCGGAAGAAGTGTCAGAATTCTTCTATCCGCATATATCGGATTTATTCGAATTTGAATATCCGGTGACCACCTATCCGAAAAAAGTGGTCGGGCTCAATCTTGCTAAAACATCCTTTTTTACAGGAAAACTCATCGGAATAAAAGGGCAGTACTTAATGTTTGCTGACGGCACTGTTTTCAATGTGCGTGCCGCCGAAGGTACGGCCGTGACCATTACGGTGTAGCAGGTTCTTTTTTCTTGTTCAGAATTCCCTTGAGAATGCTTTGCGCCTGGTTTTTTATATCTTCATTTTTAGTTGGAGCTGTCTTAGTCGTGTCTTTCGGACTTCCTTTTATAATATCCTGTAGCGCGGTGGTCCCCTGACGGATTAACTTGTCTTTTTGGTATTGTACGAGTTGTGTGGCCAGGTTGGTTACTGCCTGCTGCATATCGGTCGAGATTTTCGGATTTGAGAAATTTCCGCTGACCACCGCGTTTATCGGTATGTTTTTTATTTTCGCTGCATCGGCTGGGCCAAGTTGCGCCAAAAGCCGGTTGGCTTCCGTTCCCAGATATTTGGCAGGCACGTCAAATTGCAGATTGTACGCCATGCTTTGATCAAATCCGTGTTGGCCGCCTACAGTGATTCCCACATCCTGGTATTTCAATGCAATTGGTTTCACCACAACGGCTCCGTTGTTAAAAGTCAGTGCTGCGCGCAAATCGTTGAGGTTTACTTTGTCCAGATCGATAAACTTCAGCGCGTCGTCGAGTTTGGTAAGCATCGGCGAATTCTTCTCGTTTACGGTCGTAGATAATAATTGCGCAGTCAAATTCCCGACGATCGTTTGAAGGTTGGGCGTCATTTCCCTGCTGTCGAGGTTTCCGCTGAGTTTTATGGTGGAATTCAGTTTTCCGTTGATCACGCCTGCGATGGGAGCAATTTTCTCCAACATTTCAAGATGTGTAAATGTGTCCTGAATGTTTACCGAATTTAGCCCAAGATCCATGGCAAATGTAGGAGTCGCACTTTTAGTCGAAACCTTTCCGCTGGCGATAATCGATCCGCCGAAAATATCTGATTTTACATTCTGAAGATCAACCGCCTGGTCTTTAATGATCATTTTGCCGGTAACATTTCGCAAAACCAGGTTGTCGTATAGAACCGTAGTCGCCTTGGCAGCAACCGTACAATCAAGAAATGCTGGAATCTTGACGGCTTCTTTTTTTTCGCCTGATGCGTCAGATGCAGTTTCAGTACTCATAAAATCGGATACCGCGAACTGGTTAGAATTCAGGACAAAATCTCCTTTCAGAGTTTGGTCTTTAAGCAGGAACCCCAGGAAGTTCTCAAGTACACCCGTAACTTTCAGATCGGTGCGCCCGGTTGAAGCCGAAAGTTCCCGAAGTTGAATTCGTGTGGTAGTGAAATCGACTGCAGCGCGATGAATGTTCAGCGGTTTGCCGTCGTTGTCGTAATTGAAATCGGTCAAAATCATGCTGCCGGAATTGCGCATCTTCTCATATTGGTTGTTCTCAACCGACTGCATGTCGAAAGCCGTAGCAATATTGGCTACCAACAATCCCGATAATGGCATGTCTAGTTTTATCGGATAAGCCTTCGAAACATTTGCAAGATTTATGGTTCCGTTGAGCTTAGCTTCGACTTTGGGATTTTCGGTCACATTTCTAATATTCGCCTGTGCGTTGAATACGTCTTGGTCAATCCTGAAAGAAAGTTTGTCGAGATCGACATAGGTATCGTTTAGAACGCCGGTTTCGTTGATGATTTTAGTGTCGATTACAATATTTTGCACCGATTTGGGAAGATCAGGATATTTAAACGACGCATTATTTGATGCGATCGAAAGATTGAATTTTGGTACCGTCGTGTCGCTGTAAATTCCGTTTACGGTGCCGCCGACAACAAAATCACCTGTGGTTTGAACCTTGTCGAGTCCGGCTGAATATGATGATGGTATCAGCCCAAGGAAATTTTTAAATGACGAAGTGGTTGTTTTAAATGTCAGGTCGTACCGCTGTCCTTCTTCCAATAATCCGATGGATCCATTAAAAGTCAACGGAAGTTCATTTATCATCGCCGTATTTTCCTTGAACGTGTAAATGCTGTTAACGAGATCGATACCAAGAATCGCATCCAGTTTGAGTTTCACGCCATTCATGTAATTGGTCTTGTCCATGTTTAGCGAAACAACAGCGGTGGAGTGAGTGTCGAGATCCAGTTTGTCAGCCGAAAAATCGCCACTGCCGTTATGGTTTAAGCTGTCGATCAACATCGTTATTTTCGACTTTTCATCAGTGTACCGAAACTTCATATTATTTAAGGAATATTCCTGGATGTTCAAAATCAGCGGATCCGAATCGTTTCCTGGCTTATCCGAATCGTCTTTAACAGCGATGTCGAAATTCCCAATTCCTTCTTCATTGAAGATGATGTTTAGGAGTCCGTTGCTGGTCGATATGGCATCGATATTCATGCCCTCGGTCTTGTCTTTGAAAAGTTCTTTTACCGACATTTTCAAATTAAGTTCACCCAAATATACCAGCGTATCACCGGCAAACGGTGCCTTGTTTATGATTCGAAGTTTTTCGATAGACACATTTGCGCTGGGAAAACTTTTAAGCAAACTAAGATCGGCATCTTGAAACGACACCGTAGCGTCGATATTTTTGTTGATGGTCTCGACGATCATTTCTTTGATCTTATCCTCGAACAGAAAAGGGATACTTACCAACGCAATAAGGACTACAAGAATAAAAATTCCCAGTCCTTTTAATATTTTTTTTAACATGTTATAGTTATTTATCGGAGAAAAAATACTCCCGCACGTAGATTATGCAGGAGTAAACTTATAATATTTTTTGGATAACTGCCTTTTGCGCAATATTTTTTAAGATTACTTTAGTGAATGTTTAATTCATATGGCAGCAATGCCTGCAGACCTTTATGTTTAGTGATCCTGCGGATTTGCATCAACATATTGTAGTTCTCAGTCCCGATCTCATCCTGAATTATTTTCTCCTTGGCATTGCCAAATGGGAAACTGGCAAAAAGATCATTGAGTGTTTTATCGTATTCTGGAAAATCCTGAGTTCGGTAATCGTCGATTTTCGCCAGTTTGGCGGCTTCTTTAATAGCAGCGTCCATCCCGCCGATTTCATCGACCAAACCAAGGTTTTTAGCCTCAGCGCCCGTCCAAACGCGTCCTTGCGCAATAGCATCCACTTGTTCGTACGTCATTTTCCGACCGGTGGCGACCCGTGATACAAAAGTTGTATAGATGTCTTCCACACTCTCCTGGACAACATCGCGGAAAGTTGAATCAATAGGTTTGAAAATACTATAGTCGGCTGCGTTGTCATGTGTTTGAACCTGTTCGGCATTGATTCCGATTCGTTTTGAAAGGCCGGTCATATTGGGCAACATCCCAAAAACGCCAATCGAGCCGGTGATTGTACTGCTTTCGGCAAAAATTTTATTGGCATTACAAGCAATATAGTAACCGCCTGATGCCGCGGTGTTTCCCATTGACACGACGACCGGCTTGGTTTTCTTGGTCAATTCAATTTCGCGCCAGATCAAATCGGACGTCAATGCACTTCCACCCGGGCTGTCGATACGTAAAACAACCGCTTTAATTTTGTCATTGCGTCTCGCTTCGCGAAGTGCGCGCCGCATCGATTCTTCACCCACATAAGTGACATCGCCTTCACCGCTAAGAATAGTGCCTTGCGCATAAATGATTGCTATTTTGTTTGAAGCAGTCGCATTTCTAGGTGTCAATGCTATGTTTTGGGCGTAATCGAGCAAATCAATCTTATTGTAACTTTCGTCTTTTTTAACATCGAGTGCTTTGCGAATTCCAGCGTGATATTCGTCTTCATATCCAATTTTATCGATCAGTTTCTGCGACAATGCCATCTCCGGAGTTCGCGCAAGCAATCCGTTTGCGATTTCGTCAATTTTTTCTTTCGTGAGTTTTCTGCTGGTGGCGATGTCGGTTGCAATCGATCCCCAAACCGATTGCAGTAAGGCCGAAATCTGTTCGCGATTAGCGTCGCTCATTTCATTCTGAAGAAAAGGTTCGACGGCGCTTTTATATTTGCCATGCCGAATGACTTCCATCGAAACGCCTGATTTTTCCTGCAGATCTTTAAAAAACAATACTTCGGCAGCCAGACCTTTAAATTCCATTTGGCCAACGGGATTCAGGTAAATAGTATCGGCAACCGAATCCAGGTAGTAATCCTTTTGAGTGTAGGTGTTGGAATATGCGACAACGAATTTGCCCGATTTTTTAAAATCTTCCAATTGGTCACGAATAGCTTTGGTTTGCGCCAACCCGGTCAACGATGTATTGTTCAATATCGAAATGCCTTTGATTTTGTCATCTTCCTTGGCGGCTTTTATGGCGTCGAGTATGTCGCTCACACCGATATTTTTTCCTTCCGAAAATAATGTTACCAACGGATCTTTGTACTTTCCGGCGTAATCCATATTGACGTTCTCCATGTCGAATACCAAAACAGAGTTTGACTGAACCGTCGCGACATCAGAACTGCCGCCGAACAAGGCTCCGATGATCAAAATACCGAAGAAGAAAAGCATGCAGAAAACAAAAAGTCCGACCACAGTCGATAAAACATTTGCTAAAAATTTCATAGATATTATTTTTTTTGGTAAGTCCGCTTTAGCAGAAAATTGTTACAGCAAAACGGCAGTCGGGCAACTGAATAAACTTATCAACACCGGTTGCAAATATAGATTTTTCTAAGATTGTTTTAGTTAATTTGTGCCTAATATGAGTATCCAAAATCAGGTTATAATAGCAATTGGGAGTAATGTTGGCGATAGGCTTTTACAGATTACAACCTGCATTGAAAAATTACACCGCGAGGTGGGAACAGTAGTCAAAACTTCAAGGGTTTATGAAAGTCCGGCAGTTGGTTTTGCGGGAGCCGATTTTTACAACTGTGTTATATTAATCCATACATTTTCCAGCAGTGGCGAAGTGTTGGACCGAATTCTCCAGGTCGAACTTAACATGGGCCGTGTCCGGACAGCCGACACAGGATATGAATCCCGCACAATAGATATAGACATAATCGCATTCAATGAAGATAGTATCGAATTGGACCGACTCACTGTCCCTCATCCCAGAATGCATCAAAGAACTTTTGTGTTGTTGCCCTTTGCCGATTTGGAATACGATTGGCAACATCCGGTTCTGAATTTATCGGTCACTGAGTTGTTGAAGCAACTGCCCGATGGTGAAAGCTGTGTTCCCGTTGAAAAGTTGACAGCTCCGTTGCGTGTGATTACACTGGAGAAATTCAATTATATCGCCATTGAAGGGAATATCGGCGCCGGTAAGACTACCCTTACAAATCGGATAGCAGAAGATTTTAATGCAAAGACAGTTCTGGAGCGTTTTGCCGACAATCCATTTCTGCCAAAATTCTACGAAGACCAGCATCGGTATGCGTTTCCGTTGGAGATGTCGTTTTTGGCCGACCGATACCAGCAGATTTCAGATGATTTGGCGCAATTCGATTTATTCAAGGATTTTATCATAGCCGATTATCACATATTCAAATCACTGATTTTTGCCAAAATCACGCTTACCGATGATGAATACAGGCTTTACAGAAAGCTATTTGAGATAATTTACAAGGAGATGCCGAAACCAGACCTGTATATTTATTTATATCAGAACACCGAACGACTACTGGCCAATATCAAACAGCGGGGTCGCAGTTACGAGCAGGATATCCCGGCTGATTATTTAGATAAGATCAATCGCGGATACCTCGATTACATAAAATCACAACCCGATCTGAATGTTTTGATCATCGATGTTTCGGATAAGGATTTTGTGAAAAATCAGAACGATTATATTTTCATTTTGGACCAGATTTCAAAAAACTCCTAACGACGGTAATTGATCTTATCAAACAAATCCCAAATAACAATTCCTGTACTTACCGATATGTTCAGCGAATGCTTCGAGCCGAGTTGCGGTATTTCGATAGTGCCATTGCACAGTACAATTGCGTCCTGCGAAACACCAAAAACCTCATTGCCAAATATCAGGGCGATTTTTTTCCCAGCCGGCATTTCAAAATCCTGAAGCATAATCGCATCCTCTACCTGCTCAACTGCATACACTGAGATGTTGGCAGTTTGCAACTCGGTAATTAAAGGAAGAATCGATTCCCTGTGTTCCCACGAAACTGTTTCAGTCGCACCCAGGGCTGTTTTGTGAATTTCTTTGTTGGGTGGCGTAGCGGTAATTCCGCATAAAAAAATTTTTTCGATCAGAAACGCATCGGCAGTACGGAACACCGATCCGATATTGTGCAGACTTCGAACGTCGTCAAGAATTATGATCACCGGAGTTTTGATGGCTTCTTTAAATCCGTCGACCGTCTTTCTGTCCAGTTCGCTGTTGTCGAGTTTTCTCATATATCAATAAAAAAAAGGCTTCCGAGTCGAAAGCCTTTACTAGGATTTTTAAAATTAGCCTCTTGGCACGTCGTTATCTACAACTGTCCCTTTTATTGTCAGAGTAATCGGTGTAGGCGAGGCATTGGTTGTCACCGTAACCGATTTATTGAACGGTCCTTTGATTTCGGTTGCATATTTAACACCTATGACACCCGATGCTCCCGGCATTATTGGTTCTGTAGGTTTTGTCGGAACAGTACAGCCGCAAGATCCGGTCGCGTTGACGATAATAAGAGGTTTATTTCCATTGTTGACAAAAACGAAATCGCGTCGCCCATCCGAATTGTGAGCAACCGTTCCGTAGTCGATAGTTTCATTTTCAAAAATTATTCCCGGGCCATCAACTTTTTCAGGAGACACTTTTACCGCCACGGGAGCGGAATTTTTCGCGGCAGGTTTCTTTTCCTGCGCATTGGAGGTGGTAAAACCAACAATCGATAGTGCTGCAATTAAAAGTAATTTTTTCATCTTTTATTATTTTATATAATTAAAGTACCCGACAAATTTATAAAAAAAACATTACAGGCCCCGAAAGCGCAGGGAAAATGTGAATTTTAGCACCTTAGACTAGGCATCAGTAACAAAATCATTTAAATTCGCAGGGATTGAAATTCGGTTAATTAAAAACTTCCAACGTTGGCATCCAAAGAAAAATCGCGCGAAACGCCTTTAATGAAGCAGTACAATGACATCAAACGGAAATATCCCGATGCCTGTCTTTTATTTCGCGTGGGCGACTTTTACGAAACCTTTGGCGAAGATGCAGTAAGAGCTGCGAAAATACTGGGAATCGTATTGACCAAAAGAGGCGCAGGATCGGAAACTGAAACTGCATTGGCGGGCTTCCCGCACCATTCATTGAATACTTACCTGCCCAAATTGGTCAAAGCCGGATTGCGTGTGGCTATCTGTGATCAGTTGGAAGATCCCAAAATGACCAAGACAATCGTGAAGCGCGGAGTCACTGAACTGGTTACGCCGGGTGTCTCCATGAACGACGAGGTCTTGCAGTCAAAATCCAATAATTTCCTGGCTTCCGTTTTCTTCGGTAAAAAGAACATAGGTGTTGCATTTCTGGATGTTTCGACCGGCGAGTTTTTAACTTCCCAAGGTGATGCGGATTACATCGATAAATTACTGCAAAATTTTGCGCCCAGCGAGGTGCTAGTTCCAAAGGCCGACAAATCTGAATTTCGCCAGGTCTTTGGCGAAGACTATCATACGTTTTTTCTGGAGGACTGGGTTTATAACAGCGATTATGCGAACGAGGTGCTGACAGGCCATTTTCAAACGGTTTCGCTTAGAGGTTTCGGGATAGAGGAGTTGTTTGACGGAATAATAGCGTCGGGTGCAATACTGTATTATTTATCTGAAACGCAGCATAATAAAATCCAGCATATTACCTCGATTCAACGAATTGCAGAAGATGCCTACGTATGGATGGACAGGTTTACGATCCGGAATCTCGAACTGTATCACAGTTATAATCCGAATGCAGTGACATTACTCGACGTTATCGACTGCACGCTTTCGCCCATGGGCGGTCGGTTATTAAAGCGATGGCTGGCTCTTCCGCTTAAAGATGTTTTGAAAATCACGGAGCGTCACGAAGTGGTATCGTATTTAAAGGACAATCAGGATATACTCAAGAATATTCAGCATCAGATCAAGCAAATTTCCGATCTGGAGCGGCTGATTTCGAAAATCGCTGCCGGTAAAGTTTCGCCACGTGAAGTGATTTACCTGAAAGACTCACTGGAAGCCATTCTTCCCATCAAAACGCTGGCACTGCAAAGTCCGAATGAAGCTGTAAAAATAATAGGCGATAGCCTGCACGGTTGTGATTTGCTTCGCGAAAAAATATCAAAAACCTTGAATCCGGAGGCGCCGGTTGCGATTGCAAAAGGTAATGCGATAGCGAAAGGCATACATTCCGAACTGGATGAATTACGTGCGATATCAACATCGGGCAAGGATTTTTTAGATCGTATTGAAAAGCGGGAGTCGGAAATGACCGGGATTTCGTCCTTAAAAATTTCATTTAACAATGTGTTTGGCTATTATATAGAAGTCAGGAACACACATAAAGATAAGGTACCGGCAAATTGGATTCGCAAGCAAACGCTGGTCAATGCCGAACGATATATTACCGAAGAGCTGAAAGAATATGAAACCAAGATCCTTGGTGCCGAAGAAAAAATCCACAAGCTTGAAACTGAACTTTTTGAACAATTGGTGCAGTGGATTGCAACTTACATCAAGCCGGTGCAGCACAATGCCAATCTCGTGGCACAACTCGATTGCCTTACGTCATTCGCCCAACTTGCAATAGACAACAATTATGTAAGACCTGATATTGATGAAAGTTTCGAACTTGAAATTAGAGGCGGAAGGCATCCTGTGATCGAAAAACAGCTTCCTGTGGGAACGCCGTACATAGCCAACGATGTGTACCTCGATAGGGAAACGCAACAGTTGATCATGATCACCGGACCGAACATGTCGGGTAAATCGGCGATTTTGCGGCAGACGGCGTTGATTGTGTTAATGGCACAAATGGGCAGCTATGTGCCGGCCGAAAGTTTGCGCATGGGCGTAGTGGATAAAATTTTTACCAGAGTAGGCGCCTCCGACAATATATCGATGGGTGAATCGACATTTATGGTCGAGATGAATGAGACTTCGTCGATTCTCAACAATCTGTCGGAGCGCAGTTTGGTGCTTCTTGATGAAATCGGTCGCGGCACAAGTACTTATGACGGCATTTCGATCGCCTGGGCTATTGCCGAATACCTTCATGAACATCCCGGAAGACCTAAAACTTTGTTTGCGACTCATTATCACGAACTCAATGAAATGAGCGAGTTCATGCCAAGGATCAAAAACTATAACGTTTCGGTGAAAGAACTTAAAGATACGGTTCTATTTCTTCGGAAGTTGATTGCCGGAGGAAGCGCGCACAGTTTTGGTATTCATGTGGCGAAAATGGCAGGTATGCCGCAGACGGTGATCCAAAAAGCACAAAAGCTACTGAAAAAGCTGGAAAAAAACCATTCCGGTGAGGCTTTAAATGGACTGCGTACTCCTAAAGTTGGCTCAAGTCTGAAAAGTGAACAAGCCGAGCAAATGCAGCTGAGCATATTCAACCTGGATGATCCGCTGCTTGAAGAAATCAAAGATGAAATTATAAATCTGGATATTGACACGCTCCAACCTATCGAGGCGCTGATGAAATTGAATGAAATAAAACGAATGCTGTTACGGCGATAAAAGATAAGACAAACACGGTCAGCGGGTTATATTTTAAGGCCTTATTTTTTGAAAAAAACCTTTGTATAATTGATTTAATGTATTAAATTTGCCTCCGCAATACGAAAGTATTAGTTCTTATTTAGATTGAAATGCGAAAATAGCTCAGTTGGTAGAGCGCGACCTTGCCAAGGTCGAGGTCGCGGGTTCGAATCCCGTTTTTCGCTCAAGATTTGCTAAACACGCAGGGCTTATCTGTTGGAATTACATTCTGATGATTCGGTTTGCAACACCACATTAAGCTCGGATGGTGAAATTGGTAGACACGCTGGACTTAAAATCCAGTGAACAGCAATGTTCGTGCGGGTTCAAGTCCCGCTCTGAGTACAAAGAAAACCCGTAAGGTCTTTATTTATAAGGCTTTAACGGGTTTCTTTATTTATTTTAGTCAGCATTTAGTCAGTATTTGTGTTAATTAGAGGTTTCTTAAATTAGTATTTTCTTACAGCAAACTCAGTTCAGTTGGTCATCTATGATGTTCATTATTTGACAAGACAGTTTCAATCTAACATGTTTCTTTAAAGTGACAGTGGGATGCAAAAAATAATAAATTCAGAATCCTTGGCAATCTCTATAGTTGCCCGAGAGTAAGTAATTTTAGAAGCCACTTCTTTAAATTGTGGACTGGTATCATATAAATTATAATTTATAGTGTATGTCAGCTCATTTAGTACTTTTATAAAATACGGTTCATTGTTTTTTAAGACTTTAATTCCACAATCGAATGCTTCGATCTGTACTTGAGGAGATTTATTGATCGAGCGTATTCTGTTGGTAGAAAAAATTGTACCGGTATAGATAGTATCTCTCTTTATAAACCGCAGTTTAACTTTAAAGTATCTCCACGACCAATATCTTTTATTTACATCTGCAGTTATTAATATTTCCGTACTGTCGGAAAACAGTTTCTTGTTTTGTGTTTCTAAATAAGTTGTTTCACCCTTAATTATTTTGTAATTTGTGAATCTATATCTGTTTTTTTTAAATTTATACCAATACAATTTAGAAGAGGTCATCTGAAGAAGGTCCTCCACCTTATAAATTATATGCTGATTAT
>JADKLW010000573.1_pt1 | contig 14042 bp, 9 predicted proteins | sample 8641881 | NCBI WGS metagenome assembly JADKLW01 (sample SAMN16272185, study PRJNA661076) | feces metagenome | isolation source: fecal sample from diarrhoea affected cattle B | host: Bos taurus | place: South Africa: Lokaleng Village, Mahikeng | collected 2019-09 | reverse complement strand
CTTTACTGATATACACAAATTGATACTCCGATAAAACACGACCTTTATCTGGTCTAAAATAATAACTCTTTGGATGATCTGTCGATGGATCCACGGTATTGGGCGCTATCGGCTGGAAACCAACAGTATTTATGGTGAGTCCGAACTTCTTATCTTTTTCACTTACTAATAGGTATTTAAAATCTATCCCAAAATCGTTATATCTCATGATTTCATTTTTCTGTAAATGTTTCAGGTTGACAAATATACATAAAAATCTTTAAATATACATAGATTCATAAAATAGAAGTTATATCACACTTCATTATGTTTGGATTATGGAGTTGTAATAAGTAATTGAAAAAATCAAGATATAGGAAGAGTATTACTAAAAATTGTACAAAGTCTGCATTTTTTTAATGGATGAATACCTGTGGTTGTTTATATTACCCCAAAAGGGGTTCTTCGTCAAATTTGGTGCAAAATAACAATTCTTAGATCGGCTTAAAAAAACCGACTTAACATACTGATTTACAGGTAAATAAATAACAAAAAGCTAGTAATAATCGAATCATTTTTATTATCTTTAAAGCTCTGAAACTAAAGGTCTTAAAGATGATTAACTACACTAGCCAAACCAAAGATAATAACTTTTCTGTAAACAAACATTCACTTCAAGCTATTTTTGGAATCCCGGGTGTTGTATTCTATGATTCCGTTATAAGTGATAATTTGATTCTTATATCTGCCCGTTTTAAAGGCAAGACTGCAAAATGTACCTGTTGCGGTAAAAGGAGTAAAAGCGTTCACTCATCTTATATGCGTAAATTAACCGATCTTGCTGCAGTTGGCAGAGCTGTCAAAATTATACTAAAAGTCAGAAAGTTTAGATGTCGTAACACTAATTGCACTCAAACAGTTTTCTCTGAGCAACATCTGCCCTTAACGCGGAAATACTCACGACTGACAGATCGTACAAATCGTTATTTGCAAAAACTGCTAATTGAGGTCTCCTCCCGTAAAGGTGAGTATATAAGCGACCTCTTCTCAATAAAGCAGAGCAGTTCTACCTGTCTCAGAATCGTTAAGTCTATAGAGATGCCCGAATATCAGGAACTAACTACCATAGGAATAGATGACTGGGCATACAGGAAAGGCAAATCATATGGTACTATTATTGTAAATGCACTTAACCACCGTCCCATGGAACTACTAAAGAGTAGAGACAAAGAGGAGGTTGCAGATTGGCTTAAAGAACATAACTCCATACTGTATGTAACCAGGGATCGATCAAGCAGCTATTCTAATGCTATAAAGTTTGGGGCATCCAAGGCGTCACAAATAGCCGACAGGTTTCATTTGGTGAAAAATCTGGGAGATCACATAGCACATGAAATACGAATGGAGTATAAAACCATTAAAAGCAGTTGGTTGGCTCACAGGAAGAGTCTTTATAAAAGCAAAGAAGATAACAGCTCTTTAAGTAGTGGAGATAGCGAAAATACAAGCGATTCACAATACAACAAACACACTAATAGTGTTAGCCATAGAAAACAGGAGTTGTTTAACAGGATCCATGAGCTTAAAAACAACAACTACTCTCAAAGAGCAATTGCCAAGGCTTTAAATATTAATCGTAATACTGTAAGATGTTATTTTGAAATGAAAGAGTTGTTGCCACGAGCAACCATCTATTATAATAATTATGGGAATTTTTTTGGATCTGATCAGGGAGTGTTGCAGTCAAGGGTTAAATGTAAAAACTATAACTCGATTTAGCGGAATGTCACACAACAGACTTGCCATACATTTAACAAATACTGAATGGGGTGTTTCAAAAGAAACAGGCGAGTGCAGCAAGTCTCACATACTGGCAGCGGAGATTATTAACTCCTCTTTTCTATTAAAAAACATGAGAGAAGCATACAACACTTTTAGAGAGATTTTAAACAGTAAAGATGAGCTTAGATTAGACCAATGGCTCGAGAAGTATAAATCGACCAAAATAAAGAGGATTAGAAGTTTTATAAAAAAACGCCTTCAAATACCCTTGGAGTAATGGAGTTGTGGAGGGTCATGTAAACAGATTAAAAAACAAGAAAAGAGAGATGTATGGCAGGGCGGGATTTGAGCTACTAAGACGAAAGGTAGTGCTTTCCAACTCAGGATAACCTGCACATCAAATTTGACGAAGAACCTGTTAAACACCCCATTTCAACAAGCATCACCACTACTTGGGTAAACAACTCATGTATCGAGTCTTTTAAATGGGATGAACGAAAACGGTTTATCGTGTTGTGATTGGGTGTTTGATTGCCCGAGAGCCACATAAAAGCTAACTCGATCAATGATTGCCTGCTCTATCTTACGGCTTGAATAAATATTGTTCAGATAACCGTAAAGAACAACTTTAAGCATCATGCGTGGATTATATGCAGTTGTAACACCACCTTTATACGTATCGAAAACTTTACTCAAGTCCAAGTTATCAACAATTTGATTAATGATACGGGCAGGAGAGTTCGTGGGAACCTTTTCATCCAGAGTGGGAGGGAAAAGACTTACTTGGCCTTGATTATAGGATTTAAATTTAAGCTTAGCCATATCTTATATGTTTGATATACAGATGTAAAGATATGAAAAGGTAGTTTAAATAACAATATTTGAGGAGGTTTTTTAAAGAAAAATTTAATACAAAAAAAGAGTCTGCCTTTCTTTTGAGACAGCCCCCATACTTATTCCTCTTTTGTACGGTTAATTAAATTTAATTAAAAAATCAATTTTACAAGATTCTTTACTTATGAACGTTATTGAGAGTATATTTTGATTATTAGTTACATGACATTCTGAAGATCCACATTCAACTCCCTTAAATAGATACGAATTAGGAACCCTAAAATACGTGGTAAGTGGAAAAGAACCTACAGACTGTATTATGCCAGTCAAATGTTTTTTTTCGTTTTCCCATTCAATGTCCAACACTTCTATACCGTTTTGTGTGATATGACGATCGCTACCCAACCATTGCGGGGTTTCTTTAATTGGATGAAGTGTAACTATACGCACGCCATGTGCAGGAACGTTCATTGAAAGTTCGTAATCTGTAATTCTGTATTGGAATAAATTACTTTCCCAAAACTCGATACCAATATATTCTGTATCTGCAATTCCAAGCTCCTCTATAGTAGTGGAGTTCTTTTTCTCTTGATTTTCCCAGTTAAAAAAAGCTACTACGTTGTAACTCCCAAGTTGTGGATGATTAACGGATAGATTCCATATAGAAAGCATCTTGAAGTACGGGTATAAACTTGCTGGTCTCACATTTGCCACAGGTAGAGTTTGTTGAAGAATTTTCATTTTCTTTTCTTTAAGTCCAGCTAATTTATCTCCAAAAAATGTTAGTTGACCTGGAAATGCCACGATAGTTGCAGAAGTACGCGCTTCTTCTAGAGGTAAGTCTCTAACAAGTAAAGTGTCCGGATCAGCGAACATTATTATATTATGAGTAAAGACCTGATTTAACAGACAGCTCGCTTGATCTAACACACCTTCCCACTTAACAGGTTGATTTGGATGTACTATATCAGCACCAATACGAGATGCATCTGCATATTTTGCTTCTGGTCCTGAAGTGTGACCTTGACATGCAAGAAAGATTCTATCTTCACCCATTCCATCTCGGAAAGCTTTTACACATAGTTCAAAAGGATTGGAACATGAAGGATCGTTAAACTGTGCTTTAATTTCAGGTCTTTCATACAGGTGTGCACAATATCCATGATTTCTGCCAGACATTCCATCAATCTTGAAAAACTCGTATCCCCATTCTTTTGAAGCTATACGATGAATTTCTCTAAGGTGTTCCCTCGCTTCCTTCACTGTAGGATCAAGGGTATATTTACCATTCCAGGAACTAATTGGTTTGCCACTTTTATCGTGTATGAACCAGTTTTTATGTTTCTTATAAAATTTATCATTTCCAGTTCCAAAAGGTGCCATCCAAATCCCTGGTTTAAAACCCAACTTACGAATATCTTCTGCCAGCTGTTTCATGCCCTTAGGAAACTGTTTCTTATTTACTTCAAGGTTCATATTATAAAAATCTCTAACAGGTAGCTTATCTGAATTTTCCTGCCATGACTCAATTGACCAAATATCGCAGCCAAAAGGAAGAAGATATTTCTGCCCTATCTTTGCTTCAGCTAGATTGTCTTCAGCCGTTGCTTTATCAAAATAGGTATTCCAAGACATCCACCCCGTAGGTGCAACTGGGCAACGATTGCGATCAATAGGTTGGTAATAAGGAGTGTAGCTATTTTCAAAGTAATGATTTTCTAGAAAAAAAACTAGCTTTGATTCTGCACCTTCATCAATATATCCACTCATTTTAAAGTCAAATATTCCATTACATTTATTTAATAAATGTAGGTTCGTTGCTGATAACTGCAAAAGAGTATCATTCTGAGGTGAGAATAAAGAGTCATTCAATAAAGAATCAGCGGTTCCACAAATTAATTGAAGTACCTTCTCATTTGTAGAAGGCTTTGTACGGCAAGGAAAAGAGTCTGGGAGAAATGATATTGTGCCCTCATAAGAAAAGTGGCCTTTAAAATCTTGTGCTGTTCTATGATAAAACAATAGTTCTAAATTTCCTCCATGCTGGTTAAATAAACAATATCCTTGTACATTTCCATGAGTGTCTACTAAGGTATTCCTATTAGTAACACCATCTCGTGATGCATATATCTGCCATTCTTCTTTTTTTGAGATAAAGCTCAATTTACCAGTCAATTTTACATTTTGGTTTAATAAAGAGAGCTGTTTGTTAGCTTCATTAAAATCTATTTTCCACTTATTCCATTTAGCAATTTCCTTATTTCTTTCTATTTCACAATTCTCATTAATTGTATTGGAAAGAACATTACTAAAATCAGTTAAGCTGTTGATAGTCGTAAGTCCGACAGTACTAATTGCTGCTTTTTTTATAAAATCTCTTCGTTCTATCATATTGAAAATTTTCTTTACCTATTTTTGTTCTGTGTGCTAATGATTATTTTGCTTCGTAGGATTATATATTTTAACAATACAGGTTTTTACAGGAACAAAATCCCCCTTTATTCTTAGAAAATCTTAAATCATTTTCAATAATTATATCTCTAAGAATAAAGAGAAATTCTTGTCATCAAAAGGTTTAAATTTCAACTCTAATTTTTAGTAACGATCATATTTTTTATCAATAAAAACATCCTTAACTGCTTCAAGATATTCAAATCCATAAAGCATGTCTGGTAATAAATAACTACCTTCTACCCATTCGTTCCAAGCATTAATTGTTATTAATTTTGGTTGTTCGGGGTGTTTGTCAGCATATTCTTTTGCTTTAGAAAGTAACGTGGCAAAACTGGTAGGTGTATTATGATAATTTACTGTACTGTTTTTCAGTTTTGCAGGAAATCTTGGCGTATCATCCCATCCAACGGAGACACAAGGGAAAACGGGTACATCTAAAATCTCATTCATCTGTTCTCTAATTTTGATAGAATTAGTTCCATAAACTAAATAGTCTTCTGCCATTCCTCCCATATTATACATAGCAACGCTATTGAATCCCATTGTGTCTACATTTTTTCGGAACTGATTAGCTCTTTCATCAGACATAAGTGAACCACCTCCTTGATTCCACTGTATATGAAGCCCAGGAAATCCAGCTTTTTTCACTTCATCTCTGAAATAATCTAATGCTTTTCGTGTTTCTACTGCACTACCCCCAAAACTCTCCATAAGCTTATCAATACTGAAAACAGAAAATACAGGCTCACCATTTATTTTTAAATAATTAGGTTTCTTAAAATATTGGTTGATAATTCTGTCCACAATAATTTGGTAATTTTTCCAATCTACTTTAGCATCCCATAAAATTGAGTCATCACCACCATAAAGATGATAATTCCAGTAGTTACGCTTAACATCGTGATTTGCCCACATAATATAGAATTTCATTTTATGATTGTTTTCTGCTTTTAAAAAACCATCGTTTAAAGCACTTTCAAGATATGGTCCTTCTTCATACCAGTACCAGTCGTAAACGAAAACATTAACGCCATGATCAAAAGCTACATCAATCCAACGTTCTACTACTTTTGGATCATTATCTAATTCATATCCCCAAAGCGGTAAACGAGGTTGATAGTGACCATCATATCTCGGATTTCCTTTTTTTATTACTTCCCATTCCCCAGTGCCATCCGGCCATAGTTTTTTATTAGCAAGCGGATCATCATGGCATGAAGGCCATATATATGCAGCTACGTAATACTCATTTTCATTTGACACACTTTCTACTTGAGATTGTGCATTGAATACATTGCCTACTAGAAATACTAATATTCCTAGTAAACAGATTCTGATTTTTAAAATTTTCATAATTTATTATTTTTGACATTGTTACAAAATAGTCATTATTCTATTAATTTAAAACATGACTAGGATAAATCAAACTGAGTTAAAACTATTATGTTTATATATTGTTTAAACCAAATCATAAGATCTCTTTTTAAATAATTATTACATTTTGTTTTTAATAATTACCACCCAGGATTCTGAACTAAATTTGGATTAAGAGTCAGCTCTTCTTGTGGAATAGAATATAAATAATCTCTATTTTCTTTAAACTGATATCCGTTGGGAAGCTGATTTTTATAGAAATCAATTAATCCATTTTCGTCAACACTTCGAGTATATTCAGGGAATTCACTCTTATTTAATGGATATCCTTTTGGTCTTTTGCCTTTGAATATCGAATGTGCAGCCCATCTATTCAAATCTTCATCTCGCATCCCCTCTAAAGCTAATTCTACTCTTCTTTCTCTTCGTATTTCATACAACTCATCAGATATCGGATATCCGTAATTGATTAAATTAGGATCTTCATCCTGCTTGTTTACTGTAAAATCAGGCATACCGGCTCTTTCTCTTAACAGATTTAATTGTTCATAGGCAACAGTATTATCTAATTCATATTTCGCTTCTGCATAATTTAATAGTACTTCTCCAAAACGAAATATAATTAAACCTGTTTCACTTCCAACTTCCCAAGATTGTCCCGCACCGACTGAATTGGGATCTGTTGTTTTTTTGATTTGAAAACCTGTGGGAACCAATTGTAGAACACCTGCATCTATTGCTGGTTTTTCAAAAATTAAATCTACCGCAACACCTTTGTAATCACCAGGGATATATATAGTCGACTTTAGCCTTGGATCGCAATTCTCTGCAATTTGTGTTAAAAAATCATTGCCTTTTTTACTTTCAGATAGTTCTAAATAATCAAAAGGTTTACCGTTTTTACCAAGGTATGAAGACACTAAATCCCATGTTGCACTTTTTTGATCAGGATTGTAACTTAGATAACCTTCAACAGTGTTACGATAGCCTTCAGCCATGTTAAATGATTTATACAATAAAATCTCATTGATGTCCCCCATATTGACTAAACCGAACATTTTAAAATAGTCTATATCAGGAGAACCAGTTCCATAAATACCAGTATAATAATCTCCAGTTAATAGTTCATTTGATGCTTCGATGCATTTACGGAAATACTTGTTAGGATCTGTGTCTGGTGTTGCAAATACTGACCCAGCATGATATTTCTGCCAGCTCCCTTCGAATAAAGCTACACGGGTTTGAAAAGCTAAAGAAACCTCTTTGTTAATTACACAATTTCCAACATCTTTTCTAGCGTTTAAATAAAGTGTTGCTTTATCTAAATCTAAAAGTATATTATCAATAATCTTAGCTCTTGATTCTCGTGGCATCATGAGTTTTTCGTCATCGTCAAGTTCTATAACTTCATCGTACCACGGAAGATCGCCGTACATCTTTAGAAGCTCAAAATAAAACCAAGCTCTAAAAAAATGCGCTTCTCCTACATAATGTTGATAAGAAGAGAATTCATCCTCGCATTTCTGATAGTTTTCGAAAAATATATTAAGGTTTCGGATTTGGGTCCATTCACCTCTCCATGTCCCTGTTCTAGTAGTTCTTTCTCCGTTTAAAAATACACTAGGTGAACCACCATGGATCATTTCATCTGAATCAATTGCAAGGTTCACAATCATTGATGTATGAGGAAAAAAATTAGGGTAAAACTGGACCATATAATTTTTAAGATCAGAACTCGATTTCCAGTAATTTTCTTGTGCGATTTGATCTAATGGTTTTAAATCAATAAAATCTTCGCATGACAGAAAAAATAAAGTTAGAAAAAACACTAAAAACGATTTAATAATCAATATATTTTTTTTATTCATAATTGTAATTTTTTAATAGGTGAGTGAAATTCCAAAAGAATAAACCCGATCTGCTCCATAAGTAGCAGCACCAGCCATTCCTTCAAAACCAACTAAGGCCGCAGGATCAATTAATTTGGGTAGATTGTCGATTGTTAACATATTCTCCCCAGAAAAATATACTCTAACATCTTGAAGATGCAATCTCGAAGTCAAATCAGAAGGAAGGGTATAACCTATTTGTATGTTTTGTAGTCTTACATAAGCTGCGTTAACTAAATATCTCGTATTAGCATGTGCTCTGTTTTTTCTATCATCTGCTCCATTCAAATAAGGCCTGGGGAAAAATGCATCGGTATTAATATTTGCATCACCTTCAAATAATCCATGATATTTGGTACCTGGTTCATCTCTAAAATAATCTAGATGTTTGCCATTTGCATCAATATTGCTATCCCACCACATTTGCATCACTCCCCAATAGAATACTGCTCTTTCATTGAAATAATAGTCTCTTTTACCAACTCCTTTCCAAAGCATTGAAAAGTCAAAACTCTTATATGAAGCTCCTAAGTTCACACCAAATTGCAAACGAGGTTGAGAATTTCCAATGATAGATAAATCACCATGGTCATCCAAAGTGTTTTGCCCATTGTTTATAATATTGTCTCCACTAATATCTTCATATCTTATATCACCAGGTCTCCAATTTGCAGCGATAAATGAGGGATTGATTTTTGTTAAATATGTGTCTACTTCTTCTTGTGTACGGAATAAATCATTTACCGTATATCCCCAAATTTCACCTACAACTCTTCCTTCATACCATGTTGACAATGAATTAGTAGGATTGTAATAATCTGTTACTACAGATTTATCATCTGATAAATTTGCATTAACAAAATACGAAAAATCTTTTCCAATGCTTTGTCTCCAATTCATATTAAGTTCCCATCCTCTTGTTCTTAAGGTTGCATTGTTTGATTGAGGTACACTTGCTCCCAATACACCTGGCTTAGGTGCTGATGGTCCTACCATGTTTGAAGTAAGTCTCTCAAATAAATCAAAGTCAATCTGAAATTTATTATTAAATAAACCTATATTTAATCCCAAGTTGGTACTAGTAGAGGTCTCCCATGTTAAATTTCTATTAATTATTCCAGGAGCATTTGTATATCCAATTTGTCTGTTACCTCCAGGTTGGAAAATCCAATTTAATTTTCCAGTGTTTATAGGCATTAAAGCTAGATCACTATATGGAGATATATTTTGATTACCTAGCTGTCCCCAAGAACCTCTAACTTTTAGACTAGTTATATATTCTTGAGGAACATTCCAGAATGACTCATTATGTATATTCCATCCAGCAGAGAATGAAGGAAAGAATCCCCAACGACTTCCTTCTGTGAAAACGTAGGATCCATCATACCTGAAATTTGTTTCAAGTAAATAACGATCCAAAAAATTGTATCCTATTCTCGAAAAATAACCTTGTGTTGAATTATGGGATAAATACTGATTAACGATAGCTTCTCCTGTAGAAGTGCGCAAAGATGGTACGTCTTGAAATATCATATCTGTTTTAAAACCACCTAGAGTTATGTTATTTCCTTTTTCAAATTGAGTACCAGCTAAGAAGAGAAAATTGTGTTTTTGGTTGACATCAAAATTGTATGTTGCGAAAATATTCGATGTCCAAAAATTGTTCCTATAATGCGTTTGCTCATACTGGCTAGGAGTAGTATTGCCAAAAGGATCATATGTTTTATCCACATTTTGAATATATGCCGTCTTGTGAACTCGAGTGTTCACTCTTGAATAATCATTAAAAGTAAAATCAGCATTTAACCTGAGACCTTCAATAATTTGAATTTCGGTTTTAAATGTATTCCAATAATCTCTAACATCAGATTTATCCGTACCAGACAATATACTTGGAATATGTGATTCCATAATGTAACCACCGCCTTCTTCCGGTGATCCAAATCCATTATACATAGGTGTCCATGGATATGCCCTTAATAAATGTCTAAACATGTGATCATAGTCACCTGACTCTTTTTGTGTCATATTCGGTCTTTCACGAACACTATTGCTATAACGGGGTTCATAGCTTACAGTCCACCAGTCTGTAATGTCAAAATCAAACTTACCCATTATATTTAATCTTTTATAATAGTCTGTACCAAATTGAATAACACTATTTTGATCTAAACTGCCAAGAGATAAATAATAAGATGATCGATCAGAGCCTCCAGATAAACTTAAATTGTGTTTTTGGTTAATAGCACTTCCAAAATAAATATCCCACCAGTCTGTATTTGCATAATTTAGATTTGCATTATTCCAAATATTTCCTTCAGGATATGCACCAAAGTTTGTTGCCCCTTCTGGCCAATAAGTCATTGATTCTCGAAGAAAATCCCAATCTTCGTTTTGGAATGCTACCATTCTATCAATTGTTTGATTTCCTAATGGACTACCACCACCATTTCTGCCAGCCTCATTCAAAACACGAGCCCATGTCCATGAGTCAGGCATTGTTGGCATAGGCATAGGGGTTTCTATCATTAAGTTTGAGGATAAATTAATACTTATTTTCTCATTTCGGCTTCCTTTTTTTGTAGTAATAAGTATTACTCCGTAAGGTGCTCGTGCACCATAAATAGCAGAAGATGCTGCATCTTTTAGGATTGAAATTGATTCAATATCTTCAGGGTTAATTAAATTCATATCCCCAGGTGATCCATCTATTAAAATTAATGGACTCCCCCCATTCAACGATCCCATTCCACGAATTGTGACATTCATGCTTGCTCCTGGTTGAAAACCATAATTATTTCCTATTGATAAATCAAGACCAGGTGCTGCACCTTGTAACAATTGTGAAACTGTAGGAGATTGTCTGTTTTTAAGTTTTTCATCTGTTATTACATCTACAGCTCCTGTTACATTCACTTTCTTTTGTACACCATAACCTACAACAACTAATTCATCAAGTAGTTCTGTATCTTGTTTCAAAACAATATTTATGGTTGATCTGCCATCTACCTTTATAATCTGGGAATGCATGCCTACATAAGAAACCTCCAAATTCCCTTCAGTCGGAATAGTTGGAAGTTTAAAATTCCCATCAATATCAGTAACCGTACCAATACCAGTACCCATTAATTGGACCGTTACACCCACTAACGGTTCTTTGTTTTCATCTATTACCGTCCCTGAAACAGCAATAGACTGAGCGTAGATGACAATGGTGAATGTCAATAATGAAATTGACATAATTCCTTTTAAAATAATTGATTTTAAGTTTTTCATTTCATTTTCTCATTTTAAGTTTGATTTTTAATTTTGAAAGGATTTAGTATTTAAAAGTTATATAGCTCAGTATATGTAACATAGCTAGTTTGAAAATGTTAATATTTATTATAAGACGTATTATAATTGATATATATTTAAAGTATTAACTTAACACATTGTAAAAAAAATAGCATTATTTGGTACACTGGAAAGTACAAAGCCTCCATTCATGTCGGTAACTGTACCGATTGAAGTCTCTTGTATTTGCACTGTGACTCCTATTAAGTTTTCACCTGTAATATCGGTAACTTTACCATTTACAGTTGCATTCTGTGAAAACATAAAAACGGATATTGACCACAATAATGCGATTAATATTCCTTTAGTTAGATTAAAAAAAAATTTCTTCATCTCATTTTTTTTGTTTTAGATTAGTGTTTAATTTTAGACTTAAATGATATTTGATTGACTGTTATTTCATTCTTTGAGAAACTAGATTTATATATATAGTTTAATTTGGTATTTATTTATTAAAAATATATTCTACTAATTACAAAATTATGTTATAGTATGTATGAGTAACTATATAATATGCTATTAAAACTATCATAAATGATTTAAACGGTTAATATTCTCTATTTTCAGATAGTTTAGCATATAATGTTCAAAAAATGCTAAAACGGTTCCTTGAAAATTACGGATGTAAGAAATTGCTAAAAATGAGTTGTTAAGGCTATAAAGAATTAACAACAATTACCCTTAATTTTTAAAGGTCCTTTTAGATTAGGTTTTATTTTATAATTCTCACCTCTTCCGGCGCTTCAATTTCACTTACCACTTTCCCATCGTCCTGTTTAACATGTTTCACTTTAACAACACCATATGGAGTAGGGAAGGTCCCTTCCGCAAAATCTAAATCACCAAGATTTGGAGAAATTCGAATTACCTTTGAACCCGGCTCAATCACCTGAATACCTAAAACATGCTTGGTGAGCCATGAAGTCGGACCTGATGCCCATCCATGACAGAGACTTGCCCTTAGTCCGATATAGCAATGGTCACCTCCGTCTGAGTGAATATTAAATTTTGATTTATCGGGTAATTGATCAATCGATAGTGCATTATGTCTTTCACTGTAATTAAAATTTTCCCAGAATGTTGTTGCACCTAAATCAAGCATGGCACCCCAGTAATTGGAAATAATTTCCATTGCTTCATAGTATCTTCCATCTTTTGCAAGTTCCTCAAGCATATAATAACCATAAAAAGTAGCAAAATCATTTGCGCCATCTTTTAGCAATACGCTTGAAGCTTCTTCTTGAGATAATATTCCTGCAAGAGCAAGAAGTGAGGCTGCTTGCTTGTTGTTATGACTTGATGGTTGATGTTTTTCAAGCAAACTGATTGACTCTAAGCATGTCTTCTTAAGTTCATTATCATTTAGCCACTCAGCTATATCTTTACCGGCTTCCATCGTAATAAGCATTAAAGCCTGGAGTCCTGAATGAATTACATCTGGATTCTCTGAAGTAGGCCAATCCAGAAACCGTCCACCATCAAGAATTTCTTTTCCATTGGGATCAATCTTAGTTTTAATCTGATGTATTAAATCTGTTAAATAATTTTGCTGTTCTTGCAGATATTCCAGGTCTCCATTATAAAGATAAAAAATCTCTATGAGTAATAATCCACCATAAAGAGTAGGAAGACATTCCATTCATCCATCCCGGGAGCGGAGTTGTATCACGTCCGAAGTCGAGACTCTTTCTAACTACCTCCTGATTTCCAAAAACATTGTTGATTGTCATTACTTCAGGGTGAATATCTCCAAGCCAGACAAGACGATCTCGTTTTATTCCATCCCAAAGGTATTCCTGCATATTCAAGTGAACAGTATAAGCACCTGTTTCCCAAATTTGATTTAGTCTATCAGAGCTAGAATTAAATGAACCAATATATGGTATGTCACGGTAACGCGCTATCGCTCTTATAGAACGTATGAGCAGTTCTACATCATTATCCAAAAGATCAATTCTTATAAATCGGAATCCGGAGTTGCCAATTTCAACTGTACCCAGCCAAGGTATTTCGAGAGTGAAATCCCTTAAAGTGTGGTCGTTTGTTGCTGAACCCATCCCTGGATTACTATTGTCAATACAATCACTCATTGCTTCTGTCACAGATTCACCAAATCTTATTCTCACTCTAACAGGATTCTTATCACCCCTGATGCCTGCAGCTATTTCTATTCCGCCATAAAGTTCTTTTCCGAAATCCAGCAAAACAGATGCCTGAATATCACTATCAGATTTCAAAACACACATCCCTTCACAACTTGTAGTTAACTGTCCATCATAAAGATTAAGTAAAACCTGCGAATTCTTCACCTGTTTATCAGAAATGTCAGATTGCCAGATAATTTTTGCTGGTGTTAGATATGCTCGGGTTATTTCATCCTTTACAAGCTTACCT
>JADKLW010000377.1_pt3 | contig 14049 bp, 16 predicted proteins | sample 8641881 | NCBI WGS metagenome assembly JADKLW01 (sample SAMN16272185, study PRJNA661076) | feces metagenome | isolation source: fecal sample from diarrhoea affected cattle B | host: Bos taurus | place: South Africa: Lokaleng Village, Mahikeng | collected 2019-09 | reverse complement strand
TGACCATTTGCCGAGGAACAATCGCTTATACGAAGGAGTGACTGTGATGAAACTGATACGAGTCGAAAACTACGAAGAGATGAGCAGCAAGGCGGCGCAATTGGTGGAACAACAGATCCGGGACAATCCCCGTTCGGTGCTGGGGCTTGCAACTGGGTCGACTCCGCTCGGCCTTTATGAAAAGCTGATTGAAGGCGTTCGGGAACGCGGCATTTCCTACCGGGATGTCCAAACGTTCAATTTAGATGAATACCGTGGCCTGTCTGGTGAACACCCAAACAGTTATCGCCATTTTATGAATGACAAATTGTTTCAATCCATCGATATTCAGCTGAAAAATACCTACGTTCCAAACGGCAAAGCGTTGCCGGTCGAAGAAGAATGCCGCCGTTACGAAGCATTGATTGATGAACTCGGTCCGCCTCATCTGCAGATTCTTGGCATGGGGACAAACGGCCATATTGGTTTTAATGAGCCAGGCACGCCGGAAACGAGCCGGACTCATTGCGTCAAGCTTGAACAGTCGACGCGCAACAGCAATGCGCGATTTTTCAGCGACCGCGATGAAGTGCCGACGCACGCCATTACAATGGGCATCGAGTCAATCTTAAAAAGTGAAAAAGTTCTCCTGTTGGCTTCGGGCAAAAAGAAAGCACAGGCAGTCAAACGTTTTCTCGAAGGGCGCGTCAGCAAAGATTTTCCGGCTTCATTTTTATGGAAGCACAGTGATGTTACACTGATTGTAGACCGGGAGGCATACGGGCTCGTGAAGGCTGAAGAGGAGTGATCGCTGTGCTGGACAAACAATCGCCGATTCCCATTTACATTCAAATAGAAGAACAGTTGAAACAGCAGATCCAGCAAGGGGATTTCCCGATTGGCACCACGATTCCTTCTGAACGTGAACTGACTGAACGTTTTGACGTCAGCCGCATGACGGTGCGCCAGGCCATCACCAATCTCGTCAATGACGGCTTATTGTACCGTGAAAAAGGGCGTGGCACATTTGTGGCATCACCGAAAGTCGAGCAGCCGCTGAATGGTTTGACGAGCTTCACGGAGGATATGATGGCGCGCGGCATGGTCCCGAGCAGCAAGATGATCAACTTTGAAATTCTGGAGCCGGAATCCGACATTTCGGCCGCTCTGCAATTGGCACAAGGGGATGAGGTCTATTTCGTCGAACGCATTCGCTTTGCCGACGACAAGCCAATGGCTATCGAACGCACCTATTTGCCGGTCAAACAGTTTCCGGACCTGCACCAGGATTCGTTCAAAGGTTCGCTGTATGCTATGATCGAGAAAGACCAGCAACTGACCATCAGCCGCGCCACTCAACGGATGGAAGCGGGCTTGGTGAAAAAAGAAGATGCTGATCTGCTGCAAATCAAACCGCCGGCAGCCATCCTGATGATTGAACGCATCAGCTATCTCGCCGGTGAAATGCCATTCGAAGTGGTCCGCAGCACCTATCGTGCCGACCGCTACAAATTTACGACCGACATACAAAGATAACAAAAGAGGAGAAATGGACATGATTGAAAAAAGCTATACCATCACAAGCGACGAAGGTCTTCATGCACGCCCGGCATCAAAATTGGTAGGAGCGGTATCCCCGTTTTCTTCAGACGTCAAAATGGTTTATAAGGAAAGAGAAGTAAACCTGAAATCCATCATGGGCGTCATGTCACTTGGCGTTTCCAAAGGCAACAGCATCACGATCACAGCTGACGGCAGCGACGAAGAATCGTTGATGGCCAAAGTCGACGAATTGATCGTGGCTGAAGGACTTGGACAAGCGTAAGCAGCTAGACTGGAGCTGATCGGATGTTAAGCAGTTATTTCAAACAAGTACAGGAACGTCTGGAGCTTGTCGAGAAAAATGAAGCAAAGGCGATGCTTGAAGCAGCCGGGAAAGTGGCATCTGCCATTCAGTCCGGCGGCATCATCCAATTGTTCGGCTGCGGGCATTCGCATATTCTGGCGGAGGAAGTGTTTTACCGCGCCGGTGGTTTGGTGCCGATCAAGCCGATTTTTGTGGAACCGTTGATGCTGCACGAAGGCGCGGTCCAATCGTCGCAACTTGAGCGGCAAAGCGAGTATGCGGCAGGATTCCTGAAAGAACAGGACTTCCGCGCAGGCGATATAGTCTTTATCATCTCGACTTCCGGCCGCAACCCCGTGCCGGTGGATGTTGCATTGGCGGCGCGGGAAAAAGGGGCATTCGTCATCGGCCTGACGTCACTGGAGTATTCCGGTAACCAGCCCTCGCGCCACATAACAGGCCAACACCTGTTTAATGCAGTAGACCTGGTCATCGACAATCATTCCGTGGCAGGGGATGCGATCCTGTCATACGAAGGTGTCGACGTTCCATTCGGCCCGACTTCCACTGTCGTCGGAGCGGCCATACTGAACGGCATTTTCGCGGAAGCCATCAAGAAAATGGCTGATGCGGGCTTTGAACCGCCCATTTTCCGGAGCGGCAATATCGACGGAGCGGACGAACATAACACGCAAATGATCAAGAAATACCACGAACGGATTCCATTGCTTTCCTGATCGTTTTTAGTGCACGGCAGAGATTTTCTGCCGTGCTTTTTTTTGTGCGATCAGGGCTGAACGTGCGGAAATCTGTTTGAGCGTGCGCAAAAGTCGCTGGGCGTGCGTATATGCCCATATTCCGCAAACAACCAAAGAAATCCACATCAAAAAGCCAGCCACAGGTCCACTGTGGCTGGCTCTTAAACTATTTCCTTACACAACGCCAATCAAAATCGAAATTCCAAGCAAGACGATACTGAATCCCCACATGATTGGAAGCGAATAACGGATATGGCGCCCCATTTCGAGTCCGGCCAATCCAAGAGCCAGCCAAAGAGCTGGAGAAAACGGGCTGACGAATGTGCCGATGATATTGCCGATGATCATGGCATAGGCAGCCGACAACGATGATACGCCGAATTCAGTAACCACTTGTTCCACAATCGGGAATAAAGCGAAGTAATAAGCATCAGTACTAAGCAATAAATCAAAAGGTACACCCAAAAATCCGATGATGATGTGAAGATACGGAATGACGAAGGCGGGCAGGATTTTCACCAGATCATTGGCGATTGAATCCAGCATCAAGGTGCCGTTCAAAATACCAAGGAACGAACCGGCTGCCAAAATGATGGCGGCCATCAACAATGCGTTTGGTGCATGGTCTTTGATTCGGTCCATCTGGTCTTTCATATTCGGGTAGTTCAATGGCAAAGCCAAGCTGACACCAATCATAAAGGCAAAGCCGGCAGGAATGATGCCCCAAACCAAAATGCCGATGACGGCAATGGCCAAAAGGGTATTGACCCAAAGCAATTTCGGGCGGCGAAGAGATGCGGCTTTCAATGAAGCTTCATCTTGCGCCCCTTTAACAAGGGGTTGTGCTTCTTCATAAAGTTCTTCATTAAAATCTCCGCGTTTGGCAATCAAGCGCTTTTCACGGATGGCCAATAAAACAGCCAATCCAATCAACAACACCAACCCAATCACCTGGACTTTGATCAACGGGCGCCATAATTCGGTAACATCAACGCCCAGCACAGCTGCCGTACGGCCAAGTGGGCCGCCCCAAGGCAGCATGTTCATGATACTGGCGGAAGTACCGACCAATAGCAGCAACAAATAAGGATTCATTTTCAAGCGTTTATACAAAGGCAATAAAGCAGGGATGGTGATCAGGAATGTCGAAGCGCCTGATCCATCAAGTTGTGCGACTGCTGCAATCAGCACAGTTCCGACTGCCACTGCAATGACATTTCCACGTGATACCGCAATCATTTTATTGATCAGCGGGTCGAACAAGCCGACATCCTGCATGATGCCGAAAAACAGAATCGCGAAGATGAACATGATGACAACGCTCATCACTGATTCAATGCCGCTGTTGAAGAAATCGCCGATTTCAGCAAAGCTGAAGCCCGCTACAAAAGCAGCAACAATCGGCACAAGAACAAGCGCGACGATCGGTGTGATTTTATTGCTGATCAACAATCCGACAATGACAACGATGGTCAATAATCCAATAAGACTTAACATAAGAATTCCTCCCTGTAGATAAAAGACTAAAATGAAGGAGGAATTGTAAACGCATACAAAATCGCATTTTGTGTAAAATCCCTCTGCTTCTAAGTTATTGTTCTTAACTTAGCACAGAGGGATTTGAAAAATAAGATTATTCAATTAAGCAAACTAAAGAGCATTAAGGTGGTTTTGATCATTTTGTCCACGGAATATAACGTCTTTCGGGCCTGCCGATTTCTCCATAATTCAATTGTGCTTTTGCTTCGCCGATGGAAACGAGGTGTTCCAAGTAACGCCGGGCAGTGGAACGGCTGACGCCCACCGCTTTTCCGGTCTCCATGGCGTTGAGGCCTTCCGGGGCGGAGGATTGCAGAATTTCGATGACGCCGACCAAGGTCAGCTGGTCAATGCCTTTAGGCAAATGCCCATCAGCCGTCTCGGAAAGAACGGCAATAGGTTCGATGCCAATCAGCCTGTCGATGTCCGTCTGTTCCAGTTCTTGCCGGGAAGCAAGCAATGCTTTTTGTTCGCCGAAGCGCAATAATGCTTGTTCAAAACGGGCAAAATCCACCGGCTTGACGAGGTAATCGAAAATGCCGCAGCGCAGCGCTTCTTCAATTGTGGCCGTATCCTTGACGGCCGACAGCATCATCACGTCAACAGCGTGGAAACTGTGCCGGATTTCCTGAAGCAGTTCCAGCCCCTTGCGGTCAGGAATAAAAACGTCCAGTAAAATCAAATCCGGCAGCTGTCCGCAACTTTGCAGGAACGCCATCGCTTCATCGCCTGTTTTGGCGACGCCATCGACTTGGTAGCCAGCGACCTGCTCCACAAGCTGGCGATTGATTTCGGCAACGCGGAAATCGTCTTCAATAATCAGTACATGAAGCATCTGTCTCATAACGCATTCTCCTTTTTCGGTAATGAAACGACAAAGCAGGCTCCGCCGAGTTCACTTTCCTCTGCATGCAATTCACCGCCGGCACCGGCAATAAGCTGTCTCGTGGTATTTAGCCCATAGCCGCGGTCTGGGCCGGTTTTCGATGAAAAGCCCTTGTCGAATAATTGTTGCTCTTGCCCATCCGGAATTCCCGGTCCCGAATCATCGATTTCCAGTAAGATATCATCTCCGACGTCCGTGAAATAGAGGCTGATTTGCTTTCTGTCCCGCGAACATTCCTTCACTGCGTCAAGTGCATTGTCGATCAGATTGCCGATGGCGGTCAGCAATGCACGGCTTTGCTGTTCCGACAAAGGTGTCTGCAGCCGGCTATCCGGGTCAATCGTGAGTTGGACCTGCTGTTCGCTTGCTTGATTGAGCTTGCCGATCAGAATGCCACTGATCAATGGATCGTTAACTTTGTCGATGACTTGCTGGATCCATTCCTGCTGAATGTCATTTTCCATCCGAATAAAATCAAGGACTTCCTGCTTTTTATTCAAATGGACCAGCCCTGAAATGGTGTAGAGCTTATTGGAAAACTCATGGGTTTGTGCGCGCAGTGCGTTGGCGTATTGCTTGATATGTGACAGCTCTTTTGTCAGCCGGTCGATTTCGGTTTTATTGCGGAAAGTGGAAACGGCGCCGACCAGCGTATCTTCATAATAAATCGGACCTGAGTTGACGTAGACCGCATAGCTTCCATAGACCTCTTCCTGATCAAAATGGCTCATCCGGGTTTTCAGAATATCCGGCAAATCGGAAGTGGGGAGGACTTGCCGAATGGGCTGGCCAATGAGTTTGTCCCCATCCCGTTCGTTGCCGAACAACAATTGCTGCGCCATCTGATTGAGCAAGGTAATCCTTCCGGTATCGTCCACGGCGATGATGCCTTCGTGTGTCGACTGCAGGATGGTCTCTTTCTGAAACAGCAGACGCGAGATTTCCTCAGGTTCCAGGCCATGCAGTTTCCGTTTAATGTAGGTGGCGATGGCAATCGCAACAATAATGCCAACTAGCCCAATGATCAACAGCATCAGCCATAACTCATGGTTGTAGTCGCCGATCAGCGTCTGGATGTCTTTAGCGAGAAACCCAACGGACACGACACCGATAATGTCATCTCCTGAGTAAATCGGCACTTTCGCGCGCAGTGAATTGCCAAGCGTTCCAGTAGCCTCAGAAACGTAGGATTCACCATTGTTCAGTGCTCGTTCATTGTCTTCGCCGACCATCTTTTTGCCGATCTGTTCAGGATTGGGGTGCGAGTAGCGGATTTCGTCCCTGTTTCCGACCACGATAAATTCAGCCGCGGTTGACTGCTGAACTGGGGAAACAAGCGGCTGAATAATCGCCGCGGGATCTTGCGTTTTAAAAGCCGCCGCAATATCGGGATTGAGCGCCACGCTTTCGGCTACGCTCAGGGCCTGTTCGCCCATCTGAGCTTCCAGCGTATCGGTGATGAAGTGATTGAGGAAAATGCCAATGACCAAAACGATCGACAAAATCAGCAGAGCGATCAATCCGATCATCTTCATTTTTAAATTTATGGTATCTTTCGGCTGAAAAGGCCGCTTTTGAATATCAGCTTTGTGAAATCGGATCATGGTGAAAAGCTCCTTCATACAGATGTGCTTTTTGTAATAATACCATATGTGGAAAGCGGGGGATTCATGCTTCTTCCAGGCGGAAATCTGGTTCAGTGGAATAAATGCTCGTTCATCAATGAAAAAAGCATCCTCCGCGAAAAATGCAGAGGATGCTGGCTTTATTCAGCGGATAATTCGCTTTCAGTGACCCATTTATGGTTTGTGACGTCTTCATCGGTGTCAGTTGTTTTAAAGTCGACCATGTAGACGGTGGTTGTTTCTGCCGAATCGATCGTGGCCGTGGCGCCGTCCATGCCTTCCATATGATCGGCGGCAATCACCGCTTCATCACCTGGAGAAAGGGGGGCGTCTCCGGGATTCTTCAGTTCTTCATGAATCACCCATTTATGGTTTTCGACCGGTTCGCCGCCTGACGTCGGTGTGAAACTCAACGCGTAGACGGTCGTGTCGTATGCACCGGAGATGGTCGCTTGAGCGCCGTCCATTCCAGGCATATGATCCGCACTTATGATAGCTTGGCTGCCAACAGGAAATGTCGGATTCTCAGCTTCGGCCAGTCCTTCCGGCACTTCACCGGAACTGGAATGATCCATTCCGCCGTGCCCCATCTCTTCGTCCATTTCTTCATTCATCTCGATTTGGTTGTCGGGATCTGCCGGGTTCACTGCGTTTTCCGCCGGTTCATTGCAGGCCGCCAATGTGACAGCTGTCAAAGCGGACATCGTCATCAGGAGAAAGTTGTTTTTCTTCATGTGAATCCCTCTTTCATGTGTTTGGTCTTTACACTGTACCCAAAAAATATGCAAATGCTGTGCAGAATCTGCACAAAAAATCAAAACTTTTCTTGTACAATGAATCCAGATGGGAAGACGAAAGGAATGAGCGGAATGAACAGAAAATGGTTTGCAGCTCCTTTGCTGGCAGGCCTGTTGCTTGCAGGATGTGGAGAAGCCGAAGAACCGGAAGAGTCAAACCCGGAGACGACAACCAACAGCGAGACGGAGACGAATGAAACAGCCGAAACCACGGAGGATTTTGAAGTAGCTTTTGATGGCCGCATGGATCATGTCCACGGTATGGGTTATATTGAAAATGAAGAGGGCCTTTATTTTGCCTCGCATCACGGGTTGAAGATTTACCGGGACGGAAAATGGCTGGAAACCAGTGACCATCTCCATGATTACATGGGCTTTAATGCAGTGGATGACGGCTTTTATACATCAGGCCACCCGGGTCCCGGATCGATGATGCAAAATCCGATCGGTATCCAGCGCAGCAAGGACGGCGGCCGGTCGCTCAATCACATGGGTTTTGAAGGAGAAACTGATTTTCATGGCATGGCGGCCGGCTACCGCAGCCACCACTTGTTTGTTATGAATCCGCAGGAAAATTCACAGATGGGACCAGGGTATTTCCGCAGTGAAGACGAAGGAGAGAACTGGCAACAGGTAAGCGGAACAGGGCTTGAAGGCGAGGTTTCTTCTTTTGCGATGCATCCGAGCGATTCGCAATTGATTGCCGCTGCGACCACTGAAGGGATCTTCCTGTCGAAAGACGGTGGGGAAAGCTTCACCCGGCTGACGGAAGATGGAATCTACGGAACCGCGGTTTTCTTCAATGAGGAAGCGTTGTATTACGCAACATATGGCACACAAGCGGAGCTCATCCAGTATACTTGGGAAAAGGATGAAGAACAGGCATTTGAACTGCCGGATATGCCGGAAGATGGCATCCTCTATATTGCTCAAAACCCGTTGGATACTGATGAAATAGCCTTTTACACAGCTGCGGGGCATGCTTTTATTTCTGAAGATGGCGGAGGTGCCTGGAAGCAGATCCTGAATGTTGGACAAGTTGAAGAATAACAGAAATTTCCTTGATTGGCGGAGGTCCACATGTTCAATAAATTATCCTTGAAAATCGGCTTGTTGTTTTTTGTTTTTATTTTAATCATCGAAGCGCTTTTATTTTCAACGCTTTATTTCACATTGGTCAATGAACGCGTTGACGAAGTGATGGAGAATTTATTGGCGCGCGGTGAGACACACAGCGATGTGCTGGAGGATAGTTTTGAAGAGATGACGTTAACCCATGTCGGCATTATGGAATCGGCCTCTGATTTTATTGTCGTCATTACCGATGCTTCGGGTGAAATTCTAGTCAATTCCGATGCGTTGGAACCGGAAATGGTGGAAGTGCTCGAGCATACCGATTTCGAAGAGGTGCCTGTCGACGGAGCCATCATCGAGGAAGACTGGCAGGACAAGCGCTATATCGCGACGGACAGTCCCATTACGATAGACGGCCGCCATGAAGGGCATGTCTTTATGTTTGCGCCAACCACCAACATCGAGCGCATCATTGGCCATCTGAAAAACCAATTTCTGTGGATTGGCATGATTACAGTGGTCTTGACCATCATCACCATCCTGCTGCTGTCGCGGTTCATCACGCTGCCGCTGATCCGTATGAAGGAAGCGACGGAGCAATTGAGCCAGGGCAACAACCGGGTGGATCTGACAAATGAACGAAATGATGAGCTCGGGGAATTGGCGAACGCCATCACCAAATTGTCGACGGACCTCGATCACCTGAAAAATGCCCGCAATGAATTCCTGTCGAGCATTTCACATGAATTGCGGACACCACTGACTTATATCAAGGGCTATGCAGATATTCTGGACCGTCCGGACACGACAGAGCGGGAACGCGAAGAATACATGGGCATCATCCGTGAAGAAGCCGCTCATTTAACGGTGCTGGTCGGAAATCTATTCGACTTGGCAAAGCTGGACCGCAATCAATTCGCCATTGAGCAGAACGACGTTTCGATTGCAGCATTGTTGAAGTCGGTGGCGCTGTTGGTTAAACCAGCTTTTGACGAACAGCAAATTTCATTGTCCGTTAATTGCGGGGAAGATATCCAGGCCTTTATTGATTCTGAACGCATTCAACAGGTGTTGTTGAACATACTCGACAACGCCCGCAAACATTCAAGTGCGGGTGGCCATGTAGATGTGGAATGCTGTGAAGAAGGGGATGGCATCGCCATTCGAGTCAGTGACCAAGGCCAGGGAATTCCCCAGGAAGAGCTGCCCTTTGTCTTTGACCGGTTGTACCGCGTAGAAAAATCACGGTCACGTGAACGTGGAGGATCGGGGCTGGGTTTGGCAATCGCCAAAGAAATCGTCGAGTCGCATGGCGGCAGAATCCGCATTGATAGCCAATTGAACAAAGGGACCGCTGTTACGATCCGGCTGAAAAGGGGTGGAAATCATTCATAAAGTATTATTGGTCGATGACGAAAAACGGATGCTCGATCTGGTGGCGCTGTATTTGCGGCCATATGATTACCGTTGCGTCAAAGCAGACAGCGGCAAACAGGCACTCGAGCTGTTGAATAAAGAAGCCTTCGATTTGGTGCTGCTGGATATCATGATGCCGGATATGGACGGCTGGGAAGTGTGCCGCGAAATCCGCAAATTCTCCAATGTGCCGATCATCATGCTGACTGCCCGTGAGCAGCAAGAAGACATCGTTAAAGGGCTTCGGCTTGGAGCGGACGATTACATGACGAAGCCTTTTGGAGAAGAGGAATTGCTGGCGCGGATGGAAGCTCTGCTGCGCCGCAGCGCCCCGCCAAAGCGCATTGAATTGGACGGCTTGGTCTGGGAAGAAGAGGGTTTCGAGTTGAGCTTTAACCACCAGCCGATCCGCCTGACACCTAAAGAGTTTTCCATGCTCGGCCTGTTGATGAAAAACCCGAATAAAGTATTCGAGCGGGACCGCTTGCTCGAATTGGTGTGGGGCTTCGACTCGGAAACGGAAGGCCGCACAGTGGATTCACATGTCCGCAACGTTCGAGAGAAAATTCGTCAGGCCGGCTTTCCAATCGACGACCATTTCCAGACAGTATGGGGCATCGGTTATAAATGGATCAATTAGAAAACCGCTGTTGAGAAACTCTCGACAGCGGTTTTCATTGTGCCTTTGGGCTGGTTCGTGCTTCAACTGCCTTACACCAATTGTTCACCCGATACCGACCGTGCTGCATGAATCCCGCTGGCGGCCGCGCCTATGGTTCCGCCGCCAGGGAAAATATGATCGCCGCAGACATACAGGTTGGGCAAACCGGAATGATGCGAAATGGAATTGAACAATGCCGCATCCAAAGTTTGCGGGAAGCCCCCGACGAAACCATTCGGACGTCCTGCAAAACGTTCCCACGCTTTAGGCGCGCCGCTTTCCATATGGACGATGGCTTCCCGGAATTCAGGGATGGCATCTTGGATGGCCTGGAGCATGCGCTCTGTTAAAACCGCACGCGTCTCTTCGTATTTTTCTTTGCCAATCCACTGGTCTGTCCGCGAATGCGTAGAAATCGTCACGGTCTGAAAACCTTCAGGCGCACGCAATTCATCGCCGGGAACCGAGGAGGACATGAAAAAATGGCCGCCTTCTGCCAGCCCGTCACCTGTTGAAATCTGGCGGAAAGCCGGCAGCGGTTCTTTCAGCTTGGCCGAATCGACCGCCAGATACAGCGTCAGGGTCGCCCACGTCTCGCCGGCAATGCCGTCGCGCAACGAAACTTTCAGTTTAGAAACCAGCTCCGGCGCCAAAATCTTCGGCAATTGCTGGATCGGCACATTCAAGATGACATCCGTTGCTTCATAGACATTGCCGCGATGATCGGTTGCCATCCACAAGTTGCCTTTCCGTTCCAACTTCTCCAGCGTCCGCCGCTTTTTCAGGACACCGCCATTGTCTTTCAGGCTGTCGCCCATCAATTCGGAAAAACGGTATAAGCCGCCGGGCACATAATAGGCCCCTTCATGGTAAATATCAAGCGCCACTGCCGCCAATAAATACGCCACATCTTCGCTGCCGGTCTGCATGCTGTCGATCAGCAGGCCGTCGAGCATATGGCGAAACTCCTGCAAGTCACCAAGTCCATGCTTTTTCAGCCGATGGCCTAGAGTTTGATTAAAGAAAGGCAGAAGCTTGACGTGTTTTGGGCGTATGGATTTTGCCAGAAATGCCCATTCGGCCGCCGTTGAAGGAGGCAGGGCAGGGAGCGGGTCCATCAAGGTACGCACAATGGCCGCAGTCTGGTAGATTTCCTTATAGAATGTATGAATCTGATCGCTGTATTCAGGGAAATGTGCCGCAATGCCGTCGACATGGCGTACGCGGTCTTTATGGAACACAAACGTTGCTTCTGGATGGACCATTTCCATGACTTGCTCAAGCGGTTCGATGGCCATCGGTTTGCCGAGAAACCGGAAGACCCGCTCGTGGATGCCTCCCGGTTCAATGCCCATGCCAAGCGTGGCACCGGCAGGAAATAAATACTTATGGCGCTTGAATTTCCCTGCACAGCCCCCGAGTTCCGAAGAAGCTTCGAGCAGCGTCACCGGCCATCCCGCTTTTGCGAGCAACGAACCCGCCGTTAATCCACCGATGCCGGCGCCTATCACCAATACTGTTCGAGCCATCCGAATCCACTCCTTTGGTTCCATTATGTCGAAAAACCCCTATTCCTGCCATCATAAAAGCCCGGCTGCCGGGAATCTCCCAGCAGCCGGGCTTTCAGTAAAAGATTAAGCTACGCTGCGGCAAGCTTCTGCACATTTCTTGCAGGCCTCCGCACATTTTTGGCAGTGGTCATGATCGTGTTTCGCACATTCATCGCCGCATGCTTCACAAATGGCTGCGCAAGCTTGTGCCAACTCAGCAACGAATGGAGAGTTGCGGGTAATGGCGTGTTCCAGATACGCACAAATATCTGCACATTCCCGGTCCAAGCGAATGCATTGCGCCATCATCTTCACATCGTCTTCCTGTAAGCACGCGTCAAAACAGTGGTTGCACGCTGCTGCGCAATCGTGCAAGGTTTTAATCAGTTCTGCATGTTGTTCATGTGCCATCAATAAAACCTCCAGTTTCAGATTTTGTTGCTTCTCTTTTTGATTTCCCTTTCACTTGCTAATTAAACGGAAATCGAGAAACTCCACAAAAACTGCACAATCAGTTTTTTGGCGGCCCTTTTAAATCACGCAGTTGTTCATTGTATTCTTCCTTGGTGATTTCGCCGTTGATATAGCTCTGATGCAGCGCATCAACCGCTCGGTTCGGTCCGCTTGGCTCTGTACTGGCTGATTTTTTGCGTGCTTTAAGCAACGTCAGCCAAAGCAATGTTCCGATTCCGGCTAACAGAACGATAAATCCAACAGCGATGGTTACGCCAAGTGCCGGGTTGCCCGGCGTGAAAAACTCTCCCATGGTCTCCAACTTCCTTTCTGTAACAGACGTTATGGTTTGGTGGATTGTTTCTCCAACTCTTTCATGCGTTTCCGATATTCTTCTTCGCTGATTTCGCCATTGGCATACTGTTCCGCCAGCAGCTTGGATTGCTTATTCTGTGGCGGCAGAATGTCGCGTGGCATGCTTTTGCGGCTCGTGTAGATGACCAAGCCGATAAACGCCATCACCAGAAACATCAAGAATAAAAACATCCACAAGTATAACGGAATTCCGGGGTCGACGGTTTCCATACTCTTCACGCTCCTCCCTGAAATAAAGTCACGCTTTGTTCTCTATTCATTTTACACGTTTCACCATGTGAATAAGAGCACAAATCTACAAATTAGGTTTTTCCTGCGCAAAAAATTACGGATGGAAAATTCTGATAGGTATGCTACGATGGTCTACATATAAAAAGGAGGAACCGCCATGTTCATACATAAAATTGACGAAGACCTGTCCCTCAAACTTCAGGAAATGCGGGATGCCGAACGGATTTTCGAACTAACTGATGCCTCGCGGGACTATTTGAAAGAGTGGCTGCCATGGCTAGATTTCACCACTAAATTGCAGGATACCCAAGACTTCATCAAGTCCGGCAGCAGCAACTTTGTTGAAGGAAAAAGCCTGGGCGCAGTGATTCTCTATCAAGGGGAAATCGTCGGAATCGCAGGTTTCAACAACATCAACCATGCCAGCAAGACAGCCTACATCGGTTACTGGCTGGGCCACGAATACCAAGGAAATGGCATCATGACCCGCGTCGCCAAAGCCTTGACCGATTATGCGCTGAAAGATCTCCAGTTGAATAAAGTCGAGATCCGTGCAGCAGTCGGCAACCACAAAAGCCGCAGCATTCCTGAACGCCTAGGCTATACCGAAGAAGGCACCATCCGCCAAGCCGAATGGCTGTACGACCACTATGTTGACCATGTGGTGTATGGGATGTTGGCCTCTGAATGGGAATAGGAAAAGCGAGGGCGGCCGTTTAGCTCTGCCGGGTGGACGATCTGGCGAAGCGGCTCGAGGAGCTGGCTGCGGAGTCTGGACAAGGAAAAGCGTAAGCGCCCGTTCTGTGCTGATGATTCTTATACACTTCCATTACCCTATTACCCAAAAGCAAAGCAGCAA